>Ga0194132_10011242_pt1 | contig 11597 bp, 10 predicted proteins | sample TA2KigOf80mmetaG_FD_148612 | JGI IMG/M metagenome (GOLD analysis project Ga0194132, IMG submission 148612) | Freshwater microbial communities from Lake Tanganyika, Tanzania - TA2015054 Kigoma Offshore 80m | ecosystem: Environmental > Aquatic > Freshwater > Lake | place: Tanzania: Lake... | reverse complement strand
CATAATCATTTATTCTATGTGATCAGCAAAAAAAGAGGAATAAAACCAATGCTACTTGTAGCTACAAGACTAGCAAGAAGATGGGCAATATCTAACACAGAAGATAATGTTGATTTCTTACCGGACAAAATAATGGGCAAAGGTAACAAGTCATTTGAAGAACTACAAAACTATCTGCGAGTATATGACACTTTTGGTTTGATCTCCAAGGCAGAAAAAAGGTTGTCAGGTTCAACGTCAGGATTGTTAGGGGCCGCGTTAAGTTTTTTATTTAAAAATCCAAATAGCAATGTTAAAACACATTATTCCTATTATGGACGAACAAAGCTTAGAGTATTATGTAAAACCATAATGAATATACTCAAAACAAAGTATCGTGGTTATTTCATAAATCATAATTTTGTAAAAAATATAACTGATTACAACCGATTCATCCTCTTTCCTTTACACCAAGATCCAGAAAGATCACTTTTAATCACTGCACCATTCTACACAAACCAATTAGAAGTTATTACAAACATTGTAAAATCATTGCCAATTGGTTACAAATTGTTAATTAAAGAACATCCAGCCATGATGAATAGAGAATGGAGGCCAATCTCCTACTACAAAAATATCATGAATATGCCAAACGTCGTTTTTGTTCATCCAAACGTCAAACCAGAGGATCTATACAAAAAATGTTCTCTTGTCATTGCTATTTCGGGCACTGCAAGCTTTGAATCCCTCTTCTATGAGAAACCGTCGATTCTGTTGGCAGATACAAGCTTTTCAATGATTTCTTCTATTAGCAGAGTACGTGCTATAGAAGATTTACCTGCCGCAATACGTACAACATTAAAGAAAAACGTGAATCTTTCTGAACTCAATGAATATGTAGACATACTCTTGCAAAACACATTTGAATTCGATTATCATAATTATTCCCTTGACTTTGCGCAACAATTCTATTTTGGATCATTTTTGGTTGATGTAGAAATAGATGAAAAACAAGTTGAAGTGTTTATAGAAAATCATAAACAAATTCTCGAAATTCTTGCAAATGAACACATTAAAAAAATTCATCAATACAAATCAATGAGTAAACAATGATCACAAAACAACAAATAAGGAATTTGAAAGGATTGATTGTAGGTTGTGGGTCGATAGGAGAGAGGCACCTGCACAACCTGCAAAAGTTGGGCATAACAAAACTCATGGTGTGTGATCAAGACAAAATCAAAGCCAACAAGTTGGCACAAAAATATCACACTCAAAAGTCTTATGACCTTAATGTTGCACTCTCATTTGAGCCTGATTTTGCATTCATTTGCACATATCCAAAATCTCACCTTGTGATCGCAAATAGGTGTATAGATTCAAACTCGCACATATTTATCGAAAAACCTCTTGCATCGGATATATCTGGAATAGAGAATATGCTCAAACGTGCAAAATCAAAAAAACTACAAGTTGCAGTTGGATACAACATGCGATTCCACACTGGATTGATTCATTTGAAAAAACAAATAAAATCAATAATACCCTTGATGATATTTGCTGAATGGGGTGTTAATATCAGGCAATGGAGACCTGGGTTGGATTACAAAAACCACTACGTATTAAAAAAAGGTGGTGGAATTGTATTGGATGATTCTCATGAATATGATTATGTCAGATGGTTGCTCGATGACGAAGTAAAATCTGTCTACTGTAAAACACGTCAAATCACCAACATAAAAACAGAAACAGAGAGTTTGGCCGTCATGACGCTTACCTTCAAAAAAGGTACAATCGCAAATTTGATGATGGATTATGTTAGACCACAGTATGAGAGACGATGTCACATAATAGGGGAGAAAGGCAATCTAAAATGGGAATATTCACCAAAGCAATCAGGTTGGAAAAAATATGATTCTAGGGCAAGTGTAACAATCTCACATAATCTGATAAAAGGAGCTAAAACAACAAAAAAACATCTAGTTCAAACAAATCAAATGTATATTGATGAGGCACGAAACTTTATTGATTCGATCATTCACAACAAAAAACCTCTAGTTGATGGGTGGGATGGTTTAGAGACTTTAAAAATCGGCCGAGCTGCGCTTGATTCAGCAAAAAGCAGTAAACCCGTGTTTCTCTAATGTCTAAATTTTTTCTTGTCCTTCTCCAATGAAATCAGATATCCTTCATTACGTGCTATCTCTTTACTGATCTGAACAATTTCGGGATTCTTTGAGATGACTCTTAGAACATCCTTCGTTGAAAACAGCAGTTTTGGCCTCAGTTCAGAATAAATCTTTCTGACAAATTCAAGATCACGTGGTTCGTCTACAGTCCATCTGAAATCTGACAAATCTTTGAAGTTTTTCAGATTAAATGTCTTGAATTTACTTTTATGATTGCGCACGTAAGAAGTTACATGTTCCCGTTCAGAGGGTAATTTTGCATTTTTATTCATAATTTCCAATGTGTTGAAGGAAAAAATTTCCACATCAAGGCCATCTGGAAAAGTTGGGATAAGAGTATTACTAATATAATCAAAATTATTCTTAGAATAATAATTCAACATCTTTTTGACCAAATCTGGATCGATTAGAGGACAGTCACCTGTTATTCTGACGATTGTGTCCACATTGTATCTCTTTGCACATCTGTGATATCGTTTCAAAACATCGTATGTGTGGCCTGCAAAACCTGTTACTCCAGAATCATCTGCTATTTTAAGCAGAATTTTATCCTCATCTCTTTTGGTGGTGAGTAGAATTACTTGATGAATCGATTTTATCGATTTTATTCTATTTATGACGTGCCATATCATTGGTCTGTTTTCAATTTTAGCTAAAACCTTCTTTGGAAATCGTCTTGAACCGACTCTAGCTTGAATCATTACAGCTATGTTTTTGGCATTCATGTTGAACTCTTAACTTACAATTTAATAAATTATCAAGCATCATGATGTTCCAAAATATCTAATTGTGTACATTTATCGATATTCTATTTTGTATAAATCCAATAAACCATTATATTAGAATTTGATAACCTTAATTTGGATTGTTGAAACTAAATAATTCAGAAAAATTAAAACAAAAAGCACAGGATCTTATTCCAGGATTAGCTCATACGTTTAGCAAAGCGCCATACAGCTATGTGGATGGTGTCTATCCATCATATGTGAAGTCCGCAAACGGTTCTCATGTTACTGATGTGGATGGAAACGAATTCATCGATTATGTTCTTGGACTTGGACCGATAATTCTTGGTTACAACTATCCTACAGTTAATGAAGCAATAATGAACGCATTAAAAGAAGGAATAACATTTCCCATGCCTCACTATCTTGAATTGGAATTAGCTGAACTACTCTGTTCAGTAGTGCCGACTGCAGAAATGGTAAAATTCACCAAGACTGGATCTGATGCAGTAACTGCTGCAATTCGTGCGGCTAGGGCAATAACTGGACGAGATAAAATTGCATATTGCGGTGGCGGTGGTGTGTGGCATGATTGGTTCATCATCTCAACATCTCGTGGCCTCGGGGTTCCAAAATTTAATCGAGAATTGATAAAAGTTTTTCAATACAATAAAATTGAGACGTTACAACAAATTTTTGAGCAAAACAAAGGACAAATTGCCGCTGTTTGTATTGAACCAGTGGTTTATGAGTCACCAACCAAAACTTTTCTAAAAGATGTCCAAAACCTTGCTAGTGAGAATGGAGCAATTCTGATTTTTGATGAAGTTGTAACGGGATTTAGATTGTCACTTGGTGGTGCACAACAACATTTTGAAATAAAACCTGATATGTCTTGTTTTGGTAAGGCCATGGGTAATGGAATGCCACTTGGGGCAGTTACAGGGAAAAAAGAACACATGAAAATCTTTCATGAAATTTTTTATTCCACAACATATGCGGGTGAGATTCTTTCCCTTGCAGCAGGGAAAGCTACCATAATCACCCTAAAAGAAAAAAACGTAAACTCGTATCTATGGAACAAAGGAATCGAATTAAAGACTAAATTTCAAAAAATTATCCAAAATTTGGATTTGCCAGTGGAGGTAATTGGTCTGCCACATAGATTAGGCTTGCTTGTCAAAGATAACTCGGGTGTAGATTCTCTTCTTTTAAAGAGTATTTTGTATCAAGAATGCATAGAGCGAGGAGTTATGTTCGGACCAGGTTCAGTTCTGCACACTTTTTCTCACAATTCTGATGATACAAAGAAAACCATTAATGTGTTCACAGATGCAGCAGAAATTCTAAAAAAATCACTTGACTCTGGTGATCCTACAAAGTTTCTACACGGTAAACAAATGAAACCAGTACTAAAATTCCCAGTCTGACTGTTTGTAATTTTTTTATATGTAGAGTTAACCGTCAATCTTTCTTATAAGATAAAATGCTTCTACTGCATGAATGCCGCAAACAGTTCCCCATCTTTTTGCAATTTTTTCTTCGCAAGTGTACGACCAATAAATAACTCATACATATTATCTAAATATGGTTACATGATTATTTATATGATGTTTTTCAAAGATATTTTTATTCACACAATGTTTTTCAATATTTAACTTTGGAGCATTTTTGTAATATCAAGTAATAAATAATAACTCTAACTTTTAGTCTTAAATTGGTGACATAATAATTAATGAAAGATATTGTTGGGAAAAAAAGAGCAAGAAAATATTACGATCAGGAAGCAAAAAACTACATCAATATGTACAAGACCGGATATGAAGAATACCCTGCAAATCTAATAAGATTAAATTTTACTATAAAGCTTCTAAAACAAAGAACTTTTAAAAATATTCTTGATGTTGGATGTGGTTCAGCTGGTCCGATGATTCGATTACTGCATGAGGGTTTTTTAGTAAAAGGCTTTGATTTTTCCAATACGATGGTTAAAGAAGCAAAAAAAGAATTAACAAAAGCCGGTTTTAGTGATGATTTAATCTTTCATGCAGATATAGAAAAAAAACTTCCAATCACTGAAAAATTTGATGCGATTATTGCTTATGGTGTATTCCCACATTTAGTGAATGAGAAAAAAGCCTTGTTGAACATGAAAAAATTATTAAATGACAAAGGCGAGATGTTTATTGAATTTAGAAATGATCTTTTTTCAACATTTTCTCTCAACAAGTATTCTTTTGACTTTTTTTTAAATAGGGTAATTGACACAAAATCTTTACCGCAAAATATATTCAAAAATATTGTTAAATTTTATTCAGAACAGCTTAAAACAGAAAAACCAAAAATTTCCAAGTCTAGAAAAATTCTTTTCACTGACATACTGGCCAAGTTTCATAATCCGCTTACTATTAACAATCTTTTTGAATCAAACGGATTACGTATTAAGAATCTTCATTTTTATCATTATCATGCTTTGCCGCCGATCTTTGAAAAAAAATACCCGGCGATATTTCGTAAACTAAGTCTTGATCTAGAAAATACAAATGATAAAAAAGGCTATGTCATGGCTTCTGCTTTTGTAGTAGAAGCAAGTAAAAATGATTAAATTAATTAATGATCTCTGGTATAAAAATCGGAATCTTATTTCTGATGGCTATGATGAGTCCCTAGAGTATATTTCAAAAATAATTCCAATTATTATTCATAATATAAAAACAGGAACAGAATGCTGGACTTGGATCATTCCTGAAAAATGGGCAGTGACAGAAGCTTGGATTGAAGATCTGGAGGGAAATCGTTTATTAGATTTAAAAGATCATCCTTTACACGTAATGTCGTATTCCTTATCTGTTGATAAAATAGTAACAAAGAGCGAATTGATGAATCATTTACACACAAGACCAGATAGACCTGATTCAATACCATTTGAATTCAAATACTATGAAAGAGATTGGGGATTCTGCATTCAATATAATAAAATAAAAAATTTTAGAAGTGATAGCTATCGAGTTTTAATCAAATCAACTTTTTCTCACGATTCTATGAAAATAGGGGATTATACTATATCTGGAAAATTAAATGACACCATTGTTTTGGTTGCACACCTTGATCATCCAGCGATGGTCAATGATGATCTTACAGGAGTTGCCGTTCTAATAGATATTGCAAAAGAGTTAGCAAAACAGAACAACAACTATACTTACAAAATATTGTTACTTCCAGAGACTATTGGTTCAATTGCATATCTAAGTCAAAATGAAGGACAGATCCCAAACATGAAATATGGTATATTCTTGGAAATGTTAGGAAATAACAATTTACTAGCTTTACAACTATCTAGGCAAGGAGATACAATGGTGGACAGAGTAGCAAGATATGTACTAAAAAAAAATTGTTTGTTTAGAGAGGATAAATTCCGTAAAGTCATTTCTAATGATGAAATGGTGTTCAATGGGCCTGGAGTTAACATTCCGATGATATCTATTAGCAGATTCCCATATCCTGAATATCATACTAGTGATGATAATCCTTCCATTATTTCTGCAAAAAATCTCGAGGAATCTAAAAAGATAATTTTGGAAATTTTACAAATTATTGATCAAAATTTTATACCAAAAAGAAAATTCAAGGGACCAATATTCTTATCAAGATATGGATTATGGGTTGATTATCGAACTAACAAAAAACTGAATGAAAATTTAGAACAAATTATGTTGATGCTAGACGGTGACAAAAGTGTCTTTGATATTTCTGAGGATCTTAACATGGATTTTTATGATGTTTTGAATTACATTAATAAATTCTTAGAAAATAATCTGATTGATAGAAATTAATACAATTGTTGATTTCCTTCTAAAACTTTAACAGTTTTAAAAACAAGCTCGGGAAAAAAACGGGTTATTTCATCTCGTAATCTCTGAATGTTTTCTTCTAAACTATGATTTGGATTATAATTAATTGGATGTGACCTCACACATATGACACCGCCTGCATCGATGACAGGATCTAAATAATGAGAAGAAATAACAATCTCTTTCTCGCCTCCGTTAATAGCCTGCTTTATTGGTTCAGCACCTGCATAATCAGGTAATTTTCCCCTATGAATACCAAATGCACCAATTCGTGCTTTTCTAGTAATCTGTACTGGTATTAAATATCTCCATGACACTTCTATGATGTAGTCACAATCTGGAAAATCATTTATTTTTTGTTCTTTGGAATCTATTGATATTAAATCAATATTGTTTTTTTGACATTTTTTTACAAATAAATCGAAATCATTACGCTTAGACCTTGTAGGATCTTGTGATTTTGGATTTAAAGAATGGGTGTAAATTCTCAAAATTCTATAATTCTTCGAATCAATAAGAGATGAAAGAACACTAAATCCATGTGCCCTTGAGAGAAATCCTACGACAGTTTTCAAATCCTTAATAAATTAAGCATATTACTAATAAAAGTTATATTTTATAACCCAATTATTAGTGTAACACTGACACATATGTCAAAACAATTGAAAATAAGGTTATCCGCTGTTAAAAAATCAGATTTAAAATTCCTATATCGTCTTCTAAGAGAAAGAGAACCGATCTTCAACATTTCTCATAAAAAAATGCCGAGCTATACCCAACATAGAAAATTTTTCATATCAAAACCGTATTCGCACTGGTATGTGATCTATGATGGTAACAAAAAGATTGGTACAGCATATTTATCTAAACAAAACGAAATAGGCATTCATATAAAAAAAGGGTTTCCTCCAGAAAAAATAAGATCTGCAGCGCTTATTGCTTTAATCAAACAAAATCCACGAGAGCGTTATTTGGTTAACATTAATCCACGAAATGACAAAACAATAGATTTCTATAAAAAAAATGGATTTCGACTCATCCAATACACTTTTGAATTATTAGAAAGTGACTTGATTGTTGAAAAGAGTAATTAAACTATTTGATCCAGTTAGTGGGAAAGAAGAAGAATCTATTATAAAAAATGTTTTAAAAAATCATTTTTGGGCTTCTGGATCTGGAGTAGGCTATGTTGAAAAATTTGAAAAAGAATTTTCAAAATACATTGGAACAAATCACTGTATTGCGGTAAACAGCGGAACAGCGGCACTTCATTTAGCACTTTCACTTTTTGACATTAAAAACAAAGAAGTACTAGTTCCTTCATTATCATTTGTTTCAACAGCACATTCAATAATCTATAATGGCGGCAATCCAGTTTTTGTTGATATAGATCCTGAAACTCTCTGTATGGATGTAGATCAAATACAAAAATCAATTACAAAAAAGACAAAAGCAATATTACCAGTTCATTTTGCAGGAATGTCAAGTAATCTTGATGTAATTAAATCAATTTGTCAAAAGCATAATCTGTATCTTATAGAAGATGCATCTCATGCTTGTGGAGGAAATTACAAAAATAAAAAAATTGGTACTCATGGAGACATAGTTTGTTTTAGCTTCCATCCAGTCAAAAATCTCGCAATGCCTACCGGCGGTGCAATTACTATTAACAATAAAAAAGGTATCGAAATGACTAATAAAATCAAATCTCTTCGTTGGTGTGGAATATCTGATAGAAAGAATTCTGTTTATGATGTAAAGCACCTCGGATGGAATTATTATCTAAACGAATTCTCTGCTGCTATTGGCCTTGTCCAACTAAAAAAATTAGATAAATTAAATAAATTTAGAAAAAAAATAGCAAAAATATACTCAAAAGAACTCTATGTTGAAAACAAAATGCCATTTAACGAAGAATGCTCTTATCACTTTTACTGGATTCTTGTAAAAAACCGCAAGAAATTCATGGAAAATATGGGTAAAAATGGAATTGAGACTGGTATTCATTATAGACCAATACATAAGATGACCTTTTACAAAAATTCTATCTCATTACCTATAACTGAAAATATTGCAGAACGGATTGTATCGATACCAACTCATCCTAATCTTTCTGATCATGATGTTACAAAAATAGTAAAATTAGTCAACAGATTTGCGCAATAATTATTCAAATTCAGTTATCCCATCACCAGCTTTGTAGCTTTTTGTAGCAATTTTTCCATTAATATCGGATAAAAATCGTGGTTCTAAACCACGTGTTCTATTTCCTGGCCTTAGAACATCAAAGTTGTAGCCTTCCTTTAGCATTTCACCCTTTGAAATATTTTTTATTGCTTGAATAGATCTTGTTGCAAAGCGTCTTAACTCTTTTTCAACTTCTAGAATTCTTTTGTCTCCATCACCTCTTGATTTCTCAGCTAATCTTATCATCTTTATCATCAATTCTAATTCATTTGGTATGAGTGCAAAAGGATGATCAGGCCCTGGAAGGTTTCTATTTAACGTAAAGTGTTTTTCAATTATTGTTGCACCAAATCCAATTGAGACAAGAGGACCAACTATAGGATCTAAACTATGATCAGATAAACCTACAGGAACTTTGTATCTTTCTTTCATCATTGGTATCACTTCTAGGTTTAAAGATTCAATTGGAGATGGATATCTTGATGTACATTGTAATAGTCCTAAATTTGTGTTTCCGCATTCTTTGACTAGATTAACAACAAAATCAATTTCAGTATAAGTGCTTGCTCCAGTTGAGATTAAAATTGGTTTTTTAGTTTTTGACAAAAATTCGATAAGACGTATGTGATTTATTTCAAATGATGCTACTTTGTGAATTTCAACATAGGGATCCACCTCTTTTGCATCGGAAACAGAAAATGGAGTGGACATGAACATAATATTTTTTTGACTACAATATTTTGAAAGTTCAGGTATCATTTCATACGGCATAGAAAGATTTTCAAAAATATCATTGATGTTTTGATTTATTCCATGCTCTGTTAGATATTGACTTGCTCCAGCATCAACCACATATATTGTCTCAGGGCGATATGTTTGAAACTTTACTGCATTAGCACCAGCTTGTGCTGCTACATCAATAAGCTGATGCGCTCTTTTTAGATCTTCTTCATATGTTCCACATTTCCAATTAGAACCAGCCTCTGCTATAACAAAAACATGTTCTGGATTGTTGAATCGATGGTTATTCATTTCTCAGCTTTTTAACAAAATATTCTTTTTAATTATATCTCTCAGCACATTTTTCGGAATTTTTGAAGCCAAATCCGACGAGTAAGAATCCGTCAATTTTGCCTTTTTCATTCTTTTTTCATAGCTTCTTTTTACTTTCTTGGTATTGAATGGATTTAGAATCAGGTATTTGTCATCAATTTCGTAAGTATGGCGAATCTCGTCTCGGTTTATCAAAACCTCGTGCAGTTTTTCGCCTGCACGTATCCCTATATACTCCTCTTTTACCCGCCCAAACATCTCGATTAACGCATCTTTCAGATCCGTAATTGAATATGCGCGCAGCTTTGGCACAAAAATCTCTGACCCACTTCCAATTCTGGTAGACTCTAAAATAAAGTCCAGAGCCTCATTCATTGTAATGCTGAATCTGGTCATGCTGGGGTCAGTCAGAGTGAGTTTTTCTTTATTCTTTATCTGTTCGATAAATCTTGGTACAACCGATCCACTACTACCGAGTACATTTCCATAACGTAATGCAATGAACTTAGTTTTATGTTTTTTTGAATCTAGGTAATTGTCGGCAGTGACAAACAGCTTTTCCATCAACAGCTTTGTGGCACCATATGTATTCAGAGGAGACACTGATTTGTCTGTGCCAACTCCAACGGACACCTCTACATTATTCTCCAGCGAGGCATTGACCACATTCTGAGTTCCAATAATGTTTGTCTTGATCGCCTCAAACGGATTGTATTCTATTACCGGCACGTGTTTTAGCGCAGCCGCATGAAACACAATATCCACATCCTCTAATGCCCTGACCATCCTTGGATAGTCTCTGACGTCTCCAACAAAAAATCTAAGACGATCGTCTTTTAACTCGGATTCCATCCGAACCTGATTATTCTCATTTCTACTAAAAATTCTAATCGTGTCAACTTTCATTGTCAAAAGTCGTCTTGTGAGGGCTTGACCAAGAGAGCCCGTTCCACCAGTTATCAATATTTTTTTTCCTTCAAACATAAACCAAGTGGTTATGGACGCATTAAATAAGCTGTTTGCTAATTGATTTTTAAGCTAAAACCCATTCTTACCACCAAGGACTATGGCAATACAACCTACGAAGAAACTTAAAACAAAAACGATTAGATACTAAATGTCAACAAACATGGATATGGAAAAAGATTTGGTCGTAGGCCTTGGAGAAATTGGTACACCAATTCTGAAAGTTTTCTCGAATTCCATCCAAACAGCAGGATATGACAAAGATCAAATCCTGATGAATAAAAAAGAATATGACAATTTAATTAATCACAAAACTGTCTTTGCTCACATTTGCATTCCTTTCACAAATAAGTTTGTTGACTCTGTACTGCAGCTAGCACGACAACATAATCCGATGGCAATTGTGATTCATAGTACAATTAGCCCTGGCACAACAGAAGTAATTCAAAAAAAACTTTCGATTCCAGTTATCTACAGTGCAACAAGAGGTATACACAAAAGAATGGTAAAAGATCTTCGTCGCTATACAAAATTTTATTCCGTATATGATTGGTCACCAAATTCGAAATGGGCATCAAAACAATTTGAAAAACGAATGAAAAAAGCAGGAATTAAAACTAAAAAAATGTCCACACCCTTGACTTTGG
>Ga0194132_10011240_pt1 | contig 11598 bp, 10 predicted proteins | sample TA2KigOf80mmetaG_FD_148612 | JGI IMG/M metagenome (GOLD analysis project Ga0194132, IMG submission 148612) | Freshwater microbial communities from Lake Tanganyika, Tanzania - TA2015054 Kigoma Offshore 80m | ecosystem: Environmental > Aquatic > Freshwater > Lake | place: Tanzania: Lake... | reverse complement strand
CTGGAACAACTCTACCTCGGCATGATCGCGGCACAAACACCCGCGTGATCGGGCGCACATAAAAAACGGGCGCCGAAGCGCCCGTTGAGGATGGAACTGATTATTGCTTTTGATTAGAAGCGGTGATCCAGCGCAATCGCGAACGCGCTCGGGTCGTTGCCGGTGGCGTTGTTGTTCAAGCCGCCCAGCGGGTAACGCGCATTGGTATCGTTCTTGACCTTGGAATAACCGGCCACGAACTCCGTACGCTTGGACAACGCGTGCACGTAGCGGATCGAATACACCGCCGCGCCGGTGTTGCCCTTGACACCCGAGTTGATCGCCGCGGGACGTGTCGCACCGGCGGTACCCAAACCAGCAACGGTGTTGCCCTTGACGTCGCCCGCGCTCGAGTAGTTGGCGCGTATGCCGTGCGGACCCGAAATCTTCGCGTCCACACCAAAGCTCCACACATTGACCCGGCCTTCGGTCATCGCGGAACCATCTTGCAACTGCCACTTCTGACGCGAATACAAGCCACCGACCTTGATGTTGCCAGCGAAGGTGTACGACGCACCCAGCGCGTAGCCGGTATCGTCGCCCGCACCTGCGGCGCCGGTGATGTCTTTGTGCTTCTCATACGCGCCGTAGACGTTTAAGCCACGTGCGTTGTAACGCGCCGAGATCGAATACACACGCGGCTTGCTGCCGGTGGCGGAATTCAACACGCTGGTTTGCGAATTCAACACCGTGGTCGCCAACGACACTTGGAAGCCACCGAATACGGGCGTGTCGTAGTTGATCGAACCGCCTTGACGGCGCTTGAACACGCCTTGGTTGACGTTCGCGCCGGTCGTTGTTCCCGAGCTGCCGAACAACACCCACGCAGTGCCGAACACGCCGGTTTCTTGGCTGCCCACCGGATCGGTCACGCGCTTAAACGGCGTGTCCCACACCCCGATGAAAATGTTACCGAAGCCGCCGCGCAAACCGAGCGCGCTGTTACGGCCGCACAAAGCATCCTGCTCGAAGCCGCGATAGTCCGCGGTGGTCTCGCACTGAAACCACGCCGACATGCCACCGCCGAGTTTTTCCTCGCCGCGAAAGCCGATCGCCGAGCCCGGGGTTTGCAGGATCTGCCCATCGACCAGCGGGCTAGTTGAGGAAGTGCGCGAATTACCTTGGTCCACCTGCGCCAATTCCATATACATGCGGCCGTAGATGTTCACGGTCGCGTTCTGCGCCAGTGCAACAGCAGGTGCGCCCAGCACGCCAGCTACCGCAACAGCTATCAGTTTCTTTTGCATCTTTATCTCCTGTGATGTTTATAACTACCGCCCTCTGATACGGTGTCGGCAACCCCCTTACTGCTGGTGACACACCGAGCATCCCTCTCGGGCACTTCGCCCTAACGCCAATACAAAAGGACGACTGCAGTATGAAATTCACAATGGCGTCGATCAACAAAATCGGCCTCGGAACGGGCAAATACTTGATCTGTGTTGCCTATCAACAACATAGTAAAAATACTTATCAATTAAATAGTTATTATGACTTAGTAATTATTACTTATATTTTAAAAGGGTTTTGTTGTCTTTTGACAACAATCCAATTTTGTAAAATTTTTTTAACTGAATAATTCCCTAATTACGTTGTTATACGTATCTCCGTTGGAGTGTTAATGGTAGTGCCATCAGGTTGTATACCGCACGAAACGCGCTTTGCTATGATGATTTGATGCCTATCGACACCGAGAACTTACTGGCCGCCGCGCGCCGCGCGCACGAAGCGGGCGATTTAAGCGGCGCCATCGGCGCTTACCAGGCCGCGCTACAAGTGCAGCCCGATGACCCCAAAACTTTGTTTTTTCTCGGCAACGTATTGATGCAAGCCGGGCAAACACAGGCCGCATTGCCCCATCTCGAAGCCGCCGCCGCGCGCCAGCGCAATCATCCCGCGGTGCTGGCGAGCGTTGCACAGGCCTACGTCGAGCTTGAGCGCGGCAGCGATGCCGAAAGCCTGTATCGCAAAGCGCTGCGGCTTGATCCGGGTGATGCTGATTTACAGACCGGGCTTGCCACCGCGCTGGCGCTGCAGCGCAAGTTCGCGGATGCCGAAACGCTGCTAAAACGCGTGCTCGCGCGCGACGCGAACGCCGCCCATGCGTGGCTGAACCTTGGCAACGTGGCGCGCGATCAGGGCCGCTTCGAAGAAGCGCTCGCGCATTACCGCGAAGCGCTGCGCCGCGATGCGCAACTTCTGGATGCGCGCAACAACATGGGCAGTGTGCAGCAAACGCTGCTGCGTTTCGAGGACGCCGAAAAAACCTACCGCGCGTGTCTCGCCATCGACGCGGGTTTTATGCTGGCGCGCGTGAATCTCGCCTCGGTGCTGATCGATCTGGGGCGCTTTGCCGAGGCCGAGACCTTATCGCACGATTTGCTCGAAGCCACGCCCGCCTTCGCCGACGCGCATGCGATGTACGCGGCGGCGGTGTCGTTGCAGGGGCGCCTGTGCGAGGCCTTGCCGCATTTGCAACAAGCCGCCGCGCTATCGCCGCAAACAGCGCGCCACCGCAGCGCCTATGCCACGGCGTTGTGCGAACTGGAGCAAGTGGAGCAAGGGCTGCAAGAATTAAGTCCGCTGCTGCGCAACGACGCGGATTTACTCGCAACCACGCAACTGGTGGCGCCGATCCTGCTCGCCAACGGTTTTTTCGCCGAAGGCTGGAGCCGCTATCGCCAGCGGCAAACGTTCTTGCGTATCCAATCGAAGTTCGCGCGCCTGAATTTGCAACAAGCATTGCCGCCCGATGTGCAAGGCAAACACATCGGCGTGATCTGCGAACAAGGTTTGGGCGATGAGTTGTATTTTTTGCGTTTTGCGCCGCAACTGAAGGCGCGCGGCGCGCGCATCACCTATTGCACCAGCCCCAAACTGGGCTCGCTGCTGGGCCGCGTGGCGGCGCTTGATCGCGTAATCACCGATGTGGACGCGATGCCCGCCACGGATATGAACATCCTGGTGGGCGATTTGCCGTATGCGCTATGCGAGGCGCCAGGGTTCACGCCGGATGCACACTCGCGCGAGGCCACGCTGCTGACGGCGTTCCCGTGGACGCATGCGCCCTACGCGCCGCTGCCGCCGCCAAGCATTGCCATCGCGCCGCTGGCGGATGCGCTGGGGGCAATGCGCGCGCGGTTGGCGCAAGCGGGCTCGCCGCCGTATCTGGCGCTGACCTGGCGCGGCGGCACCGCACCCGAACAACAACGCGGCGTGGAATGGAAATTATTCAAGGAAATTCCCATTCCTAAACTCGCCCAAGCGCTGCGCGGTTGGCCCGGTACGCTGCTGGCGCTGCAGCGCCTGCCCGCCGCGGGCGAACTTGACGCCCTGCAAACGGCGTTGGACCGGCCGCTCGCCGATTTCACCGCGGTGAATGACGATTTGGAGCAGATGCTCGCGCTGTTGAACGTGATCGACGAATACGTGGGCGTCAGCAACACCAACATGCATTTGCGCGCCGCCGCCGGCAAACCCGTGCGCGTGCTGGTGCCTTGCCCCGCGGAATGGCGCTGGATGGCCGCGGGCGCGAGCCCGTGGTTTCCCGGCTCAAGCGTGTATCGCCAAACGCCCGACGGCCGTTGGGATGATGCGCTAAACACGCTGCACAGCGATCTCAAGGCATAATCCAAGCTTTCGCGTTGTACGTTGTTGCGGCCTCCAGCGAGCTTCGGGCACGCCGCAACGCAAAAATAAAATATTCAATTAAATCAAATACTTACGTTAAATGCTGTCCGCACCCTACGCCACCATCAAACGCCTGCGTTGCGACGGCAAAACCGCTGCCGCATACGCCGAATTGCGCAGCGCGCCGCCGCGCTCGGATCACGATGCGTTCGAGGCGGCTGTTTGTCTGTTCGTGTGCGGCGATGCGGCGAGCGCGGTTAATGTGTGCAGCACCTACGCCTGGAAAGCGCCGTGGGCGCGGCACTTGGCACAAGGGCTGGCGCTGATGTTGCGTGACGGCGATGCGGCGCAGGCACTCGCCGCGGCGCGCCGCGGCATGGCCGAGCCGCTCACCAACCCCGACGCGCAGGCGATCTTTTTGATGTTGCTGCAGGCCAATGATTTGTCAGCAGAGGCCGACGCCTACATCCAGTGTCATTTGCGCGAGCCGCCCGCGGGCGAAACGTTCCTGCTCAACGTGATGGCGGAAGTCGCGGCGGCGCTCTACGACTGGCGCCAGGCGTATCGGCTTGCGAGTGCGGTGCTCGCCGCCAACCCCGATGATTTTCGCGCGCTGATCACCTTGAGCACGGTCAATCAAAACCTCAAAAACACCCACGAGGCGCTGGGCAACGCGCTGCGCGCGCATCTGGCCAACCCGCAAGCGCAGCAGGCGCTACTGCACATGATGCGCTGCCAGAACGCACTCGGCGATTACCTCGGCGCGCTGGGTTCATTCGACACCATCGGCGAGCAGCAAACGCCGGCGCCGCAGTTGCTGACCGAGCGCGGCCTTGCCTATGCCGGGCTCGATTTGCGCGGCGCAGCGCTCACCGCGTTCACTGCCGCGGTGGCCACCGCGCCTGCGCCCATTGAAGCACTGCGCGCGCTGCTCGACCTGCACGCCAATGCACGGGACCTGCAGGCAATCGCAGCGCTCGAACAAACGCACGGCGCGGCGATAGGTGCAGACATCGAGTGTCAGTCGGTGTTGGGCATCGCGCGGCTGGCACAGGGCGAGCTCGACGCCGCGGCGGCGCATTTCGAAAATGCCTATACGCTCGCGCGCCACAGCGGCCGGCCGCTGGCGCAATTGCCCTGGCCGCTACCCGAACCGCTGCTGCGCCACGACTGCGAGCAACTGCAACTGCTCGAAAAACGCGGCAAACTCGACGCCGCGGGGCGCGAGGCGCTCGGCGTGTTGCGGCGCCATCTCGCCGGCTCGACGGGTATCGAGCAACGCTTCGCCCCGGCCGGCGCCGAAGCCACGCGGCTGCAGCGCGCGATGACCGATTTGCATTACCGCCCCGAGACGCGCTTTAGCGGCCGCGCCCTCGGTGACAACGATTTTCACGACATCGAAAACCGTTACCTCGCGGCAACACCGCCGGTGGTGGTCATCGACAATCTGTTGTCGCGGGACGCGCTCGCGGCCTTACGGCAATACTGCGAGGAGGCCACCATCTGGCGCCTACACTACCCGCGCGGTTATGTCGGCGCCACGCTGCCCTACGGCTTCGCCAACGGCGCGCTGCTCGCGCTAACGCATGAGCTCAAACAAGCGATGCCGCGCGTGATCAGCGATCACGCGCTGCTGCAGGCGTGGGCATTCAAATACGATCAGCGCATGCAGGGCATCCATTTGCACGCCGATTTCGCCAAGGTCAACATCAATTTCTGGATCACCCCCGACGCCGCGTGCGCCGACCCCACCTGCGGCGGCCTGGTGCTGTACGACGTGCCCGCGCCGGCGTCGTGGACGTTCGCCGATTACAACTCCAATCAGGCGAAAATGACGGCGTTTCTCAAGGTCAGCAACGCCCAATCGGTGCGCGTGCCGTATCGCGAAAACCGCTGCGTGTTGTTCGATTCCAGTCTGATTCATGTCACCGACCAGATCCACTTCAAGCCCGGCTACGAAAACCGGCGGGTGAACGTCACGCTGCTGTACGGGCGGGCACGCACGCAAGGCTGAGCGCACCGTTATGAAAACACTCAGCGTCATCATCCCCTCGCGCACGCAGGATAAACAAATCGCTTTTCTCGAACGCTCGACGCGCTCGATCCGCGAGCAAACCGCCGCCAGCGCCGTGGACATCAAAATCGTGGTCGCGGTGGACCAGGGCAAACTGCTTGCCGAGGATATCCGCGAAAAACTCGGCATTACCTGCGTCGAAAGCCACGCGGCGTCGCAGGCGGCGGCGCTCAACGCCGGCATCAACGCCGCCGACGGCGACTACATCGCGTTTTTAGAGGATGACGATCAATGGTGCGCGCCCTTTCTCGAATATGCGCTGTGCGCGCTGGAATCGGCGGATTTTGTGTCGTCAACCCAAGCCGAATACGACGAACGCGATATTTTTTTGCGCGTCCAGGATTTCCCAACGCCCTCCAGTTGGCTGATGCCCAAGGCGACATTGAAAAAAGTCGGCCCGTTCGACGAGACTTTCCGCTTTCACTTGGACAATGCCTGGCTCGGGCGATTATCGGAAACCGGTTTACGACGCATACACCTGGTCGAAAGCACGGCCCCGGTCGATTTGAAATACGCCGCGCCGGTACGGCCCTGGCTTGCCAACGTCGTCCGCTTATCGAATAACCTGTGCCGTTTGTCGCGGCACACGCTACCGACGCCGCTGGTGAATCGGCTGGTCCATTCGAAATCGGGCATGGCGCGGATCGCCGCCGAACCCGCGCTACAGCAAATCTCCATCGCGGAGCAGCAAAGGCTCGCCAATCAATACAAGCGTATTCCGTGGTGACCCAATGAAAAAAGCGTTGATCACCGGCATTACCGGACAAGACGGTTCTTACCTCGCGGAATTGCTGCTGGGCAAGGGCTACGAGGTGCACGGCATTAAACGCCGCGCGTCGCTGCTCAACACGGAACGCATCGATCATCTTTATGAGGATCCGCACGAGGCCGGGCGGCGGCTGATTTTGCACTACGGCGACATGACCGATACGCTCAGTTTGCTGCGCGTGGTGCAAGCGGTGCAGCCCGATGAAATCTACAACCTCGCCGCGCAAAGCCACGTCGCCGTGTCGTTTGAAGAGCCGGAGTACACCGCCAATACCGACGCCTTGGGCACGCTGCGGCTGCTGGAAGCGATTCGAATACTGGGCTTGGAACGCAAAACCCGTTTCTATCAGGCGTCGAGCTCCGAGTTGTTCGGCCTCGCGCAAGAAACGCCGCAGCGCGAAAGCACGCCGTTTTATCCGCGCAGCCCGTACGCTTGCGCGAAGCTGTATGCCCACTGGATCACGGTGAACTACCGCGAAGCGTACGGCATCTACGCCTGCAACGGCATTTTGTTCAACCACGAATCGCCGGTGCGCGGGGAAACCTTTGTCTCGCGCAAGATCACACAAGGGCTTGCGCGCATCAAATGCGGCTTACAGCGCTGCCTCTACCTCGGCAATCTCGATGCGCTGCGCGACTGGGGGCACGCCAAAGACTATGTCGAGCTGCAGTGGCTGATGCTGCAACAAGCGCAGCCCGAGGATTTTGTGGTGGCGACCGGTGAGCAACACAGCGTACGCGAATTCGCCAACCAGGCCGCCGCGGCCTTGGGCATCCGGTTGGAATGGCGCGGCGCGGGCGCCGAGGAAGTGGGCGTGGTTTCGGAAGTTGCCGAGGATGAGTTAAACGCGCTCAACCGCGGCGACGTGATCGTGCGTGTCGATCCGCGCTATTTTCGGCCAACCGAGGTGGCATCGCTACTGGGCGATGCGCGCCGCGCGCGCGAAAAACTAGGTTGGCTGCCGCGGGTCAAGTTCAACGAGCTGGTCGCCCAAATGGCCCGCGAGGACTACGCGTTGGCACGCCGCGATTACATGGTAGCCCAGCACGGCTTTCGCGCACCGAACCACCGCGAATAGGTAAACAGATTTCTTAGACCAACGGCCGCCAGCGTGACCAAACCCCTGCAATTCGATTCCTGTATTTTTGTCGCCGGCCATCGCGGCATGGTCGGTTCGGCACTTGTGCGGAATTTACAGCAGCGCGGCTACCGCAATCTGGTGTTGCGCACGCGCCAGGAATTGGATTTACTGGATCAAGAAGCCGTCCACGAATTCATGCAAGCAACGCGGCCCGACTATATTTTCGTCGCGGCAGGCAAAGTCGGCGGCATTGTGGCGAACAACACCTATCGCGCCGAATTCATTTACCAAAATATCACCATCGCCGGCAACCTGATTCATGCGGCGTACGCCACCGGCGTCGGGCGCCTGATGTATCTGGGTTCGAGTTGCATTTATCCTCGCGACTGCCCGCAGCCGATGAAGGAAGAATACTTTCTGACCGGGCCGCTGGAGCCGACCAACGAGCCTTACGCAATCGCGAAAATCGCCGGCATCAAAATGTGCGAAGCTTACAACCGGCAGTACGGCACGCAATATCTCGCGGTGATGCCGACCAATTTGTACGGGCCGGGTGACCACTACGACCTCAATAATTCTCACGTGCTGCCGGCGCTAATCCGCAAAGTGCATGAAGCCAAGCAGCAAGGTTCGCCCACCGTGCAAGTGTGGGGCACCGGCAATCCGCGGCGAGAGTTCCTATTTTGCGACGATCTCGCCGACGCCTGCGTTTACCTAATGGAGCGCAACGACAGCATACTCGCAAGCTGCGAGGGACGTGCGCCGTTTATCAACATCGGCAGTGGCGAGGATTTGTCGATACGAGAGTTGGCCGAGAACGTGCGCGAGGTGGTCGGCTATGACGGCAGTTTCGAGTATGACGCCAGCAAGCCGGACGGCATGCCGGTCAAGCGCCCGGACGTCACGCGGCTTGCCGCGACCGGTTGGCGCCCTAAAACTTCGTTACGCGCGGGGATCCAAGCGGCGTACGCCGATTTCCTAAAACGGTAAGGCCGCGGCCGCACCACGTGACGCCCTCCCAGGATTAGGGCTTCAGATACCCAGCCCGCCCAACTGCTTTTCCGGATACCGCGTGCCGGCGGTAACGTTTAACGGAAACGCATCGCTCAAGCGTTTAACTTCATCGGCGCTCAGTTGAATGTCGAGCGCCGCGCAGTTTTGTTCGACGTAAGTGCGGCGCTTGGTGCCCGGTATCGGCACGATGCCCGCCCCTTGCGCGAGCACCCACGCCAGCGCGATTTGCGCGGGTGTAGCCTTGCGCGCGCTAGCAATTTCTTCCAGCGGTTTTAGCAACGCACTGTTTTTGCCAATGTTCTCGGCGAGAAATCGCGGATGATCGCGGCGCCGGTCGCTGGGGATTAACGCGTCCAGCGATTTCATCGTCGCCGTCAAAAACCCGCGGCCCAGCGGCGCGTACGGCATGAAGGTAATCCCCAGCTCGCGGCAAGCCGGCAAAATCGCGTTTTCGACATCGCGGCTCCACAGCGAATACTCGGTTTCCAGCGCGACGATGGGGTGCACCCTGCACGCACGGCGCAGCGTGTCGGGGCCGGCTTCGGAGAGTTGCAAGTAACGCACCTTGCCTTGCTCGACCAGGCGCTTCATCGCACCGACGGTGTCTTCAATCGGCACTTGCGGATCGACGCGATGCAGGCCATAAATATCGATCACATCCACGCCCAACATTTTCAGACTCTTGTCGCACGCCTGCGGCACGTAGTCGGGATGGCCGCCGGTCAAAGCTGGGGCGCTGCCCGCGCCGCCACCACGCCCGGCCAGCGAAAGATTGCCAAACTTGGTGGCGATCAGCGCCTGGCTGCGTTTACCTTTTAGCGCCTTGCCCACCAGCGCCTCATTGACACCGCCACCGTAGGCGTCCGAGGTGACGATCAAATTCACGCCCAGATCGAGCGCGCGATGGATGGTGGCGATCGATTCCTCGTCGTTGGGCGTGCCGTAGCTGATCGACATGCCCATGCAGCCCAGGCCCATTGCCGAGACTTCGGGGCCGCCGTTGCCAAGTTTGATTTTGCGCATGTTCACTCCAAATATCGGCCAATGGTCATCAGACCATTGGCCGCACTAACTTCCCCTCTCCCGCCAGGAGAGGGGCCGGGGGTGAGGGAAGCGTCCTCACCTGGTTCCATCGAGACACCACAAACTACTTCGCGTAACTCACCGTCAAGCTGCCCACGCCCTCGACAAACCCTTCCAGTTTGTCGCCGCGCTTCACCGGGCCCACCCCCGCCGGCGTGCCCGACATAATCAGATCACCGGGGCGCAGCGTGATCATTTTTGACAGGTATGAAATCGTCTCCTGCACGTTCCAGATCAGTTCGGAAAGGTCGCCTTTTTGCCGCACTTCGCCGTTGACCTTTAACCAAATAGCGCCTTTCGCCGGGTGGCCCACCATCGCCACGGTTTTTAATGCGGTGCACGGCGCGGAGTCATCAAACGCCTTGCCCATTTCCCACGGTCGGCCCATTTTTTTGGCTTCGCCTTGCACGTCCCGGCGCGTCATGTCCAGGCCCACGCCGTAGCCGAACACGTGATCGAGCGCTTTTTCCACCGGGATGTCTTTGCCGCCCTTGCCGATCGCCACCGTCATTTCGATTTCGTGGTGCAAATCCTTGGTGATGGTCGGATACGGAATGGTGGCACCGTTCATCACGATCGCATCCGGCGGCTTCATGAAAAAAAACGGCGGCTCGCGATCCGGGTCGTGGCCCATTTCCTTGGCGTGCTCGGCGTAGTTGCGGCCCACGCAATAAATGCGGCCGACGGGGAATTGCTGGTTACTTTCGGCAACCGGCAGCGTGATGATGCCGGGGAAATCGATTGCATAAGTCATGACTGGCTTTCCAGGTTGAAATGAAACGAACTGCAAACAGGTTTATGGCTGCCGCGCCTCCACCGCCACCCAAAACCCTTGCGGCATGCGGTTAAATTGCACCAGCTCGAAGCGCAACAAAAATTTCGGCAGCCACCACGACGGCGGTTGCTGAATGAGATGCGCATTGCGCCCGTCGGCAAGCAACTTGGCGGCGGGGCCGGTGTGCACGGTGTATACGCCCACGCCGCGCGTCACGCGCTGCAGATCGTCGAGCACGTTGTCGATCAGATCGGGCTCGATGTGTTCCAGCACGTCGATGCACGCGACAAAGCCGCACGGCTTTGCCGGCGCGCTCCACTCGGGGATCGCCGGGTCGTAGTGATACACCGGGATCGGCGTTTGCGCCATGTCCTTGATCGCTTGGCCCAGCCGCCCCTTGCCCGCGCCGTAATCGAGCAACTCGGTGGCTTGCGTGGCCTCCATGATCTGCGCCACCAGCGGCGCGTACTCGAGCGACGCCACCCCGTAATCCGGGTTGCGGTGCAGTTCTTGTTGCATGCGGCGATAGTCGTCGCTGATGAGGGCGCCGGACATACGGAAAGGTTTTTCGCGAGGGCCGCATTATAAACCCTGGCGACCCCGTAAAATCCCCGTCATGAACGAAACGGCAAGCCTGTGGACCCTGTTCGTCAGCAGTTTTCTCGCCGCCACCCTGCTGCCGGGCGGCTCGGAAGCGGTGTTATTCGGCGTATTAAAGCTGCACCCGACGCAACTGTGGCCGGCGATCGCGGTAGCTACGCTGGGCAATACGCTGGGCGGTTTGTCCTCGTATTTGATCGGGCGCGTCATCCCGCAGCGGCAAACGTTAACGGGCATGGCCCGCGTGCAGCGTTACGGCGCGCCGGTGTTGCTGTTATCGTGGGTGCCGGTCATCGGCGATCCGCTGTGCGTGGCGGCGGGTTGGATGCGCTTGAATCCGTGGTGGTCGGCGGTTTACATCGCGCTCGGCAAGTTTTTGCGTTACGTGCCGATCGCGTTTTTAGCGGTGTGACGTAAATTATTGATTTTATTCAGTAGTGTCCGGACGTTGAGTGCCCGAAACGTGCTAATTGGTTGATTGTAAATAAATAACAGATGATTTTTTCTGGTCTCGATTTGAACAGCGCTTTCTC
>Ga0194132_10011239_pt1 | contig 11600 bp, 9 predicted proteins | sample TA2KigOf80mmetaG_FD_148612 | JGI IMG/M metagenome (GOLD analysis project Ga0194132, IMG submission 148612) | Freshwater microbial communities from Lake Tanganyika, Tanzania - TA2015054 Kigoma Offshore 80m | ecosystem: Environmental > Aquatic > Freshwater > Lake | place: Tanzania: Lake Tanganyika... | reverse complement strand
GCACATCGCCACCTCACGGGTCCGGCTGGGTCCCGGAAAGCTTGACGGTAACCAGGCCAATCAATTCTGTGGACGCTGCCATCGCCCGCCGGCGAGTGATCCCGCCAAGATCGACTGGAGCTACGCCTGGAACGTGCGCCACCAGCCCATCTACCTGAGCCAGAGCCGCTGCTTCATCCAGAGCCAGGGCAGGTTGAGCTGCCTCACCTGCCACAGTCCGCACCAGGCGATGGAATCGAGTCCGGCGGCGTACAACAAGACCTGTGCGTCGTGCCACGCCGCACCTCCCACGGCCTGCGCGGCCAACTGCGTCGACTGCCACATGCCGCGAGTCTCTCCGCAGGCCGGACTTCGCTTTTCCAACCACTGGATCGGCGTCTACGGGCCAGGATCCCGACTCAAGCCCAAGAGCCAAGCTACACTGAAAAAATGAAGTACGGACTGCTGCTCACCGCCGCGCTGGCACTGCCTTTGACCGCCGCCGAGGTCCCGCGGCCGGCGCCAAAGATGGTGTTCCCCACCACCGACGGAGGCAAGATCGACACCTCGGAACACAAGGGCAAAGTGATCGCTCTGGCGTTCATCCTGACCACCTGCCCCCATTGCCAGGACACCTGCGCCGCCCTGCAGCGCGTGCAGAATGCCTTGGGGCCGCGGGGAGTGCAGACCTACGCAGTCGCCACCAACGCCATGTCGCACATGTTGATCCCGGATTTCATCAAGAACTTCGGCGTCCGGTTTCCGGTGGGGTACGCCGAGGGCGACAAAGCGCATGAGTATCTCCAGCACCCCTCGATCCACATCATGTACTATCCGCAACTGGTCTTTATCGACAAGAAGGGGATGATCCGGAAGCAGGTGGGTGGTGGCGACGCGTTCTTCGAGAAGAAGACTCAGGAGATCAATATCCGGAACGAGATGGAGAAGCTGCTGGCCGAACCCGCCGGCGCGGCGGCAAAACCGGTAACGAGCGCGCCCAAGCCGGCGTCCAAACCGGTGACTCCCGTGAAGAAGGCAGGTTAACCGGCTGATGAACATTTTGAAATCGAGCGCGCTCGCGGCGGTGGCCGCTGTTGCGTTGACCGCGGAGGTTCCACGCCCCGCCCCGAAGATTCTCTTCTCCTCGCCATCGAGCGAGCGGCTGGATACCTCCAAGTACAAGGGCAAGGTGGTTGTCCTTGAATTTCTGTTGACCACCTGCGAGCATTGCCAGAAGACAGCCCGGATCCTTGATGGCTTGCAAAAGGATCTCGGTCCGCGCGGGGTCCAGGTCTTGGGGATCGCGGCTAACACGGGCGAGCCGGCGGTGGTGGAGGATTTCCGGACCAAGTACCGGATCTCGTTTCCGGTCGGCTGGGGTGACCGCGACTCGATCCACATGTACTTGCAGCACTCGATCACCAAGATGATGTACTTCCCCCAAGTGGTGATGATTGACCGCAAGGGGGCCATTCGAGCGCAATTCGAGGGCGGCCACAAGATTTTCGAGGAAGCCCGGCAGGCATCGAATCTCCGCGCGGAAATCGAAATGCTGCTGAAGGAACCCGCGCGCTGATGGCGGAAACGCACCTCCTGCTCGACCCGGTCTTCAAGCAGCACCTCACGGGGAACGGACATCCGGAGCGGCCGGACCGCTACGACGCGGTGACGAAGGCTCTCGAGGCGACCGGCTTGGCCAAGCGGCTCCCGGCGGTCCCGCTGCGGACGGCGTCGCGCGAGGAACTGGCATTGTGCCACACGGGCCCGTATCTCGACACCGTGTACCGCGAGATCGGAGCGCTGGAGAAGCTGGGCGGGGGCGTGGTCCGCGATCTTTCCACGGGCGACACGGTGGTGAGTCCGCGGAGTCTTGAGGTCGCACGCACCGCGGCGGGCAGTATCTTGAACGCGGTGGACCTCGTGGTCACACGCAAGGCGAAAAACGCCTTCTGCGCCGTCCGGCCGCCGGGCCACCATGCGACGCCGAACCGTGGCATGGGATTCTGCGTGTTCAACAATGTCGCGGTGGCCGCCCGCTATGCGCAGAAGAAGCACGGGCTCGGACGGGTCATGATCGCCGACTGGGATGTCCATCACGGCAATGGGACACAGGACGTCTTCTACACAGACGGTTCGGTATTCTTCTTTTCGACGCACCAGTCGCCTTGGTATCCGGGCACTGGCCATCCGGCGGAGACCGGCGAGGGCAAGGGCGAAGGCCGCATTCTGAACTGCCCGTTCGCCGCGGGCGCTGGAGCGGCGGAGATCATGGGCGCGTTCCGGGAGCGCTTGATGGTGGCGATGAAGCAGTTCAAGCCGGACCTGGTGATCCTGTCGGCTGGGTTCGACTCACGGGAAGGCGACCCGCTTGGCCGGTTCCGGCTGACGGATTCCGATTTCGCGGAACTGACTAAGCTGGCGCTCGACATCGCCGACACGCACTGCGGCGGGAGGCTGGTGTCGGTGTTGGAAGGCGGGTACAGCCTGACAGGCTTGGCGTCGGCTGTGGCGTCCCATGTTGGTGCATTGGCGAAGGGTTAAGACCACGTGCAACCCCGGTTACTATACTCAATAGTCCACTAGCCCTTTTTCTTCTTTCCTCCACCGCCACCAGGGGTGCCCGGCAGCCACGAGGGTGGAGCGAGTTCCTTGTTCCAGGCTTCGTAGGCGGCGGTCAGTTCCCTGACCTTCTCCGGGTGCTTTGCGGCCAAGTCGTTCGACTCGCTGATGTCGTTGGCCAGGTTGTACAGGTGCACCGGACCGACGGGCATCTTCGGGAGCGCAATCGGAGGTAGCATTTTCTCTTCCGAAGCTTGCACTAGCTTCCAGTCGCCCTTGCGAATCGCCCATTGCGGACCGAATCTCCAGTACAGCGTTTCGTGCGGACGCGCTGAGTTCTTGCCCGTCAGATAGGGAAGTAGATTCACGCCGTCCAACCTCCACTCCTGCTTGAGGGATCCGCCGGCCGCCGCGAGCGCGGTGGGCTGGATGTCGAGCTGAATGACGGGCTTGTCATACGCTTTTCCCTTCGGCAAGCGGCCCTTCCACTGCACAAAGAACGGAACGCGGATGCCGCCTTCCCACGTCGACGATTTGTAGCCCTTGAGGGGCGTGTTGTCGGTCCGCTGGCCCGGCTGCGGGCCACCGTTGTCACTCAGGAAAAAGATGAGAGTGTTCTCTTCGAGCTTCAACTCGCGGAGCTTAGCCAGAATCTTGCCGACTCCGTCATCCATCTCGGCCGTAATGGCAGCCTGATCGCGGCGGATTTCGGTCTTGGCGTTCTTGAACCGGTCGAGCGTGGGCTGCGGGGCCTGGGATGGCGCGTGCACCGCGTTCCACGCCATGTAGAGGAAGAACGGCCGGTCCTTGTTCGCCTCAATGATCTCCGTGCAGCGCTTGGCGTAGGCGCGCGTCGTGTAGAACTCCGGATCCTCCACCCGTTGGGCTTCCGGTCCGACGCGCGAATCGACGAACTGCGGCGGATGATAGTACGGCGTGTTGGCGACGGTGCCGTAGAACTCGTCGAACCCCCGCCTCATGGGACGGAATTCGAGGCCGTGCCCAAGATGCCATTTGCCGACGGCATAGGTGGCGTAGCCCAGATCCTTGAGGCGCTGCGCAATGGTGGTTTCTTTCAACGAGAGGCCGAAGTGCGGCGTCGCTTGGCCCTCATTGAATTCGTGTCCGAACCGCGTCTGATACCGCGCAGTCATCAATCCCGCGCGCGTGGGACTGCAATAGGGACCGGACACGTAGCCATTGGTGCAACGAATCCCGTTCCTCGCGATCGAATCGATGTTGGGCGTGGGAATCTCGGTGGAGCCGTGGATGCTCACGTCGTGATAGCCCATGTCGTCGCCGAGCAGGACGATGATGTTCGGCTTGCGATCGGCGGCAAAGGAGTACGGAGCGGCGGTGAGGGTGGACAGGAAGGCGCGTCGGGATAACATGACGCGCATTCTACCAGAGTTACGCGTCCCAATCCTTCATCGTGACTTCAAGACCCGTCTCCGTCCTGATCGACGCGAGCAGCCGCTCGATCTGTGCCGAAGTCCACGCCGTCCCGCTCCACGCGCTCCCGGATCACACCCGCCACCAGGAAATCCGAGTGCTTGGGCAGGATCCCCGGATACCACCTCCGGTCGATCCGGACCGTCTTTCCCAGCGGATCTTTTCCCGGCCACAACATCCGCGCCGCACCCTCACTCATCACTGCCACGGCTGCCTTGCCCCCCGGCCTCGGCTCCACTAAACGCACGCCCCCGGACCACGCGGATGCCCACCACGTCGAAGTAATTCTCAGAGACCACGTTCTGGTTCAAGCGAGTCTGGTGCCCGGATCCGGCGGCTCTCACATCGAGTTCCCTGAGTACACCGAGAACAGGAGCGTCACCGCAAAGAACTTGGCGGCGAACACCTGGCGCGCCCGTACCGGCAACGACGCCAGTGCCCGCACGTCACCGAGCAGGATTCCCGTCACGATCATGAGCAGCGTCATCAGCGACTGCTCTTCGAACCGTACCTCCTGGAGCAGCCGTTCTGGCGTATTCAGGACCTCACGGTAATCCGCCCATCCGAGCTTGTACTTCTGCGGCACATCGTCACCAGCTCACCCCGTGGGTCCGGTGAAGCCACGCCCGGATCCGCTCTCTCACCGCGCCACAAAACCCAAGCGGAAAGTTCCCGGAGAGCGCTTGCTACCATGGAAATTCCCCTCCAAATGTCAGTCCGCTTCTATAACACCCTGACCCACCAGGTAGAGACGTTCACTCCGCAAGACGGCAAGACCGTCAAGATGTACACCTGCGGACCCACAGTCTACAACTACGTCCACATCGGAAATCTGCGGACCTTCACGTTCCAGGACATCCTCCGGCGCTGGCTGCGCTACCGCGGCTACACGATGATGCACGTGATGAACATCACCGACGTCGAGGACAAGATTATCCGCAACGCCATGGAAAAGGGAATGTCGATTGTCGACTACACGCGTCCTTACGAGGTGGCGTTCCTCGAGGACATGGCGACTCTGCGCATGGAGCAGCCCGAGAAGATCGTGCGCGCCACCGAGCACATCAACGAGATGGTAGAGGGCATCCAGACTCTCGCCAAGAACGGCTACACCTACCAGAGTGACGGATCCGTTTACTACCGGATCTCGCAGTTCAGGGATTACGGCAAGCTCTCCCATATCGACCTCGCGGGAAACAAGGCCGGCGCGCGTGTCGACGTCGACGAGTACGATAAAGACGATGCGCGTGACTTCGTGCTCTGGAAGTCGCGCAAGGGCGACGAGCCGTTCTGGGACACTCCGCTCGGACTCGGCCGTCCCGGCTGGCACATTGAGTGCTCGGCGATGTCGATGAAGTACCTGGGTGCGACGCTCGACATCCACACCGGCGGCGTCGACCTGGCGTTCCCGCATCACGAAAATGAGATCGCCCAATCGGAAGGCATTACCGGACAGCCTTTCGTGCGCTACTGGCTCCATGCCGAACACCTCATGGTGGAGGGACAGAAGATGTCGAAGTCGTTCGGCAACTTCTACACGCTGCGTGACCTGGTTGCCATGGGCTACACGCCGGACGTCATCCGCTACCAGTTGACCCACGTCCCCTACCGCAACAAGCTCAACTTCACGTTCGACGGACTCAAGGCCGCGGCCACGGCGCTCGACCGCCTCCGCAACGTCAAGCTGCGCCTTGAGACCACGCGCTTCGCGGATGGGTCGAGCCCGGATCAAACTGAGGCGGCACGCAAAGCCTCCGAGGCCTTCGATGCGGCCATGGACGACGACCTCAACACCGCCGGAGCGCTTGGCGCCATTTTCGAGTTCGTGCGCGAGGCCAACACGGCGATCGACCATGGTACGTTCCTGGCCGGTGACGTACAGCCCGCGCTCACTGTTCTCGCCCACTTCGACTCGATCTTCCAGGTGCTGGCTCCCGCCACGGCCGCCGGCTCAATCTCTGATTCCGATGTCGAGGCGCTGATCGCCGAGCGTGCCGCCGCCAAGAAGGCGAAGAATTTCAAGCGCTCCGACGAGATCCGCGCCCAGTTGCTCGAACAGGGCGTGATCCTCGAAGACACCAAGGACGGAGTCCGCTGGAAACGCAAGTAACCCACCCATGAAGCTGCACACCAAGGCCGTGCATGCGGGCGACCGCAAGCCTGCCCACTCCGCCATTCCCGTCACCACCCCGATCGTCACCGCGTCAAGCTACGTGTACGAGCGGATGGAGACGCTGGACCAGGTCTTCGCCGAGGAGGTCGAAGGCTACTGCTACGCCCGCTACGACAGCCCTACGGCCCACGGGCTTGAAGAACTGGTCACCGCGCTCGAATCCGGACACGGCTCACTCGCCACTTCGTCCGGCATGAACGCGCTTCAGTTCGCGCTGCAGACGGCTTTGACCGACCGCCGCCGGTCCGTGGTCGCCTCCAACGCGCTCTACGGCGCCACGATCAGCCAATTGATGAAGGTGTTCGAGCCGATGGCCGTCGAAGTCCGGTGGGTGGACATCTGTGATCTGGCGGCGGTTGAGCAGGCGCTGGCCGAAGCGCGTCCCGGCTGCGTGGTGATGGAGACCATCTCGAATCCCTTGCTGCGGGTCGGCGCGATGGACCGGATCGCCGCGCTGTGCCGCCAGGCCGGCGCCGCCCTCATTGTCGACAACACCTTCGCAACGCCGCTGCTGGTCCGGCCGATCGAGCGGGGCGCGAACCTGGTGGTCCACAGCCTCACGAAGTACCTTGCCGGACACGGAGACGTGCTCGGAGGCGTGATTGTTTCTGATGCGGATCACTATCCGATGCTCCGGTCGCTGTCGAAGATCCTGGGTCCGAACCTCGGTCCTTTTGAGAGCTACCTCTCGATGCGGGGCATCAAGACTTTCCCGCTGCGGATGGAACGCCAGTGCGCGAACGCGATCCGCCTCGCGACGGCCTTGCGCGCCCATCCCCGGATCGAGCGGGTCCACTTCCCCGATGATCCCGCGCACCCGGACGCGGAAACGATCGCGCGCCTGTTACCCGCCGGACTTTACGGCGCGATGATCAGCTTCGCGATCCGCGACGCAGGCCGCGACGAAGTATTCGCCTTCATGAACCGGTTGAAGCTGGTGGTTCGCGGCACTTCGCTCGGCGATGTCCACACACTCATGCTCTATCCGGCCATGAGTTCGCACCGCGATATCTCCCCGCGCCAGCGCCAGCGGCTGGGGATCGGCGATAATCTGGTCCGGCTGTCGGTGGGGATCGAGGACCCTGGCGACATCGCTGAGGATCTCACCCAGGCGCTCGGCTGATGAAACGTCCGGTGCTCAACCCGCGCTCCTGCGGCCCGTTGCAGTAAGCTATCTTTGATGCACATCACCCGACGGACGGCACTCCTGACACGTGCCGCCCTACTCCCCGCCCAGGACACGCCGCCCACTGACGCCGGCAACCGCAGGCAAGTCCTGTGGGAGGACCGCTTCCTCTCCCCCGAATCCCGCGGCATCAGCGTCACCGTCAATCCGCGGGTATGAGCCGCGTCAGCGAGATTCTCGCCGAATTGGTTCGAATTCCATCAGAAAACACGCCACCCGTGGGCGCCGAGGCCGGATGCCAGGCCTGGATCGCGGATTTCCTGCGCGAACTCGGCCTCGACGCGGAGGTCTACCGGCTTGCAGAAGTCGAAGGACTCGAACAGCACCCACTCTATTGGCCCGGCCGTGACTACTCCGCGCGGCCCAACGTCTTCGCGCGGCTCCGTGGATCCGGCGGCGGACAGTCGCTGATTCTCTCGGGCCACATCGACACCGTGCCCGTGGGCGGCGCATCGTGGACGCACCCGCCCTTCGGCGCAACGGAATCCGGCGGCCGCATGTACGGACGCGGCGTGTGGGACATGAAGGCGGGCGTCGCGAGCGCACTGGCCGTCATCGAACGCTTGCGAAGAGAATCCATCACCCTTCGCGGCGATCTGCTGTTCGAATCCGTGGTCGACGAGGAGTTCGGCGGCGTCAACGGCACGCTCGCCGGGCGCGTCCGTGGGTGCCTGGCCGACGCCGCGATCCTCGGAGAACCGTCCAAGCTGCGCGTGACGCCCGCTCAGCGCGGCGGCCGCATCTTCCACGTGACGTTCCGCTCGGCTGGCGACATCTTCGCCAACGATCACGGGCCTACCGCCGTGGAGCAACTCTCGCGGTTCCTCAACACGCTCCCGGGTTTTCAAGCGATGCGGCTCGAACGCGCACCGCGCAGCGATTTCTACCTCCAGGCGAATCCAGTGCCCGTGTTCGTCACCAACATCCAGACGTCGCAGTGGGGATCGTCCGAGCCCATCGCGATTCCAAGCCAGTGCCGGCTGGAGATCTACTACGAGACCATGCCAGGCGAGACGCAACAGGAGATCGAAGCGCAGTTCTTCGAGTGGTTGGACTCGATCTCCTCGGACCGCCATGTGTTCCCGTCGCCGCCCGAAGTCACCCGCCCCATCCGTTTCCTGCCCGCTTCCTTCACTCCACGCGACCATCCGTTCATCAAGCACTTTTCCGCTTGCGCTTCACGTGTGCTGGGCTCCCCGCCACCGGTTGAGGGCATCGAGGCTCCGTGCGACATGTACGTCTTCCACCAGTTCGGCATGCCCGCGCTGCTCTGGGGTCCGAATGGCGGCAACGCTCACTTGCCCGATGAGTACACGGATCTCGATTCGCTCGATCAGTCCACCGAGGTTCTTTACGAGTTCGCGAAGTCCTGGTGCGGTTGAGACTACTTCTTGCCGAAGAAAACGCTCGCGGTATGACTCCCCGTCGCGGCATTGAGGTTCACGGCGAGAGCGTCGAGAACACCGTCCCCATTGAAATCCGCGATCCGTCCGTTCGCCAGTCCGGAACGCGACCCGGTGCCGGTGGGATTGCCGAAATTACCATTGCAGTCGCCGGGATAGGTCGCGATCGCGCCCAGGCCCTGAATCACAACTACAACGTCAACGCACATGTCGCTGTTTACGTCCTTCAGCTTCACGTCGGCCACGGTGAACGGCGCGGTGGGGATGGTGGAACCCAGCATCAGCCCCGAGCCAGTGCCTTGGTAGACGCGGATCTCCGCCAGGTTGGCGATGACGAAATCCGTCATCCCGTCCATATTGACGTCACCCGAATGGTAGACCTTCGATCCCGGGAACTCCGTCGCCTGCGGCGCGCCGTTGTCCTGGATCAGGAAGAACTCGTTGGCGTTCGTGGTCAGCACGGTCTTCCCGTCGGCGCCGACGAAGACGTCATTCATGCCGTTGCATGGAAACGTGACGGAGTTCATCGCCATCGTGGAGAAGGTCCCGTCAAGCACGGTCGACATTTTTCCTGTTTGGGTCTTACAGCCGGCCCCGTTCTGGATCAACACGCCGATAAGTGAATCGAATCCATCCTGGCCCGGACTCACCGCCGTTGCGATCACGGTCCCGTTGACCTGCGTGGTGGCCGCCATGGTTCCCGTGGTGAGGTTGTAGGTATCGAGCTTGGCCGGACCGTTCACCGAGACGATAATAAAGTCCCCCGACTGGTCCGCGTTCACGTAGTTGGATTCAGGCGGATACATCACGGTCCCCGTCTTCTTGCACGGGGGAGTGGAACAGTTGAAAGCGTCGGTTGCAAAGAGGCTGCCGTTGGGGTTATGCACGTTTACTGAGACCGTCGAATCGCTTGGCTCGTTCGCCGTGAGCTGCCCTGCCGTGGATGTCAGGTCCAAGTTGAATTCCTGATTACTGGGCAACCTGGGCGCGTCCTCGTTCATCACTGCCGTGGCGGACGCCTGGTCGAGTGTCCCGTCCGGATTCGTCCATGTCACCCACGCTCTGTTTTCCGCAAAAACGTTGAAGAAGTTCACCCCCGACGCCACGAACTCAATCCTCTGCGGACCGGTTTTGGCCTCAAGCTGGCAAATGGACAATAGCAACAGTTGGTTCAGCTCGCAGCCTTCCTTGGCGTCGAACCCAAAGCCTTCGTCGACGACTTTGACATTGCGCGCTTGATTCACCGGCCCCCCGACCTCGACCTCGAACACCACGGTGGACCTGCCCGACGCCGGGGGGGTGTCCCGGAGCACCAGCTTCTTCGTAATCGTCAACTTGACTTTGCCGGTGGCCGGGGGAGTTGGCGGCTGTGGAACCGTCAACCTGCTTGCGAAGCAAAACACGTAGGTGTCGCTCACCGATCCCGGCATCGGCTGGAATCCACCCGTTGGGACCGGCGCGCCAGTCAGCGATCCAAACACGTTGACCGCGCCATAGAAGGCCACGGGCTGGGTATTCGGGGGATTCTGTCCCGGCGGAGACGTGTCCCCCGGACACTGGTTGTTCGGCGCCGGCGTGACGGACCGCCCGGAGACCGACGAAGAGTTGTTGTTCGTCCCAGGGTTCGCGGCGAACTGGGTGAAATCCTGGAGAAATATTACCTCGCGCCTGGCAATCGCCGCGCGCGCGGCCGTGCGCGCGGGAGCGGGGGTGGGCACGTTCAGGATCACCGCGGTAAACAACGCGCTCCGCTCCGGCGTGGCGCCGATTTGGCGTCCAAGGATTGCCGCCGAGCCCGTGTCACCCATCACCAGAACTGCCCCGCCCGGCAGGACCGTCATCCCGAAAATCACGTCGAACGAGGATCCGCCGAACCGCGTCGAATACACCAACGCGCGCCCTGCCGGATCGATGGCCGTCACGGTGGCGTCGAAAAGCCCGCCCGGAGCGGTCTGCAGCGCGCCCTCGCTGATCGGATAGTCGGCGGAATCGGTCGCTCCCCCCAGCACCACGTTGCCGTCCTGATCCACAGCCACCGCCTCCACCAGATCGTTGGCGGACCCACCCAGGTAGGTGCTCCAGACCAGTTGGGAGCCGGCGGCATTGAGCCTGGTGACATAGATGTCGGTCTGCGCCGGCGTGCGCCGGCGTGCGCCGGATCGCGTTGGCCGTGAGTGGAAACGCGGTGGCCCGCGTAGTGCCAACCAGAACCGCCTCGCCAGCCGGAGTCACCGCGATGCCTTTGTTCGTGTCGATCGCGCCGGGGCCCCCCAAATACGTGGAATAGGTCAAGGACTGGCCGTCGGGCGCGATCTTCGCGACGAATGAATCTCCGCAAGTGATCTGCTGGTGGCTGGTCTGCTGCGCGCAGGGAGCCGGCTCATTCAGCCGCGGCTGGAAAGCGCCGTTGCTCACCGGAAAATTGGACGACGCCGATCCGCCGCTGACATAGGCGGCTCCGGCGGCGTCGATGGCAATCCCCTGGACCCAGTCCACGTTGGACCCTCCGAGCAGCGTCGAATAGACGAGGGCGGTTGCGGTAGGGTTCAGCTTGGCGGCGAACCCGTCCTGGCACGGATTGCCGGCGCAGGTTCCACCGCCGAAAGTCCGCTGGGGCGCGCCCGCGGTGGTCGGGAAATTCGCGGAGCGTGTGTCGCCGCCGACATAGGCGTTTCCGGCCGCGTCCACTTGCAGCGTGGACACGCCCTCGACACTGGTGCCTCCGAGGTAGGTCAAATAGAGCATTTTCACGTATAATAAAAAAGCTCCACGCGAATCCGCCAACTGAGAATGGCTAGGGCCCTAGGAATTGACCTGCGTAGGCGGGTGATTGCGGCGCGTCAAGAAG
>Ga0194132_10011237_pt1 | contig 11607 bp, 11 predicted proteins | sample TA2KigOf80mmetaG_FD_148612 | JGI IMG/M metagenome (GOLD analysis project Ga0194132, IMG submission 148612) | Freshwater microbial communities from Lake Tanganyika, Tanzania - TA2015054 Kigoma Offshore 80m | ecosystem: Environmental > Aquatic > Freshwater > Lake | place: Tanzania: Lake... | reverse complement strand
GCGAGTTGCTTCGCGGCGTGCGTTACGACTCATACGGTGCGCGGTCGCAAAGTTTGGTGATGAGAAGTCGCAGCGGCACGATACGGGTCATCGATACTCAGCATCGCGCCGATCGCATCGGTCAATATTCATCGGCCGAGTTTCGCTGACGCAAGCTAGCGCGAGCTGACGCAGGCTGATGCGAGCCTACGCACCAGCAACGGCGCTCGCCGCCTCGCGTCTGGCGATCACCTCGGCTACCGACTCGTTGATGAATCGGGCCAAACTGTTTGCCCCAAGCGTCAGCAGATGAATCTTGTCGGCGCGGAACCAACCCTTAGATTCTTTGCCCTCACTGTAGGCGTTCCAATCCGCGACCACGAGATTGGGCAAGTTCTGCTCGAGTTTCCTCAGTTGTTTGTTACGGGTCGTCGAGTTGCCGCGCACGCGACCGATTTGCCGATAGGTGATCCAGATCACGTCGACTCCCTGATTCGCCGCCTCGGTCGTAATCGCCAAAACGGCCTGACGAAATGCCGGGCCGATGCGATCGTTGTATCCCGTGCCGATCACGACCGCGTCGGTGAATTGCCCCGAGTACCTGCGCAGTTGATCGAGCGCGCTCAGTTTCGCCGAAGGAATACAGCCCGGTTCGACAAGTTTCTGGCACCATTGCACCGCCAAAATCGTCGCGTGGTGCTCGTTCAATATTCGCCGCGCGCTCCCCACATGGTCGAAAGCATCAAACACCGAATCACCAATGATCAGAACTTTTGCCATCGGTGTCGCATCAGTAGTCACGGGCGTCACCGTGGTCGGCACACTCGTTGACAAAACGACAAAAAACGCGAGTATCTTCACGCTACCCAGCGAATCAATCACTCGTCAATCTTGCCTGCTCACGATGCCGTAATTCTTGTTCGATACTATTGCGACAGTACGCGGCCCTAAGGGATCGGCGTTGCGTAAGCCATGAAATAGGTACCGTTGGCGAGTTGCACCACTGCAGGGTCTCGAATGAACTTGTATTCAACGCTCGAGTCAAACGCAAGAGCAGATTGCGCATCGGGTGTCCAATTTGTCCCGTCTGTGGTTATCAACGACCTGATCCACGAACCTGGTGGGGCAAATGCGAAGACGCGAACTTGACCCCCGATGCCGATCGCCTGAGATAGCACTACTTTCTGGCAATTCAGCAGAACTGGTCCCTTGCCAACGAATGCAAACGTGCGTCCGTCAGACGAAATTCCGTGAACCATATCGGTGCTAGTTCCGCTGAGCACATACATATGCCAGGTTGCCCCAACCCGAAATGTCACCGAATCGAGAATTGATTCCGAGTACTCGAAGGCCAGGCCACCATGAGTCCATGTCGGGCCATCTGTGCTGTCGGCATAGTGAATGGCAATGCGACTTGAACCTGAACTTGCCGTACCGGTCAGATATATGCGGTAGCCGCCGCCCGTAAGTGCCACAACATCCGGATCGACTCTCAACAATCCTGCAGGAAATCCCTTCAAACTCGCCTGACAATGTCGCCAACTGCTTCCATCGGCAGTTCCGATAGAAACAACGAAGCCGTCCTGCCGTCCATTTACTTGATGGGCTGTTGTATACAGCAACGGCAAGCCTTTAGGTCCAATTACAAGTGATGGTGTTCCTATCTGATCAAGAATCGCATCTGATAATTAGCTCCAGGTAATTCCGTCCGAAGATGTAGCGGCTCTCACTCGGTTGCCACCCGGCATGCTCTCGTTGGCGCCGACTGCCTTTCCTGACCCTGTCGTGCGAACATCGCGGTCTGTAGTTTTGCTCGGCGTGGTCGTGGTCGTTGCTGTGGTTGCAGGCGCGTTAGACGCCTTGCGCTAAACTTTTTTCTTGCCGAAGCGGTGCATGCGTACGCAACTCTTTTGTTAGAGCGAATCGAGCCAACTTTAAGGCACTTGGTTCCCTCGATTGCCGGCACGACACTTGCAACTGCTGGTCCCGAGATCACGACACCAGCAACAATCAATTCCGTCAAGGTCGCCCGGCGAACGAAATCAATTACAAAACTTGTTTTCACATCCCAACACTATTTGCATGTCTAAGAGTGCCAATTTCACAAGGCCGAATCGACGCAATTACAAACAATCAGCCTCTCGCCTGCCCGTCACCATACCAAACTCAAATATTCGTCCTCAACCGCAACTCATCCCGAGGCTTCAACAACAATCTTTGAAAGGCTTCAATTTCATCGGGGACTAATCTGATGCCGGAATTCTCAACATTTGAGACAAAAGAGATCAAATCAGTACGCTTTGTCGCCATCGCCACCTCTGGCGCTCTTTCGAAATATCCTAGCGAATGCGAAACTACTTCTGGTAAAGACTTTGTAATCCTTCTTCGAATATCTGGAGGGATAAAAGACAGCAGCCCAATTATTCGCCAGATAATTCTTTGTTTTCTCCGAAAATCATCAAAGACACCGTTAAGGATCAAGGATCTTGTTGCTATTCTTGCTTTTCGTTTTGCTCTTAGTCTGCCGAAATCGGGAGATGAGTGCAATATCGCAATGACTATTTGACGGCACATTATCCGGCGCTCGACAAATCGGTTTAGTTCTAAGAGTCGCTGAATCGCCGAAGCAGGCGTATGACGCGAAGGCCAAAGCCCTACAGGTAAGTGGTGCAAGCTCGTCCATACCTGCCCCTGTCGCAACCAAACAATCCTCTCAATTAGCTGTATTCGACAGAGAGCCTTGTCAACTATTGACATGAGTTGTTCAGTGCGACGAATCGTGTAACGGAAAGATATCTGGAGTAATTGCCTCCATAGATCCGTGCGTACAATCCCGTAATAAAGCCAAGGAGCAAAATGTCGATTGTGCAATCTGACTGAGACATCCTCACTGCGAAATTCCTTGCTATTTCGAATATCTGAATAACAAACTCTCCATGTTGGCATTGATTCGGTCCTGTCGTATGAAGCATTCCGCCCAATCATCGCATCAATCTTCTGATCACTTTCCAAAGTCTTGAGAATGGCAAGAAGTCCACTTATCGTAAATGCGTCATCGTCAGCGCAAAGTGCGGAGTACCTCGTGACTGGAAGCAACGATGCTTCTCTCATACGTCGACAGTAATTTCCCCAAGACTCCTCGTTGCCTATTCGAGGAAAGTGGTGGTAGGTAACGCGGGGTAGATCCTTAAGTTGCTCGCCTGAAAACCAGGGTGTCGCGGATCCATCAACAATATGAACGGTCACAGGAGTATCTCTCCAATACTCAATTGATCGTTCGAGGTTCTCAGGACTTTCGCAAGTCGGAATAATAATCGTCAGTTGATTCAGCAATTCGACTTCTTCTGGAGTCACGAAATTACTTTGCTCGTTTCAAATAGCCACCGGGGGCAGCAGAAATCAACAATTTCTCGTCGATCGAACTATCGACCATGAAATCATCGTTCGATCTCAAAAACTCGGCGACTGCAGTCTTCGGATTATCACCTTTCCCCCACGGACGATCCGTGAACTCAACCCCCTCGAGATCCTCGATAACCGTGTCAAAAACGACACAATAGCTACCAACACTCACCAGCGGCGCATACAACCGCAATTCGTCGAGCACATGTTCATGCGTATGGTTGCTATCCAAAACCACAAGCACCCGCTCACAACTCGACGCCTTTTGAGCAATCGTCGCGGCAATGTTTGGATCAACGCTCGACCCATCAAAAACTCTGATACGCGGATACATCGGGTGCGCCTCCAAAGCCTCGCGATTATGACTGCGTAAGTCGATCTCGACGCACCAAACCTCCGCGTCTTTCGGCCCTCCCGCATGGGCGTTCAGTTCGAGCAATGACGCAAAAAATACCGCCGAGCCACCATGAGCCACACCCGTCTCAACAATCAAATCAGGCTTGACTTGCCAAATTATCTCCTGCAGTGCGACCAAATCTTGCGGATACTGAATAATCGACCGACCCATCCACGAAAAATTGAATGAATATCGTGCATGAACTGTCTCCACCATGAAATCTTTGGCGGTTCTTCGCAGACTATTTGACATTCGATTCCAATTCTTGTAGATCTAGTTTCAGCGGGAAAAACTTAAGTCTAGTAAGTTCAACTCTCTAGAGAGTCTTCAAACCTTCAGTTAGTGAGACTGATGGACGCCAATTTAGATGTTGCTTAGCCTTTGCGTTGCTCGGGTTACGCAAACTAATTTTTTCAGGTAAAGATTCAATCACCCTAGGCGAAGTGCCGTGAATCACTTTGCTTTCATCGATAACTTGCCCGAGAGTCACGGTGCTGTCGCCTGAGAGATTGAAAATCTCGAAATCTTTATGTCCCACGGAAGCCAAAATTCCGGCGCAAATATCGTCAACATGAATGAATCGTCGCCCTGACCTTAAAGACCCGACAACTACTTCTTCCTTATTCTGGACTGAGTCAAACAAACTCTCAACGGCTGACCAATTACTCGGTCTTGGACCATAAACAATTCCAAACCGAAGAATGGTGACATCCAGATCGGCCCTCAACAACCTTAAATACTGCTCTCCTAGAGCCTTTGTGATCGCATAAATTGAATCAAGTCGCTGCACTTGAATTTCGTCAGATTCGTACTGCTCCGAATCATTTGTTACTTGACCATAAACCCATTCGCTCGATGCAAAAATCAATTGACGGACGCCCTTTGTCTTTGCACACTTAAGCACATTAAGTGTTCCTTCAACATTCGCCCGGTTAGCCAACAACGGATTCTTGGTGCAATCAGAATCACGCGAAATTGCGGCAAGATGAATAACCACTGAGTCTCTTGGAATTAGTTCGCTTAAAGAGTTGTCACAAATGTCGACTCTGGCAACATTCGGATCTTTACTAGCTATTACGTCAACGCCAACATACCGAATTCCCTTCTTCATACAGTGTCTAACAAGCCTCGTGCCAACGAAACTCTCGGCACCTGTAATGAACAAAGTTGGTAAATCACTCATACGGACACAAGAACTCGTGCGCCGCTTGGGCAATAACCAAAATTGACTGGCGACATGTCAAACAACGCCTGACCAATCTTTTCTTGCTCAGACTTGTTTGCTAGAACATATAAGAAACCGCCGCCGCCAGCGCCCACCAATTTTGATCCAAGGGCGCCAGCTCCAATTGCGCGTGAAACAGCATCGTCAAGAAATTCTGAGCTGACAGTTGTTGCAAAATTTCTTTTTTGCCCCCAACTCTCATTTACAATTTCAGCCAAATCCAGAACAAGATTCTCTGAAGTTAAGAAACTCATACGACACCTATACGCCAGTTCTGTCATCTTGACAAGGGAATCAATTCTCTTAGGAATATTGCTCTTCTGCTCGCTCAAGATATCCTCAGCTCTACGTTCTATACCGGTCCAAAACAGAAGGCTTGAATCGAAAACGCTAAGGGCGCTACTCTGGGAGTGCCACAAAGACTCAACTCTTACTCGTCCATCTTTTCGAAATTCGTAGTAGTTAAGTCCACCAAATGCGACGGCATATTGATCTTGCTTGCCAATAGGTTTTCCGAGAACATCTATTTCAACATGACATGCCTCTTCAGCAAGTTGACCTGCAGTAACAGACTCACCACGAAGAGTATGCAACGCGAGCAACAATCCAACTGCGAAGCTGCTTGACGAGCCAAGACCTGACGATAAAGGCAGATCTGAAGCGGTGGAGACAAAAAGAGGCGGATCTACGTTCAATAATCTCAGGCATTCGCGGGCAATGTCATTTTCAATCAAATCAATTTCATTGACGTGTTCAGTTATTGAATAGCTAAGCCGATATTGTTCTCGAAAAATCTTGCTATGACGCTTAACAGTAACATAGGCAAATTGGTTGATTGTAGCGCTCACAACGGCGCCACCATGTCGCAGAAAAAAGTCTGGGAAATCTGTACCCCCGCCTGCAAAACTGATCCGCTGTGGTGTAATCGTGGTTACAAATCTTGGAAATTTTTCGAACATTTCAAACCCTTCCTATTACTCACACAGATCTAAAATTTAGCGTTAACCCACAATTCGCCCTGACAAATTTGATTATCTCTTCTGTATACATAGGATTCGTAATAAAAACTGAATCATTTTCGCGAACTGCTTCAAAAAAAACACCAGGGGAGACTATAGGTAACGCAGAAGAGGCTGTAAATCTGTTTTGTTTTGCTGTGTTTATGTCAACGATTCCAATTGGAGGATTAACTTGCTGTCCTGAATTCTTCAAAAGATGATGCATCAGCAAAACGCCTTTACCTCCCGCGCCCCAAACCCAATATCGATTGCTCGATCTAGCACAAAGAGTTATTGGGCTTTCAGAAATGCCTGAATAGAGGATTTTTTCAAAAAGGTCTGACGAAATCGAGCAATTATCAGATCTTGGGATTAGCGAAGATGAATCTCCTACCACCAACAGGTATTGATCACCAAACATTTCAGAAACTTCACATCGGCCAAAGATTTTTCTGAATGAATCAACTGTGAAATAATTGGCATGTTCATATCCAAAGTCCCAATACGCTCTGGATCTGACATTCCAGTCCATTGATGGAACTTCAATTACAAATGTTAATGACTTGCCGTTGATCCGCTCAACATCCCTAAGAAATTGCACCGGGCTTGGAATGTGCTCCAATACGTGCCTCAATATGACTCCATCTGCCAATAAAGGGGCGAAGCGATCCGATAGATAGTCTCTCTCAATGCTTTGATCTTCTCCTTGATATGTGCGATCAAAGCCACGTAATTTCGTGAAGCCACTTTGCCTTAAAAGATTTAAGAAGGTGCCCTTACCACAGCCAATTTCAACAAGATTGGATTCAAAACCGAAGTTCTGCTTGCAAATCGCCAATACCGACTCAAGGTGAAGCCTAAAAACAGGTGAATGAGCCTGTTCATTCTGATATGAAACTTGATCATAAATTACACCGGAGAATGAGCGATTAAAAAAGTAGCCAAACTGTGTGTTGAGATGTAAGTCGAATTCTCTAATTTCAACCGATCTTGCCGCTTCGACATCTTCAAAAACTTCGTTAGAAATTCTTGGCAAATAGATCACGTCATTACTCTAGACATGTTCTTAGCGCTTCATTTAATCCATGAATTGTATATAGAGACAATTTTTGGAACGTGGTCCAAAAAACTTGACTCGGTTGACTCAACACTCAAATCTTCATTCGAATCTTCTGGTGAGACCAAAACAAACCTACATCCAGCGTTTTCCGCGGCAAGCACATCTCTTGTATCGTCACCAACATAAATCGAGTGATCAAGCCTGAAATTATGATCGATTGCTGCGGTAAAGAACATTCCTGGATTTGGCTTTCGGAATTGGCTCTGGCTGCTCCAGTGATCGGTGCAAACATAGATTTCCAAGAGGCTTAGCCCAAAATGCAAGAACTCGGCACGAATATGATCGTTGATTTCGTTTAGGTTTTCAAGTTTCGTAGCCCCAGTTGCAACACCTGCCTGGTTTGAAATGATTATAAAGCTAAAACCTCGCTCACCAAGAATCTTTAGCGCCTCTCTGCTTGACTCAATCCATTCAAATTCATCAACAGAGTTGACATACTCACCAGGTTGGGGCTTCACATTTAAAGTACCATCTCGATCGAGAAGCAAGATTCGATGGTGCCGCAAATGCTCCGCAGTCGTCGCAAGGCGCGAAGGGTTAGAGATGCTCCGATAACCCGAATTCACAATTACTGCCGAAACTTGGTTTGCTTCTGTCAAACTCTTGATCACAGATGAGAAGTTCTCAGATTTGTATTTCTTCAAGTGAGTGAGGATCTTGCGCTTCACGACCAACGAATAACCAATTTCAACGAAATCTAAGCTGCTATTTGATCTGCTCGGGTCATACTTGGCGACAGAGTTATTCAAGCCCATTTGAACATTTCCAGCGGTTTTCTTGACGACACTCAAAGTCATCGCCGACTGGTTTTCATTACATATTTGAATCATTTCTCTCAAAAACAGTTGCGCAAAGTTGTCGGAGTAGAGCAACAAGAACTGTTGGTCGATTTGGTCAATTGCTGCATAAACTCGACGAGCAGTCAGCCATTCAACCGGACCATGCGAATATGTGATCGACCACCCCCATGATGATCCGTCACCAAAATATTCAACTATTTGCTCCCCGAGATACCCGGTCAACAATACGAATCTCTTGATCCCATTTTCTGCGAGCTGCTCGAGCAAAAAATAAAGAAACGGACGTCCATTCAAGTCGACCATCGGCTTCGGTTTGATGTCGGTTAATGGTCGAAGCCTCTCACCCCGACCACCGCAAAGTACCACTGCTTGCGAAACCTGCATTAAACCAAGTTTCTTCTGAGTGCCTTAACTGTCTCCGCCACGCCTTGCCGAACTGAAAAAATCGGCTCCCACCCCGTGGAATTCTTCAACTTGTCAGTTGAAGCAAATATTCCAGATGGCGTACCCAAAAATTCTATTCGATATTTTGATCCAAATTCTGTCGAGATCAAATTTACAAAGTCACCAACTTGGGTCAATTGTCCGCATCCAACATTGAAAACACCCTCGACATTGCTTAGCGTTGCAGTCATGGCAATCGCCCGAGTCACATCACTGATATAGATGAAGTCTTGTGCTGAACCAGGCGACTTTACCGAAGGTATTTCACTCTTCTCAAGTGCATTAACCACTGTGGGCAATAAAGCAACATTGCGTTGCCCAGGCCCATAGCTGAAAAATATCCTTAGCCAGACAAGACCTATTCCTGCACGACGGCAGCTGTCTGAAAAAAACTCACAAGTTTGAACTTTTGCCAGAGCGAAGTGGTTTTCTGGGTTTAGGTCTTGAACTTCTAACGCCTGACCCTGAAAATCTCCATACTCCCGGCAGCTTCCCAGGGCAACAATTTTTCTGATGAAGGTCTTCTGCAGCACCGAAAAGAGATTCATGCCCAACACCACATTTTTTTCTGAAATTTCTTTTGAATAATCTGGCAAACCATCCCAAGCAAGATGAATACATGCCTCGGGAGAGAATTCAATCAATCGACTTTCCCATAAATCAGTCTGTTCTAGATCACCAATAAGCCAATCAGCCCTTGTAGACGAAGCCCAAAATGGTCTCTCTCGAGTGAGTACCAAGACTTGATTTCCTTCTAACACTCGAATCAGATGCCTACCGATAAACCCAGTCCCACCGGTGACAAAGATCTTCATTACGTCGACTCGTTCAGAAGTTTGCTCACATCCAGTTTCGGCAAGTTCTTGTCTTTGCTAGATACAACGACTGGCTTGAATGGCCAATTGAATGAAAACTGAGGGTCGGCATAGTTAAAACCAGAGTATGAAACGGGTGAATACAACTCGCTCATATAATAATGAACCACTGATTGTTCGCCTGTTGTGAGATAAGCGTTGGCGCATCCAGGAGGCAAATACAGGCTCATGCGATTCTCGGCGCTCAACTCGACCGACAACCATTTGAGAAAAGTCTCTGAATCTGGACGTAAATCAACAACGACATCAAAAATCGAACCTGTAAGACAGGTCAGAGTCTTAGCCTCTTGGTGAGGTGCCGCTTGAAAATGAAATCCGCGCAATGTTCCCAAAGTTGGATTTTCCGAAATGTTTCCTTGCAAAACCGTTGGAATAAGACCCATATTTCTATACTCAACAGCGCAAAATGAGCGGCGAAATACGCCACGATCGTCCTTGACCAGTTCTGGCTTGATTAGCCATACACCTGCAATTGCGAGTTGCGTGAACTCCATCAAATTCGCTCAGTCCGTGGGTTTCCAGGCAATGGAATAATCACTTCACCCCTAAATCCAGCCTCGATCAACTGTGCCAAAAGTTCTGTTTTGAAATTCCACGCGAGCAAGACGACAACATCAGGTTGCAACAAAAGTGCGTCTTTAAGGGAAAAAATCTTGATCGCGGATCCCGGGGTCAAAAAACCTTGCTTCCACTCGTTATTGTCGGCAATCGCTGATATTTGGTCACTGCATAACCTCGCAGCATTCAAAAGTGTTGAACTTCGCGCCGAGGCACCAAACCCAATGACCTTCTTGTTTTCGTCAAGCGCGGTCAATAATTGCATACGAAATTCTTTAATGTGATCTACGGTATTTTGTGCAAACTTTTGCCAGGCTTCAAGAGAATCAATCTGCAACTTTGTTTCATGCGCACGTGCGACCTTCAAGTTTGGCGATTGATCTCTGTTAATGACTGACAAATAAACCACAAAAGATCCACCACTAATCGGACTTTCTTTAACATCGAATGCTGCGAGTCCATAAAGGTTTGCGATGTATTCGATTGACTTCAAGGAATGTAGGTAAAGATGCTCGTGATAAATCGAGTCGTAATGAAGTTGCTCCAAAATCATGTCCGCACGATGAAATTCAAACACTGCAATACCACCATCAGCGATTGATTCTCGGATTCCGGAGATGACGCTATGAAGATCAGAAACATGTGGAAGAACATTTCGAGCGATCACCACATCGAATTTCTGATGTTTTCGAACTAACTCTTTTGCAAGATCTTCACCAAAAAATTTCGACACAGTAGGCACACCTGAAGCTCTAGCAATCTCACCGATGTTGGAAGCTGGATCAACGCCCAATACTTGGTGCCCGCGCCGTTGAAATACTTTGAGGAAAGTTCCATCGTTGCTTCCAACTTCAAGAATCGAGCCAACTCTTCCTGGCATTATTCCTTCCACGCGATCGGCAAAAGTTTCAGCGTAATTGATTGCTGTTCTTGCGGTCTGGGTTAACCAGACATATTTCGAAAAAAGCTGCTCTGGATTCACTGTCTCCATTAGCTGAACCGTTGCGCACGATGTACAGCGTCCAATTCTTAGTGGCACTCGACTGGGAGGAACTTGGTTCTCTCTATAGAGACAATTAGCTGGTGGTTGATCGCCCATATCAAGTATCAACTCGACTTCATGACTGCTACATATTCGACATCGGTCTATCGTTTCAAACTCGTGCACAGTCACTGAGGGCGTATTGCTCGACATAAGTCTATTTTCCTATGTTCGAAAAGTACTGTCTGAGCTTTGGTAGTCGATTGGTTTTTGGACCTCGAAAGTCTTCTTCCGAGAAGTTAACTGCTTTAAAGAACTCCACCAACTCGCGACCGCCCGAATCCAGAGTCCATTCTGGTTTGTACCACTCAGCCAATTCCGACAAGATTCGCTTAAAACTCACCTTGTAGGTGCGGCTATCTCCCCCGTGCTGACCCATGAACTTGATTTCTGTTCCAGGCACTGCGCGTTGAGCCGCCTCAGCGAGTTCTCGAACACTGAAATTTCCATTCGGTATTCCTACGTTATATGACCGTCCGGCGACAACTTCTAGCGGCGCCTCAAGACCAGCGATAAACGCTGAACAAGCGTCTCGAATGTGAACCACGGGTCGCCACGGTGTTCCATCGCTCAATATTTCAATTTTCCCCGTCGTATATGCGCATGCGACAAAATTATTGAAGACAATGTCGCAACGCATCCGCGGACTCACTCCGAAAACAGTAGACGGTCGAAAACAAATGACCGAAAAATTGTCTGACTGCAACTTCTTCAAAGCAATCTCAGCCTCCCACTTTGTTCGGGCATATGTGGTCAACGGCAGTTTT
>Ga0194132_10011235_pt1 | contig 11609 bp, 9 predicted proteins | sample TA2KigOf80mmetaG_FD_148612 | JGI IMG/M metagenome (GOLD analysis project Ga0194132, IMG submission 148612) | Freshwater microbial communities from Lake Tanganyika, Tanzania - TA2015054 Kigoma Offshore 80m | ecosystem: Environmental > Aquatic > Freshwater > Lake | place: Tanzania: Lake Tanganyika... | reverse complement strand
AACGCCTGCGCCTGCCGCCGCAACGCCCGCGGCGGCGACTCCCGCCGCCGCACCGGTGGCCGCCGCGGCACCGGCCGCCGGGGATGTCGAAAAGGGCCGGCAGTCCTACGCCAAGTGCCGCGCCTGCCACACGCTCGAGAAGGGCGGGCGCAACCTCGTCGGCCCCAATCTGCACGGCATGTTCGACCGCAAGGCGGGCGCGGCCGCCGGCTTCTCCTTCTCGCCCGCGATGCGCGATTCGGGCCTCGTGTGGACCGAGGAGAACGTCCGCCGCTATCTGCGCGCGCCGAAGGATGTCGTTCCCAACACCAAGATGATCTTCGCCGGGATCCGTTCCGATACCGAAATGAACGACCTGATCGCGTATCTGCGCGCGCAGACGAAATAGGGCCGCTCAGCCGCGCCGCTTCGAGGTCTCGAGGATTACCGTCTCGCCGCTCGCGCGCCGGCCCTGCTTCGACATGTAGGCGAGCGCGCGCAAGGTCGGCGCATCGGTCGACAGGAAGAGGATCGCCTCGCCCTCGCCCGTGTTGCGGTGCTCGTACCACGTGCCGCCCGGGATGCAGAACGTGTCGAACCGCTCCCAGTCGAACGTCCGCTCGCCGACGCGGCTCGATCCCGTCCCGTGATAGACGGTGCAGATCACATTGGCGTTCTGGCGCACCGGCAGAAGCGCCTCGCCCGGCCGGAGGAGCTGATAGGCGAAAGTCATCGACGGATAGACCGGGCCGCCGGTCACGGGATCGACCACGTCGACCAGGATGCCCTCGAACGGCGAGCCGTCATAGTGGCGCACCCGGTCGAGAAGCCGCGCCGTCTCCTCCCAGCGATAGACATACATCGGCGAGGAATTGCCGGTGCCGCGCACCGGGTCGACGAAGGCCGGGCGCAGGCCGCCGGTGCCGTAGATCTCCTGCGAATAATGATCGGAGACGCGCGCGCTCTGCACGTCGGTGCGCACCGTCTCGCCGCCACGGTCCTCGGTGAAGTCGTGCTCGAACATCGTCGCGTTGAGGACGTTGGTGAGCGGCATGTCGAGGACGCTCAGATTGATCGAGCCGTCATCGGGGCCGTTGCCGTGGTTGTGCCAGGTGTCGTGCGGCGTGAGCACGAGATCGCCCGGGCCGAAGGTGATGTTCTCGCCGTCGACCGAGGTGAAGTTGGTCGCGCCGATCAGCCCGAAGCGGATCGCGTTGGGCGTGTGGCGGTGGGCGGGCGCGATCTCGTGGCGGAGATTGAGCCGGTAGGCGGCGAACATGGTCGAGACCGTCGCGATCGTCGGCTTGAGCGCGGGGTTGACCATGATCAGCGAGCGCCGCTCGGATATCTCGAGCGGGATCAGCTCGCCCGCGCTCCGGAGGTATGGCTCGACGTCGCGGAACCGCCAGAGATGCGGCACCGCGGCGATGCGCCATTGCAGCTTCTCGGCCGCGGCGTGGGCGTAGCCCTCCTCCTCCGACCAGAACTCGAACAGATCGAGCGCGGCGGTCTGGCGGTGCAGCCGGTCGAGCGCCACGGCCCGGTTCGTCGGCGTGTCGTCGAGTCTCGCCGCCATGGTCGCCTCCCGCATGCGCTGCGGCACCGGCGCGGCCCGATCAGCCGAACACGTCCTGCGTGATCGCCGCGTACCAGCCCTCGGCGTAGCGCGCCTCCTGGAAGCGCACATTGGCATCGGCATTGGCGACGCTGACGCCGCCGGCGCCCTGGACCGCGATCATCTGGTTGTTCTCGACGCGATAGACCGCCGCGATCGAGATGCCGTAATCGGTGCCGACGATGCTGTAGCAGGTGTTGGCGTAGGAGGGCGAGGTGAACGCGGCGCCCTTGAACGCGGCGACGATCGCGGCGGCGACGATCTTGCCCTGGCTGTTGGCCGAGAAGCCGGATTTCGGCATCGGCGCCGCGATCGCGGCATCGCCGATGACGTAGACGCCGGCCTGCTGGCGCGATTCGAAGTTGACCGGGTTGACCGGGCACCAGCCGGAGCGGTCGGCGAGGCCGGCGGCCTGCGCGATCTGCCCGGCGCGCTGCGGCGGGATCACGTTGATCACATCGCCTTTGTGGACGACGCCGAAATCGGTCTCGACCGTCATCGTCTCGGGATCGACCGCGCTCACCTTGCCGTCATTGGATGCCGACACCCACTGGATCATGCCGGGGTAGAGCTTGTTCCAGCCCTCGGTGAACAGGCCCTGCTTCGAGAACGAATCCTTGGCGTCGAGGATCAGGATCTTCGAGCGCGGCTTGGCGCTCTTGAGATAGTGGGCGATCGTGCTCGCGCGCTCGTACGGCCCCGGCGGGCAGCGGAACGGATCGGCCGGCGCGACCATGATGAAGGTGCCGCCGTCGGGCATCGCCATGAGCTGGCTGCGCAGCAGCGTCGTCTGCGCGCCGGCCCGCCACGCATGCGGCATCTTCTCGGCCGCCGCCGCGTCATAGCGCTGGATCGCGTTCCAGCGGATGTCGATGCCGGGCGAGACGACGAGCCGGTCATAGGCGAGCGTCGAGCCGCCCTGGAGGCGGACCGATTTCTGCGCATGGTCGATCGCGGTCGCGGTGTCGTGCACGACGTTGATGCCGTGCTTCGTGCGGAGCGCGTCGTAGCCGTGCGTGATGGCCTTCATCTCCATCATCCCGCCGAGCACGAGATTGCTGAACGGGCAGGTGATGAACTCGCGGCTCGTTTCGACCAGCGTCACGTCGATGTTGGCGTCGAGGAGCCTGAGATAGCGCGCGGTCGAGGCGCCGCCGAAGCCGCCGCCGATCACGACGACGCGCGGGCGGGCCTGGGCGATCGCCGGCATGGCGAGGCCGCCGGACGCGGCCAGCGCGCCGGTGCCGGCGAGGAAGCGGTTGAAATTGCGACGCGAAATCGTCTTCATGATGTCCTCTCCCCGAACTATCGCAGGCTCGCGAAGTGCTCGGCGAGCGCCTTGATCTCGGCGTCCGAGTAGCCCTTCGACAGGCGGTCCATGACGGTGGCCGGGCGCTTGCCGGTCTTGAACTCGGTGAGCGCGGTCGCCACGTACTCGACGGTCTTGCCGCGGATGCTCGGGATCGAGCCGGGGCTCGCACCACCGGTGCCGTGGCACCCGGCGCAGGACAGCGCGAGCACCGCGCCGTCCGGCGGCGTCTGCGCCACGGCCGTGCCGGACACGAGAGCCGTGCCGGACACGAGAGCCGTGCTGGACACGAGAACGGCGAGAGCCGCCGCCAGTCTGAACGTGGGGGTCATCACAAGCTCCCTGCTCTTGTCGTCGTAGTTCTTGTCGTCGCAGTTCTTGTCGTCGCAGCTCATGTCGTCGCATCGACGGGGCGCGCGGCGACGCCCGGCCTCGCGCGACCGGCATGGCATGGCCAGCGTGGCATGGCCAGCATGGCATGGGTCGTGCGGGCGGGCAATGTCGCTCCGCCGCTCCGGCGCGCTTGCGATCGCCGCGACCGCGGCGCGCGATCAACGCAGGGGAGAAATACCATGGCGTCGAAGGATTCACGGGACGTTCCGGTCTCGTCCGCGAGCCGCGCCGCGCTCGATCACTACGAGACCGCGCTCGACTTGTTGAACGGCTATTTTCTCGATCCGATCGCCGCGATCGACCAAGCGCTCGCGGCCGATCCGTCGTTCGTGATGGGCCACTGCTTCAAGGCCGGTGTCATGACGACGATGGCCGAGAAGGGCGCCGAGCCGATGCTGCGCGAGGCGGTCGAGGCGGCCGAGGCCCTGGCCGCCGGCGCCAACGACCGCGAGCGCGGCCATATCGCCGCCGCGCGCGCCTGGCTCGACGGCGACTTCGCCCGCTCCAACGCGCTCTACGGCGCGATCCTGATCGACCACCCGCGCGATCTCCTCGCCGCGCAGCTCGCCCATCTCGGCGACTTCTATCTCGGCCAGTCGACGCTCCTCCGCGACCGCATGGCGCGGCTCCTGCCCGATTGGGACGAGAGCGTTCCCGGCTTCGGCTACGTCCTCGGCATGCACGCCTTCGGCCTCGAGGAGACCCAGCTCTATCGCCGCGCCGAGGACACCGGACGGCGCGCGCTCGCGCTCGGTCCGCGCGACCCGTGGGCGGTGCACGCCGTCACGCATGTGATGGAGATGGAGGGCCGCGTCGCCGACGGCATCGACTGGCTCGCCACGCGCGAGGCCGACTGGGCGACCGACAACATGTTCGCCTATCACAACTGGTGGCATCGCGCGCTCTACCACCTCGATCTCGGCGAGATCGACCGCGTGCTCGCGCTTTACGACACGCGGATCAGGCCGCAGCCGACGGCGGTCGTGCTCGAGACGATCGACGCCTCGGCGCTCCTGTGGCGGCTCCATCTCCGCGACATCGGCGTCGGCGGGCGCTGGCGCGAGGTCGCCGACACCTGGGAGCCGATGGCGGAGGACGGCTATTACGCCTTCAACGACGTCCACGCCATGATGGCCTTCGTCGGCGACGGGCGATCGAAGGCGGCCGACCGGCTCCTCGCGACGCTCGCCCGCCGCGCCGAAGGCACCAACACAAACGCGATGATGACCCGCGAGGTCGGCCTGCCCGTCGCCACCGCGCTCGCGTCGTTCGGCAAGGGCGACTGGAGCCGGGCCGTCGAGCTCCTGATGCCGGTCCGCGCGAACGCCCACCGCTTCGGCGGCAGCCACGCCCAGCGCGACCTCTTGTCGCTCACCCTGATCGAGGCGGCGCTCCGCGGCGGCCGCCATCGGCTCGCCCGCGCGCTCCTCGCCGAGCGCACCGACCTTAAGCCCGCGAGCCCGTTCAACTGGGAGTGGGCCGCCCGCGCCGTGCGCCTCCTCGGCGACCACAGGGGGGCGGCCGGGGCCCTCGACCGGGCGACGACGGCGCGGCGCGCGCAGGGCCGCTGAACGGTCTCCGATCGGCCGCGGCCGGCGCTGTTCCGCGCCGGCCCGGTTCGTCCTATAGTGCCGCCCTACAGTGCCGTTACCACGACGACCGCCTCCCGATGCAGGAGGCGGCAGACGCGTACGAGGGAGGAGTGACGGTGTATCCCGGTTCCGGCCGCGCCGATGCGCGACCGACGGGGGCACCGGCCCGCGATCGCACCGACCGCCTCACCCACCTCCGATTGGACGACCGCCCGGTCGCGGCCAGCGTCGCGCCGGGCGTACGCTCGGGATCAACTCTGCAACGGGAGACCTTCATGTTCGAAGTCGTGTCATTGATGCGCCGTCTCGTGCGGCGCGCCGCGGTCACGGCGGTCGCCGCCACGCTCGGCCTCGCCGCCGCCGCCGACCCCGCAGCGGCGCAGGACCGGCTGCGCTGGGGCGTGCCGATCGCGTTCGGCTCCAACCTCACCGCGCTCGGCGATACGCTGCCGTGGGTCGCACAGGCGCTCAACAAGTCCTCGGGCGGGCGCATCACGTTCCAGGTGTTCGAGCCCGGCGCGCTGATCCCGGCGCTCGGCGTCTTCGATGCCGCGAGCGAGGGCAAGATCGAGGCCGGCTATAGCTGGATGGGCTACGAGATCGGCAAGGTGCCGGCCTCGGCGCTGATCGGCGCGACGCCGTTCGGGCTCGAGCCGCAGGAATTCATGGCCTGGATGTATTTCGGCGGCGGCGACAAGATGGTCAAGGACCTCTACGCGCCGCACAACGTGGTGCCGATCTTCTGCGGCACGATCAGCCCCGAGGCGGCCGGCTGGTTCCGTTTCGAGCTCAAGAACGTCGATCAGCTCAAGGGCCTCAAGTTCCGCGCCGCCGGTCTCGGCGGCAAGATCTTCTCCAAGGTCGGCGCATCGGTGACGCTGCTCCCGGGCGGCGAGCTGTTCCAGGCGCTCGAGCGCGGCGTCCTCGACGGCACCGAGTTCTCGCTGCCGACGGTCGACGAGCAGCTCGGCTTCTTCAAGGTCGCGAAGTTCTACTACCTGCCCGGCTGGCACCAGCCCTCGACCAACCAGTTCCTCTACGTCAACAAGCGGATCTGGGACGGGCTCAAGGACGACACCAAGGCGCTGATCGAGACGACCTGCACCGCCGGTGTCGCGATGTCGCTCGCCAAGGCCGAGGCCCTTCAGGGCCCGGTGATGGAGAAGTTCGCCAAGGAAGGCGTCAAGCTGATCCGCCTGCCGGAGCAGGTCCTGCGCGCGTTCCGGAAGGCGACCGACGAGGTGATGGCCGAGGAATCGGCGAAGGACGCCAACTTCAAGAACGTCCACGACGCGATCCGCGCCTTCCAGGCCAGCCACCGGCCGTGGAAGGAGCTCGGCTACCTGCCGCGCGACTGGAAGTGACCGCCGTCTGATCCGAGACCGAGGGGAGGTGCACCGTGGCCGAGGCTCGTCCCGCCGACACCGGCGGACCGGCCAAAATCTCGATCGAATCGATCCCGCACACGGCGCTGACGCGCCGGCTCGACCGCGTCATCCTGCGGGTCGGCGAGATCTCGGCCTATATCTGGCTCGTCCTCGTCGCCGTCATCATCGTCAACGTGGTGCTGCGCTACGTGTTCGGGCGCGGCTACATCCTGTTCGAGGAGATCCAGTGGCATCTGTTCGCCATCGGGTTCCTGATCGGCCTCTCCTACACGATGGTGCGCGACGGCCACGTGCGGGTCGACATTCTGAGCGAGCGCTGGTCGCTCCGCCGCCGCGCCTGGATCGACCTCCTCGGCTACGTGCTCCTCCTTCTCCCGATCATCTTCCTCGTCATCCGCTACGCGGTGCCGTTCGTCGAGCGCGCGTGGACGCTGAACGAGGTCTCGGCCGCGCCCGGCGGCCTGCCGTTCCGCTGGGTCATCAAGTCGTTCATGATCTGGGGCTTCCTCCTCCTCGCCGTGTCCGCGATCTCGCGCATCGTGCGGTGCTGGGCGTTCCTTTTCGGCGCCAGAGCCTGAGGCGCGCGCGATGCTCGAGACCTACGTGATCCTCGTCATCCTCCTGATGGGCGTGTTCATCGCGCTCCTGTTCACCGGCTTCCCGATCGCCTGGATCCTCTCCGGGGTCGCGTTCTGGTTCGCGCTAATCGGGCTCGAGGTCCTGGTGCCGCTCGATGTCGACACCTATTTCCTGACGCGCTGGCAGAACGTCGCGATCATCGTCGACCGCATCTGGTCGTTCATGCAGAACTGGACGCTGACCGCGCTGCCGATGTTCATCTTTATGGGCATCACGCTCGATCGTTCGGGCGTCGCCGAGCAGCTGATGCGAAGCTTCACGCGACTGTTCGGCTCGATGCACGGCGGGCTCGCGATCGCGGTCTGCGTGATCGGCATCCTGCTCGCCGCCTCGACCGGGATCGTCGGCGCTTCCGTCGTCCTTCTCGCGACGCTCGCGATGCCGCTGATGCTGCAATACGGCTATTCCAAGGAGCTCTCGGCCGGCGTCGTCGGCGCCGCCGGCACGCTCGGCATCCTGATCCCGCCCTCGATCATGCTCGTGATCATGGCCGACCAGCTGTCGTTGGCGGTCGGCGATCTCTTCATCGGCGCGGTGCTTCCCGGCCTCCTGATGGGCGGGTTCTACATCGTCTGGGTGCTGATCGTCGCCAATGTGTGGAAGGGCTCGGCGCCGCCGCCGCCGGACGCGCCCAAGGTGACCTGGGCGGTCGTGCGCGACGCGATCGTCGCGATGTGGGCGCCGGCGTTCCTGATCTTCGCCGTGCTGGGCACGATCTTCTTCGGTGTCGCGACCGCGACGGAGGCGGCCGGCGTCGGCGCGTTCGGTGCGCTGATCCTCGCCGCCGTCAACCGCCGGCTCACCTGGAAGGCGATGTCGGAGGTCTGCCGCGAGACCATGCTGACGACGTCCTTCATCGCCGGCATCTTCCTCGGCGCGACCGCCTTCGCGCTGGTGATGCGGTCCCTCGGCGGCGACGAGTTCGTCGCCCACATGCTGAAGAGCCTGCCGTTCGGCGCCGAGGGCATCGTCGTCTTCATCCTGTTCTTCGCCTTCCTGCTCGGCTTCTTCCTCGACTGGCTCGAGATCACGCTGATCTTCCTGCCGCTGATCGCGCCGGTGGTGAAGACGCTCGGCTTCGACCCGGTGTGGTTCTGCGTCCTGTTCGCGGTGTGCCTGCAGACCTCGTTCCTGACGCCGCCGGTCGGCTTTACGCTGTTCTACCTCAAGGGCGCGGTGCCGCCCGGCGTGACGACGGCCAACATCTACCGCGGCATCATCCCGTTCGTGGCGATCCAGATCCTCGCCGTGTTCCTGGTGTTCGAGTTCCCCAAGCTCGCGCTGTGGCTGCCGCAGCAGATGTACGGCGTCGCGAAGTAGCGCCGTGACGGCCGGCGCGGACCAGTTCGACTATGTCATCGTCGGCGCCGGCACCGCGGGTTGCGTCATCGCCAATCGGCTGAGCGCCGATCCGGGCGTGCGCGTCGCCCTCCTCGAGGCGGGCGGGCGCGACCGCTATATCTGGATCCACATCCCGGTCGGCTATCTGTTCACGATGAACAACCCGAAGGTCGACTGGTGCTTCACGACCGAGGCCGAGCCCGGGCTCAACGGTCGCGCGCTCGCCTATCCGCGCGGCAAGGTCCTCGGCGGCTGCTCGTCGATCAACGGCATGCTCTATCTCCGCGGCCAGGCGCGCGACTACGACCACTGGCGCCAGCTCGGCAATGCCGGCTGGGCGTGGGAGGACGTGCTGCCCTATTTCAAGCGGTCGGAGGATTTCGTCGGCGGCGCCGATGCGGCGCATGGCGCGGGCGGCGAGTGGCGGGTCGAGGACATGCGGCTGTCGTGGGAGATCCTCGACGCCTTCCGCGCCGCCGCCGCCGAGTGCGGCATCCCGCCGACCGACGACTTCAACCGCGGCGACAACGAGGGCTGCGGCTATTTCCACGTCAACCAGAAGAAGGGCGTGCGCTGGTCGACCGCGCGCGCGTTCCTGCGGCCGGCCGAGGGCCGGCCCAATCTCGCCGTCATCACCGGCGCGCAGGCGCTCCGGCTCCGCCTCGACGGGCGGCGCGTCACCGGCGTCGAGTACCGGAAGGACGGTGCGACGCGCGTGATCGCCGCCGCCGGCGAGGTGATCCTCGCCTCGGGCGCGGTCGGCTCGCCGCAGCTCCTCGAGCTCTCCGGCATCGGCCGCCCCGAGATCCTGGGCGCGCAGGGCATCGGGCTCGTGCATGCGCTCCTCGGCGTCGGCGAGAACCTTCAGGACCATCTCCAGGTCCGCCTCGCCTACAAGGTCTCGAACACGCAGACGCTCAACGAGCGCGCCAACAGCCTGATCGGGCGCATCGGCATGGGGCTCGAATACGCGCTGTTCCGCCGCGGGCCGATGACCATGGCGCCGAGCCAGCTCGGCTGTTTCGCCAAGAGCGATCCGGCGCGCGAGACGCCGAACCTCGAGTATCACGTGCAGCCCTTGAGCCTCGAGCGGTTCGGCGAGCCGCTGCACCCGTTCCCGGCCTTCACCGCCTCGGTCTGCAACCTCCGGCCGGAGAGCCGCGGCACGATCCACATCAACGCGGCCGATCCGCTCGCCAAGCCGTCGATCCGGCCCCACTATCTCTCGACCGACGCCGACCGCCGCGTCGCGGTCGATGCGATCCGGCTCACGCGCCGCATCGTCGGCGCGCCCGCCATGGCGCGCTTCGCGCCGGTCGAGTTCAAGCCCGGCCCGCATCTCTCCGACGAGGCCGATCTCGTCCGCGCCGCGGGCGACATCGCGACCACGATCTTCCACCCCGTCGGCACCTGCCGCATGGGGCGCGACGCGAGTGCGGTGGTCGACGAACGGCTCCGCGTGCACGGGATCGCCGGGCTCCGCATCGCCGACGCCTCGGTGATGCCGACCATCACCTCGGGCAACACCAACGCGCCGACCATCATGATCGCCGAGAAGGCGGCCGCCATGATCGTCGCCGACCGCCGCGCGCCCGCCCGCGCCGCCTGAACCCCGTCACGAGCGACCGGCGCCGGCCCCGGCTCCGGCCTGGCTCCGGCCCTGGCCCGTGCCCAGGCAGCGCGGCGCAGCGCGCCGTAGCCTGCACCGGCGCCGGCGCCTCCGCCGGGCTTGACCTCGGCGCGAATTATTTTAGACTTAAAACATTAGCCGCGGCCGATCGTGCCGCCGATCCTGGAGCCGAGCGATGTGGCGTCCGGCCGAACGCATCAAGTGGCAGCCCGATCCGGGCGTGTGGCCGACCCGGGCCGAGGCCGCGGCCTCGCGCCTGTTCGCGCCGATCGCGCTCGGCCCGGTCGGGCTCGCGACCCGCACCTGGGTTCCGGCGATGGTGCCGTGGCGGGCGACCGAGGACGGCTTCGTCACGCCCGAGGTGATCGACTGGTATGCGCGGTTCGCCGCCGGGCGGCCGGGCGCGATCGTGGTCGAGGCGACCGGCATCCGCGACATCCCGTCGGGGCCGCTCCTCAGGATCGGCGACGACCGTTTCGTGCCCGGGCTCCGGTCGCTGGTCGAGGCGGTCCGCGAGGCCTCGGGCGGCGAGACGCGCGTCCTCATCCAGCTGATCGATTTCCTCGCCATCCGCCGCCGGCCCGAGCCGCAGCGTTATTTCGCCCAGTTCCTCGGCATCACGCCCGCGCACCGCGCCGCGCTCGGCATGGCGGAGGCGCCCGAGGCCGCTGTTCGCGCCCGTCTCGCCGCGCTCGATCCGGCCGCGCTCGAGGTCGTGCTCGCGCCGCGCGAGATCGAGGCGCTGCGCAAGGGGCATCGCGAGCGGGTGACGGACACCCATCTCGCCCATGTCCGCGATCTGCCGCGCGTGCTCCCCGATCTCTTCGCGACCGCGGCGCGCAACGCCGAGGCGGCGGGGTTCGACGGGGTCGAGCTCCATTATGCGCATGCCTACACCATGGCGTCGTTCCTGTCGGCGCTGAACGATCGTGACGACGGCTATGGCGGCGCGCGCGAGAACCGGGTGCGGCTCCCGCTCGAGGTCTATGCGCGCGTGCGGAGGGCGGTCGGCGCGCGCTTCGCGGTCGGCTGCCGCTACCTCAGCGAGGACTGCATCGACGGTGGCGCGACGGTCGAGGACGCGGTCGCCTTCGGCGTCGCGTTCGCGCGCGCGGGCATGGACTTCCTGTCGCTGTCGCGCGGCGGCAAGTTCGAGGACGCGAAAGTGCCGGGCGTCGGCGAGGCGGCCTATCCCTATACCGGGCCGAGCGGCTACGAGTGCATGCCGCAATACATCTCCGACGCGACGGGGCCGTTCGGGCGCAACGTCCCGGCGGCGCGTCGCATCCGCGCCGCGATCCGCGCCGCCGGCCTCGCGACACCGGTCGTCGTCACCGGTGGAATGCACGGCTTCGCCCAGGCCGAAGGCGTCCTCGCCGACGGCACCGCCGACGTCGTCGGCTTCGCGCGCCAAAGCCTCGCCGATCCGGACTGGTTCGTGAAGGTGCGCCGCGGCCGCGGCGATGCGGTGCGCGTGTGCGAGTACACCAACTATTGCGAGGCGCTCGACCAGAAGCACGCCCAGGTGACCTGCAAGCTGTGGGACCGGATCGCGCTCGACGAGCCGGGCATCCGGAAATCCGCCGACGGCAAGCGTCGCCTCGTCGCGCCGGCCTGGCGCGAGGACGAGACCGGCGCGGGAGGCGGGTCATGACAGGTCCATCGATCACCCGCCGGCGCACGCTCGCCCTCGGCCTCGCCGCGGGCACCGCGCCCGCGCTCG
>Ga0194132_10011233_pt1 | contig 11611 bp, 7 predicted proteins | sample TA2KigOf80mmetaG_FD_148612 | JGI IMG/M metagenome (GOLD analysis project Ga0194132, IMG submission 148612) | Freshwater microbial communities from Lake Tanganyika, Tanzania - TA2015054 Kigoma Offshore 80m | ecosystem: Environmental > Aquatic > Freshwater > Lake | place: Tanzania: Lake Tanganyika... | reverse complement strand
GGGGCCGTGGCGCTCCTTCGAGGCCGTCGAGTACGCTACCCTCGAATGGGTCGACTGGTTCAACAACCGGCGTATCCTGGAGCCCATCGGCAACATCCCGCCGGCCGAAGCCGAGGAACGCTACTACGCCATGGCAGACCAACCTGCCATGGCCGCGTGACTCAAACGACAATGCCTCCGGGAAACCCGGCGCGGTTCACCGACCGGAAGATGCCGGTCGCCCGCCCATTACCCTGGCGTCACTCGGCGGCCTGACGTGCCGCGCTCGCCATTTCCCGGCGCAACCGCTCGGTCTCGGCCAGGCTGACCCGGCCGGCCGCGGTCAGCGCGACACCATAGAGCCGGCGCGCGGCAGCCCGGCTGACCAGGCCGTTCAGCACATCCTCCGCCACCCGTTCCGGTGCGCGACGCAAGGGATCGCCGAAGCCGCCGCCCCCCGGCATCTCCAGCACCAGGGCGTCGCCGTGCGGCACCGGCTGGCGGCCCTTCTGCTTCAGCCGCTTGCCGCTGCCCAGCCGCACCACGCCATTGGCGCCGTTGGCCCCGCCATTGCGGCCGCGCGGCGGGTGCAGCACCCGGTCGAAGGCCGCCGACACCGCGAAGCCGGCACCGTCGCGATGGCGGAATTCCATGATCTGCCCGGTGCCGCCGCGAAACTCGCCGGCGCCCGCCGAATCCTGGCGGTATTCCTTGCGCCCGAAGACGATGGGCGAGATCGTCTCGTTCACCTCGACCGGCGTGTTGCGCACGCCCGAAGGAAAGGCCGTGGCGCTCAGCCCGTCCTTGCCGGGCCGCCCGCCGGTGCCGCCGTTGTGGAAGCAGGTCAGCGTGAACGGTTCGCCCGCCCACTCGGTGTCGTCGGTCATGCCGTGGCCGCCGAACAGCATGGCATTCCACAGGCACGATGTGCCTTCCGCCGGCACGCCCTTGGGCAGCGCCTGGTGCAAGCAGCCCAGCACCACGTCCGGCAGCATCTGGCCGATGACATGCCGCATGGCGACGGCGCAGGGGGGCGGTGCGTTCAGGATGCAGCCCGTGGGCGCATCCACCCGCACCACGGCCAGCGAGGCGGCGTTGTTGGGCACGGTCGAGCCGACGATGCAGCGCACCCCGAACGAGGCATAGGCCTGCGTATAGGTGATCGGCACGTTGATGCCGCGCGGCGACAGCGGGCTGGTGCCGGTGAAATCGATGTCGATGCCGCTGTCCGAGATGGTGAGCGCCGCCACCAAGTCGATCGGCCGATCATAGCCATCGACCCGCATGGCGTTGCGGTAGGTGCCGTAGGGCAGGCCGCGGATCTCGGCCAGCATGGCCTCGCGCGAGTTGCGCATGACATAGCGGCCGAGCGCGTCCAGGCTGTCGAGGTCGAACTCGTCCATCATCTCGACCAGGCGCCGTGAGCCGATCTCGTTGCAGGCGGCGAGCGAATAGAAGTCGCCTTCCACCGTCACCGGCTCGCGCACGTTGGCACGCAGCAGGCGCAGCAGGGTCTCGTCCACCTCGCCCGCCCGGGCGAAATGCATGATGGGGACGTGGAAGCCTTCCTCGTAGACCTGCCGGCCGTCGGCGGTGAAGCCGAGCCCGCCGACATCGACCACATGGCTGGTGCAGGCGAACAGCGCCACCAGGCGACCGCGGCGGAAGGTGGGCGAGACCACGGTGAAGTCGTGCAGATGCCCGGTGCCATCCCAGGGATTGTTGGTGATGAAGGCGTCGCCCTCGCGCATGCTGTCGGCCGGAAACACCTCGAGGAAGCGGCCGACCGAGGCGGCCATGGCGTTGACGTGGCCGGGCGTGCCGGTGACCGCCTGCGCCAGCATGCGGCCCTCCAGGTCGAACACGCCGGCCGACAGGTCGCCGGCCTCGCGCACGGTGTTGGAAAAGGCCGTGCGGATCAGCGTCTGCGCCTGTTCCTCCACCACCGCGATCAGCCGGTTCCACATGATCTGCATATGGATCTGCGACAAGGCGGAATTCACGCTCATGCGGGGCTCTCCCACGGGACCGCCGACACTATAGCGGAGTTTCTTGACTATTCCGCCGCTTGACGGGGGCGTTCGGCGCGCAGCCGGGCGGTGGCTTCGGCGTTGACCCGGCCGGACCCCGTCAGCACCACGCCGTAGTCGCGTTTGGCCGCCGCGCGGCTGACCAGACCATCGCGCACGTCGAGGGCGACCGCCGCCGGATCGCGCGCATAGGCATCGCCATAGCCGCCGCCGCCCGGCATCTCCAGCACCAGCTTGTCATCGGCCGGGATCAATTGCTGGCCCTTGGTGTTGAGCTTGCGGCCCGAACCGGTCAGCACCTTGCCATGCGCCCCGTTCTTGCCCTGGCTGCGGCCGCGCGCCGGATTCTTCACCCGGTCGAACATGGCCGAGACCACGAACGGCGCGCCGCCGCCATGGGTGAACTCCATGACCTGGCCGACGCCGCCGCGCTGCCGGCCAGGGCCGCCGGAATCGCAACGATATTCCTTGCGCGTGAAGACGATGGGCGAGATCGCCTCGTTCACCTCCAAGGGCGTGTTGCGCACGCCGGAGGGGAAGGCGGTGGCGTTCAGCCCGTCGCGGCTGGGCCGGGCGCCCGCGCCGCCGGCATGGAAGCAGGTCAGCATGAAGGCCGGGCCGGGGTCGCGCTTGGTCGCGCCGGCAAAGCCGTGGCCGCCATAGAGCAGCGCGTTCCACAGGCAAGAGGCGCCTTCGGCCGGCGTGCGCTCGGGCGCCGCCTGGTAGAGGCAGCCCAGCATGGTGTCGGGCAGGAAATGGCCCAAAATGTGCCGGGCGCCGACGGCGGCCGGCGGCCGGGCGTTGAGGATGCTGCCCTCGGGCGCCGACACCCGGACGGTGCCGAGCGAGCCGGCATTGTTCGGCACCGTCGAGCCGATCAGGCAGCGCACGCCGAACGAGGCATAGGCTTGCGTATAGGTCAGCGGCACGTTGATGCCGCGCGGCGATTCCCCGCTGGTGCCGGTGAAATCGACATCGATGCCGGTGGGGCCGATGGTCATCGCTGCCACCAGGTCGAGCTCGGTGTCATAGCCGTCGACCCGCAGGTGGTTGCGATAGACCCCCGCCGGCAGCGCGCGGATCTCCTCCAGCATGGCGTGCGTCGAATTCTCGATGATGTGCCGGCCGAGACCGTCCAGCATCTCCAGGTCGAACTCGTCCATCATCTCCACCAGCCGGCGCGAGCCAGCCTCGTTGCAGGCCGCCAGCGAATAGAGGTCGCCCTCCACGGTGATCGGCTCGCGCACGTTGGCTCGGACCAGCTCCAGCAGCATTTCGTTCATCTTGCCCTGGCTGGCCAGCGGCATGATCGGCACGTGCAGGCCTTCCTCGAACACCTGCCGGGCATCGGTGCCCCAGCCGCGGCCGCCAACATCGACCACATGGCTGGTGCAGGCGAACAGGCCGGCGATGCGGTTGTTGCGAAAGGTCGGCGAGACCACGGTGAAGTCGTGCAGGTGGCCGGTGCCCTGCCAGGGATTGTTGGTGATGTAGACATCGCCTTCGCGCATCCCGGCCGCCGGGAACTTCGCCAGGAAGTGCGCCACCGCGGCGGCCATGGCGTTGACGTGGCCGGGCGTGCCGGTGACCGCCTGCGCCAGCATCCGGCCCTCCAGGTCGAACACGCCGGCCGACAGGTCGCCGGCCTCGCGCACGGTGTTGGAAAAGGCCGTGCGGATCAGCGTCTGCGCCTGTTCCTCCACCACCGCGATCAGCCGGTTCCACATGATCTGCATATGGATCTGCGACAGGGCCGAGTTCTGGGTCATGAGCGGGCTCCTCAGGCGGCGCGGCGGCGCTGCAGCACGATATAACCGTGGCCGTCGACCAAGGCGTCGAAGTTGGGCGAAACGACAGTGGTGGTCTGCTGCTCGACGATCAACGCCGGTCCCGGCACGCGCGCCCCCGCCCCCAGGTCGTCGCGCAGATAGATGGCGTAGTCGACGAAGTCGGTCTTGCCGGCATCGAACACCTTTCGGCGGCCATGCGCCGCCGGCGTCGGCCGGCTGGGCGGCAGGGCCTGCGGCATCGGCCGCTCGGTCGGGCTGGCGACGCTCAAGGTCCAGGTCAGGATCTCCACTTCCATGCCCGGAATGGTGCGGCCGTAAAGCTGGCCATAGGTGGCATCGAAGGCCTGCTGCAGGGTGGCGAGATCGGCCTGAGTCAACGTCCGGACCGGCACATCCACGACGATCTCGTGGCCCTGGCCGACATAGCGCATATAGGCCTCGCGCCGCTCGTGCAGCACCGCGTCCGGCGCACCGGCGCGCACGATGTCGCGCGCCTCCTTCTGCATCTCCGCCAGCATGGCGTTGACCAGGGCGATATCCAGCTTGGCCAGCCGCATGTAGCGGCTGCGCACCACCTCGTAGGCAACCGGCGCGCGCAGGAAGCCGATGGCCGAGCCGACGCCGGCGCCGGTCGGCACCACCACGGTGTCCAGGCCCAGCTTCTCGGCCAGGCGCGTGGCATGCAGCGGCGCCGCGCCGCCGAAGGCGACCAGGGCGCGGGCGGCGAAATCCTTGCCGCGCTCGATGGCATGCACGCGGGCGGCGTTGGCCATGTTCTCGTCCACCACCTCCGACACGCCGAAGGCGGCGAGCGGGCCGTCGAGGTTGAGCTGCTGGCCGACCGCCTGGGCCAGTGCCTGGCCCGATCGTTCCGGCGCCAGCTTGACCGTGCCGCCGGCGAACAATCCGGGGTCGATGCGGCCCAGCGCCACGTCGGCGTCGGTCACCGTCGGCAGGGTGCCGCCACGGTCGTAACAGGCGGGGCCGGGCTCCGAGCCGGCGCTGTCCGGCCCGACGGTGATGCGCTTCAGGGCGTCGACCCGGGCGATGGAGCCGCCGCCGGCGCCGATCTCCACCATCTCGATCACCGGGATGCGCAGCGGCAGGCCGCTGCCCTTGGTGAAGCGGTAGACGCGGTCGACCTCGAAGCTGCGGCTGGATTGCGGCTGGCCGTCGTCAATCAGGCAGATCTTCGCCGTGGTGCCGCCCATGTCGTAGGACAGCACGTGTTTCAGACCGCATTCGAGGGCGATGCGGCTGGCCAGGATGGCGCCGCCGGCGGGGCCGGATTCGACCAGCCGGATCGGGAACTTCACCGCGGTCGCCACGGTCGACAGGCCGCCGCCCGACATCATCATGTAGAGCGGGCCGACAAGGTCGATGGCCTTCAGCCGCTTTTCCAGGTTGGCGACATAGCGCGCCATCAGCGGCTGCACATAGGCATTGGCGCAGGCGGTCGATTGCCGCTCGTATTCGCGGATCTCGGGGCAGACTTCGCTGGCCAGGGTGATCCACAGATCGGGCAGCGCCTGGCGCAGGATTTCCGCCACCCGCCGCTCGTGCGCCGGGTTGGCGTAGGCATGCAGCAGGCCGATGGCGACGCTCTCGATCTTGTGCTTCTTGATGAGCGGCAGCAGCGCCTGGACGCTCTTCTCGTCGAGCGGCGTCAGCGCCTCGCCTTGCGCATTGACGCGTTCCTTGACCGGCCAGCGCAGATAGCGCGGCACCAGCGGCTTCGGCTTCTCGATATAGATGTCGTACTGCTCGAAGCGGTTCTCGAACGCCATCTCGACCGAGTCGCGGAAGCCCTCGGTGACGATGAGGGCGGTCCTGGCCCCCTTGCGCTCTATGATGGCGTTGGTGGCCAGCGTCGTGCCGTGGATGACGAAGGCCAGCGCCGAGGCCGGCACGCCGGCCTGCCGCAACACCAGATCGACGCCCTGCATCACCGCCTCTTCCGGCGCCTGCGGCGTGGTCAGCACCTTGGCCGAATGCAGCTTGTCGCCGACTTCCAGCGCGATGTCGGTGAAGGTGCCGCCGATATCGACCGCCAGTCGCGCGCGGCCATCCGAACCCGCCATATCCCCAGCTCCCAAGACCGTGAAGAATACACAGGCTGGGAGACTTACGATGCCCGACCCTGGCCCGCAAGCGACGCCGGTGCAACCCACGTTTCACCGCGCGAAGAAGGCTGTCGTCTGGCGCGTTTGTTGCATTGGATCGCAACCTCGCCCTAGAGTTCCAGGCGGTCGGCCGCGCGCGGCGTGCCGACAGGGCATTCAGAAGTGGCGGAATCCGCCGTGGCAAGGCAAGGAGGCTTGATCGCAATGACGTTTCAGTGGACCCTAGGCGCGGCCCGCGGCGCCGTGTTGGCGGCTGCGGCTGCCTTCAGCTTGGGCAGCGTTGCCCAAGCGCAAGTCAAATGGGATTTGCCGTCGGTCTTTCCGGACGGCAACTTCCATGTCACGAACGCCAAGCGTTTCGCCGAGGAAGTGAAGAAGACCGGGGTCGACATCACCATTCACCCGGGCGGCTCGCTGGGCTTCAAGGGCCCGGACATGCTGAAGACGATACGCGATGGCCTGGTGCCGATCGGCGACATCACCTTCATCTACCTGGGCGGCGAGGCTCCGATTTTCGACCTTGAGGCGCAGCCCTACCTGATCTCGACGCTCGACGAATTGCAGATCCTCTGGAAGCATTTCCGGCCGGTTGTGGACAAGATCGCCGAGCAATGGAATCAGAAGATTCTCTATGTCGCGCCCTGGCCGCGCCAATATGTCTACACCAAGACGCCGATGGCCAAGCTCGAGGATCTTCGCGGCATGAAGATCCGCACCTACAACAAGACCACCACCGACATGTTCAACCGGGTGGGCATGAGCGCCGTGATGCTGCCCTGGGGCGAAGTGGTGCCGGCGCTGGCGGCGGGCACGATCTCCTCGGTCACCACCTCGACCTCCTCGGGCGTGGATGGCAAGTTCTGGGAGTTCATGAAGCACATGTACCCGATCAGCCATGTCTGGTCGCACAACGCCACCGTGGTCAATCTGGACGCCTGGAAAAAGCTGAAGCCGGAACAGCGCGCCGAGATCGAGGCGATCGGCAAGCGGCTGCAACCTGAGTTCCTCAAGGTGGCCATTGCCGAGGACGAGACCAAGGCCAAGATGCTGGTGGACAAGGGCGTGCAGCTGGGTCCGGCGGATCCCGCCATCATCCAGCAGATGCGGGAACTGACCAAGCCCATGGTCCTGGAATTCCTGAACAAGCACCCGGTGGCGATGGAAGTCGCCCAGAAATTCCTGGCCGAGGTCGGCCGGAAACTGTAGCACTTGCCGTTGGCGGGCGCCGGCTAGGGAGGCCGGCGTCCGATTTCGTGTCTGGGGGCGGCGATGCTGCGGACCTACCTTGCGCTGACCGACGCGATCGCGCGCCTGTCGGGATATGTCGGTGCGGCCGCGATGGCGGCAATCGCCGTGTTGATCATCGCCGAAGTGTTCATGCGCGGGCTGTTCAACTACAGCCTGTCGTTCGCCTGGGAGAGTGCCACCTATTGCCTGATGGGGGCGGTCTTCCTGGGAGCGGCCTTCACCTTGCGTTCGGACGGCCATATCCGCGTCAACCTGCTGACCGAGAACGTGCCGAAATCACTGGGGCGGCTGGTCGACATGGCCTGCACCCTGGTGGGCATCGGCTTCTGCGCGTTCCTGACCCACGCGCTGACCCAGAAGACCCTGGACGACTTCGCCAGCGGCAGCCACACGCCGACGCCGATGGAAACTCCCCTGGTGATCCCCGGCGGGGTGATCGCCTTGGGGCTGCTGATGCTGACCCTGCAGATGGTGGCGCGGCTGGTGCGGCTCTTTTTGGGCGAGCCGCCCGAGATCGACCCGGTTTCGGCCGGTTTCCAGGTGGAGAAATAGCCGATGACCGGGGTCGCCGTCTTCACCGTGGCCATGGCGATGGTCATCTATCTGGGCCTGGGTGTCTGGGTGTCGCTGGCGCTCTATGCCGTCGCCATCACCAGCCTGGCGCTGCTGAAGAGCATGCCGGTCGAAAAGCTGGTGGCGCAGCTCACCTTCAACACGGTCAACACGCCGGAAATCCTGGCCTTGCCGCTGTTCATCCTGATGGCCGACATCCTGTTCCATACCCGGTTGTCGGAGTCGCTGTTCCGCGGCCTGGCGCCCTGGGCAAGCCGCCTACCGGGCCGGCTCCTGCATGTGAACGTGCTGGGCTGCACGATGTTCGCGGCGATCTGCGGTTCGTCGGCCGCCACCGCCGCGGCGGTCGGCCGGATCACGCTGACCGAGCTGTTCCGGCGCGGCTACGACCGCCAGCTGGTGATCGGCTCGCTGGCGGGCGCCGGCACGCTCGGCTTCCTCATCCCGCCCAGCATCATCATGATCATCTATGGCGTGCTCGCGGAGGAGAGCATCCTCAAACTGTTCATCGCCGGCATCATCCCCGGCCTGCTGCTGGCCGGCAGCTTCATGGCCTTCATCGCCATCCGGGCGCTTCTCAACCCCAGCCTGGTGCAAGAGGAAGGCATCCCATCGACCTGGCTCGAGCGCATCGTCGCGCTGAAAGACCTGTTCCCGATCGCCTTCCTGATCATCATCATCATGGGCTCGATGTATGGCGGCTTCGCCAGCCCAACCGAGGCGGCGGCGGTGGGCGTGTTCGGCGCCCTGTTGATCGGCGTGGTGCAGCGAACCCTCAACCTCGCCAACCTGACCCGCGCCTGCATCTCGGCCATGCGCACCACCAGCATGATCGCGCTGATCATCTGCGGTGCGATATTCCTTTCCGTCAGCATGGGTTTCCTGGGCGTGCCGCGCTATGTCGCCACCACGATCGCCGAGTTGCAGCTATCGCCATTGATGCTGATCGCGCTGCTGATCATCTTCTACTTGATCCTCGGCTGCTTCCTCGACGGCCTGTCGGCCATCGTCATGACCTTGCCGATCACCTTGCCGCTCGTCCTGCTGGCCGGCTACGACAAGATCTGGTTCGGCGTGTTTCTCGTCATCATGGTGGAAATGGCGCAGATCACGCCGCCGGTCGGCTTCAATCTCTATGTGCTGCAGGGCCTGACCGGCGAGAGCATGAGACGGGTCAGCCGCGCCGCTTTTCCGTTCTTCCTGCTGATGACGGCGTTCGCCATGCTGCTGGCTTTCGTGCCCGAACTGGCGACCTATCTGCCCACGACCATGTCCCAGCAGCCCTGAGCGGCTATTCCTCCAGCACGTAACGACCGGGCGCCGGCATCAGCGGCGCATAGCCCGCCTCCGACCGGCCCATCTGCGGCGGCGGCGCGCGGCCCGACGACTTGGCCGCCAGCCAAGCCTGCCACCTCGGCCACCACGAGCCGGCGGTGTCGGGCGTGCGCGCCTGCCAGGTCTCGGGATCGACATAGCCCTCGCCCAGCCGGGCGGTCGCCAGCCGGAGCCGGCGGCGCGGCTTGCCGGGCGGGCTGACGATGCCGGCATTGTGGCCGCCCGAGGTCAACAGGAAGGTGACCTCGGTGTCGCTCAGGATGTGGATCTTGTAGACCGAGCGCCAGGGCGCCACATGGTCGCTCTCGGTGCCGACGGCGAAGATCGGCGCGCGGATGTCGGTCAGCGCCACCGGCCGGCCGTTCACCTCGTACTGACCCTTGGCCAGCGCGTTGTCGAGGAACAGCCGGCGCAGGTATTCCGAGTGCATGCGATAGGGCATGCGCGTTTCGTCGGCGTTCCAGGCCATGAGGTCGGTCATCGACGGCCGCTCGCCCATCAGGTATTGCCGCACCAGGCGCGACCAGATCAGGTCGTTCGAGCGCAATAGCTGGAAGGCGCCCGCCATCTGCCGGGTATCCAGGTAGCCCTGGTCCCACATCATGTCCTCGAGATAGCTGACCTGGCTTTCGTCGATGAACAGCGTCAGCTCGCCCGCTTCCTCGAAATCGGTCTGCGCCGCCAGCAAGGTCAGGCTGGCCAGCCGCTCGTCGCGGTCACGCGCCATCGCCGCCGCGGCGATCGCCAGCAGTGTGCCGCCCAGGCAATAGCCGACGCCGTGCACGCGGGCCTGCGGCACGATGCTGGCGACCGCGTCCAGCGCCGCCATCACGCCCAAGCGCAAGTAGTCGTCCATCCCCAGGTCGCGTTCGGCCGAACCGGGGTTCTTCCACGACAGGCAGAACACCGTGTGGCCCTGTTCCACCAGATGGCGGATGAGCGAGTTCTCCGGCGACAGGTCCAGGATGTAGTATTTCATGATCCAGGCCGGCACGATCAGCACCGGTTCGCGCAGCACGTCCGCTGTCGCCGGGGCATACTGGATCAGCTCGATCAGGCGATTGCGGTAGATCACCTGGCCCGGGGTCACCGCCACGTTCACGCTTGGCCGATAGGCCTCAGCCCCGGCCGGCCCGCGGCCGCCGCTGGTGCGCTCCCAGTCTTGCAGCCAGTTGACATAGCCCCGCACCAGGCTGGCGCCGCCGGAGCGGAAGGTCAGCTCCGCCACCTCCGGATTGCTCGCCACGAAGTTGGATGGCGAGACCATGTCCAGCAATTGCCGTGACGCGAACTCGACCACCGCTTCGTGATGCTTGCTGGTGCCGCGCACGTCGGTGGTGGCGTTGTGCCACCATTGCTGGGTCAGCAGGAACGACTGGTAGATCAGATTGTAGGGATATTGCCGCCAGGAGGGGTGCTGGAAACGCTGGTCGTACGGCAGCGGCACGATGCAGGGCGGGTGCTTGGGATCGAGCGCGCAAGTGGCGGCGTAGTGCGCCAGCCGGGTCAGTTTGCGCACCGCCTTCAGGCCCAGTTGCGCCTGCTTGGTCGGCGACAGCGCCAGATGCGTCCACCAGTCGAAGCCGGCCAGCGCCAGTGCCGCCGGCGACAGACCCAGCGTCAGCCGCGCCAGGCCCGCATGAAAGGCGCGGTCCAGGCTGTCGGAAGCGAAGCCTGGAAAGCGGTCCGCCGCGTCATGCGCCGGATCGTTGAGGCGCACCGGCACCGAAAGTCGAAGTCGTCCCGCTCCTTGCTGCTCGGTCATCTCGTCGTCGGCAACGTCCTCGCGGCCGTCATCCATGGCGCCATCCCCGCAGTTAACCTGGATTATTCGTGACGCGGGCCGTATCGGTGCGGCGGGTGTAGCATAGCTCACTGATTTCGTTCAGGATTTGGTTGTCTAAGCCGGTCCTTCACGAGAGCAGGGAGGCGCCACGCCCGCCATGGCCGACGATAGAGAACGCTCCTGCGATTTGCCAAGCGGACACCTCGAAAAACCTCTGGCGTTGAGGGTCGCGGGTTGATTCTCTGACCTCTGGCGATGGCCGGAGGCGGGGATGGCGGGACAGGCTGGTTTCTTCGACACGGACGAGCGGCTGGCGTGGCTGTCGGCGGCGGGGGACCCGCTGGAGCGGCTGGCGAAGGTGGTGGACTTCGAGCTGTTCCGCCCTGATCTCGAGGCGGCGGTGCCGCGCACGGACCGCTCCAAGGGCGGGAGGCCGCCATACGACGCGGTGTTGATGTTCAAGGTGCTGGTTGTGCAGACGCTGTACACGCTGTCCGACGATCAGGCCGAGTATCAGATCCGGGATCGGCTGTCGTTCATGCGCTTTGTCGGGCTGGCGCTGCACGATGCCGTGCCGGATGCCAAGACGATTTGGCTCTACCGCGAGCAACTCGTTCGGACTGGTGCCTTCGACCGGCTGTTCGCCCGGTTCGATGCGGCGCTACGGGAGAAGGGCTATCTGGCGATGGGTGGGCAGATCGTCGATGCCACTGTCGTCGAGGCGCGCCGCCCCCGGCTCACGCGCGA
>Ga0194132_10011227_pt1 | contig 11619 bp, 18 predicted proteins | sample TA2KigOf80mmetaG_FD_148612 | JGI IMG/M metagenome (GOLD analysis project Ga0194132, IMG submission 148612) | Freshwater microbial communities from Lake Tanganyika, Tanzania - TA2015054 Kigoma Offshore 80m | ecosystem: Environmental > Aquatic > Freshwater > Lake | place: Tanzania: Lake... | reverse complement strand
TTCAAAGAAAAAACCCGGATTTATTGTTGATGTACAGTTTCCTCCACGAATGACGAGTGATAAAACCGAATGGTTTTTTGAGGTAGATGCTTATGAAATTTTTCCAACTAAAAGCGACCCAGACAAGATTCTTTCAAGAGCGTGGAGAGAAAGTTATTCACTACGATTACCGGCTAACCACCCATCAATGAAGAATACATCTAAAACATCATCACCAGAATTTCAGAACTTTTCGCTAGAAGGAAACCCAATTCCAACCGATATTCCAAAGGATTCATATATGAGTGTTGCTGCAAGTGATATGTTCAAGAAGATTGAGGGGGTTCAGGCAATGGCATTGCCAGTGCTTTATGTAGCCCACGGTAGTTCCTGGAACATGACACCAGACCAATTTGCAAGCCTAATTGATTTAGCAAAACCTGGAGCAAAAGCTTCTTTATTAAAGCAAATTCCTGCGATTAACACTCATTATGCTTCAACTCCTGCAGGTAAAGATCTACTTGCATGGGCCAAAAACCAAGCTCCAGCGACACCTGAACAAGTAAAGCCAACCGGCGGTTAAATTTAACATAAATATTTTTTAAGAAGAGGTGCTAATACACCTCTTTTTTTGTATAATAATATTAAGAAATAAATTCTAAACATTATGAAAAAGCTTATTTTTATCTTTGCAATGGTTACCCTAAGTCTAAGTGCCAATGCACAGTGCGAAACCCGAATTCATGAAGCAACTGCCAAAAAGGTGTTTAACCTTTCGCTAAATCAATCGGACTTTAGTGAAAGCGGATTATTTATGACTCTCGATACTATAAATTCCCATGACATAAATGCACCAAGTTCATATTTTGAATATGGGTCAGCCGAACCTTTGATTAAAGGTTTTACTAAGTTTATGGAATCTAAAAAATTTGAGGGAGGTTATTTTAACTATTACGAGCTGTTCGACAATTATCTTTACCGCAGCCCGCTTCACCAAAGCTTTATGGTAAACGATAAAACCAATACTTATAGAATTGAGATTTGGAATAATGCAAAGGACATTACCAAGATCGATGGTATTACCGTTGCTAAATATCCAATGAAACTGGCAAGGACCCCATACTAAGATCATTAATATTACTTTAATTAAAGGACAGGCTAATAACTTGTCCTTTTTTATTATATTAAATCAAATACCGTCTACTGGACCTGACTTAGTAAGATAAATAACTACAAATAAATTTATAAATTTAAATGGCACAAATTAAATCGTTTGAGACATTTCTTAATGAAGGACTGACTACACAATATTTAAATCCAGTCAACGAAGGTTTTGAAACTGATCATTATACGTATACAACCGAAGGAGAAAAAATTAGGCCCTTTAGTTACGCAGATAAAATTACAGGACTGCTTGCAACTGGCAAGTTGACAGCGGCAGATCTTCCAGGCTATATTAAAAAATACGGAACATTTGAGGGTCCTCAAACCGCAGACCAACTCTATTCGACACTACTTGCGGCTCCTAATTTGGCTAAATTAGATCAGCTTATTTCAGAAAAGGCCACAAAGAGCGAAACTGCGGAAGAGCTTGCTAAGTGGAAAGCTGATCCGGCAAAAAAGGCACTGTACGCTCTTTTACTAGTCGACCTAGATTCAAATGATGGCAGAGAGGATTATAAAAATGCCCTAAGCAAAAATCGAAGCTCGGTTATAGTAGCCGGCGTTCAAACAAAGACTAAAGTTACACAACCCGGTACTCAATCGCAAACTCCGCAATCGACGACTCCTCCGAATGCAATATCGGTGCCGTTTACCTATTCACAAAATGGATCAAAGGGAGACGTATTTGTAGTAAATGAATGGATTCTAAGTGATTCATTTAAAGCAGCAATCGATCAAATACTGCAAGAGATTAAACAGACGGTTGACACTTTAACCCCGCCTGCCGACAAACCTAAAGCATTTTGTTCAACTATCATAATTGAATCAAGTTGTTCAACTGCACCAAACGGCACTCCTAAATCTTCTCCAGGCGCTGAGAAATATGCTGGAAAAACCATCTCATTTATGGATCTTTCCAAAGAGAGAGCAAACTCAGTATTAAATTATATTAAGACTGGATTATCTTCAGTTGGTGTTTTAGTTGATAGCGATACTAAAATTGAAATCAAATATCTTGGTCAAAATGGAGATGGTACAAGCGGCCCAGCATGGAATACAGTAGAGGGTGCAGATAATGCAGCTAAACTTGCTCAAGTTAAGCAATATCAAATGGCTAAAGCCGATTTTGAGATTCTATTTAATACAACCTCTCAAACAATCACTACGGCAGTTGAAGAGCGCCCTCAAGAAAAAATAGTTCCGCCTCAAGTAGTTGAAGTGCCAGCTGGTGAATATAAATTGACAATTGCATTGACTACATTTAGACTTAGAATTAAGTTTCCAAAATTACACTTCCCTACTATAAGATTACCTAAAATTGGAAGCAGACGTAATTGGGGATCTACTAAATGTTTTAAATTTTAATTACTAATTATCTAATTTTAAATAAGAGCCGAGACTAGTTTTCGGCTTTTTTTTGTATATTAACTATATGAAAAGGTTGATTATACTGGGTGCTATTCTAATCACCATTAGCGCAAGAGCACAAGACTCTGTTTCAATTTTAATTAAGCGATTGGTTGATCCACGGGTTCTTATTACAAGAACCTCTGAGCTAGATTCAGCTGCAGCTTTTCATGCAAACTATCTGGTAGCCAATCGAGCCGCTGGCCATATTGAAGAGGCCCCTAACCCCAAAACCCCGATGAGACGTGCTGAAAAATTTGGTGATTGGGGTCAAGCTGTGTATGAAGTATGTTGGGTTTCAGAAAAGATTCACCCTAAATTTTATGCTCATCCAACTTCAACTGAGAAAAAGATTGAATTTTTTAAAGAGAGTAAGGCGCACTGGAATACTATGACGATTGAGATGAGTCAACACAAAGAGGTACGATTTGGTTATAGCTTTATCGAAGGCCTAGACTGGGTCGCCTGTGTTATCATCTATTCAGTTGGGCCACAGGCTAAATCTATTTACTAGTGCCTGTTTCAGTTAGAACACGTCAGTTACAATTAGTTGAGCAGCCTTGGCGAATGCTCTTAACCTGTTCAGCGCTTAATCTTACCTCATGGAAGCAGGTCGATCCAGTAATGGAGAGGTTTTTTGCAAGATGGGCAACTCCAGAAGAATTTATTGGAGCAGATCATCAGGCAATCGTTGAGGTAATACGCCCGCTTGGTTTTTACAATCGCAGAGCCAGCACCTGGCAAAAACTAACAGCGGCCTGGTTAGAACTGATCAATCCAACAAGAAAGGACATTGCTAAATTACCCGGAGTTGGAAAGTACGCGCTAGATTCTTGGTGTATTTTTATTGAACAGGATCTTTCCATTGAACCGACTGATAGGGTTCTGCTTAACTGGATTATGGAGGCCAGAACCTTACCTAATCCTTTCAATACAGATAAATAACTACAAATTGATTTTAATCTAGTGCAATACATCAAACTATTCGAAAGCTGGTTAAAGGATCAGCTCAATGCAATTAACGAAGCAATCCATTTTTCAGAAAATGTAATTGCCGGGAATAAAATCACAGTAGGCGAAACCTTTGGTGACTCCTTTGATTTTCCAGGTTACACAGAATGGCTGTCTAGCGAAGGTGGAAAAGACTTTAGATCCTTTGCAACTCAGTTTGGAAAGGGAACATTCGCCGTTAATGTATATACAATTTTAGCGGCACTGCTGAAAAGAGGAACTGCTGAGAAAAAATTTTTAGGTATTACACTAAAGGGAGATGGAGCAATTGTTGCTAAAGCCTGGGAATCGATGAAAAACGGCAATCCGTCAGTATTCTTACGTGAACAAGCGACAGTTTCAGTTACACTTGATCCAAAAAATCAGGCAAATATTTTAACTAGAGGCGTTACCATGGATATGTTAGGAAACCAGCTCAATGTTGACTCAACCAAACCAACGGTTTTTAACGGAACCAGCAATGCACAGGCTCTTGTTAATTTTGTTAATCGCTATAATGTTGCTGCCCTTGCATTTGGTAAGCCTCAATATATGTTAAGCGATCCAGAAAGAATGCAGACCAAAGACCAAACCGGCAAGGTCGCTGGCCAGGGTTTTCTAGACATGCTTCCAGCAGCCGACCAAGACGACCGGCTAGGCCTGATTGTATACACTCTTAAATCGGGTGCTCTACAATCCGCCGGTGCAGAAAAAGAAGAAACTCAAGTTGAAACTGGAGGTCAGAAAGCCGCAACATCTCAATATGAAACAGACTTTGCCACTGGTAAATCTGATGTTACCGCGCCAAAAGTTGCAGCCGCAGTTAAATCGGCTGCTCATGAAATTGCACAGCTTTTTCCAGCCGGAAAAGGTCCAGATACATTTAAATTAACAGCTGGTGCAAGTGCAGATTGGAATGGTAAACTACCAACCTCAACTGGAACTGGTGATACTTTTACAGGCTCTACTGAAAATGAAAAAGCTAACCAAAAACTTGCATATGATCGTGGTTTTAATTTTATGACTGCAGTTAATGCAGAACTTGTTAAACTGGGTCATCCAGGTTTTCCTAAATTTACAGTAAGTTGGGTAATCGGAGATACCGGTGGTCCAGCTAAAAACGGTAAATTCGTTGACTTAATGTTGGCTACTCAGGAGGTTAAGCCTACTGTAACTACTGTAACTTCTTATAAATCTACTGTTACGGGAGATGCAGTTAAAGCCGCAGCAGTCGGTACAATTATAGAACATTATTTAGATTTGTATTTTGCATCTAAGTAAATACTGGCGTCTAGGCGCGTTTATTCTTAGCGTGGTAAGAAACAGTTAAACTGAAATTCTTACCACTTTTTTTTATGACTGTAGTTACAGTACAAGATTGGGCACGTGGGCATGAAATAATCCAATCATGATTTGGTGAATCTATCCAGGCCTGTACAGTCTTTTTGGCTAATTCCTCTAATTCCATTTCTGTTAATTTAAAAGAATTGGTTTGGTTTGTTTTATACCTAAAGATACACTCTGAATTATAACCAACGAAGATTTTATCTCCACGTGTGTGCTCAATAAAATCTCGATTTGAATTTGCCTCAGTTAATGCATAACTAATATTACGCATTTCCCCATGTTCAAAAACTTTAATAGTTGTAACACCAAGACTAGTTCGGTATTTATTAATTTCTTTAAAAATTAAAGAATCCAGGTAAACTGATTTAACAATTGTATCTTGGGCTTGTACGCAGACCCCAACTCCAATTAATCCAATGGTCAATAGTATCTTCTTCATATAGTTAATATACCAATATAAGTGGTTTCTAGTGTAAGTTTCAGTTTTAAAATAATTTTTATTGGTTTTTTGTATATTAACTATATGAAAAGGTTGATTATATTGGGTGCATTACTGATTTCAATCAGTGCAAATGCACAAGTGGCAAAAGATTCAGTATATCTTTTGATTAGGTCTCTTATTAGTCCTGCGACCAATGTAGTTAGGACTGCAAATCTTGACTCAGCTGCAGCTTTTCATGCTCGCTATCTTATTTCAAATAAAACTTCTGGCCACCTTGAACCTGATTCTCCAACCACATACACTCCAATGAGACGGGCTGAAAAATTTGGAGACTGGGGCATGGGAGTTTATGAAGTGTGCTGGACTGGCATGCCCGGTTATAATATGCCGACTTCAATTAAGGGATCAATTGATCTTTTTAAAATAAGTGAAAAACACTGGTATATTATGACTACTGCAATGAGTAATAGAACCGATGTTAGATTTGGCTATAGTTTTATTCAAGGAAAAGATTGGGTAGCTTGTGTTATCATCTATTCATGTGGCCCTCAAGTTAAATCTAATCCCTAATACCAGGTTTAGTTAGAGCACGGCAGCTTGAAATTTTGCTAATCCTTTTGAATAAGATAAATAACCACAAATAACCATAATTATAAATGGCGCAAATTTTAAGATACCAAAATTGGTTAAACGAAAATAAAATTTTTGAAGCAGACGAAAGCCTTTTTATCGATTGGCGAGGAAAATTAAGTGGCAAGTTTCCTAAATTGGGTTTAGCCGGTGATGGCAAACGCATAATTGGAATAGGTCAAAAATCTGGAAAAGCCGGTGCAATGGGTATAACCTTTGGGTCAGCTGCAAAACGTGGAACTAAATGGACAGTTATTACACCGCCTAAATCTACACCGCCTGCCACTAAGCCGCCAACCTCCACTCCACCGACTATTACGCCATCGGTTGATTTTAAAGGAGCAGACTTTCCATATCCAGATAACATTATTACTCCAGACTGGACTAAGTCTCCTTCAGCAAAGGCTGCATTTGATGAATTAATAAGAAATATAACTGACTATTTTTCTCTTGATTTAACTAAGGCTAAAGCAAGTTTTAAAGGAATTGCAATTGAAGGAGCTGCCGATATTGCAAACGCAACTTTAGATATTCCATCCGGTTATACAAAGCTAGATCATAATTATGGTGGAAAATCTCCAAATAACGAATTTCTTGCAGAAAATCGTGCAATTAAAATGAAAGAGGCAATCGTTGCAGCTCTAACTGGAAAACTTGCAGCAGAGGCGGTTTCTGATATTTCATCTAAAATTACTACGAGTTTTAAAACTGGTTTGGCAAGAGGTCAGCGCTATGTCAAAATCACAACGACTGCTACTCCATATGAAGTTACTACAGGAGGTCAAACTACACCCAGCACAACTTTGCCAGGTACCGAAACTCCAGACCAAGTTGGAGCTAGCGGCGAAACTTCTAAAACATATTCAGTTTTAAAAGATACATTTTTAAATTATTTTTATGGTAATTCAAGTAGTTTTAAAATAGAATCTAGCGCAATTACTCCATTTAGGCCAAACTCTAAAGGCGAATCTGATTTTCAAAAGATTGAAATTGCTGCTCTACAAAATTGGGCTAAAGAATATTTAGGTGGTGAATTATTAAGTTCAGACGAAGTTGCCAATATTACTGCAACCGTTAACTTTACAGAAAATGAAACTCCAGTTGCAACTAGGCCAGGCGAATTGTCTGCCTCTGTCGTAGATTCGTTCTATACAGTTTCATTTGATGTTCCATCTGGAAAAGTTTTTGCACCAACTTCAGATCAAGTAGATAATACTCTAAATTCTGTTAAATGTTCTTCTGAAAATTCAAACACTCTTTCTAGATATGGATATGGAATGGGTCAGCGTGGAATTAAAACAGGTTTTCCATTTGTAATATTCTATACTGCAATTGGAGATGGTCAATGGGGAATATTGGAACTACACTCAGTTTCACTTGGACCAGAAGAATTAATAATGTAATTTATTTATGCAGTATATCAAACTATTCGAAGACCTATCACCATTTTATCAACCTAAACTTAATCCTAGAGTTTGGGGAGTTACCAATGTAAATTCTTCACCAAAGATCCATCCAGGTTTGCGTAATCGACTCTTAGTTATTGCACAAGATTTTTACGATGCCCTTAAGATTGAAATTCCAATTGAGGATATCCACTTAACGGGTTCTCTTGCTAATTATACGTGGAGCAAATATTCAGATTTTGATGTGCATATTCTTTTTGATTTTACACAGATCAATGAAGACGTGGCCCTGGTTAAAAAGGCCCTAGACGGTCAGCGTTTTATATGGAATCAACGGCATCCGGTTCAAATTGTTGGCCATGATGTTGAGCTCTATGCACAAGATATTAGTGAACCGCATACGGCAAGTGGCCTTTATTCTCTCCTAAAAGACGAGTGGATTACAATTCCACTCTTTAAGCCGCCTTCAATTGATCCAAGGGACGTTAGTCGTCGTGTTGAAGCTCTTGAAACAGAGATTGAAATGCTGGCTAAGGAAATTGCCACGAGCGATTTCGGGTTAATCCAGGAACCTCTAATTTCAATGGTTGATTGGCTTAAAGAAAAAATCATGAAAGCTCGCAAAGATGGTCTGGGTGAACGAGGAGAGTTCTCAGTTGAGAACTTAACATTTAAAGCCCTAAGAAATTCGGGCCATATTGAAAAACTGATTGAGCTTGGTAAAGAGGCGTATCGACGTCGACACTCTGATCCAAATCCAAGTGGAGAGGTAGAGTAAAATATCTTAAACATCTTCCTTTATGAAGTCTAAGTTAAGATCACTTTCTCAATTCGCCTTTTCCAGTATTTGGAATTTTGTTTTTACTCTATTAAGTATTAGTATTGCACTGCGTTTTATTGCACTCTTTGTAAAATATTGCATTATTCAAAACTAGCATGGAAAAAAGTGACTATATAGCTGCCGCCAAATGGATTGATAAAATAGTCGAGTCGTCTACAACCCAGGCTCATTTTAAAACCTGTGAAAGGCTATTAGATTTGTATCAGGATCTTATTATAGGTCTAAACGATTCAAGCCTGTGGGCGCTACACCACAAAATTAGAAATAAGGTTTTTACCAAATCCTCTAAAGTTAAGGTATAATATTACCATGGAGGTAATTTACATGGAGCAGACTCTTGCGCTAATTGCTCATCTCGATATTGAACAAGCCAATAAACTTGTTTCTCAGGGTGAAGTAAAACAATTAGAGTCGGGTACCCGATACTTATTAATTAAAGAAGATGGAAGCACAACAAGCAATTAGTGAAGCTCGAGAAATTCTCGAAATGATTGGAGAAACTTGTCCGGTATATGTAGGATTTGAGAAACCCACCTATACCCTAACTGCAGAGCAAATGACTAAAATTGCAGGTGCTCTCTACCTAGCAGATTGTAAAATCGAGGAATTATCCATTTGTGAATACAGTGGGCTTCCTTCGGTTAAATCCCATATTAAATGAAGGTAATTTTTTTAGATAACGACGGGGTTATCTGTCTTTCCAATAATTGGGGTTCTCGTTATAAAAAACAAGACAAGTGGGGAGGTCGTAAATTGTCTATGACTTCTCGTGAAATGCCACTTAAGTATAGATTTGACAATTTTGATAAGGGTGCAATTAAAATCTTAAATGAAATTTTAGTGCAAACCGGCGCTGAAATTGTAGTTAGTTCTGATTGGAGATTTCATGCTAATTTAGAAGAGCTTGGCGAATATTACATGTCACAAGGTATTATCAAGGCGCCAATTGCAACAACCAATATGTTTAAAGATCTATTTCCAGGTGAATGGTCAAGACTTCGCTTTAGGGCTGAATTAGAATTAGAGCGTAGTATGGAAATTAATCATTGGGTTGAAAATCATCCAGAAATCACGCATTGGGTTGCGATTGATGATTTAGACATGAGTGTAGAATTTTTAAGTGATCGCTTCATCTCCAAAGACAGAGGTGATAAAAAACCGGGCTTAACAAAATTTGTTCGTACTCCCAGCAGTCGAGAAGGAATTAAACAAATTGGTATTAAAGAATTAATTTTAAAATTTTTAGGCTATGTCAACTAACTACTACAGAATTCCAGCTGAACACGAAATGAAAGAGCGTTGGGATGTTCTAGTCAAGCGCATTAATGAATTGGAAATGACCCCGTCTGCCGTTAGGTGTAGGTTTTCGACAATTCCAACGCACGATTCAAATTATGTATGGGAATACGAATCTCCATGGGAAGAGTTTACCAGAGAAACCTCAATTCATTTAGGTAAGAGATCAAAGGGTTGGAAGTTTTTATGGAATTTTAATAAAAACAAGTACTTTTATGATAAAAAAAGCCTAGTTGAGTTTGTCTACGCTGGTCGAATTGTTGATGAACACGGTGAAGAACATGATCCTCATGAATTTTTGAGTATGGCTTTTGAATGGGGCAGCGACTGTGAAAACGCGGGCTGGCCGCTTGAACAATACTATCGAGATTATCCAGAACATCGATCTGAGTTTAACTCTATGATTGGCAGTGAAAAATGGATCGATGGGCTTCGGGCCTCCGATTCAACCGATTTTTGCTAGATCCTCTTTAATTTCAGCAGTATAATAAATATGGAAAACAAGGAAGTCTTGATTTGTGAGTGCCACTCAACTGACCACCAGCTACTTTTTATGTGGGAATACGACGAATATTTAGATGATCAGTTAGTCTATATGCATGTCTACTTATCAAATTATAGAAACTTCTGGAAACGCCTGGGATATGGATTGGCCTATGCGTTTGGTCGTAAGAGCCGCTTTGGGGCCTTTGATGAGGTTATCCTAAACCCAAAGGATGCTGATAAACTACAGAGAGTAGTCGATCATCTTAAAAATATAAAAAAATACCGTGAAACGAAAGTTAAAAGAACTGATGGATAAGCTTGCAAAACGTGCAGGTTATCTACCAGCGGCTGACGCTGAAAAGCTAGCAGAGAAACTCGTCATTGAACAGCGCGAAAAGTGCGCAGTTAGGGCAAGTCACAAATTTCAACATGCTAAGAGCAATCGTGATATGTTTGGTGCAGTAATAAACACCTGGTTAGTAACAGAAAAACACGATTAAGAAAAGTTATAAATACTTTCAGCCATGCAGTTTATAGAATTTTACATTACAACCCATAACGCAGCGACTGAGAGAGTTATTGACAAAGTATTAATCGAATTAGCGGAGGCGGGCCATATTAAAGGATGGAAAACCCGCTCCGATAATTCGACCATTTATTGGACAATTAATGGTAATTGGGCAGCCTACTCAACTGTGTCTGCCATTGACCGAACCCGAAGGGTATCGGAAAATGAACCAATTAGTTTTAGTCTTGAACACTTTGAAGAAGATTAACACCAAGATCTCAATTTGATAATAATTTGTTAATCGAAAGTTACTGATCTTTTTACGCCTTTGTCAATAGATAATAATGAAAAATCTATTGACACCATTTGTTAAGACTATTCTTGCTAGCTTTAGTAATACTACCAAACCTAGCTTACTCCCAAATCAAAGTCAGTGGCTTTGCTAAATCAAAAACTGACACTCTAATTGGAGTGGTCGTTCAGTTCACAAATCAAGTCAGCGGCAAAACTGACGCTGCAATCACAAACAACTTAGGCTATTACGAACTGTCCTTACCCGAATCGAGGTATACAATAAAGGCCTCGTATATTGGCCATTCGCCTTTCACAAAGGAAGTTATAATTTCAGGACCAATTCAACTTGATCTTGAATTGCTGGAATCGACCCAAACTCTGGGTGCAGTTGAGGTTCGCGGCATTGCCAAAAAGGAATCTGTAAACTCTGTTATTAATCTTGTAAAAAACAGTACATCTGTTGCCGATGGAATTTCGTCTGAGTCTATTAAGAAAACGCCGGACCGGACCGTAGGTGATGCTCTTAAGCGTGTAAGTGGAGTTACCATTCAAAATGATAAGTTTGTACTGGTTAGAGGGTTGGCAGATCGATATAATTCGGTGCTGCTCAATAAAACTCCTCTTCCATCTACTGAACCCGATCGACGTGCTTTTTCTTTTGATATTATTCCAACCTCACTTATCGATAATTTAATTATTATTAAATCATTATCAGACCCTTGAAAAAGCACCTGCCACCACATTTACCCCAGCTTCTTGTGCTCGTCTTATTAATTTGTTGCGAGACAAGCATTTATGGACAAACTGCCTTAGAGGAAAAACCCAAAAA
>Ga0194132_10011225_pt1 | contig 11621 bp, 9 predicted proteins | sample TA2KigOf80mmetaG_FD_148612 | JGI IMG/M metagenome (GOLD analysis project Ga0194132, IMG submission 148612) | Freshwater microbial communities from Lake Tanganyika, Tanzania - TA2015054 Kigoma Offshore 80m | ecosystem: Environmental > Aquatic > Freshwater > Lake | place: Tanzania: Lake Tanganyika... | reverse complement strand
CCAAGCGCCGCCTCCGCCACCGCCCCCGCCCCAATCGCCACCACCGCCGCCGCCACCCCAGTCGCCACCACCGCCACCGGAGTCGCCGCCGCCATCGCCACCACCACCGCCGAACCAGCCGCCGCCACCGCCGTCGCCGCCGCCGGCGTCACCGCCGCCATCATCGCCGCCGCCGCCGCCGACATCGCCGCCGTCGGCATCAGCGCCGTCGTCCTTGCCGCCGCCGTCCTTTTCGTCGTCACCGCTGCCGCCCATGGAGCCAACGCCCGTGTCAGCAGCGCCGCTACCATCTGGGCCACCGCCGCCGCCATAGCCGCCGCCTCCGTAGCCGCCGCCGTAATACCCGCCTCCGTACATGTGGCCGCCGAACATCGAGTTATAGAGCCACATGCCGGCCATCATGCCGAACATGCTGCCCAGGAACCCGGACATGAATCCACCACCACCGTAGCCAGGGCCCATCCCGCCTGGGCCGTACATCGGCGGCGCTAACATGGCACGAATGACGGAGATGATGATCCACACGACAAGAAGGATGCCAGCGATCAAGCACACCCAACCGATCCAGTGCATCTCGGTCCCGGCGCCTGCACCAGCGCCGCCGCCGGCTGCCGCGTTGCCTCGGCCGCCACCACCGCCACCACCGTCAGCGCCCGCCGGATCATTCGCGTTCATAACCTTGAGTACGTAGGCGGCACTGTCCGTCAGAGCCGCATTGATGTCCTTGTCTTCACGGTTGGTCCGAATGATGTCGTCCAGAGCTTTGCGATTGGCTGCCGTGAAGTGCTTCCTCTGTGTATTGTTGCCAACCACTATTTGCCAGTTGAATCCGCCCTTGCCGGTGGATTTGAAGAAAAGGATGTAGACGCCCTCCCCTTCGACATTGAATGCTCTTTTGGCGTGGGCGTCGGCCGCTTTGCTGTCCATCTCGCCGGCAGTTTCGATCAAAAGATTTCTGTTTTTGTGCCTGGCGCGGAGCTGGTCGATCTTCGCGTTGGCTGCATCAACCGATTCCTGCTTGAAAAGCCCGGCTTTGTCGCGCACTTCGCCCAACGACGTGCCTGGCAAAAGCAGCAGGCCGAAGAGGGCGGCAAAGAGCCCCGACCAGTATACGGATTTCAACATGTGTATTCTCCCTAGAGATTGGTGTCGTGTCGCTGATCCACTACCTTATTCGTCGATGATACCACATTATTCGCATTAGCGCGCGAAACGGAAAGGGGGCAACGGCCCAAGGTTCATTCCCGCATCGGGGGATTTGCCACAAGATTGACTCGTTCTTGGTCAAGCGGACTGGTGATGCCTGCTAAGGTGCGGCGAGGCGTCGTGATCTCAAGGGCTGCCTCCGCGACTTCGTCGACCGCCGTCGGTGTTGATTCCGTTTCGACCGAAACGTGATTCCGAAGGAACAAGAATACCTGGCGCCGTCCCAAACGCCGCCACAGCCCGGCGGAGTCGACCGGGCGGGCTCGATGCCCGGAAAGTAATTCGAGCTGTTGGTCGCTGTTGTCGTGACCTTGCATCTGGTATTCGGCGTGCGTGGCGCATGCGGCCATCTCGTCACCCAGGATCGAACTGGGGACTAGAAAGAATGTCAGGACTGCAATCATTCCCAACAGCTGCGGCATGGGCCTTCTCCGCGAATGGGATCGTAGGCCTCACGCGGAGCGTGAGGTCTACGGTTACTTGCTCTTGGCCGGGCGCTTCCAGTTTCCGCTCAGATCGACATTGCCGCGAATCTGGGAGACTTGAATGGCCCGAGGCGCAGTGATCATCAACACGTCGTCGGTGACTTCGTAGGTCAGGACGATATCTTTTCCCGAATCAGCGGCGTGCAGGACGAGCAGTGCCTTGCCATCGTCTTTGAGAGAAACGCGGTACGGGGCGCCGAGCGCCGTGAACACTCCGCCATCGCGAAGGTAGCCGAGGCGTGCGGATGGTTCGCCCGCTCGTGCGCCGAACTGGAGCATGAGCTTGGCCTTGATTGTATCGTCCTTGTCGATCACATCGACCGCAGGGCCGACCCATCCGCCCTTGACGTACTTGATCTCCTTCAACGCCGGCTCATTGGCCTTGTCCATCGTTTCCAGAACGTACGTCGCGGCCTGGGTAAGCGATTTGTCGGATGCCTGCTTGGTCGCAAGAATCTTCTCGAGTTCAGAGATGTTGGCCTTAGTGAAGAGTTTTTCCAGCGTTTTCTTGCCGACGACGATGCGGAAATAGCCCGGTTTCTTTGCGATGACAATGTACACGCCGTCGAGCTTGGCGTTGTTGAATCGCTCGCGCGCCCATTCGACGGCCTCGGCCTTGGCGGGCCCTTCCTTCACCGTTTCGATGAACAAGTCCTTTCCATGTTGCTCCATTACCTTGGCGATGATGGCGTTCGCATCGTCGATGGCAGCCTTGTTGAACAACTCGCCTTCGTCCTGCACGGTGCGTGCCTTGCGGCCTGGGGCTGGGTCCACCTTGGGTGGATCGGATGCTTTCACCGTCTTGGCCCGATCGGACATTAGCTCGAACGCCCGCTGGGCGACCTTGACGAGCGCGTCATCGCGGTCCTTGGGGAGCGTCGTGCGCAGGATCTTGGCCAGTTCATTGCGTTGTTCGATGGTGATAAGGCCACCGGTTTTGCCCTTGATGAGCTGCACCTGGAACGAGCGAGGTTCTTTAGTGAGGACGATATAGACGCCATCGAGATTGGATTCGGCCAGTGCGTCGGCTCGTTTCATGGCCACTTTGCCGGCCGTTTCGAGATCAGGTGCGCCTTTTTCCTTCGTCTCGATGACGAGGTCCTTGCCGAGTTTGTCCTTGATCTTGGCGACAACGGCGTTGGCTTCCTCGATCGCTTTTTCGCCGAAAAACTTAGCTTCATCCTGGATTTTGCGTGGTCCCTCTTGCGCATTTGCGAACGAGGGCGCGATGAACAGAGATGCGATCAGGATTAGAACACTGCATCGGCCGTATGACATGATGGCTCCTCTATGCGGAATCGCGATCCTCGCACCGCCGTGCCGACGCTACCTCGGGGAGGCGGGCGAGCGCGGTGCCTCGCCCGCCTCTGCGAGGCGGGGTTAACGTAGAGGCTACTGTATTATTGGGACTTCCCCCCGAAAGGGAAAGAGGAAACGAGGGCATTCTCGCGCAGCGTCCTATACAATGGAAACGGCGGTAAGCCTAAGGGCGAGGTAATCCGAACCCTTGGGATACCGTTATCGGCACAGAGGAAAGCAGACATGACGCCACGTGAGATAGTCGCGGAACTGAACAAGTACATCGTGGGCCAGGACGCCGCCAAACGCGCGGTAGCCATCGCCATCCGGAACCGCTGGCGCCGCCAGCAGCTTCCGCAGGCACTCCGAAAAGACGTGACTCCCAAGAACATCATCATGATCGGCCCGACTGGCGTGGGCAAAACGGAGATCGCTCGCCGCCTCGCCGAACTCGTCGGCGCACCGTTCCTGAAGGTCGAAGCAACGAAGTACACCGAAGTCGGCTACGTCGGTCGCGATGTCGAAAGCATGATCCGCGACCTCACCGACGCCGCCATCGCCATGGTCAAGCAAGAGCAACGCCGCATCGTCGAAACCGAGGCGAAGGAACGCGTCAACGAGCGTCTCGTCGATCTGCTTTTGCCCAACTCCGACAGCTGGGACCCCGATAGCCCCGAGGAAAGCGAACGGCACAAGCGCTCGCGCGACAAGATGAAGGCGCGCCTGTTGGCCGGCGAGCTCGAAGACAAGAATGTGGAACTGTCGGTCGAGGCCAAGGCGGTTCCGGTGCAGATCTTCTCCAACCTCGGCATGGAGAACATGGACGTCGATTTTCAGAACATGTTCGAGAAGATCATGCCGCGCAGCAACCAGAATCGGCAGGTCACGATCAAGGAAGCCCGCAAGATCCTGATGGAGCAGGAATCCGAAGCTCTTATCGATCGCCAAACGGTCACCGAGAAAGCAGTCGATCTGGTTGAAAACCACGGCATCGTGTTCATCGATGAAATCGACAAGATTTGCGGCCCGTCGTCGTCGATTGGCCCGGACGTGTCGCGCCAGGGCGTCCAGCGCGACCTGTTGCCGGTGGTCGAGGGAACGACGGTGAACACGCGTCATGGCCCGGTGCGAACCGATCACATTTTGTTTATCGCCGCCGGCGCGTTTCACATGTCGGAGCCAGGCGACCTCATTCCCGAATTGCAGGGACGATTCCCGATTCGCGTCGAACTGAGTGATCTGACGCGCGACGATTTCCTGCGCATCCTGACCGAACCGAAGCACTCATTGACCAAGCAATATGTCGAACTGTTGGCCACCGAAGGGCTCACCGTGACCTTCACGCCCGACGGACTTTCGGAGCTTGCCAACATTGCCATGCAGGTCAATAGCGAAACACAGAACATCGGCGCCCGCCGTTTGCACACGATCCTCGAAAGGCTGCTCGAGGACATCAGCTACGACGGCCCGGATCTGACCGACAAGCATGTCGTCGTCGACGGCAAGTACGTCCACGCCCGGCTCGATCCGGTGCTGGCCGACGAACGCAAGAAGCAACGCAAGCTAGGCTTTAACTTGTAGGCGCATCGAGCCATGTTGGAATACCCGCGGCATACTACGAAGGTGATGACGGCTGGATTGTTGCCGTCGTTCTCGATTTTCCTGGCGCCGCCAGCCAAGCCAGAACTCTGCGTTCGGCTCGCCGCATGGTCCGGGATGCGTCACGGCTGATGGCCCAAACGCACATTGAGATGGGCGACCCGCTTCCGCCGCCCAATGCAAAGGCGAAAGACAAAAAGGCCATTTTTTCGGAAACGATCCCTGTAAGTACTCGTGTACCGATGAATGTGCCGCTGTGAAACGGCGAAAATTGCTGAAACACTTGGCACAATTCGGGTGTATCTTCAAGGAAGGAAGTCGACATACACGTGTGTCTAGCCCATTGGATTCACGATGGAGTGCAATTCCCAGGCATCCCTAGGTCGACTCGATGCTTGCTCGGGTGATTTGCAAGCAGCTGGATTTGCCGCCGCCGAGCGGAAAGTGACATGAGATCAACTTGGGTCGCGACAATCGTTTGGCTCGCTCTTTCCAATGTACCCGTCCATGCTCAGAAGCCGGCGCCGCAAGCGATTGAACTCGTCGGCAAGGCGACCGATTTCCATTTCACGCGCAACTGGAATTCGTATTACTGGCGTGAAGATTTCACCTTCGTGCTCAAGGATGAAAAGTCGGGCAAGTCGTGGCGTATCCTGTCACGCGAGCCGACGCCGGCCTACGACTGGCGCATGGGCACGACCTTCACCGCCCTGAAACCCGATTGGTCCAAGCAGCTGCGCGTCAAAATCATCGGCGTCACCGGCGTCGATCGCCTGCCGGCGACGTTTTACGACTTCAAGCTCAACGAGCCGAACCTCGCGACGGCGCATCTCGTGTACGCCTACCTCCCCTCTCCCCCCGGGAGAGGGGCCGGGGGTGAGGGAGCGGGCGCATGGAAGCTCTACAACGCCAATAACTGGTTTCACAAATGGAGCGAGCAGGCCGATCCGATCATCTACTCGCACTATGCTAACAAACAAGCGCCCTACGACATCTACGGTTTCATCAACGGCCAGGCGGCGCCGTTCTCGGCTAAGTCGCAGGAGATTATCGCCAAGCACAAGTCAGCCCGGATGTTCCACGGCGTCATCCGCACTGCGAAGAATCAGAAATTCGGCTACGAGATCGACGTCCTGCATCTCGTCGGCCCGGACAAAGGCGGCAACGGCGTCGTCTTCCACGGCGACCCGAAAACGCTGGTCCCGCTTGACAGAAAGAAGTGACAACCCTCAGAGCCTGACGCGTAAGCGAAGTAGCAACCGGTGAACTTCACTTACGCGTCAGGCTCTGACGTTTTTCGAAGGAGCCCTTGGAATGCGTTATTTGTTCGTTCTTATGTTCGGTCTGGCATTCTCACCCACAGCGCTCGCCCAAGAGAAGTCGCCCGTTTTCGGGCTGACCAAAATTCACGAATTTCACCTCGAAATTTCCGCCCAGGAATGGGCGCAGATGCAGAAGGTCGAGGGGGGCTTCACGATCTTCGGGCCGAAGAAGATCGTCGTCAAGCCGGGCGAGGAAGCGATCGAACGCCACATGACTGCGGGCTTCGGCCTGGCGTTTCCCTGGGCCAAGGCCGATCTGCACGCCGAGGGGAAGGTGTACAAGAATGTTGGCGTGCGCTACAAGGGCAACGGCAGCTATGTCTCCACGGACAAGATGCTCAAGCGCAATCTTAAGATCGAAGTCGATCACTACGACGATGAACAACGCTTTCACAACGTGAAAACCATCACGCTCAATGCCGGCGCCGTCGATGCATCGCGAACGCGCGAAGCGCTGGCGTATGGCGTCTTTCGAGTCGCGGGGGTGCCGGCGCCTCGCACCGCCTTCGCCAAGATCACACTCACGGTGCCGGGCAAATACGACAAGGAACTCGTCGGCGTCTACACCTTCGTCGAACATGTGGACAAGGGATTTCTCAAGGATCACTTCAAGACCACCAAAGGCCTGCTGATGAAGCCCGAACGGATGCGCGGCATCGAGTACCTTGGCGACGACTGGGCCAAGTACAAAGACCGGTACCGCCCCAAGCACGAGCCGACTCGCGCCGAATCCGAACGCGTCATCGCTTTCGCCAGGCTCGTCAACAAAGCCGACGATGAGACGTTCAAGAAGCAGATCGGCGAATACCTCGACCTCGATGCTTTCCTGCGTTTCGCGGCCGTCAACACCCTCCTGCCCAATACCGATTGCTTCTTCACGACAGGCCACAATTACTTCATCTATCTGAATCCCAAGACAAACAAGCTGGTCTTCATGCCGTGGGACCTGGACATCTCATTCGCCGGGTTCCCGGCGATGGGCTCGGTCGATCAGCAGGTGGCGTTGGTCATCCAGCGGCCCCTGGGCGGGCGGATCAAACTGGTCGATCGCTTATTCGCGCTGCCGGAGGTTCAGGAGAAATACTTGAAGGTAGTGAAAGAGATCGCCGGCCTCGCGTTTTCCCGGCAGCGGCTCCTGAAAGAGCTCGACGCGATGCAGGCCGCATTGCGTCAGCACTTGGCCTTGGAAAAGGAGGCGATGGAGGCACGCAAGGACAAACGGGACGCCGCCAGCGAAGCCTTCGCTAACTGGTTCGCGCCGGCGGAAATGCGCAGTTTCATCGAACGGCGAACGGCAGCGGTGGCGAAGCAGTTGGAACCGAGCGACGAGAAGAAATGATGTCAGAGCCTGAAGCGTAGGCGAAGGATCTCCTTCCTTCGCCTACGCTTCAGGCTCTGATCGTATCGTCACTTACTTCTTCGGCGGCGCGACATACCCCGGCGTGGCGTTAAAGTTAGTCACGGGGGCGCCGGTGCCGGTATTGAAGATGCGCACGTCGCCGTTGGCAGCGCCGCCGACGACCAGTTGACCGTCCGGGCTGATGGCGACTGCATAGACCATGTCGGTGAATCCCGGCATCGTCTTGACTGCCGTCCCCGCGATCGGATTCCACAGGCGGACCGTCATATCGGCACTGCACGAAGCCAACAGCGGCGTCTTCGGGTCGGCGTGATGAGCCAGGCGGAAAACGGCTTTGCCATGGCCCGGCATGGCTTTGCTCTGCTTGCCGATTGCCTTGGCGGAATCGGTTGCTTGCCATTGGCGGATTTGCCCATCCTCGCCAGCCGAAATCCCGAACTTCCCGTCGGGCGTGATCGTGACGTTGTTGACGGTGTTTTGATGATCGGGGAAGGTCGCCAGCGATTCCTTGTTGCCGAGGTCCCAGAGTTTGGCGGTCTTGTCGCGGCTGGCAGTGACGATGCCTTTGCCGTCGGGCGTAAAGGCGACGCCGAGAATCCAGTCGGCGTGATTTTCGATAGCGTGCTCGATCTTGCCACTCTCCACATCAATGACACGAACGATGCGATCGCAGCCGCCGGCGGCAACCTTCTTGCCGTCCTTGCTGATCGCCAGCGCCCAGATGGCGTCGTCGACCTGCACGAGTTCCTTGAGCAGGACGGCCTTGTCGTTGACGCCGTCGACCGCCGGGGCGCCGCCGAAATCCTTGGGCGTGCCGGCGTCGATGTTGTAAATCCGGACATCGCCTTCCTGTCCGTGGCGTGCGCCGGCGACGACCAGTTTGCCGTCGGGCAGGTACGCCATCGCCAGAGCGCGTTCCGCTCGAGTGAAGACTCGGCGAACCAGCTTGCCCGTGGCGGCATCCCAGATCGTCAATTCATGATTGCCGCCCACGATCAAACGCTTGCTGTCCGGCGTGAACAGGACGGCGTTGATCAATGTCGGAAACTTGTACGACACGAACGGCTGCGGCGGATTCCAGCGCACACGCAGTTCGCGCACCAGGTCGGCCTTGGCGTCGAGCCCCGCGTCGAGCTTGGCGCCTTCATCGATCCACTTGGCGACGATGTCGATCTGCTCCTTCTTGAGCGCGTCGCCGGCGTCTTTGGGCGGCATGCGATCGGCGCCGGTGGAACGCAACAAATCGATCAGTAGGCTGTCCTTCGATTTGCCTGGCACGATCGGATCATCCTTGCCGCCGCCTTTGCGAAGGTTTTCATACGTCGTCATCTCGAGCTTGCCCTTCTTCTTCTTGGCGTCATGGCAAGCAAAGCAGTTCTTCTGCAGGATCGGAGCCACGTCGTTGACAAAGCTGATCGGTCCCTTGCCTTGAGCGCGAGCGACCGTCGGCGAGGCAAACAACATCCAAACCAGGGCCAGGCCGAGCACGGCGCAGAAGATGCAATAGCACGAGAAGCGAGGTCGAAACATGACGAGACTCCTGCAAAAAGTGGAAACCGAGAAGGCGGGACCTTTCCGTGGGGCACGCTTTCGACGTGCCCGGAGCGCATTCGCGCAGGCGGGTGACTGATTGTCATTATAAACGACTGCAATCCGAATGGGAGGGGTAAAATCGTGAATCGCTGTGGTTGGCTGTGCAGGTCGTTGTCCGCCCTCGTCCTTGCCTGCCAAGCGCGGGAGACCCATTGTCGATAAAATACTCGCATGGGCCAGGATTCTCCCATCGAGTGGACCGAAGCGACCTGGAACTCGCTTACGGGCTGCGACAAGATTTCGCCTGGCTCGGACGAATGAAGGCCCTTCGCCATCTACACCTCCGCAAGAAGAAGGTAGTGGATGCCGGGGTTACGCGTTTTGTTGAACTGAAGGATATTACGACGGTGATTCTCGACGACACTAACGTTTCCGACCGCCGATCTCTCACTCAGGCACAAGTTCCGACGGGCGCGTGCCAACATCACCCCAACGGAGCGAATCATGACAACCACCTTGAAAGTTAGCGCGAGCTTGATCCTGCTCACCCTCCTCGTGTCAGCCACGATTCAAACGCAAGGCTCGGGCAAGCCGATGACGATGCGCGGCACGATTGTCGCTGCCGCGGAGGTAAAGGACGACGGGCAAAAGAAGGCGGGCCTGCTCGGCTGGCTTTCCTTCAAGGACGGCGGCTCCGGTTTGCGCGTCTTCGTGCGCGCCAAGACCAAACTGGAAAAGCAAGTCGGCAAAGACCGCCAGCGCGCGACCTTCGCCGATCTCAAGCCGGGAACGCTGGTCGAGCTCATCCACAGCCAGCACGACGGCCAGCCTAGCATGGGACCGACGCTTTCGGATGCACAGGCGATCGTGATCCTTCCCGCGCCGAAGTGACAACGATTGTAAAGGCCGGTGATTCTGCAGACCGCCATGCAGCCAGGTCCTCGCCCGGCGGCTGACGGCGCTCGGCTCGTCGGTGAATCCCATACAAATCCTGCATGGGCCAAAACACGGGCATCGAATGGACCGAAGCGACCTGGAACCCGCTCACGGGCTGCGACAAGATTTCGCCTGGCTGCGCCAACTGTTATGCTGAACGTATGTCGTTGCGGCTTCGGCTCATGGGACAAAAGAACTATCGCAACGGTTTCGATTTGACGCTGCATCCACATGCGATTGCGTTGCCGCTGACATGGAAGAAGCCGCAGCGCATCTTCGTCAACTCGATGAGCGATCTGTTTCACAAGGACGTGCCGATCGCGTTCATTCAGCAAATCTTCTCGACGATGCGCCAGGCGTCGTGGCATCGCTTTCAAATTCTGACCAAGCGATCCGATCGGCTCGCCGAACTCAGCCCGTCGATCGATTGGCCCAACAACGTGTGGATGGGCGTCAGCGTCGAGTCGGCAGAGTATATGTTCCGCGCGGAACATTTGCGGACGACCGGAGCCAAGGTGCGCTTTCTGTCGGTCGAGCCGCTTTTGGGTCCGATTCCGCAACTGACCTTGCAAGACCTGCACTGGGTGATCGTGGGCGGCGAGTCGGGGCCGGGGGCGCGGCCGATGCGCGAGGAGTGGGTGCTGGAGATTCGCGATCAGTGCGTGGCGGCCGGCGTGCCGTTCTTCTTCAAACAGTGGGGCGGCGTCAATAAGAAGAAGACGGGCCGGGCGTTGCAAGGGCGCACGTGGGATGAAATTCCAGTGGAAGCCCCGGGGTGAGGTATTCCGAACCCCAGGGTTCGGAGTACCTCACCCCAGGGCTTCCATCAAAGAGAGAACAAATGAAAACCGTTCGCATGGGCCGCACGGGACTCAAAGTCTCCGAAATCTGCTTAGGCACGATGACCTTCGGCTACCAGTGCGACGAGAAGACGTCGTTCGCCATCATGAGCAAGGCGGCGGAGCAGGGTGTCTATTTTATCGACACCGCCGACGTCTACCCGGTGCCGCCGAGCGTCGAGACCGCCGGTCGCACGGAGGAGATCGTTGGCCGTTGGCTCAAAGGCCAACGCGATCGCTTCGTGCTGGCGACCAAATGCCGCATGAAGGTCGGGCCGGGCACCAACGACGAGGGCCTGTCGCGCCGGCACATCATCCAAGCGGTCGACGATAGTCTCCGTCGGCTGCAGACTGACTACATCGATCTTTACCAGCCGCACAGCTTCGATGCCGAAACGCCGATCGACGAGACATTGCGAGCCCTGGATGATGTCGTGCGGCAGGGCAAGGTTCGCTATCTCGGCTGCTCGAACTTCCCGGCGTGGCAGGTGGCGATTGCGCTTGGCGTGAGTGCCGCCCACGAATGGGCTCGCTTTGACTGCGTGCAGCCGCGCTACAACTTGCTGCATCGCGACATCGAAGTGGAATTGTTGCCGCTCTGTCGGGATCAAGGCGTTGGTGTCATTGCGTATAATCCATTGGCGGGCGGTTTCTTGACGGGCAAGTATCAGTCGCTCGAAGCGCCGCCGCCGGAGAAGACGCGATTCAGCCTTGGAAAAACCGGCGACCTGTACCGTGAGCGGTATTGGCAGCAATCGCAGCTTGATGCGGTGCAGGATTTGAAAAAGTTCTTCCAACCACGCGGCAAGTCGCTCACGCAGGTCGCCGTCGCCTGGGTGTTGGCGCAGCCGGGAATTACGTCGGCGATCGTCGGCGCGAGCAAGCCGGAGCAGCTCGACGCGACGTTGGCGGCGGTCAACGTGACGCTGGACGCCGACGAGAAGGACGCGTGCCATCGAGCGTGGTTCGATCTGCCCCGGCCGCTGACGCCGGCGCGATAGTCAATGCAACGTGTTCCCTCTGTTGCGGCATCAAAGCTCGC
>Ga0194132_10011224_pt1 | contig 11622 bp, 9 predicted proteins | sample TA2KigOf80mmetaG_FD_148612 | JGI IMG/M metagenome (GOLD analysis project Ga0194132, IMG submission 148612) | Freshwater microbial communities from Lake Tanganyika, Tanzania - TA2015054 Kigoma Offshore 80m | ecosystem: Environmental > Aquatic > Freshwater > Lake | place: Tanzania: Lake Tanganyika... | reverse complement strand
GGAACCGCCCAAATCAACGTCCTCAACACGGCGGCCCTGGCCCAAAGGCTGGCGGACGCCGGGATTTTTGTGGTCTTCCTGTCCTCCAACCAGGTCTTCGACGGCACTCTTCCACACCGGCCGGCCGGCGATCAGACCTGTCCGCTCACCGAATACGGCCGGCAGAAAGCCGACAGCGAGGGCCAACTGCTGTCGCTCGGCGGCCAGATGGCGGTAGTGCGCTTCACCAAGGTCCTCGGCCCCCGGCCTCCCTTGTTCGCAGACTGGCGGGAGCGCCTGGATCGCGGGGAGGCGATCCACCCCTTCTCCGACATGGTCATGGCCCCGGTGGGGCTGGACTTCGCCGTCGAGGTGCTGGCGCAGGTAGTGTCCCAGCGCCGGGCTGGCATCCTGCAGGTGTCGGCGGACGAGGATCTGACCTACGCGGCGGCCGGCCGCCGCCTCGCCCACCTCATGCAGGCCAGGCCGGAGTTGGTCCAGCCCATGCGTGCGGTGGAGGCAGGGGTGGCTCCGGAGGCCAATCCGGCGCATACCACCCTTGATCCGGGCCGGCTTGTCGAAGAACTCGGTTTGCAGCCGCCCTCGGCCTGGGCGGTGCTTGATCAGACCCTGGCGGAGTTGCTCAACGCCGGGGAACCACCCCACCTCCCTCCTGACCGCCGGCCCCGCGAGTGCGGGGTGCTGGATCTGAAGGAAGCACCCTGAGGTGAAGATCGTATCCATCGTCGGCACGCGCCCGAATCTGGTGAAGGAGTATGCCGTCCACCGCCAGTTGCAGCGCTGGGGGATCGAGGAGGTGCTGGTGCATACCGGCCAGCACTACGACTACGAGATGTCGGACTTGTTTTTCGAGGAATTGAGCCTCCCCCGCCCCCACTATATCAACACCCTGGTCAAAGGATCGCACGCCCAGGAGACCGCCACGATCATGGTCTTCGTCGAGGACGTCCTGCTGGCCGAGCAACCGGACGCCACGCTGGTCTACGGCGACGTCAACTCCACCTTGGCCGCGGCCGTGGCCTCGGCCAAGCTCCGGGTTCCAGTGGCGCACGTGGAAGCCGGCATCCGCTCCCAGGCGCACTACAATCCCGAGGAGGTCAACCGGCGGGTGGCCGACGTGCTGGCAGAGGTGCTTTTTCCAGCCACGCAGAGCGCCTATGACCATCTGATAGCCGAAGGCTACGATCCCAAGGTCACCCATTTGGTGGGCGACACCATCCTCGACGCGCTGCAGCAGGCCATGCGCGAACACCACATCGCCGTGACCCAGGGAGACTACCTGGTCGCCACGGTACACCGGGCCGAGAACGCCGATGACCCTGCGCGCCTGGCCAATATCGTCGAGGCGCTCTGCCGCGCGCCCCAGCCGGTGCGTTTTCCCGTACATCCGCGCACCGGAAAATCCCTCAGACAGTTCGGGCTCTGGGACCGGCTCGAACGCCAATCCCATGTCGAATTGCTCCCTTCGCTCGGGTTCCTCAGCTTCCTCCGGCTCCTGGCCGGGTGCGACCGGGTGGTCACCGATTCGGGCGGGGTGCGGCGCGAAGGGTACATGTTGGGCAAGCCGGTAGTCACCCTCATCGACCTGATCTGGTTCCCCGAATTGATCGCCAGCGGCTGGAACCAGGTGGCGGACCCCGGCTCCGCCGAGGGGATACTCGAGGTCCTCCGTTCCCACCGCCCCCAGGGCGAGCGCCCTCCGGTTTTTGGCGACGGCCGCGCCGCCGAGCGGATCGCCCGGATTCTGGCGGAGCGCTACCAGTGACGGGCGGCGCGGTGACCAGGGTTTCCGTGGTCATTCCCTGCTACAACGAGCAGGACACCCTGCCCCACCTGGCCGTCAAGCTGAAGGCCCTGCCCGCCATGGTGGCGGAACAGTACGAGCTGGAGTGGGTTTTCGTCGACGACGGCAGCAAGGACTTCACCCACGGTCTGCTCAAGTCCCTGCTCGGCGAATTGCCCCACCACTGCCGGATCCTGCGCCACGAGAAGAACCGCGGCTTCGGCCAGGCCCTGCGCACCGGCCTCAACGCCGCCACCGGTGACCTGGTGGTCACCATCGACGCCGACACCAACTACGACCACCTGGAGATCCCGATCATCCTCTCGCACATGGTGGAGGATATAGATGTCGTCACCGCCTCCCCCTGGAACGCCGCAGGGAAACGCCAGAACTTCCCCCTGCACCGTTTCGTGTTCAGTCGCACCCTTTCCTGGCTCTACCGCCGGCTGCTCAGCCAGGATGCGCCCAGCGTCAACACCTTCACCAGCGGTTTCCGGGTGTACCGGAAGAAAGTGGTGGAAAACGTGGTCTTCGAGGCCGACGATTTCATCGCCACCGCCGAGATTCTGATCCGCTCCATCCGCAAAGGCTACAAGGTGGCGGAGTATCCGACCGTCGTCTACGAGCGCAAGTTCGGCCAGTCCAAACTCCGGACCCTGAAGACCATCGCCGGCCACCTGCGGATGCTTTACCGCCTCGCCACCGGCCGCGATTACCGCCGGGTGGCACTACCTCGGGCCACCAACGGGCAGGCTGAGTGATGTGCGGCATCTTCGGCGTCTTTCACTTTGACCCACAGCGGCAGGTCAATGGCGGGGACCTGCGGCGGATGGGCGCCGCGCTCCACCACCGGGGGCCAGATGACCAGGGCTACTTCACCGACGGCAACCTCGGGCTGGGGCACAAACGTCTGAGCATCATCGACCTTTCCGAACTGGGCCGGCAGCCCATGTCCAGCCCCGGCGGCAACCTTTCGATCACCTACAACGGCGAGATCTACAACTACCTCGAGGAGCGCGAGCAGCTTGAGCGCGCCGGGTGTGCCTTCCGCAGCCGCACGGACACCGAGGTGCTGCTGGCCCTCTTCGAACGCCAAGGACCTGCCTGCCTGACCCGGCTGGAGGGGATGTTCGCCTTTGCCGTCTGGGACCGGCAACAACGCCGGCTCTTTCTCGCCCGCGACCCTTTCGGTATCAAGCCGCTCTACTACCGGCTCGACGCCAAGGGCCTGGTCTTCGCCTCCGAGGTCAAGGCCATCCTCGCCCTTGACGCCGCGCCGGCCTGCCTGGATCAGGCCGCTCTGGCCGAGTACCTCACCTTTCAGTACACCCTGGGCGAGGAAACCCTGTTCCAGGGCATCCGCAAACTGCTCCCCGGCCACTGGCTGACCGTCGACCAGGACGGCCGCACCCAGGTCCAGCGCTACTGGCAACCTAACTTCGCCAAACGCGACATCGCTCAAGAACAAGCTGCCGGGGAATTGCTGGACCTCCTGCGGGATTCCGTGCGCCTCCAGCTCCGCAGCGACGTGCCGCTGGGATGCCATCTGAGCGGCGGCATCGACACCGCCGCCATCACCGGCCTGGCCAGTCAGCTGGTGGCCGGCCCGGTGCAGACCTTCACCGCCGGCTTTGCCGAGGGCGGCATTTACGACGACACCGCCTTCGCCGGCATCACCGCGGCACAGGCAGGCACCCGGCACGCCCAGGTGTTCCCCACGGCCGCCGATTTTGCCGACTCCTTTGAACGCCTGATCTGGTTCCTCGACGAACCAGTGGCCGCGCCAGGGGTGTTCCCCCAGTACTGTGTCTCCCGCCTGGCCAGCCAGCGGGTGAAGGTCGTGCTGGGGGGACAGGGGGCCGACGAGATCTTCGGCGGATACGCCCGCTACTATCTCCTCTATCTGGAGGCGGCCCTGCGCCAGGGAATCAACGGGCCCTCCACCCGCCTGGGCCTCGAACTGGCGGATTTGCTGCCCAATCTGGAGCAACTGCGCAACTATCGGCCGCTGATGGCCTCCTTCTGGGCCGAGGGCCTGTTCGGCGATCCGGCTGACCGCTATCTCCGGCTGATCCTGCGACGTGCCGAGCTACAAGGGTTGCTGGCGCCCGACTGGCAGTCTGGCACAACCCAGGCGCAGTTGGAGGAGCGCTACCGGGATCTCTTCAACGCCCCCGGCGAGGTGGAACTGCTCGACAAGGTCCTACACTTCGAGTTGACCGCCTGGCTGCCGGCCCTCCTGCAGGTGGAGGACCGCACCAGCATGGCCTGGTCCCTGGAGTCGCGGGTGCCCTTCCTCAGCACGCGCCTGGCCGATTTCGCTTTCAGCCTGCCGGCGGCGGTGAAGTTCTCCGGCGGTCGGCTCAAGTACATTCTCCGCCGCGCGGTCGAGGGGCTGGTTCCCCCCCAGATCCTGCAGCGCCGGGACAAGCTGGGATTCCCGGTTCCTTTGTCCAGTTGGTTCGCCGGCCCCCTGCGCGACTGGGTCCACGATCTGCTGCTCAGCCGCAGGTCATTGGAACGCGGGCTTTTCCGGCCTGAAGCCCTCCGTGCCGCCTTGACACAGGACAGCGCCTTTGACCGCGGCCTGTGGGGCATGTTGTGCCTGGAGACCTGGTGCCGGCTCTTTGTGGACGGCAAGGCTCTGCCGGTCATGTCGCCGGCGCCAGCGATGGAGGGCGGGGCGGGATGAAGGTCGTCCTCATGGCTGGAGGTTTCGGCACGAGGCTGTCCGAGGAGACCGGCTTGCGGCCCAAGCCTATGGTGGAGATCGGCGGCCGGCCCATCCTGTGGCATATAATGAAGATCTATTCCTCCCACGGCCATCGCGAGTTTGTCGTGGCCACGGGGTACAAGAGCGAGGTGATCAAGAGGTTCTTTCTTGATCACTACTATCTGCGCAACAGCCTCACCGTGCATCTGGCGGACGGCCGCGTGGAGGTCCACGACGACCGGCAGGAGGACTGGGTCGTGCACCTCATCGACACGGGCCTTCACGCCGGCACCGGTGGCCGCCTCAAAAAGCTGGCCCCGCACCTGGGGGATGGGACTTTCATGATGACCTACGGCGACGGGGTGGCCAATGTCGATATCCCGAGCCTGATGGCGTTACATCGGCAGCATGGGAAGCTGGCAACGGTCACCGCAGTGCGCCCGCCGGCCCGTTTTGGCGGCCTGGCCTTCGACGGCGACCGGGTCACGCGCTTCATCGAGAAGCCCCAGATCGGCGAAGGCTGGATCAACGGGGGATTTTTCGTATTGGAACCAGGGGTGCTCGAATACATCGATGAAGAGAGCACCGCCTTTGAGCGCCTCCCACTCGAAAGACTGGCCCAGGACGGCGAGTTGGTCGCCTACCGCCATGAGGATTTCTGGCAGTGCATGGATACGCGCAGGGATATGGAGTTACTGGAGGATCTCTGGACCAAAGGCAGAGCGCCCTGGAAGGTGTGGCCCGAATGAGCGGTGAGCGAGGTATGGTTGACGCGGCTTTTTGGCGGGAAAGGCGGGTGCTGGTCACCGGCGCCACCGGCTTGATCGGTTCATGGCTCGTGAAAGAGCTGTTGGCACGCGAAGCCCATGTCATAGCTCTCATCCGGGATCCGCATCCCCATTCGGAACTCTTTGCCAGCGGCGACGTGCGACGGATTTCCGTGGTCAACGGCTCATTGGAAGACTATGGAAGCGTGGAACGTGCCATCACCGATGAGGAAGCCAGCACGGTCTTCCACCTCGGCGCGCAGACCATCGTCGGCACGGCACTGCGCGCACCGCTCGCCACTTTCGAGGCCAATATCCGCGGGACCTATAACCTCCTGGATGCCTGCCGTGTCCACGCCAGTTTGGTACAGCAGGTGGTGGTTGCCTCTAGCGACAAAGCCTATGGCGAGCAACCCGTTTTGCCATACACCGAGGACATGCACCTCGAGGGGCGCCATCCCTACGATGTGTCCAAGAGTTGCACCGACCTGATCAGCCAGGCCTACTTCCACACCTACGCGTTGCCGCTGGCGATCGTGCGCTGCGGTAATGTTTTCGGTGGCGGCGACCTCAACTGGAGCCGCGTCGTTCCGGGGGCCATCAGGGCCTTCTGTCGCGGCGAGAGTTTTTCCCTTCGCAGCGATGGTAAGTTCGTTCGGGATTACATCTACGTGAAGGATGTTGCCCGGGCCTACCTTCGTACGGCCGAAGCCCTGGGCGCCGGACTGGCAGCAGGAAACGCCTTCAACTTCGCCACTGGATCCCCGGTCACCGTCCTCGATCTGGTGCAGTCTATTCAGGGCCTGATGGGCTGTGAACACCTGGAGATTCGGGTGTTGAACCAGGCCAAAGCCGAGATCCGAGATCAGTACCTGGCCACCGCCAAGGCCCGCGCACTCCTCGGGTGGGAACAACAGTTCACCCTGGCGGAAGGGTTGCGGGAAACCATCGCCTGGTACCGCGCTTTCCTCGGATCCCACTGACGTTGGACCCCCTTTCCGGGCGGAGCGTCCTGGTGACCGGGGCCGCCGGATTCGTCGGCTCGCACTTGGTCGGGAGGCTGGTGAGATTGGGCTGCCGAGTCACTGCCCTGGTCCGCCCTGCTTCCGGGCTTTCGCGGCTGCAGGCAGTGAGGCACTTGGTGCGGTTGGTGGAATGCGATCTGGCAGCGGTCAAGGCGCAGCAACTGCACCACCAGATCCCGGAAGCCCAGGTAATCTTCCATCTCGCCGCCGCCGGTGTCGACCAGGCACGTCAGGACTCGCTCGCGATCGTGCGCACCAACGTCTTGGGAACCCTGGAGCTGCTGCAACTGGCCCGCACTCTGGGTGTCGAGCGTTTCGTGAATTGCGGCTCGTGTTTCGAGTATGGCGGCGGCAGGGACCTGGCAGAGGACCGAGCCTCGGCGCCGGCAAATGAATACGCTGCGTCGAAGGTTGCGGCCGGAGCCCTGGCCCACGCCTTTTTCCGGCAGCACCGACTGCCGGTAGTCTCCCTGCGCCCTTTCACCGTCTATGGTCCCCTTGAGGGAAACCACCGCCTGATTCCGCAGGTTATCCGCAAAGCCCTCGATGGGGGCGACATCGCCCTGACCGAGGGCAGACAAACCCGGGACTTTGTCTTCGTCGACGATGCCGTGGATGCTTTCCTCGCCGCTGCCGTCGCCGGCGACGCAGTGGGCGGGGTATTCAACGTCTGCACTGGCGTGGAAACTGCGGTGCGGGACCTGGTATGCCTCCTGCTTCAACTGAGCGGCTCCACGGCCAAGCCGGTATTTGGCGCCATACCCTACCGGCCGGAAGAATTGTGGACCCAGTCGGGCAGCCCCGTGCTAGCCCACCAGAAGCTGGGTTGGCAGGCGCGCATCTCGCTGGAGGAGGGCCTGAGGCGCTCGCTAGCGTGGTATCAGCAACACCATCCCCAAGTACCCTGAAGCAGGGATTCAGTGGCCGCTAACGATCTTCGCCAAGCCATTCTGGCACAGGTGGAGCAATTCCACCGCAGCGAATTCACCCCTCGGCCTTTCGTCCCTGGCGAGACCCCTGTGCCCGCATCCGGCAAGGTCTTCGACGCCGATGACCTCGTCCACCTGGTGGATGCCTCGCTGGACTGCTGGCTGACCACCGGTCGGTACGCGAGCCGTTTCGAACGCGAGCTGGCCTCCTTCCTCGGGGTCCGGCATGCCCTGTTTTGCAACTCGGGGTCCTCGGCCAACCTGCTGGCCTTGACCGCCCTCACGTCCCCAAAGCTGAACGAGCGACAGTTACATCCCGGGGACGAGGTCATCACCGTGGCCGCCGGTTTCCCCACCACCGTCAATCCCATCCTGCAGAACCAGCTGGTCCCTGTTTTCCTCGATATCGAGCCAGAAACCTACAATGTGGACGTGCGTTACCTGGAAGATGCCATCGGCCCGCAGACCCGAGCGATCATGCTCGCCCACACGCTGGGCAACCCCTTCGACCTCGACGCGGTAAGGGAGCTGGCTAAACGGCATCATCTCTGGCTGGTCGAGGACAACTGCGATGCGCTCGGTTCCCGTTACCGGGGCAAACTGACCGGGACCTTTGGCGACCTGGGCACCCTCAGCTTCTACCCTGCCCACCACATTACCACCGGAGAAGGCGGCGCGGTTTTCACCGATCGGCCGCTCCTCAAGACCATCGTCGAATCGTTCCGCGACTGGGGACGGGACTGCTGGTGCGAGCCGGGGAAAGACAACACCTGTGGCCGACGCTACGACTGGCAGCTGGGCCAGTTGCCCCCTGGTTACGACCACAAATACACCTACTCCCACATCGGCTACAACCTCAAGGCCACCGACATGCAGGCCGCAGTGGGCGTTGCCCAACTGCGGAAGCTGCCGGGGTTCATCGCCGCCCGTCAGCAGAACTGGCGCCATCTCCTCGAAGGGCTCAAGCCCCTGGAGGAGTTCCTCGTCCTGCCTCGCGCCACGGCCCATGGAGAGCCAAGCTGGTTCGGCTTTCCACTCACGGTTCGCCCCAGGTCCCCTTTCAGCCGCAACGAGCTGATCCACCACCTCGAGCAACGAAAGATCGCCACCCGCCTGCTTTTTGGCGGTAACCTGCTCTGCCAGCCAGGCTACCAGAAGATCCAGCACCGGGTCGTCGGGGAGCTCGGCAATACCAACCTGGCGATGCACCACTCGTTTTGGATTGGGGTCTATCCCGGCCTGACGGGCGAGATGCTCGACTATGTCATCGACACCTTCCGCTCCTTCGCCCAGCAACATGCGGCCCTAGACTGAAACCGATGATGGTGGGCGATAAGACGCTCCTCTCCTTCGTTGTCCCGGTCTTCAACGAGGAGGAAAACATCGAGCCCCTGTACCGGGCGGTAGCCGCGGTCATGGCTTCGCTATCGGAGCGCTATGACTTTGAGATCGTCTTCACCGATAACCACAGCACTGATCAAAGCTTCTCCCGGATTCAGGAACTGATCAAACGAGACCAGCGGGTGCGAGTCCTGCGCTTCTCCCGGAACTTCGGCTACCAGTTGTCCATCTTCACCGGGTATACCCACGCGCGCGGGGCAGCGGCCATTCAATTGGACTGCGACCTGCAGGACCCCCCGGAGCTGATCCCCGAGTTCGTCCGCCACTGGGAGGAGGGGGCCAAGGTAGTTTACGGAATCCGCCGCACCAGAAAGGAAGGATGGTGGATAAACGCCGTTCGCAAAGTCTTTTACCGGCTCATCAATCTTCTGAGCGAGGACTCACTGCCCCACGATGCGGGGGATTTCCGCCTGGTAGACCGCCGACTCTTGGACGAACTCCGCAAGACCGATGACCGTCAGCCCTATTTGCGCGGCCTCATTGCGGCGATGGGCTTCAGCCAGGTCGGCGTCCCTTACGACCGCCACGAGCGCGTTCGCGGCCAGAGCAAGTTCTCCTTCCTGGCGTTGATGCACCTGGCACTTGATGGCATCCTCAATCATTCGGTAGTGCCGCTCCGCATCGCCACCGGGATCGGCATCGCGGTCTCACTGATCACCCTGCTGCTGAGCGCCGCGTATCTGGTGATCCGCTTGACCATAGGCACAACATGGCCACCTGGCTTCGCCACCATCACCATCCTCATCCTGATCTCGCTCAGCACCCTATCCCTGCTGCTTGGCATCATCGGCGAGTACCTGGGGCGGATCTACAAGCAGGTCAGGAAAGGCCCCACCACCATCGTGGAGCAGGTGGTCAACACAGATGACCGCGCCGCTAAGAAAAACACGGCACTGGATAGGTGAAAGAATCAGCCCACCCTATTGCGCGGCCGGCTTCGGTAGCCAGAGCACTTCTGGATTCATGGGCCGTCGAGATCGCCCTTGCCCTCGCCGTCTTCGCCACCATGACATATTTGATCCGCTGGGACGTCGTGGCCCACGGCGGCGACCAACTGTCCATGCGGGTATTGGCACGCGAATTCTTTACCGACAGATGCCTCACCCAAAACATCATCTACTACTTCTTCGACTGGCGGCCTTTCGGTTATCCCGAGGACAACTACACCCCCCTGCACATCCTGACCTGGGCCATCCTGATCAAACTGACCGGAGGCTGGGAGAACTCCTTCCTGCTCTTCAATGCCCTGGTATGGAGCAGCCAGGTCTTCCTGTGGTCCGATATCTCCCAAAGGCTCGTCGGCAGCCGGGTGCCGGGATGGCTGACCTTTGGGCTCTTCAGTTTCGCCTTTGGCGTCCCTACCTGCGTGACCACCGGCCTCAAAGAGCCCCTCGCCCTCCTTTTTCTGTTGCTCTTCATTCGGCGCTGCTTGGACCCCGAGGGCCAGCACCGATGGCTGAAGGCGGGGGCCTTCCTCGGTCTGTCCTACCTTTGCCGCTACAACGCCCAAATGGTCCTGCCCCTGGGCCTGGTTTTCGCCACCACGCTGTGGCAGCCCTGCAGCTGGCGCCAACGCCTGCAACAGGCCGGCGCCCTGGGCCTCGGGTTCGCCGCCATTGCCCTCCCGTGGTGGATCCGCAACTTTCTGGCTCTAGGCAACCCCTTTGAATATCTGGTCACCAAGTATCCCTTTTCGACCCACTGGACCGGGTACTTTGTCCAGCGTTACTTCTGGGAGTATCCACCCACCCCAGAAAACCTCTATGCCCACTACGGTTTCTCCTTTGTCTGGGACAAGGTATTGGCGGACTGGCGGGGGAATCTATCCGTCTTCCTCGACCTTAGCTCGTTCCACTGGGGGCTCTGCTTCGTCGGCCTGGGGCTGGTTGTCTGGCGTACCGGGTTTTCCGGCCCCGTCCGGGGTATCACCCTGGTTTTCCTGCTGGCGCTCAGTCAGGTACCGGCCGCGTTCATGGCCACGCTGGCGAGGTACCATCTGCTTTCGTTCATCTTCCTGTTTTTTGCCGCAGCCCTGATCGTGACCCACTTGTTCGATCTCCTCCCCTCGCCTCCACATCGTGGTCCAGCCTCGGGTGTCAGACGTGAATGGGTGTTGGTTGGCCTGGGCATCTGCGTGTTGTCAATCGCCGTCGACTGGCTGGGGGTGGGCGAGTCAGGTTTTGGCCTGGCGCAGACCCTCCTGTTGATCTGCGGCCTCGCGGTAGTCGCCGGCGGCCTCCTGATACCAGTCCGCTTCTTCCCTCGCCACAGTCGCCAAGTGGCACTGGCCGTCGCCATAATGCCGCTGCTGTTGAGTCCGGTTCGACAGATCGAGGCCGGGGTACGCGCGGCGCTGCGCGACAAAGAGGATCCCGCCTTCGTCCTGCATCGGCGACTCGGCGAGGAACTCCGGCGGATCTCCCGGCCGGAGGATGTGGTCATGATGTCTTTTCCCGCCATTGCCCATTACTACTCCGGACTACGCGCGGTGCAGGCCCCAATCGATATCATGGATCCGGTCAGCCAGGGGCAGTACCGCTCCCTCGAGCGGGATAAACTGGACCGGGTGATCAGGCACTATGGCGTCACCCTTTTCGCCGACTATCAGGCCCGGGATGTTGCCCGGGTACTCGCCGATACGCTGGTGCCGGTTTCCCGCGTCGAAGGATTCGGGGAGGTTGAGGGGGTCACCATTTACAGGCTCGGCGCCCAACATGCCATACCAGAGGCGCCGATCCCATCAGCAGGGCCATAATGCCGTTGACCCTCCCAAGCGAATCCGGGGCGTATCTGCGGATTGCCCTCGCCGCCCTGCCCCGGTTGCTCAGCTACCAGGATCGCGATCCCCTGTCCCCGACCTACGGGTCGTTCGATCGCCAGCACTGGGCCTGGGCCAACAAGGACTTCGCCAACGCCGACCTCCAGCGCGGGGTATTGCCTCTCGCCGTGCTCTATTCACGCCCGTTTCCCGGCAATGACTACTTTCGTTCTCCGGCGGTCCGGG
>Ga0194132_10011223_pt1 | contig 11623 bp, 10 predicted proteins | sample TA2KigOf80mmetaG_FD_148612 | JGI IMG/M metagenome (GOLD analysis project Ga0194132, IMG submission 148612) | Freshwater microbial communities from Lake Tanganyika, Tanzania - TA2015054 Kigoma Offshore 80m | ecosystem: Environmental > Aquatic > Freshwater > Lake | place: Tanzania: Lake... | reverse complement strand
CCGCCGGGCTCCACCTCCAGATGCACGGTTTCGCCAGGCGCCACCCGCTGTTCGGGATCGGCCCGCAGCTGCACCAGCTGATCCCCCTCCAGCAGCCGGCAGGTGAGCAGCTGTTCGTTGCCCAGGCTCTCCACATGGCAGAGCTCCGCGGGCAGGTTGCGGTTGGTGGCGGGGGCCAGCCGCAGGTGTTCTGCCCGGAGGCCGCCGGTGAGGGCGTCGGGGCCGCCCCGGCTCTGCCACTGCTCCAGGGCGGCGCGCACCGGGCCCTCCAGCAGGAAGCGGCGCCCCCCCAGCTGCAGTTGGCCGTTGCCCACCGCCTGCACCGGCAGCAGGTTCATGGGTGGGCTACCGATGAACTGGGCCACAAACAGATTGCTGGGCCACTGATACAGCTCCATCGGCGTGCCCAGCTGCTGCAGCTGGCCGCGGTTGAGCACGGCGATGCGATGGCCCATGGTCATCGCCTCCACCTGGTCGTGGGTCACGTACACCGTGGTGGTGCCCAGCCGTCGCTGCAGCTCCACGATCTGGGCGCGGGTGCCCGTGCGCAGCTTGGCGTCGAGGTTGCTGAGCGGTTCATCCATCAGGAACACCGCCGGCTGGCGCGCGATGGCGCGGCCCAGGGCCACCCGTTGTTTCTGGCCGCCGGAGAGCTCCTTGGGCAGGCGGTCCAGCAGGTGATCGAGCTCCAGGGTGCTGGCCACCTCGCTGATGCGCTGTTGGATCCGGCTTTCCCGGCTGGAGGGAAACCGCAAGGGACTGGGGAGGCCGGCGCTGGCCCGGTGCAGCCCATCGGCCAGTTGCTGCAGGGGCGTGCGCCGCCGCTGGCGCCGCAGCCCGAAGCCGATGTTGTCCGCCACGCTCAGGTGCGGATACAGGGCATAGCTCTGGAACACCATCGCCACGTCCCGTTGGGCGGGCCGCAGCTGGGTGACGCAACGGTCCCCCACAACGATGTCGCCGCCGGTTGGCGATTCGAGGCCCGCCAGCAGCCGCAGCAGGGTGCTCTTGCCGCAGCCCGAGGGGCCCACCAGCACCAGGAATTCCCCATCGGCGATGGCCAGATCGAGCTGGCGCAGCACCTCCACCGGCGCGCTGCCCCGCCGGGGTGGGTAGGTCTTGCTGACCTGCTGGAACCGAACCTCTGCCAACCCCTGGGCCCGCGGCGGCCCGATCCTAGGGTTGATCAAATGCAGTTCATTGATCAGGCCCGCATTGCGGTGCAGGCCGGCCGCGGCGGTGACGGCATCGTGGCCTTCCGCCGTGAGAAGTACGTGCCGGCCGGCGGCCCCTCCGGCGGTGATGGCGGCCGCGGCGGCGATGTGTGGCTCGAGGCCGATCCCAACCTGCAGACCCTGCTCGACTTCAAATACAAGCGCCTGTTCGAGGCGGTGGATGGTCGCCGGGGCGGCCCCAACAAGAGCACCGGCGCCAGCGGCGACCACCTCACCATCAAGGTGCCCTGCGGCACGGAGGTGCGCGACCTGCGCACCAACATCCTGCTGGGGGACCTCACCGATAAGGGCCAACGCCTGCTGGTGGCGGTGGGGGGCCGCGGCGGCCTGGGCAACGCCCACTACCTCAGCAACCGCAACCGCGCCCCGGAGAAATGCACCGAGGGCCGCGACGGTGAAGCCTGGAACCTGCAGCTGGAGCTGAAGCTGCTGGCGGAGGTGGGGATCATCGGCCTGCCCAATGCCGGCAAGAGCACCCTGATTTCGGTGCTCTCTTCAGCCCGCCCCAAGATCGCCGACTACCCCTTCACCACCCTGGTGCCCAACCTGGGGGTGGTGCGCCGGCCCACCGGCGATGGCACCGTGTTCGCCGACATCCCAGGGCTGATTGCCGGGGCGGCCCAGGGGGCGGGGCTGGGGCACGATTTTCTGCGCCACATCGAGCGCACACGGCTGCTGATCCACCTGGTGGATTCCAGCTCCGAAGACGTCGTCCGCGACCTGCAGGTGGTGCAGCAGGAACTGCAGTCCTATGGCAACGGTCTCAGTGAGCGGCCCACCCTGGTGGCCCTCACCAAGATTGAGTTGCTGTTGGAGGAGGAGCTCCAGGCCCGCCGGCAGCTGCTGGAGCAGAACTGCGGCGGGCCCGTGCTCGCGATTTCGGCGGCCGCGGCGCGAAACCTGGATCAGCTACTGGCGGCCACCTGGCAGCAGCTGGGGATCTGAGGTCAGATCCCCGAAGCGACGATCAGTCGTCGTAGACCAGGCACTCAGGGGCTTCGGGGTTCAGGTCGCAGAACACCTCGAGCGGGGTGGGGTCATGGTTGTCCCCGGGGTGGTGGGCCTTGTACTCCTCGAGGTCCTTGAGTTCGCCTTCGAGGTGACGCACCTTGCTGGCATCGCCGGCCTCCAGGGCCGCTGCGATCTCGGACTTGTCCTTGGCGATGTGCTCGTCGATGGTGTTCATGGAAGGGGCCGGAGATGCTCGGGCCGCTCGACGTCGCGCACACCATACGGGTGCCCGGGCGCCAGTGCCGGGGTTTGTGGTGGGCTTCTGATGCTGGCCCTTGCGGCGCATTGGCGCCGCCGTGGCTAGGAGAGAAGCAGCTGCACAGCTGTCCCATGGCCCGGATCCGTCAACGGCGGGATCGCCATTTCATCGATGACCATGGCCAGCTGTTCTGGATCAACGGCCCCGACCACCACTGCTACCTCTCGGAGCAGCGTCAGTGGCGCCAGGGGCTCAGCTTTGAGGAGGTGCTCGAGTGGAAGCAGTGCTCCCCCAGCGGCCTGGTGAGCCAGCGCTTCACCTCCCTGCTGGCGGCCTGTGAGGCCTTCGAGCACAACCAGGTCACCTGGTCGCTCGACCTCTACCTGCGCCGCATGGGCGATGAGATGGCCCTGCAGCGGGGCTGTGATGACTACAAGCCCACCGCCATGAAGGAGGAGGAGGCCCGTGGTGCCCGCCCCCGCCAGCAGCCCTGGCTCACCGCTGCGGCGGCCGGCAGCGGCGCCCCCGCTGCCCCCATCGCGCCCCGCTGCGACCTGAGCGCCCGCCCCAGCTGCGCCCCCGGGGAGGCCCCCCACCTGCAGCGCCGTCGCCGCAGCAGTGCGGCCCAGGGCGCAGGGATCAGCCCGGCAGCTCGCTGAGCTCCAGCCAGCGCTCCTCCCCCTGTTCGATGCGCAGCAGCAGCTCGCTGAGCTCCTGGCTGAGCAGCTCCAGGGCGCCGTAATCCGCACCCCCCGTCGCCAGCCCCCGCTCCAGCTCCTGGCGCCGGGCTTCCCACTGGGGCAGCTCGGTCTCCAGGGCCTGCAGTTCGCGGGTTTCCTTGAAGCTGCGCCGCCGCTGCTTCGGCGCCGCAGGCTGGGGGGCGGTGGGCTCGGTGCTGGGGGTGGGCGTTGACGCGCTGGCATGGCCTTTGGCGGCCCCCTGCCGCTCCAGGTAGGCGCTGTAGTTGCCCTCAAAGCGCTGCAGCCGTCCCCCGTCGAAGCAGAACAGCCGGTCCACCGTGCGATCGAGGAAATAGCGGTCGTGGGACACCACCACCACGCAGCCCCGGAAGTCCTCCAGGAAGTCCTCCAGCACCGTCAGGGTCTGCACGTCCAGGTCGTTGGTGGGCTCATCCAGCAGCAGCACGTTGGGGGCTTCGATCAGCAGGCGGCAGAGGTGCAGCCGCCGCCGTTCGCCGCCGGAGAGCTTGCTCACCGGCTGGTGCTGCTGGGCCGGGGGAAACAGAAACCGCTCCAGCAGCTGGGCGGCGCTGAGGGTGCTGCCCTCCAGTTCGATGGAGCTGGCGGCGTCCTTCACCACATCGATCAGCTTGCGCTCGCGGCCGGCGGCATCGGTGCCATCCAGCAGCTGGTGGCTGTGCTGATCGAAATAGGCCAGCTTCACGGTGCCGCCCAGTTCGATGCGGCCCCCGTGGGGCTGGCGCCGGCCGGCGATCAGATCCAGCAGGGTGGATTTACCCACACCGTTGGGGCCGATGATCCCGATACGGTCCTCCGGGCTGAAGTCGTAGCTGAAGTCCCGCAGCAGCGGCGCGGCTCCGGCCTCGCGGGCCGCCTCGCTGGCCCACACCTGCAGCGCCTCCGCCTCGATGGCCCGTTTGCCCAGGCGCCGCTGGTTGCTGGCCAGGCTCACCTGCCCCTTCACCTGCCGTTTGGGGATCTCCTGCAGGGCTTCAATCCGCTGGATGCGGGCCTTCTGCTTGGTGCTGCGGGCCTTGGGGCCCCGGCGCAGCCACTCCAGCTCCCGCCGCAGCACCCCCTTGAGCTTCGCTTCGCTGGCGGCCGCTGACTCCTCCTGCTCCGCCTTGCGGCCCAGGTAGGTGGCGTAGTTGCCGCTGTAGCTGCGGGCCTCGCCCCGGTCCACCTCCACGATCCGGTCGGTCACCTGATCGAGCACGTAGCGGTCGTGGGTGATCAGCACCAGGGCGCCGCGGAAACGCTGCAGGTAGCCCTGCAGCCACTGGATGCAGTCGGCATCGAGGTGGTTGGTGGGTTCATCCAGCAGCAGCACATCCGGATCCGCCACCAGGGCGGCCGCCAGGGCCAGCCGTTTGCGGTAGCCGCCGGAGAGGTCGCCCACGCGGCGCTGGGTGTCGCCGATGCCCAGCTGCTGCAGCACCTCGCGGATCTGCTGCTCCAGCCCCCAGGCCTGGCTCTGGTCCATGCGGGCATTGAGGCTGCTGAGCTCCGCCAGCAGGGCGGTGTCATCGCGCCCCTCCGCGTGGGCCAGGGCCAGGGCATCGCTGAGGGCCGTGTAGCGCCCCAGCAGTTCCATCTTTTCGCCGCTGCCGGCAAACACCTGCTCCAGCACGGTGCGCTCCGGATCCATCTCCGGCTCCTGGCTCACCAGCACGATCCGCGCCTGGGGCAGCACCCGCCGCTGGCCGGCGCCTGGCGGCTCCAGGCCCGCCAGCAACTTGAGCAGCGTGGATTTGCCGGCGCCGTTGGGGCCGATCAGCCCCAGCCGCTCCCGCTCCCCCACATGCAGGGTGAGGTTGTCGAACAGGGTGCGGATGCCGAAGTCCTTGCGGACCTCCACCAGGCTGATCAGGCTCAAGGGCTGGGGCGTTACCGCTGGGACTCCAGATAAGCAAACACGCTCTTGTCGCCCACATCGGCGGCGGCAGCCATGGGGAATTTGCGCAGGCAGAGCACCAGCAGCAGAGCCGCCTCCAGCCCCAGCAGCAGCGCCGTGCCGCCCCCGGGCAGTAGGCCGCTCAGGTGCCCCAGCAGCGCCACCGGCAGCAGCAGGGTGACGCCGATGGCCTCCGGCCGCCGGAAACAGAAGAACTCCTTGAAGCCGATGCCCGCCAGGGCCGCGAAGAAGGGCCCGATCGCCCAGATCCAGCGGCCATCCGCCGCCACCGCCTGGGCCATGCCGCTCGGGCCCGCCTGGATCGCCAGGGCCACAAACCCCAGGCTGCCCACCAGCCACAGCAGCTGCAGGGCCCGGTGCAGCGGCCGCAGGTAGATGTGAATCCAGCGCAACGCCAGCCCCACGCCGGCTAGCAGCGGCAGCAGCCAGGGCCACAGCCAGCCGCCTCCCCAGCGCTGCCACTGCAGCAGCAGGGCCGCCTGGGCGAGGGCGGCGGTGAACAGCGCCAGCCGGTAGCCCAGCACCTCGCGGCGATCGGCATCGGTGATGCGGAAGGGGCCGTAGACCCCCTCGAACACCACATCGGCGGGCAGGTCGCTGGCGCTGGTCATGGCTGCACCTGGGCTTGCACCAGTGTGGCCAGGGACGGCCCGGCGGGCACGATCCCTGAGGGGTGGAGCGGGAACAGGGCGCCGAAGTAGTCCTGGCGCCAGGCCTGGTCGCAGCAGCTGGCGGCCACCCCAGGCAGCGCGAAAAACCGTTGCCGCCAGCCCCACAGGGCCGGCAGCTGCCAGAGGGGCTGGCGGCTGACGCCGAACAGGGGCCCGTACACCAGTTCCAGCCGGATCAGGGTGGGGAACAGCTGCACGTCCGCGAGGCTGAGCTGGGGGCCACACAACCAGGGGCCACCGGCGCCCAGCGCCGCTTCCGCCTGCTGGAGGGTGGCGAACAGGGCCGCCTCAGCCCGGTCGTAGGCCGCCTGGGTGCGGGCGAAGCCGCAGCGGTAGACGCCGTCGTTGACGCTGCCCTGCAGCCGCTCCCGCCAGCCCTCGATGGCCTCCCGCAGGGGCTGAGGTTCCAGGTCGGGGGCATCGGCGGCGGCGGGCCAGGCGTTGAGCAGCTCCATCAGGCGGGCGCTTTCGCCCACCACCACCCGGCCGCTGGCCCGCTCCACCAGCACCGGCACCGTGGCCCGTTGGCCGGGGTCGGCGCCGGCGCGTTGGTAGAGCTCCTGCAGGGTGTCGCAGCCCAGAAAGGGCTGGCTGAAGCGCCAGCGCCCTTCCTCCGGATCCGGCTCCACCGTGAGCAGGTCGATGCTCCCCTGCAGCTGCCGCAGCAGCCACACCAACCAGGCCCGGTGCGCCCAGGGGCAGCTGCGCCCCACGATCAGCACATGGCCGCCGGCGGCGCCGGCGTTGGCCGGCACGGGTGGCGGCTGGGTGAAGGCCCCGGCGGGCCGGATGTAGTTGCCGTCGGCATCGGCGGGCCCCAGCCCGCCCATCAACCGCTGCCACTGCCAGTGCCAGCCCGTGCGGGCGGCACGCACCACGGCCGGGGGGATCGCCATCGGCGTTTGCGCCTCACTGCTGCCAGGCTGGCGCAAGAGGCAGCGGGAGAACAGGCCATGGCCCAGGGCCGCGTGCTGGTGGTGGCCGCCACCCACGGCAACGAGCGCAACGCCCCCTGGTTGCTGGAGCAGTGGCGCCAGCGGCCTGAGCTGTTGGCCGCGGCGGGGGTGGAGCTGGCCCTGGAGCTGGGGAACCCCGAGGCCCTGGCCGCCAACCGCCGCTACATCGACCGCGACCTCAACCGCAGCTTTGCGCCGGAGCTCCTGGCGGACCCCAGCCGCCAGGAGCTGGAGGTGCAGCGGGCCCGGCAGCTGCTGGCCTGCTTCGGCCCAGATGGCGACCAGCCCTGCAGCGTGGCCCTCGATCTGCACAGCACCACCAGCGCCATGGGCAATTCCCTGGTGGTGTACGGCCGCCGGCCCGCCGATCTGGCCCTGGCGGCGGGGGTGCAGGCGCGGCTGGGCTTACCGGTGTATCTGCATGAGGCCGATGCCGCCCAGACGGGTTTCCTGGTGGAGCGTTGGCCCGCCGGCCTGGTGATCGAGGTGGGGCCGGTGCCCCAGGGGTTGCTGAGCGCCAGCATCTGCCGCCAGACCCAGCTCGCCCTGGAGGCCTGCCTGGCGGTGCTGGCCCAGGCCCGGGCCGGGCGGCTGCGGCTGCCTGAAGCGCTGTGGGTTCATCGCCATGCCGGCAGCGTTGATCTGCCCCGCCATGGCGATGGCCGCCCCGCCGCCGCCGTTCACCCCCTCCGCCAGCACCGCGATTGGCGCCCCCTGACGCCGGGGGATCCCCTCTTCTGGAGTGCCGATGGCACGGTGATCGCCTACGAACCCGGCGCCAACCCCGCGGCCCGTTGGCCAGTGTTCATCAACGAGGCGGCCTACGGCGAGAAGGGCATTGCCCTCAGCCTCTGCCAGCGGGAACGTTGGGGTTGTGAGCTGGGCTGGGGGGATGCCCTGGCGGCCCTTTAGCCACAGGCCCAGGTGCCCTGCTCCTTGGTGCAGGGCAGATCGCTGTTGCTGCCATCGGCCCAATAGATGCGCAGGCGGTCGTCGGCACTGCCCATGCGGAAGGTGAGCGACTTCACTGGCCCCGCCGGGGCTTTGCCGCCACGGTCGGCGCTGTTGGGGCCATCGGGAGCGTTGAGGCGCTGCTCCAATTGCTGCAGGCGCAGCTCCAGCCGCTCCAGCCGCTGGCTTTCACTGGGGCCCCGTTGGCAGCCCGCCAGCACCAGGGCCGCGGCCAGGAGAAGCAGGGGGGTGCGCATGGCGAGGGGGGCGTTGGGTCACTCCTAGCAGTGATGCGGCGCTTTGGCCGGTGATCTTTGCCGGCTTGAAATGCGCTGCGATTGGATCACGCTGCGAACCGCTGCACAGCGCCGCAACCGTTGCCGCAACGTGGGGGATCAGTCGCCGTTGCAATGGGGCAAAAACAACGTCGCACCTGCGCTGAGGGCGGCTGTTGATGACTGGAATGGAAACAAAAAGCCGGTGACTGGATTTGAACCTGCGACCTACTGATTACGAATCAGTTGCTCTACCACTGAGCTACACCGGCAGCGTTGAGAAACTAGCATTCAGCCCCACATGCAATCGAGGCCGCTCCATGGCTGGTTCGGATCCGGCCCGCAGCGGCCCCCCGTCGTTGGATCCAGCCCTGCGCTCGCGGCTGTTGCAGGAGGCCCGCACCCCCTGGCGGGGGCTGCGGCGGGGCCTATGGCTCGCCTTCACCGCCTCCGGTGCCATCGGTCTGGCCACCATGGCCCTCCGCGCCTCCGCCGGGGAGCTCGTCGCCCTCAGCGACCTCGGCATCCAGGTCGGCGCCGTCGTGCTGTTCGGTGGGCTGCTCTGGTTCGACCGCAACCGCAGCGTCGACGACGACAACGGCTGAGGCCGGGAGCGGCTCCTCCTCGGCTTGCTCGGGCTCGGGTTCGGGCACTGGTTCGGCCGACGGGGCGGCTTCGGGATCCGGTTCGGCGGCTGACTCAGGCTCAGCTGCAGGCTCAGGTGCCGGCTCGGGCTCCGGCTTGGGCGCTGGTGGCGGCTCCGGCAGGTCGAGGGGGGGCAACAGCAGCAGCGGCAGCCCCAGGTTGAGGCGTTGCTGAGCCGCCTGGCTCTGGCTGAGGGGCAGGGTCTGCTCCAGCTGCTGGGCCGAACGGCTGAACAGCCACAGCACCTGCACCAGCTGTTGCCACTGCCAGAGCATCAGGGCCAGCAGCGGCAGGGCCACCAGCAGCCCCACCAGCCGCGGGCTGGCATTCAGGGGCGACCAGGCCCAGGCCATGCCCGCCGCCGCATCCGACCACCACAGCAGCGGCAGCAGCAGCAGGCTGCCGCCGGCCGCCACCAGTTTCAGGGGCAGGGCGGTCTGCAGGGCACTGAGGCGCAGCTGATCGGGCCGCCGCCCCCGCAGGGGCACCTGCACCACCAACAGGGACCACAGATCAGGCGGCAACCGCCAGAACAGCACCGCCGGCGCCAGGGCCCCCAGGGCCCAGGCCAGCACCCGCTCAAACCCCGGGAACAGCCCGGGGTCCGACCCCGCCAACACCAGCAGCAGCGCCAAGGCCTCCAGGGGCAGGGCGGCGAGCCCCAGCAGCTGGATCCACAGGAGTGGTTCGCGTCGTGCCGGATTCACGCTCTCGCGCCGCTGGGGGTCAGGTGCTCAGTGTGCGCCGTTGGGTCACCAGTTTGTAGGCCTCTACCCGATCGCCGTCCTGCCAGTTGGCGAAGCGATCGCAGCCGATGCCGCATTCGAAACCGGTGGCCACCTCCTTCTGGTCGTCCTTGCCGCGGCGCAGGGAGTCGAGGTCGCCCTCGAACACCTTCTCCTTGCCGCGCCAGACACGCACCCGGCAGTTGCGCTGCAATTTGCCGTTGGTGACGTAGCAACCCGCCACGGCGCTCTTGCCGATGCTGAACACGGCCCGCACCTCGGCTTCGCCCAGGTTTTCCTCCACCATCTCGGGCTCCAGCAGGCCCTCCATGGCCATCTGGATTTCCTCGAGCAGTTTGTAGATCACGTCGTAGTCGCGCACATCCACACCGGTGGCGTCGGCGGCGCGCTTGGCGCCGGGGGCCATGGAGGTGTTGAAGCCCACGATCACGGCGCCGGAGGCGGCGGCCAGGTCCACGTCGGTTTCGGTGATCTCGCCCGGGGCCGACAGCAGCACCCGCACCTGCACCTCCTCCTGGGGCAGCTGTTCCAGGGAGCCGAGGATCGCCTCCACGGAACCCTGCACGTCGGCCTTGAGGATCAGGTTGAGCTCCTTGAGCTCCCCTTCGCTCGCCTGGCCGGACATGGACGCCAGCGACACCCGGCGCGAGGCCATCTGTTGGGCCAGGCGGGTGGCGCGGGCTTCGGTGGCGCGATCGCCCACCACGGCCCGGGCGCTCTTCTCGTCCGGGTACACCTCGAATTCATCGCCGGCGGTGGGCACTTCGCTGAAGCCGAGGGCCTCCACGGCGTAGGAGGGGCCGGCCTCCTTCACGCGCTTGCCGGTGTCGTCCACCATGGCGCGCACCTTGCCCAGCACCGGGCCCGCCGCCACCACGTCGCCGGTGCGCAGGGTGCCGTTCTGGATCAGCAGGGTGGCCACGGGGCCCTTGGCCTTGTCGAGGTGCGCCTCGATCACGGTGCCCTTGGCCATCCGGTCGGGGTTGGCCTGCAGGTCCTCCACTTCGGTGACCAGCAGGATCATCTCCAGCAGCTTGTCGATGTTCTCGCCCTTGACGGCGCTCACCGGCACCATCACGGTGTTGCCGCCCCAGTCCTCCGCCACCAATTCCTGGGCGGAGAGCTCCTGCTTCACCCGGTCGGGGGAGGCCCCCTCCTTGTCGATCTTGTTGATGGCCACCACGATCGGCACCTTGGCGGCGCGGGCGTGGCTGATGGCCTCCAGGGTCTGGGGGCGCACGCCGTCATCGGCGGCCACCACCAGCACGGCCACGTCGGTCACCTTGGTGCCGCGGGCCCGCATGGCGGTGAAGGCCTCGTGGCCTGGGGTGTCCAGGAAGGTGATCTTGCGCTGTTCGCCGGCGTGGGGCACCTGCACCTGGTAAGCGCCGATGTGCTGGGTGATGCCGCCGGCTTCGCCCGCGGCCACACGGGTTTTGCGGATGGCATCCAGCAGGCTGGTTTTGCCGTGGTCCACGTGGCCCATCACGGTCACCACCGGTGGGCGGCGGATCAGGTGAGCCAGGTCGCTCTCCTCGATCATCTCCACCGTCTTGGCGGCGGCGGCCTCCACGTCGTCCTCGAGCACCGGCACGCCGAATTCATCGGACACCGTCTCGATCGCGGAGAGATCGAGGGTCTGGGTGACCGTGGCGATGATGCCCTTGAAGAACAGGCTCTTGATGATTTCGGAGCTGTCGACGCCGAGGCGGTCCGCCAGTTCCTGCACCGTGAGGTTGCCCTCGGGCACCACCAGCATTTCGGGGCGCTGGGCCTTGGCCTCCCGGGCGGCCCGCAGCTCCATGGCGCGGCGGCGCTGGCGCTGGCGGGTGGTTTCCTTCTTGCGCTTGCGGGCCACCACCGTGGGCTTCGGCTGGGCGGCGGAGACGCTGCGGGGCTTGGCGGGACGGGCCAGGGAGGCCTGCAGCACCAGGGCCTCCTGTTCGCCGGCGAAGCCCCCCGTTTCGGCGGTCAGGGCGTCGTCGTTCTCGCCAATGATGTGAACCTTCTGGCGCTGCTTCTGGGGCGAGCGGCTGCGCAGGGCTTCGAGCTTGGCGGAGTCGTCCCAGTCGGGGCGGCGGGCCCGGCCCGGTGCCGGCGCCTGGGGCGTGCGGAAGTTGGGGCGGCGGGGCGCCGCGGGCGGTGTCGCCAGGGGGCGCAGCCCGTCCTCACCGGCGGGGGCTCCATCGGCCCCGGGGGCACCGGGGCGGCGGGGGGCCGGGGCCGCGGGCCGGGCGCCCGGCTTCTGCAGCTGCATCAGCTCGCCGGGGGCCACCGGCTTGCGCATGCCGGGCATGCCCGGGCGGCTCGGCGGCGCC
>Ga0194132_10011220_pt1 | contig 11634 bp, 9 predicted proteins | sample TA2KigOf80mmetaG_FD_148612 | JGI IMG/M metagenome (GOLD analysis project Ga0194132, IMG submission 148612) | Freshwater microbial communities from Lake Tanganyika, Tanzania - TA2015054 Kigoma Offshore 80m | ecosystem: Environmental > Aquatic > Freshwater > Lake | place: Tanzania: Lake Tanganyika... | reverse complement strand
CCTGATCCGAGCCTCGTCGATCTGGATCACCTGGCCCATCGCAGTCTCACTGCTCATCGTTTGCTCCTTCACTCTAGAAGAAGCCACCATTCCCGAAAGTGCGAAAGATTCTGTACGTTATCCAACGCTCGCCGCCGCCGGCAATCCGAAGAACCTGCAGGATTTCGGACCGGTCACGCCGGGTTTCGACCACGCCCCCTATGGCGACCTCGCCCAGGCGGAAGCGCTGATCGGGCCTGAGACTGCAGCCATCCTGGTCGAGCCGATTCAGGGCGAAGGCGGCATCCGCGTGCCGGACTCGATTTTCCTGAAAGGCCTTCGCGCGCTCGCCGACAAGCACGGCCTGCTGCTGATGTTCGACGAGGTTCAGTGCGGACTCGGACGCTCCGGCAAGCTCTTCGCGCATGAGCGCGTCGGCGTGGTCCCGGACGTGATGAGCCTGGCGAAGACCCTCGGCGGCGGCATCCCGGTCGCTGCCTGCGTCGCCACGGCCACGGCCGCCGCGGCGATGACCGCCGGAAGCCATGCGTCGACCTTCGGCGGCAATCTGCTCGCCATGGCCGTCGCCTCGACCGTGCTCGACATCATCGCCGAGCCGGCTTTCCTCGCCGAGGTCGCGCGCAAGGGCGAGAAGCTGGCAGCCGGCCTCGACAGCCTCGTTGCCCATCATCCGAACGTGTTCGAAAGCCGGCGCGGCGTCGGCCTGCTGCTGGGCCTCCGCTGTGCGGCGTCGCAGGGCGCGATCGTCGACCGGCTGCGGGCCGCCGGCCTTCTCGTCGTGCCGGCCCAGGATCGGGTGATCCGCCTGATCCCGCCGCTCGTTGTCGACGAGCAGGAGATCGACGAGGCGCTCCTGATCCTGGACTCGGTCGCGCGATCGATGCCGGCGAAGGCGGCCTAAGCGACGCCGTGATCGGCTGCGGCGGGTTCAGGACATAATGGGCCTCGACGTCGCGAGATCGCTTCGGGCGAGCACGATCGGCACGTCCCCGGGCCGCACACCCGGCCCATCGGCGAGCCTCTCAACGATGTGCTTGTAGAGCGCGGTCTAGCTTCGCCGGATAAGCGTGCCGACGCCGCCCTTGGTGAAGATCTCGAGAAGCTGGGCGTGCGGCACGCGACCGTCGAGGATCACGGCAGCCTCGACGCCGCCGTCGACAGCGAGCAGGCAGGTCTCGACCTTGGGGATCATGCCGCCGGAGATCGTGCCGTCCTTGATGAGCGCGCGCGCCTGGTTAGCCGAGAGTTCCGAGATCAGCTTCTTGTCCTTGTCGAGCACGCCGGCAACGTCGGTCAGCAGCAGGAAGCGTGTCGCCTTCATCGCGCCGGCTATGGCGCCGGCCGAGGTATCGGCGTTGATGTTGTAGGTTTCGCCGTCGTTGCCGAAGCCGACGGGCGCCACCACCGGAATGATGTCGGCTTGTGCGAATTTCTGCAGGATCATGGGATTGACCTCGACAGGCTCGCCGACGAATCCCAGATCGAGCACCTTCTCGATGTTGGAGTCGGGGTCGATCTTCTTCCGCTTGATCTTCTCGGCGCGGATCAGGCGGCCATCCTTGCCGGAAACGCCGACCGCGGTGCCGCCCGCCTCGTTGATGAAGGCGACGATCTGCTTGTTGATGGTGCCGGCGAGCACCATCTCGACGATCTCCACCGTCGCCTTGTCGGTGACGCGCAGCCCGTCGATGAACTCGCTCTTGATCTTGAGCCGCTCGAGCATCTGGCCGATCTGCGGGCCGCCGCCATGAACGACGATCGGGTTCACGCCGATCTGCTTCAGCAGCACGATGTCGCGGGCGAAGATCTTCGCCATCTCGGTGTCGCCCATGGCGTGTCCGCCGTATTTCACGACGAAGGTCGAGCCCGCGAACTGGCGCATGTAGGGCAGCGCCTCGGACAGCACCTTGGCTTTCGCGAGCAGGTCGGCGTTGTCGGTCATGTCGGCTGGTCCGCAGGGTGGGGAACGGGCGCGCGAAATCTACCGGGAAGGCGGCGCCGCCGCCAGCTTGGCAAGCCGCGCCCTGAGTTCGGGCATGCCGAGCCCGGTGGTTGCGGATGTCATCACGATGTCAGGGTGTGCTGCCGGATGCTTGGCGAGCTCCGTCGCGACCTTCGCCCGGGTCGCCTCGAGCTCAGACGCCTTCGGCTGGTCGGACTTGGTCAGCGCCACCTGGTAGGAGACGGCGCGCTCGTCGAGGCGCTTCATCAGATCGCGGTCGGTCGCCTTGAGACCGTGGCGCGCATCGACCAGCAGCATTACGCGCGCCAGCGTCGGCCGACCCGAGAGATAGGTGTCGATCAGCTTCTGCCAGCGCTTGATGTCGGCCTTGGAGGCCTCTGCATAGCCATAGCCCGGCATGTCGACAAGGAGCAGCCGGCCGCCGAGATCGAAGAAGTTCAGCTGACGCGTGCGCCCGGGCGTGTTTGAGACTCGCGCCAGGGTCGAGCGGTTGGTCAGCGCGTTGAGCAGGCTCGACTTGCCGACATTCGAGCGGCCGGCGAAGGCGACCTCGGGCAGGCTGAACTCCGGCAGGCCCTCGAGCCGCTCGGATCCTGCGACGAAGCAGCACTCCTTGGCGAAGAGGAGACGCCCATCTTCCTCGTCGAGGGCGTCGACCTCGTTCGCTTCTTCGCTCACGTCGCCTTCACGCCCATCCGGTACATGATGGCCCATTGCTGCGCCATGGACAGCACGTTGTTCCAGGCCCAGTAGATGACGAGGCCTGCCGGGAAGCTCGCCAGCATCACGGTGAACACCACCGGCAGGATCATGAATATCCGCGCCTGGATGGGATCGGCCGGCTGCGGGTTCAGCTTCTGCTGGAACCACATGGTCACGCCCATGATCAGCGGCCACACGCCGACCATCAGCAGCTCCGGCGGTTGCCACGGGATGAGGCCAAACAGGTTGAAGATCGTCGTCGGGTCGGCCGCGGAGAGATCCTTGATCCAGCCGTAGAACGGCGCATGGCGCATCTCGATGGTGACGAACAGCACCTTGTAGAGCGCGAAGAACACCGGGATCTGCACGAGGATCGGAAGGCAGCCGGCGGCCGGGTTCACCTTCTCGCGCTTGTAGAGCGCCATCAGCTCCTGATTCATGCGCTGCTTGTCGTTCTCGAAGCGCTCGCGGAGCTTCATCATCTCGGGCTGCAGCGCCTTCATCTTGCTCATCGCCACGTAGGATTTGTTGGCGAGGGGGAAGAAGAGGAGCTTGACCAGAACGGTCAGCACCAGAATGGCGACGCCGAAATTGCCGACCTGATGCGCGATCCAATGGAGCACGAAGAAGATCGGCCGCGTCAGGAAGTAGAACCAGCCCCAGTCGATAGCGAGGTCGAAGCGGACGATGCCGAACTGCTCTTGGTAGGCCTCAAGGGTCGAGACCTCCTTGGCACCGACAAAGACCCGGCTCACGGATTCGATCGCCTGGCCCTGCGCCAGCGCCTGGCCAGCGCCGAGAACGTCGACCTGGTACTTGTCGATCCTGCCGGTCAGCGCATGGGCGAAGCGAGCCTTGTAGGCGATCTTCTGGTCGGGAATCGCCGCGACCATCCAGTACTTGTCGGTGAAGCCGATCCAGCCGCCGGTCGAGTTCGCCTCGATGACGCCGTTCTTGGCCTCCTTCATGTCGGAGTAGCTCAGCTCCTTCAGGGTGCCGTCGAACACGCCATAGGCGCCCTCATGGAGGATGTAGTAGCCGAGCACATTCGGCGTGTTGGAGCGCGTGACCAACTCGTAGGGATGCAGCGTCACCGGCTCGCCGGCGGCTGTGCGGAGCACGCGCTGCGTCACCGTCACCATGTATCGGTTGTCGATGGCGAAGTGCCGCTGGAAGGTGAAGCCCTGGCCGTTCGCCCAAGTCAGCGTGACCGGGCTCTCCGGCGTCAGGCGATCCTTGTCCGCGGCCCATACGGTCTCGCCGTCCGGCACCTTGATCTCGGTGCCGGCCGCCGGAACCCAGCCCCAATCGGCGTAATACGGATCGGGGCTCGCCGCCGGCGACAGCAGCGTTATGTTCGGCGAATTGGGCTGCGTGGTCTCGCGATAGCCCTTGAGCACGACATCGTCGAGCCGTCCGCCCTTGAGCGCGATCGAGCCGCGCACCGACGGCGTGTCGAGCGGGATGCGCGGACTTGCGGCGATCGCTGTGATGCGATCGGTCGGCCCCAGCAGCTGCTGCGTCAGGCTCGACGCGGTCGTGCCGGGCGCCGCCGTGGTTCCTGGCGCCGCCGGCGCCGCGGGGCGGCTCACATCGGTCTGCGTCGCCTGCTGCTGCGCCGCTTGGTCGCGCATCTTCGGCAGCTCGTAGAAGAACTGGAAGCCGAGGAGAATGGCGAGCGACAGTGCGATCGCGATGACGAGATTTTTCTGGTCGCCCATCATGGTCCGGCTTGTGAGGTCAGCTGGTTGAGCAGGAGCGCGGCGGTACCGGGTCGTAGCCATCGCCGCCCCAGGGGTGGCAACGGCAGAGACGCTTTGTCGCGAGCCAGCTTCCCGAAACCGGCCCGTGTACCTTGATCGACTCGATCGCGTAGTCCGAGCAGCTGGGCAGGAAGCGGCAGTTATGGCCGAGCAGCGGCGAGACCACGAGCTTGTAGGCGCGCAGCGCGCCGGTGAGCGCCAGCGTCGCCGGATCGGTCATCGCCGCCTTGCTCCGTCGATCCGCTGAAGCGCCCGGTCGAGATCTTCGAGAAGGAGCCGGTAAGGACGCCTGATCGTCTCGGCGCGCGCGATCAGGACATAATCATGATCATGCGCCGCGCGGCCCTTGAGCCCGAGCACCTGCTCGGCCGCGGCGCGCAGACGGCGCTTGGCGCGGTTGCGCTCGACCGCGCCGCCGACCCTGCGGCTGGCGGTGAAGCCGACGCGAAGCCCGTCGCCATCGGCGCGGTCGCGAGTCTGCAAGACCAAGCCGGGCATCGCCGACTTCTGTCCCGTGGACGCGACCTGGAGGAAGTCCGGCCGCCGCTTGAGCCGCCGGAGCGCCATGGCGTTGACTGGGCCTTAGGCGGAGAGGCGCTTGCGGCCCTTGGCGCGGCGGGAATTCAGGACCTTGCGGCCACCGACCGTCGCCATGCGGGACCGGAAGCCGTGCCGTCGCTTACGGACGAGCACGCTCGGCTGATAAGTGCGCTTCACGAGAAAACTCCGTATACCCGGCCATGCCGGGCTCTACTCGCAACGAGGCCCGCTGTATAGTGGCTCGGGTTAGGCAAGTCAACCAACCGCGGCGGCCACTGGGGGCGGTGATCCGGTAGCGGTTCAGGCACGTATAAGGCCCGAAGGGGGCCGGCGGTGGAGCTCCGTAATCTGCGTTTCCTGCCGCGCCAAATGGGGCTTTCCGCCCGCTTGCTGCTGTTGACCGTCTTCTTCGTCATGCTGACCGAAGTGATGGTCTTCGTGCCTTCCATAGCACGATACAGACTGGTCTATCTAGAACAGAAACTGGCAGCCTCGCACCTCGCCGGCCTGTCCCTCGATGCCACCCCCGAGCGCCTGGTCACGCCCCAGCTGTCCTCGACCCTCCTGCGCCACGTCGGCGCCCATGCCGTCGGCCTCTACCAGGAAGGGAAGCTCACCCACAACCTGATGGCGCCCGAGATGCCCACGGTCGACCGCGAGATCGACCTGCGCGATGATAATTTCGTCGACCTGATCCGCGATGCCTTCGCCGTGCTGGGCCAGGGGCGGAACCGCATCCTTCGCGTCATCGGCCCCAGCCCGAAGGACGCCGGCGTGCTCGCCGTCGTCGTCCTCGACGAATGGCCGATGCGCGAGGAGATGATCGACTACTCCCAGCGCATCCTGGTCCTGTCGATCCTGATCGCGGTTGTGACCGCGAGCCTTCTCTACCTCGCCCTGCAGGTGCTGCTGGTCCGGCCGATGCGGCGGCTGACCCAGCGCATGATCGCCTTCCATCCCGAGGTGCCGGCGACGGAAGCGCCGTCGTCGCGCTCGGACGAACTCGGCATCGCCGAGACCTCGCTCGCCTCAATGCAGGACGATCTCCGCCATGCCTTCCATCAGCAGAAGCGGCTGGCGGCGCTCGGCAGCGGCGTCTCCAAGCTCGGGCACGATCTCAAGAACATCCTCTCGACCGTGCAGATGCTCTCCGATCGTCTCGCCGACTCCACCGACCCGGAAGTGAAGCGGCTGACGCCGCGGCTGGTGCGCGCGGTCAATCGCGCGGTGACGCTGACCCAGGCGACGCTCGACTTCGCCACCGACCGCCCGGCAGTGACGCCGACCCGCTTCCCGCTGGGGGACCTGGTCCAGGAGATCGGCCAGGACCAGGTCGTGATCGGCGAAGAGGGCTTCCGCCTCGATTTCACCTGCGCGGCCAACTTCACCATCGACGCCGATCGCGACCAGCTCTATCGCGTGCTCGGCAACCTCGTCCGCAACGCGCGCCTCGCCGGCGCCCGGCTCGGCGAGATCGGCGCGACCAACGGCCCAGGCGGCGTCTCGATCACCATCAAGGACGACGGGCCCGGGATTCCGGAGATGGTGCGTCCGAAGCTTTTCCAGCCCTTCAACACGGGACGGCCGGGCGGCACGGGCCTGGGCCTCGCGATCGCCCGCGATCTCGTCGAAGCGCATGGCGGGCGGCTCCGCCTGGTCGAGAGCGGGCCGGAAGGCACCATCTTCCGCATCGATCTTCCGCTGTCAGGTGCTATACCGGCGGTCCGCTGACGCCGCCTTGAGGGGAACCGGCCGCCGATGATCCCGCGCTACACACGAGCCGAGATGGCCCGGATCTGGGAGCCTGAGAACCGCTACAGGATCTGGCTCGAAATCGAGATTCTCGCCGCCGAAGCGATGGTCGAGCAGGGCATCGTGCCGAAATCGGCAGTCGAGGCGATCCGCGCCCGCGGCAAGGTCGACCCGGCCCGCATCGACGAGATCGAGAAGACCACCAAGCACGACGTCATCGCCTTCCTCACCAACGTCGCCGAGCATGTCGGCGAGGAGGCGCGCTTCCTGCACCAGGGCATGACCTCCTCGGACGTGCTCGATACCTGCCTCGCGGTGCAGCTGGTGCAGGCCGCCGACATCCTCATCGCCGGCGTCGACAAGGTGCTGGAGGCGCTCAGGAAGCGCGCGCTCGAGCACAAGCACACGATCTGCATCGGCCGCAGCCACGGCATCCATGCCGAGCCGACGACCTTCGGGGTCAAGCTGCTCGGCCACTACGCCGAGTTCCGCCGCAACCGCGCGCGCCTCGTCCAGGCGCGCACCGAGGTCGCGACCTGCCAGATCTCCGGCGCCGTCGGCACCTTCGCCAATGTCGATCCGAAGGTCGAAGCCTATGTCGCGGCCAAGCTCGGTCTCACGCCCGAGCCGGTCTCGACCCAGGTGATCCCGCGCGACCGTCATGCCGCCTATTTCTCGGCGCTCGCGGTCGTCGCCTCGGGCATCGAGCGGCTGGCGACCGAGATCCGACATCTGCAGCGGACCGAGGTGCGCGAGGCGGAAGAGTATTTCTCGCCAGGCCAGAAGGGCTCCTCGGCGATGCCGCACAAGCGCAACCCGGTGCTGACCGAGAACCTGACCGGCCTCGCGCGCCTCGTGCGCTCCGCGGTGATCCCGGCGCTCGAGAACGTGACGCTCTGGCACGAGCGCGACATCAGCCATTCCTCGGCCGAACGCGGCATCGGTCCGGATGCGACCGTGCATCTCGACTTCGCGCTCAATCGCCTGGCGCGCGTCGTAGACGAGCTCGTCGTCTATCCGGAGCGCATGAAGGCGAACCTCGAGAGCCTGGGCGGCCTCGTCTTCTCGCAGCGCGTGATGCTGGAGCTGACCCAAGCCGGCGTCAGCCGCGAAGCGGCCTACGAGATTGTGCAGCGAAACGCGATGGCGACCTGGCGCGAGGGCGGCCAGTTCCTGGAGCGGCTGAATCAGGAGAAGGCTGTCGTCGACGGGCTGGGTCTGAGGAAGCTCGAGAGCCTGTTCGACATGGGCTACCACACCAAGCACGTCGAGACGATCTTCGCGCGCGTGCTCGCCTGAGACGCGTTCCGGCCTCCCACGGAGAAAGGCCGGAACGCGCGATCGCATCAGTCCCAGACGTACGAGGCGGTGTCGGTCGCCTTGTTGTACTTGAGCGTGACGTTGCTGATCTTACAGAGATCGAGCCCACGGAAGATCTGCCAGCTGTTGTCGGTCCAGGTGACCTTCATGTTCCAGGTGCAGCCCTTGTCGGCCTGGGTGAACTTGACGTCGAACTTGTTGCCATCGCCGAGCGTGCCCTTGAGCTCGTTCTCGGTCCACGCCTCGTCGCCGGGCGGGTTGATGTAGAGGCCCTTGATGTCGTAGCCGGTGCCGTTGATCACGGTGAAATCGCGGTCGTCGGCGGCGGTCGCGGGGAACGCAAGCAACGCAACAACGACGGCGAGCACTGCCGCAATACGTGAAACCATGGCGTATCCCCTTAGGATCGGAAGCTGGTGGTCAGGAGTGACCGCCAGAGGGCTGAACATTAATTCAGAAATCCAGCGCGCCGAAGAGATAAAAACATTTGTTTATGATATAATTTTTAAACGATTGTAATGAACAGCGGGGCCGACCCTGACGCGCTCGAATGATCCGCCATGGCTCACGAGGCCTGTCATTCCCTGGACTTAGCAATCCCTTAAGGTATTTTGGGGCATTAACTGATTCGCGCGGCCGCAACGGCCTCCGCGCCAATCCTTGGCCGCGCGGTTTCCGGCTCATCCAAGAGGGGGACAGACCGTGGCCGTCACCGGACATGACACGCTAAAGACCCGCCGCCAGCTCAAGGTGGGATCCAAGAGCTACGACTACTTCTCCCTGCCCGCTGCCAATGAGGCCGGACTCGGCGATGTGTCGAGGCTTCCCTTCTCGCTGAAGGTTCTGCTCGAGAACCTGCTGCGCTGGGAGGACGGGCGCACCGTCACCGTCGACGACGTCAAAGCCTGCGCCGCCTGGCTCAAGGACAAGCGGTCCGACCGCGAGATCGCCTATCGCCCGGCGCGTGTTCTCATGCAGGACTTCACCGGCGTTCCCGCCGTTGTCGACCTCGCCGCGATGCGCGACGCGATGGTCGCGCTCGGCGGCGACCCGACCAAGATCAACCCGCTGTCGCCGGTCGATCTCGTCATCGACCACTCGGTGATGGTCGACAGCTTCGGCGGTCCCAAGGCCTTCGAAGACAATGTCAGGCTCGAGTTCGAGCGCAATGGCGAGCGCTACGAGTTCCTGCGCTGGGGCCAGGACGCCTTCTCGAACTTCCGCGTCGTGCCGCCGGGCACCGGCATCTGCCATCAGGTGAATCTCGAATACCTGGCACAGGTCGTGTGGACCGACTCTTCGGGCGGCCCGACCGTGGCCTATCCGGACACGCTGGTCGGCACCGACAGCCACACGACCATGGTCAACGGCATGGCCGTGCTGGGCTGGGGCGTCGGCGGCATCGAGGCCGAGGCGGCCATGCTGGGTCAGCCGGTGTCGATGCTGATTCCCGAAGTCGTGGGCTTCAAGCTGTTCGGCAAGCCGAAGGAAGGCACGACCGCGACCGACGTGGTGCTGACCGTCACTCAGATGCTGCGCAAGAAGGGCGTGGTCGGAAAGTTCGTCGAGTTCTACGGCCCCGGCGTCGGCGGCCTGACGCTCGCCGACCGCGCCACGGTCGCCAACATGGCACCTGAGTACGGCGCCACCTGCGGCTTCTTCCCGATCGACGCCGAGACCATCAAGTATCTGAAGTTCTCCGGCCGCGATGCCGATCGTATCGCCCTGGTCGAGGCCTATGCCAAGGCACAGGGCATGTGGCGCGACGACTCGACGCCTGACCCCGTGTTCACCGACTCGCTCGAGCTCGATCTCGGCACCGTCGAGCCGTCGCTCGCCGGACCGAAGCGCCCGCAGGACCGCGTTCTGCTGTCGAACACGGCGCCGAGCTTCGGCACCGCGCTGACCGAGATGGGCGGCGGCGACCGCCGCGTCGCGGTCGAAGGCACCAACTACGAGCTCAAGGACGGCGATGTGGTGATCGCCGCGATCACCAGCTGCACCAACACCTCCAACCCGGCGGTGCTGATGGCGGCCGGCCTGCTCGCCAAGAACGCCGTCGCCAAGGGCCTGACCACGAAGCCCTGGGTCAAGACCTCGCTGGCGCCCGGAAGCCAGGTGGTCACCGACTATCTGGTCAAGGCCGGGCTGCAGACCGAGCTCGACAAGCTGGGATTCAACCTTGTCGGCTATGGCTGCACCACCTGCATCGGCAACTCAGGTCCGCTCAGCGACGAGATCATCGCCGCGGTCGAGGCGAAGGACCTGGTGGTCGCCGCGGTGCTCTCGGGCAACCGCAACTTCGAAGGCCGCGTCAGCCCGCAGACCAAGGCGAACTACCTGGCTTCGCCGCCGCTGGTCGTCGCCTATGCGCTGGCCGGGTCGATGAAGGTCGACCTGACCAAGGATCCCCTGGGAACCGGCAAGGACGGCAAGCCCGTCTATCTCCGAGACATCTGGCCATCGAACAGCGACATCGCCGAGGAGATGAATCGCTCGCTGACGCCGGAGATGTTCCGGAAGCGCTATGCCAACGTCTTCGAAGGCCCGCCCGAGTGGCGGAAGGTGAAGACCACGACGGGCCTGACCTACAAATGGCAGCCGGGCTCGACCTATGTGAAGAACCCGCCCTATTTCGAGAACATGCCGAAGGAGCCGGGCAAGATCACGGACGTCAAGGGCGCGCGCGTGCTCGCCCTCCTCGGCGACTCGATCACCACCGACCACATCTCGCCCGCCGGCAACATCAAGAAGGACGGCCCCGCCGGCGACTACCTGCTGCAGCATCAGGTACGACCGGCCGACTTCAACAGCTACGGCGCGCGCCGCGGCAACCATGAAGTCATGATGCGCGGGACCTTCGCGAATATCCGCCTCAAGAACGAGGCAGCACCCGGCACGTCGGGCGGCATGGCCAAGCACTTCCCCTCCGGAAAGGTCATGTCGATCTACGACGCGGCGATGCAGTACAAGGCCGAGGGCGTGCCGCTGGTCGTCTTCGGCGGCAAGGAATACGGCACCGGGTCGTCGCGCGACTGGGCGGCCAAGGGCACGATCCTGCTCGGCATCCGCGCGGTCATCGTCGAGAGCTTCGAGCGCATCCATCGCTCGAACCTGGTCGGCATGGGCGTGCTGCCGCTGCAGTTCAAGGGCGACATGACGCGGAAGTCCTTGAACATCGTCGGCGACGAGATCGTCGATATCGAAGGCATCGCCGGCGGCATCAAGCCGCGCATGGACGTCAACGTGCGCATCAAGCGCGCGGACGGCAAGAGCGAGACCATCCAGGTGATGTGCCGCATCGATACGGCCGACGAGATCGAGTACTACCGCCATGGCGGTATTCTTCAGTACGTCCTGCGCGGCCTGATGAAGGCCGCTTAGAACCACCGGTCGCTTCCGGGACGCGCTCGCGGGATCGGGTCCTGCGAGCGCGTTTTCTTTGCCGATTCCCGAGATCTAGAAACCGCGGATTCAAGTAGCCAGTGCATAATTTTATGGAAGGGCGAAGGGGTAACCTCTTGCACTCACGCGAGGTTACTGATGAGCCGATACCGGCGAGTTACCTATGAGGACCGCTGCCAGATTTATGCG
>Ga0194132_10011216_pt1 | contig 11637 bp, 9 predicted proteins | sample TA2KigOf80mmetaG_FD_148612 | JGI IMG/M metagenome (GOLD analysis project Ga0194132, IMG submission 148612) | Freshwater microbial communities from Lake Tanganyika, Tanzania - TA2015054 Kigoma Offshore 80m | ecosystem: Environmental > Aquatic > Freshwater > Lake | place: Tanzania: Lake Tanganyika... | reverse complement strand
CGAAGTCTTCGTCATTCATCACCGTGACGCTCCAGTCGTTGAACGTCCTGTCGCCAGCGATCTTGATCTTACGTCCGAAGTACGGAATATCTACTTGCCCAACTGTCATCTCGGGAAGAGATGAAGCACGCGCCGTAAACTCAAACTTACGCGCAGAGGTTAGATCCAGATTAATGGCAGGTGGTGGAGTCACAGCTACCTGGAAGAGTGCTGGGCGAGCTCCACCATACTGCAGACCATTTACTTTAAACTGGTCGATATTGAAAACCATTTTAGCTCCTTATTCTATTTCTTTTATTTATTAGAATTGCCCGATGACTTCACTGAACTGAACGCCCGTGCCAACAGCGACGAAGTTCAGCTGGATGAAGTTGATAGAGCGAGCTGGCTTGATGTAGATGTCACCAACGAAGTTATTTGTGTCAATAACCTGTGGCGTATTATTTGTCTCGTCACAGACTACCTTGAAGTCAAAGATACCGCGGCGGCCCTGTACGTCTCTCAGGTACGGAGTAACAAGATTGACAAACTGTCTACGTGTAAAGGCGTCGTTGAACTCGAACAGCGAAAACTTAGCCGCTGTAGCGATAGCTTTCTCAAGGACGATGAACAGCCGGCGTACGTTGATACGATCGAACGCTGACGGCTTAGACTGCAGCGTCTTGTCTCCGAAGAGAACCACACCCTGACCAGGGAATGAGACGACTGGATTTACGCCGTTCTTATACATATCATCTCGATCTGTCTTGGTTGGATTGAACGCCAACCTAACCAGGTTCTTGATCTGACCACGGTTGAATCCAGCAGGCGAAAACCAGGGATCGGTGGTCGAATCGGTGCGAGCGCAAAGGCCGGCCACGTCACCATTAAGCGGTATAAAGCGATAGATGTCATTATAGCGATCGTACTGATACTTATAGCCAGAGTCTAGAATCGCGTATGAGCTGTCGTGAACAACGTTTCTCCATTTGACCAAGCTCGACGCCTCGCTGCCGATATTATTGACCACTGTAGATTTATCTGGCGATATAACAGCGACGCAGTCTTTACGAGTAGAAACAATATTGTCAATGATGTAGTTAGCCAGCTGGAAGTTCGTAACGGTTGATCCACCAGAGGTAGTTGATCCACCGATACCTCTGCCCTGCATTATGATCGATACGTCTACCTCTTCAGCAGAAATAAACTTATCGTAACCATTCGCGATGACCGAGAGAGGAACAGCTGACTCAGCATCGCCGTCTCTTCCGAGAGAAAGCTGCAGTCTTAGAGCGGCACCATTCGTCGATGAAGCCACGTTCATGGCGTTGGCAGAAGCCGCACCGGAGCGATCGTTGGCCCACCAAATATACTGAGAAGCGTCGTTGATCGCATCCTTATAATAATTAGCCGAAGTGTCAGCTGCCTTGGCATCGGTGGCGCGCGACAATCCCTTATAAACCTCAAGAATTGTTCCCGGAACACCACTAAACGCGCCACCATTGTCTACAACGACCACGTGTAGTTCGTCGTTGGCTGAGGTGTTTCCAAAGCTACCAACGTAGTCAGACTGGCCTGGTGCTGAATCCACAACGTTGAAGAACTCCCAGTTTCTTACGAAGTTGTTGCCGTTTGACGCCGTGCTGTAATCTACAGCCAGACGATACGGATCCTCAAAAGTCACAGTTGCTGTGGTGACGGTGGCGTTCGTAGAAGCTGTACCCACCGCTGTGATCTTCATATACTGAGTGCCGATCGAAGAGTTACCAATAGTAACAGTATCGCCGACTGCTAGATTTGCTAGAAGATTTGTAACAAAAGTATTTGACGTAGAGTTAGCAGCCGATCCAGTCGATGAAGTGATAGTGGCCGAATTAGATCCGATCGAAAGTGTCATGGCGGTTGATGTAAACACCGCACTCACTAGATTTACAGTTGACTGATAGGCGCTAGCGCTGTCACATACTGAGACACGGAGCGAGTTACCAACTCCACCCGGACAGCGCGCTATATATAAAACGTCTGTATCAAATGTACCGTCCAAAGCGTCGTAGGAATCTTCGTTCTTGACGATCTGTGCTACCAGGTTGGTAACTACTCCGTCCGATACCACACCGAGGGCCGAGTAGGCTACGTTCGGGCTGGCAAAATATAGAGTGACCGAGCCCGCGACGGCCGCGTTCTGAGACAGGGCGACGGCAGTAGTGTTTACCACCGAGCTCACCGTCACGGCGTTGCCGGCTGGAATAATCGTTGAGTTGCTGGTCTGAGAGACATACATACCGGCTACAACGCCGGTTGTATTTCCTGCGGTAAATACGTTGTTGGTGTTCGTGCCCGTAGCCGTGAATGTGCTAAATGGCGTATTGCCCGAAGTGTTAGCAGCTCTAACGGCGATGAGCTGGTTTGAGTAGCCCAGAAAGTTAGCGGCAGTAAACCAGGTCTCAGCATTCAGATTGCTTGGCTTTCCGAAGCGAGTTACAAGTGAAGATTCGCGGTCGAGAATGACTCTTTCGCCCACTGGACCCCAGCTGAACACGCCAGCAATCGCACCAACCGAAGTGGATACGGCTGGAACGACGGTCGTGAGATCAATTTCGGTGACATTAACGCCAGGACTTAGCTGGAATGGCATCTGTTATTCTCCTTAAATCAGATTTTTTCTTCTGCTTTATTTCTTGTCATTATTTATAGATTGTCATTCTCAGCCGTCATCCATCTATCCCCATCGGCTGTAAACTCTGAGTCTTCCTGCCCATTGGCGATAAATCCGAACGGTACTAGATCGTCCATGACCTCTTCCTTTGTCTTTTCTCTAAGCTTAATTAGAGTATTTATGTTATTCAGATCCTTGAAGTATTGCTGGCTGGTCATCCATCCAAACAGAACAAGACCCATCACCAGATCGTCGTTGCATCCCGATTCCGCCTCATAGGTATTGTTCTTCCTAGAGAAAGTAGTGAGCTCAGAAATAGTATTAATATCGTTTACTATGAGCTGATTCTGCTCAATCAACATCTTGAGCATGGAGCAACCCGTCATCTTCACCGGCCTAGTGGTTCTTATGCCTAAGTCCTTGCCACTGCCTCCGAAGCCGCCGGTGATTTTCTTTCCGGACTTGCCTCCCAGCTCGGTAAGCATTAGATTTTCATATTCAAAGTCATTCTGTAGCGCCCAAGCAGCCTGTTCTCCAATATCATTTATCTCTACCAGTATCCAGGCATTATTATACATACGCGCTGTCTGGTGTATGACATCGGCGTAGTCAGCCACTAAAATATTGTTGCTTCGAAACACACAGACCTGATCATACGGCATAGAAGTAATGTCGATTACAGAGAAAGCTGAGTAATCTAGCCCTTTACCACGAGCTACGTCTGCAATGATTACGTACATATGATCTTTCTCAGATAGCTTGAACTGAGCAAGACCATCATCGTTTATCATAACTGGTTTCTGCTCTACTAGCTCTTTGAGTTTCCAGCCAGAGATCAATGTACCAGATGATCCCAGAAACTGAATGTTAAACTCTTGATTAAACTTCTCTTCGTCACCATCGAGAGCCTGAAGAGTCTTAATACGCCAATCATCGTCACGACCCGGAACTCTATGCCATGGTACCTCGATTACATGATATCCATTCTTACCCTCCTTGCCAAGCTTCACCGTCTTATAGAAGTGATTGAGTCCCTTGGGTGTGGAGGTCATGATGATCTTGGTATCCGAACCTGATGAAATGGTTGGAAACACCGATGCAAAAAACTCATCATAGTTATCAATGAAAGCGCACTCGTCAAGATAGCAGATTGATATTGAATGGCCACGCACGTTGTCAGAAGATGTTGCTGCAGCAATAATCTTGCATCCGTTCTCAAGCTCAAATGAACCCTTGTTCCATACAGTAACACCCTGCTGCAGCCACAGCGGCAGGTGCATGTACGCCGTCTGAATACGGCCTAGGATCTCTCGAGCAGTGTCGCCTTTGTTGGCCAGAATCGCGACCTCCTTGGGCTCATCATTATATAAGATATACCATAGTAGGAATGCACAGACCGTAATCGACTTGCCGCTCTGTCGAGACAGGTTGAACGCACAGTAACGATTGTCGCGCATGGCATAGAGCATCTCACGCTGATAGTCCCTGAGCTTGAAGTTCACGAGACCATCGTCCAAAGAGACGATCTTCATATAGTTTTCAGCGAAATATGCTGGATCACGCGAGCACTTTACAAACTCTTTTACTGAGTGCTCGTCCCACTCTATTTTCTGGTTAGCGCGCTTTAGGTTTGGATTGCCCTGATAAGTTCGTAACTCTGTCATTAGCCTACTTGTCGTTCATATTTTTGAGTGTTTTTAGCAGCTCATGAGTTGAGCCGACAAAGAGATTATTGTTTATTACCTGTGGACCACCAGCTCCCTTGCCGTCTAGAGCGTTGAGCTCACGGATCTTAGTCTGAAGCTGCAGCAACTCCTTGTTAGCATTAACCAGTGTATTGATCATTGTAGATACAACCTCAAATGCTCTAGGATGCTGAGATTGAGACGCAATATCAGTCAGTCTTTCAAGTGAAACTGTACCGGACTGAATCAGTTCCATTAGATTTGTCCGTGCCAATGAAAAGTCACTGCGAGCGTCCTGATCCAGCGCGTTGTCTATCAGCTGATTCACTCTCTGCTCGGTAGTCATTGGCACCATGTTTAATGCCGATGATATCGGATCATTATTAGCACTGACGTCACTCATGATATACTCTATTGATTGATGATTGGATCAGTAATTATCGTAACAAATCCGTAATCGTCTTCGATATTAATCTCGCTGTACGGTATCGTGAGCGAAGAGTTAGAAGTGGGAGAACCATTTGCAAGCAGGCCTGGCTGTATAGTAACCCTGGCCGATGCTTCAGTCACGCCGACCGATTGAGCAGACGTGTTTGTAGTGGCGATATGAATGTTTGTGTTGACAAACTTGATGATGCCGCTGGTGCGTACTGGACCGTAAAAATATCCCTTGATCGTAAAGTCAAGAGTCCATATGATGGCGCGCCTTTCTTTGAAGTCTCCATCATATGTGTCCTCGAAGCTGACGTTGTTCATCACAACCGGTATGTCCTGAGTTATATCCATCTCAGGTATTAAATTCATCGCTATTGTCCAGTCGGGAGTAAAGAACGGCAGTATCTGCTCTATTATCTTTGTGCCGTCCTCATTATTCTTTACATACACATGCAGTCTCATGTCTATATTATATGGAACAGGATTGTACGTAAAGTTCAGTTTATTATCATTGGCTATGGCCGTTGATATTCTATTCACGGTTGGTAGCTTTCGACCGCCGTCGTATTTTATACCATTTATCTCAAATGACATGACTGGAAGAATGATCGCGGTTTGGCGGTCGATATTCGGATCAGTCTCGATTCGAGTCAGCATCTTTTCCTTGGCAGCATACGTCAGAGGCACTGTTAGAATCTGCGTGCGATCGCCGGCGATAGTGCGCTCGATCTGAATATCAGAGAATATTCTGCCAAATACTACAATGTACTTGCGAATTAATTGATGATACCATACCGGATTACCTAGAACGCTCATGTGTTACTCTCAAATTCCTTCGTTCTCAGCGAATGGATTTGCCTCACTGAAGTCAATGAAGTTATCTGACTCGCTCTGAATCTCTTCGTTCTCAGTGGTCGGCGCGATCACCTCTAGATCATACTTCTCGCTTACTATATAGTCTGAATCTTCGGTCAAGACTGGCGCACCGGTTTCGTCGAGCACGGCCCAGTCAATAATATTGGTGCTGAAGTTAGTCTGAATGGCATCAATGTCAGCGATGCCGGTGTTAAATGTCTCATTCGAGTATTCAAACAGCTCGCAGGTAAGACGATATGTATAGACCTTGCCGAGCATGAAGAACATCTCGAACTTGTCAACATACTTGATCTGGAAGCATTTCTTATTGAACGGGAAGAATATTATATCTCCCTCATTCGGTCTTAGCTGTGCCGTATAGGCGCCGATCTCTGTATTAAAAGACTGTATCGGTATTGACAGAACTATCTGGTCTCTAATCTCAAGACCAAACTTGGACATGAGGCTACCATCGCCTTGGAACCCATCGACATTATTAATGTACAGCGCGACCATATAAGCATTGGTATACGACGACTGATCATCAGTATAATATAGCTTGTCTTTATTATTGATATTTCGCGGTACGTAGTAGCAGTCCAACCCATGGATATTCGTCGCCTCAACAATGAGGTTATTCAGGAGCTCTTGCTCCTTAGACGAAGCATAGTTATTGAAGAAAAAGTTTGAGACACCGGTGGACAAAATCTTATACCTTTAAAGTATATATTCTAGCCGATCATATCCGTAACCGGAAGTGAATAGGACGTAATCATTTCTTTCTCAAGATCTTCACGTTCTTTGGTGGCATCGTTTAAGATCTTTTCACCATTAAACATGATACCACCTGGCATCTGCATACCGGTGAATTTGGTCAGGTTCCATCCCCACTGCTGCTTTATCAAGCATGCAGCGTAGCGCTGCAGCCAGCGGTCGGACCATACCTGCGTGTAGATGTTAGGATCCACAGCGCCGTAGGTCTCTAGTACCAAGTAGTCGCCTGGTGCTATGATATTCCAGTCCATATCTATGTGGCACTGGTTCTTATGGCGATTGAACCTCAGCGGCTGTTGGCCGACCAGCATCTGCTCGAGAAACTGAATGTGCTGCAGCGCCATGTAGTATGGAACCATCGATACCGAGGTCAGCGTGTACAAGTCATTAAGAGCGATCTGGTAGCGAATGTTGAACAGGTTGTTTGTGTTGAGCGCCTGTCCGATTGGAAACACATTGATTACGCCAATTATGTTCTCCGGAATTGGAACGTAGCCACCCTTGAGCGGCTGCAGAATTGCGCCTGATCCGCCGGCCGTAGAGATCGTATAGGTCGGATCAGCCTTGAGATTGAAGTTAGTATTTGAAGTATAGAGCTGATCCACTGGAACTGACAGTATCACACCGCTGCCATCGGTCACTGGATTCAGCGTGGTGACCGTGTTGGCGCCCTGAGTTATGGTTATGGTGTCGGCGTTAGAGTACCCCGTACCACCACTGCTGACTAGAACATCGGCTAGATTATATGGATAGTTTTTAGTATTAACTTGAAATTTGTAGAACTGCTTGTCCGAGCCATCGAAATGGTAGTCAGCATAGTAGCGAAGCGCCTCGTCGATGCGGTCGTCGACCTGGTCATCATCAATATTGATCTCAACAACAGGCTTTCCTAGCCGACGCAGACAATATTCTTTAAATTCAGGTCTTGTTGTTGGAATGGCCATTAGTTAAGTCCCAGTAGCTGCTTGAGTTCATCGATGGTTAAACCAGCAACTGCTGCGAGCTTTTGTTCTGGTGTAATCTGAACTGGCTTGTCATTTTTCAATCTTTCTACCTCAGCCTTTAACTCTTTAATTGCTTCCACTAAAAGTCCGACCATATTGCCATATGCAACAGATAGATGACCATCGGAATTAGCATGAACAGCTTCGGGCAATACCGCCTGTACATCCTGAGCTATGACTCCTGTCCGACGGCGCAAAACACCATCGCTATTGAATGTAATACCTTTGATGTTACTTAATTTGTCGAGAGCATTATTAATTACTTCAATATCAGACTTAAGACCAATATCCGAAGTAGATGTTATATCGCCTGTTGCGGTAATAGTCGCTGCGCTAAGCGTGCCGGTAAATGTTGGGTTAGCGCTGAGTACCATTGATCCGGTGCCAGTGACAGAGTTGGAGAGCGTGACGCCGCCATAATTAAGAGGAACGTTGAGTGTCACCGCACTCGCGGTCGCACTCATCATCGTAGACGAGCCGCCGACCGTCTGAAAATAATGATTGGTGTTTCGGTAGTAGTTAGACGAGTCTCCTGTGCCTCCGAGGAATATATTATGCCGCGCCGAACCGTCGTACAAAATGGTGTAGGCGCCACTAACAAGCAGGAGATCAGCGTTGTTGAATTTATATACCGAAGTGACATTGACAGAGGGAACTGTTAGTGTTCCCGTCATCGTCGGACTATTATTAAACACCAACACACCGGAACCGGTCTCATCGCTGATAACACTAGCCAACTCTGCTGAAGTCGTGGCTGCAAATACGCTAAGCTTATTACTCGTTGTGGCTAAAGTAGATGTACCAGCCGGTATGGTGACGGTGCCTGAAGCTGTTGAACTAGCAACTAGATTTGTCGTACCGCTGGTAGAGCCATTTAGAGTCAATGTATTATGCAGACCGACATTGCTAGATAAGGTACCTGGTCCAGTCGCAGTAATGGCGCTAGAGTTTACGACAAAATTTACTGTAGTATTACCAACAGAATATCCTGATGTGTTAACCGTTACATTGCTACCTAGTGTTATAGTAGTGACATTCATCGATAGCGCGTTAACGCTTCCGGTGTGAAATAACCCAGTACTATTTCCTACTAGAGACGATCCGACAGTAAGTGATGACGCGTTTACAGATGCTGCGTTAACGGCGCCGGTAGTAAATACACCAGCTGTGTTTGCTATTACCGCAGAGCCTACTGTAAGAGAGCTAGCGTTTATCGTGCCGGTGTGATGGACACCACTCGCGTTCGCCACCAGCGTAGTTCCATTGATCGTTATGGAGCCAGCCGTGGCCGCGGCGTTGACGGTAGAGTTACCAACAGACACACCAGATGTGGTAAGGTTTACATTAGCACCGACATTAATCGCTGTACTGATGTTTGCTGTGGCTGGAAGTCTTGCGGTATTCAGAGTGCCGGTCGTGATCTCGGTCGCATTAGCGCTTGTAATGGCGGCGCCGTTGCCTGATATATTAGTCGCAACAACGTTGGTAGACGTCATTATATTCAGAGTGGCATTGGCTCCACCAACTATGGCAGTACCTATGCTGAGCTGAGAACCGGTGACAATAACATTGGCACTAAATACCGCGTTGCCAGATACATTGGCCGTGCCAGATACAGTAAGATTAGCATTTGGAGAGGAAGTGCCGATGCCGACGGATCCTGTGCTGGTATTTACTACCAGAATTGATCCATTTACAGCCAAGCCGTTTTTTACGACAAAGTCTTTATCAGCCATCCGAGTTCCCTATCCCTCGATTATTGTTTTTTCTATTTATAGTTTATCTGACCATAGCGGCGCAATACTCTTTGAACTTGGATTTTGTCGTCGGAACGGCCGTGGCTTCTCTCTTTTGAGCTATTTATTAAGATAGATGGCTCTGCACGTAGCCATCTACCATTGCTCTCATGGAGTTATATATGTTCATCCTACTATCATCCTCAAATAGCGATGACCATTTCATGCTCATAGAATCTTTAAAGTTAGCACCGGTAGTAGTGCAATAATCACTCAAAACAAAACCCGTGTTTCTCATATATGGAAACGCTTTAGTCTGTAAATCTGTAGATTTAGCTATAGCTTTTTCGTATGTGGCCAGATCATGATGCCAATATATTGAATTCTCATGTTGGAACTTAATCCCATACTTATCATAGTTTCTATCAAACTCGCTAAGCCATGGCGAGTTATTCTTCTTGTTTGTCACAAACAGCGGAGCCCATCTCCACTTACCGATGTCATTTTTTATCAGCCACTCATTATGCTCATCTAGAGAGTCTAATGGTTCATGTGGAAGACCAGTTATTAGACCTAGGTGCATTGAGATATCAGAATCCCATTCATCTTTAAGTCTCAGCAGAAAATCTTTGGCATGCTTTCCGGACCATCCTTTGCCTACAATCTTACTGGCTTTATCGTCAAATGACTCAATTCCAAAAAACGTCGAGACCATTCCACTCTCTCTAAGAAGATTAATCATGTGTGGGCGCGCCCATATCAAGTCTGCCCTGCAATATCCAACCCATTCTAACTTGAATGGTAGACTTTGCGCTAAGCGCGCCATGTTTTCTATCTTCTCATAGTCTTCATTTACGGTATCATCTACAAAGTTATATCGCGTAACTCCATATTCATTATACATTTGTATGAGATGTTCACGTATGAGATGCATGTTCTTAGTATAAGTTCCAGGCTTCTTTCCTAATAGTGGAAATCTACAGAACTTGCATCTGAACTGGCATCCACGCCCAAACTCTATAGATAGCACTTCATTAGACTTAATGAAGTCACGCTGTGTATATCCATTCGTAGCTGTTTTGATATCAAACTTATGCGATGATGTTTCTCCACCAAGAAACTGTAACACACCGTCTTCTGAGTATCCATCAAACTTTATCCAGTTTAGTGAAACATTTGTTTCGCGAGATCCTCCCAGCATCCATTTTAATCTAGGATGTCTGGTCTCCATTTGAGTTCTAGCTTCAACTACCCAAGATGGCTCTATAAATCCTGGCCAAAAAGTTGTGCTTACACCAATAGCGATTGTATCACTGGTGATATATCGTTCAGTTACATCTAATAACTGCTTTTTAGCTAGCTTATCACAGAAGTCTATTACTGCTACTTCATAGCCGTTTAGTCTTAGCCATGACGCCATTTGATGTGGGCCAAGTGGCCTAGCTGTAGAGTAATCAGCTATATTCCACTTATCACGCTTGAGCAAATCACTAGATAGATTACCGCGAGTATCACTACCGCAGTAGCTATTCCATAATATAAGATGCATGTTTATGGTTTAGTAAATCTGATTGTTTTTTGCATTGGTAATATATTCATCTCAATAACAGGTTTTTCTAGCTGACGCAGACAATATTCTTTAAATTCAGATCTTGTTGTTGGAACGGCCATTAGTTAAGTCCCAGTAGCTGCTTGAGTTCATCGAAGGTTTATTTAAAGTTTGGTCATTCTATAGATGGAAAACGGTATACTAAATCTAAGAGGTGATATATTAATCCTATATTCTTCTGCGGTACTAAATTGACCAGCAGGTATAGTCTCTATCAGTTCATGCATATAACGCTTCTTACTAATCAAAAGTAAATCTGGATCTATGATATCTACCATTCTAATAACGTGATTTGGATGTGTCTGAGACACGGCCGAGTGGGCTATATTATAGCCTATGGTCATTCTTTTGTCTTCAACGAATCGTACTCCGTGATTAATAACGTCAATCACTTCATCAGGAAAAATATCTTGGCTATATTTGTACTCATAAGGAATATTCTTGTTTTTAAATGGAATTTTCATTGTCCAACACATATCATTAATATTTGAATCATACCAAATATAGAATTTTATGAATGACAGAAGTATTCCAGAAGACGAGAAATTACCAAACCAATAACTATTTGAATTGGACAAATCTTGTTGTATCATTGATGGTACAGTTCTATCATACAGCGAAACACCAGAAGTGTCTGTATCGTGGACAGATGACATGATACTTTTCTTTGGCATATTCTGTATTTTATTATGCTTTAATATTATATTTTTAATATTATCAAAGTCATCGATTGTTAGATTTCTTATTGTCATGTTACACTCTAATGGCTTTGATTACCCAATATGAAGGATCTGGTAGCCACTTATACTTATACGCTTTGTTTGGATTTGTTGGATCCTCGTGGTGAGAGCGATGCGACCACTCCCATGGCATGAACGGGAAGAACCAGGCCATGTCTTTTGGA
>Ga0194132_10011215_pt1 | contig 11641 bp, 14 predicted proteins | sample TA2KigOf80mmetaG_FD_148612 | JGI IMG/M metagenome (GOLD analysis project Ga0194132, IMG submission 148612) | Freshwater microbial communities from Lake Tanganyika, Tanzania - TA2015054 Kigoma Offshore 80m | ecosystem: Environmental > Aquatic > Freshwater > Lake | place: Tanzania: Lake... | reverse complement strand
GAAATTGACGGGAAATTGACGGGAAATTGACGGGAAAAAACGGGCCCTGACGGGAAATTGACGGGAAATTGACGGGAAATTGACGGGAAAAACGGGCCTTGACGGGAAATTGACGGGAAATTGACGGGAAAGTGACGGGAAAAAACGGGCCCTGACGGGAAATTGACGGGAAATTGGCGGGAAATTGACGGGAAATTGACGGGAAATTGACGGGAAACTGACGGGAAAAACACGGGCCCTGACGGTAAATTGACGGGAAATTGACGGGCTCGAGCGATGCTAGCGTGGAGCCCAATCGGTCCTTCCCGGTGGGGCAAGCTAACCGGAGTCGCAGTAGTTCGCAAGCCATGGGCAAGTCGGACAAAAAACACAAGCTTAAGCATGCCAAGGCTGTCGTTGATTGGACAAGCGGTGCCTGTCTCCCGAAAATGACCAGCGAACCAATAGGCAGGCACCTCTGTCCAAGAAAGGCTGCTGAGGCTAGGGCGGCACCGGCGTCTCCTGGCCTGTCTCGTAAGAAGTTGAAGAGGGCTTCGGAACGCATGCACACACCGCAGGCCACACGTACGCCGGAGACCAAGAAGGCGAGAGCCGAAGAGGCTTCTCCGGCTTCCGATGAGGCCTCGAAGCCTTCAGACGGAACTTGGTGGGTCTGCCCTTGCAACGTCGGCGACATGGTAGTTCGAGAGCGACTTAAGTCATCTGCAGTTGTGTTTTTGGCAGGTTTCTTCCAAAATAATATTTTTTGGGGGTTCGGTCCCTCTGGGTGCAGAAGTCGTGCTCGGCCTGCAATCGCCGGAGTTGCAAGTGCAGAGACACAGCAGACCATTCAGCAAGCAACAGTATGATCGCGGTGCCGAGTACGAGCAGCGCAGCTGGCTTCGCAGCGTGGGCAACAACATGGCAAAGCCCTCATCGGCAAAATATCCTCAGTCTTGCTGACGTTCATTGAACCCCGTAGTCACACCTTGATTTTCACCAGATCTTAAACCCAGCATCTTGGCAAGTCTGCGGATTCCCTACAGGCAGCCCGATTCGCCGGAGTACAAGATTTGGAACACCTTGGTCGGTAGGAACATGAGTGCGGCCAAGCTCGAGTTCGCCAGCTTGTTCGCGGAAAAAGGCAGCAATCCAAGGGTGCGTGGTGCGGTGCGTGGTGTTGGCCTATATGGGCAACTCCAACACCCCCCCTCTAGGAAGCACCACGCACATTTGGTGCTGCCGACAAGGGTTCGGCTGTGCGAAGGGGTCGAAGTGGGAAACCCGCATCGACACTGAGCACTGGATGCAAGACCTTGAGTTTATGACGGTGCTCAGAGAAAGGAGAGCCGAGAATGGTCGAGTTGTTGCCACGTTCGAACCGAGGGCAGTGCACCCCGAGGTTGTATTTCGAACTCAAGTTCGAAGACGCGCTCGAGAAATTCTATCGCTTCGCGGGCCTTACTTTTTTAATCCAAACTATAGTTTGGCAAAACCTGCGAAATCAGTTGTCTGGGCGAGCGAAGCTTGAATTTCTCCACATCAAACCAGAACTAGCTCATCCTTTCTCATTAGTTGTCGATGATGGCCAGGGCGGAGAACTCCTGGAGCGTCGCCCGCAACTTGGCATACGCTCGATGGCAGGATTGTTAAGCGGCCTTCTCATCCAAAGCTGGCTCGCGCGTCAGCAAAAGCCCCCCCGCGGCCATCCATGTGCTTTGCAAAAAAACGTTACTGCGATCGCTTGGGTGCGGAGGCTCCTTGTAAGGAAGGCGAGGGCGAGGACAAAGGCTACTATTGGGACAGTGAAAGGCGCGAGTACTTGTACCGGTACAACGGCAATGTGAAGCTCAGGCTGAAAACCGGGCGGGAAAACAAGTTGAACATGAAGCAGGAGACCGGGCCCTTCGACATCAACAATAACGAGCCGGAGTGGAACCCGAACCCCAAGGAATGGCAGCAGATAGGATTGCCCAAAGGCACGGTAGCAAAGCTGGCATTCAACCATATGGTTTCTTCGTGAAGGTTAACCTGTAGCAACAGAGACATCCGAACCACAAATGATGAATTGCAGTAATTTTTTGGGCGTGGGTTTTGCTAAATTATAATTTGACTCCATCGGCCTTCACGAAGCACTATATATAGTGCTTCGTGAAAGCCGACGGGATCAAATTACAAGTTGGCAAAACCCACGCCTTGTTTACTGCAATTCATCATTTGTGGTTCGGATGTCTCTGTTGCTACAGGTTAACCTTCACGAAGACACCGTATGGTTGAATGCCAGCACTGCTACCATCGGATGGGCTATAGCTTCTGCGCAGGGATTTGGGTTTACTTGGCCTCAGTGGGCTCAGAAGAGCGAGAAGGATTGGCGTGATGAAATTGCCCCCCTTCCAATGTGTAATTACCATGCCGGTCTGAAGCTTGGCGTGTGCCCGCATGGTTCACCAACCAAGCCCGTACACCTCCGCGAGGAAGTGTGCCGGCATATGGCGGCACACTTCCTCAAGGAGGTGCACGGGCTTAGTTGGTGAGACATGCGGGCACAGGCCAAGCTTCAGGGCGTGCAATAAAAAAACACTTCCTGAGGAGTCGGCAAGTGGCACGCAGGCAGCTTGGACCGGGTGGTGGGGGAGCAGCGATGGACACCATGGATACGATCGACCCGAAAGCAGCGATGGATACGAAGGCAGCGGTGGACACGAAGGCGGCCAGCACTGGCAAGATGGACCGGAAAAGTCAGCTGAAACCGACGTGATGTCGATTGCGGACTCGCAACATGATTTCAGCGACACGTGGTGTGAAAAGCCCAACGACAAGTGGCACGAGCACGGCGACAAGTACGACGACAAGTGGGACGAGCACGACGACAAGTGGGACGAGCACGACGACAAGTGGGACGGGCACGACGACAAGTGGGACGAGCACGACGGCAAGTGGGAGTGCGGCGAGCGCACCGACAACGGCGCCAATGGGACGAGCACGACGTTAAGTGGGACGAGCACGACGGCAAGTGGGAGTGCGGCGAGCGCACCGACAACGGCGCCAACGAGTGCGGCGAGCGCACCGACAACGGAGCGTGCAGAGGACGAGCATGCTGCCGCAGATGAGGATTTGGGCACGGAGGTCGTGGACGAGAAGGATCGCGTGCCACGGCATGGTCCCAGATCGCGGTTTTGGCACCCGCATCGTACCTGCGGTTTTTCTCGAGAAGGCGCATGGCACGGAGAAGAAGGCGCAGGCGGAGCACATCACGGAGAAGAAGGCGCAGGCGGAGCACATCACGGAGAAGAAGGCGCAGGGGGAGCACATCACGGAGAAGAAGGCGCAGGCGGAGCACATCACGGAGCACATCACATCGAGAAGGCGCGTGGGGAGAACATAAAGGTGCAGCCCAGCACCCCTCAGACGGACGAGAAACTTGTCGTCCACTTCGTGACCGTCGGTTTGAGCACACACCCCGACCCAGTGCGACCAGCCAAGACCAATGCAGCTGTGAAACTGGTTCCGTATTCGGGTCACGGTTTCGATTCTCGTTGGAAGCCGGCCATCTTTGCGTTTAGCTTTTTGGGGGTCTTTTTTGGACTTACGTGCGCGTTTGCTCTCGCCGGCCTGTCACAGTTCAAGCTTGAACCTATTGCCCCCGGTCGGTCGTGGTCGAAAACCGTGTGCTCAAGCCCAGGGACGCAGACCAACCCAGTTGTCGTGACGGAGATCATCGGGGTCGTCGTGGAGTCGACCTCCGTCGAGGCAGCTGGAGGGCGGCCACCAGCGGTCGCTAGCGCAACGGCAGCCATCGCAGGATTGGAGGAGCGAGTCCCTCGGTTGGGTGACGCTGTCGCCGATCAGTCACCTTAAGGGTCCCAGTGTCGCAAGGCCCTTTGTGAAAGGAGTAACTTCTACAGTATTGCCCAGGGAATTCTGCCCGACTATAGTCGGGCAGAAATCCTTGGGCAAAGCTGTAGAAGTTCCTCCTTTTCACAAAGGGCCATGGTGTGAGCTGGGCCGCGCCCGAGCCTGAGCCAGGCCTGAGCCAGCCTTTCGAGACGTCCCCTTTGGACGAAGGGAGTAGCATGCTACGCGCCTTAGGGGAGCAACCTTTGAATTTGCTGAAGCTCGTAGTCGTCTCAGCACGTGGCGTCTCCAAATAAATCTGGGAATGTCGCTTTAGCAGCTAGCTCGCAGCAATTCCTAGGCAACATCCGGAGCCCGTTTTCAGGATGAAGCGCAGTAGAGCTTCCCGCGATTATCGACCATGGCCTCCGATGACAGATTTTCGGCGACGTCTTCTGCTTAAGTATGCGTCTGGCGAGCAGAGCGCGAAGGATTGTGTAGTTTGTGTATGGTTTCGCTACGGTGCGACATACGCAGCCGATTCGGGGGCAATCTGCCTCCGAATCGCGGATGCACGCAGATGTTCCACCCAGTTGACTAGGTCGACCGCTCGCTCGCATCCCCAACTCGGCCCCCGATCGGCCATATACCGACCCCACTCAACAACTGCGACACCATACCCCAAAATCTAGAGAAGGAAACTTGTGCCGATGCTGCCGCCCTGGGTCCAGTCCGTGCGTCCCCAGGACATCGAAACTGGGGCCGGTTTCAAACGTTTTGATAGTCCTAGTGATTCTTGTTATTGTCGAAATTTAGCAATTTCTGGTGGTTTTGGGCTGGACTCTGACCGCAAAGACGGCGAACCAGTTTCGGGACAGGTGGGAACTCGGCGTCGGAGACCTCCAGTTCGGTGCCGACAAAGAACATCACCAACGATTCCTTAACCGAGCATTGGGGAAAACTAAATTTATGCAAGAGGTCTTGTACTTTGCTGACGTGCCCTACCGGGTGCCTTCTTTGGATAGCATGGCGACCGGATCAATCGATCAGCCGCACGGCGACCTAAGAACCAGGGTGCCCCAGATGGAAATTGTGCATGCAGGCCTTGTTCGAAGGCGACGTCAATTTTACTTTTGAACATTGGGCACGTGTCATCTTGACATTCGGGGATATCTGTTTCTACACCCCCCATCACCTTTGGTGATTTCCGGCTCGATGCGATTCCAAAGCAGGTTCGTGCAGAAGATGGCAATGTGGGCAGGGAGCTTACGTCACATCCGTTTCTGTTGCCGCATGAGATTGGCTCGGACATAGTTCAACGAGGACATCGGACGATGGTTTTTGCACAAGGGGCATGGGGGCACTTGGGCAGTTAGGTCACAGCCCGATCGGCTATGAGGTTTGGGGCCTGGCTGATAGCCATGCCCTATACCGCCTCCATGGTCGTACCGTGCGACAGCCATGGCCCGATATCCTCTAGGAGGGGTGCACTTACTTGACGCCACTGGCTGGGAGACTTTGATCTCCGCGAGACAAATTCCTGGCACCATAACAGTTTTCTGTAGACTCTACTCTGACGGAGTTGCTGTTGGAGGGCGCACGAACACGCTAGGACAGACAGCAGTTTGCGAAAGGTAACCGTCGGCGTCTCCGTTGCTCTTGATTCCGATGGCTTCTTTCGGCAACCCCCCATTGGAGCCTAACCCACCCCAAACCCAAACCCCAAACCCACACCAAACCCATATCCTCAAACTTGGAGCGTCAACGTCTCTACCTGTCCTACAAGGAAGGGGCATCATTGTCTTTTATTGGAACTCATTGGGCGAGAGCAAGGATGCACAACGGCACGTTATCACGATTTTTGATCAGGCTGCTTTGTGTGAATGCGGGTGCCGCGGGCGTTGCTCTATCAATGCGTGCCTCACAGTTATCTCGTGGTCGATCCTGCAGTGGAGGTCAGCCAAGTCTGGCAGAGGAGTAAGGTTGGATTGCCAGTCGTGACGTATATGTCAAGAAGTGTTTGAACCAAAACAGGTCACCGCAAGACGAGCCAAGCAGAATGCAAACCAAACTCATTCTTCTGCCAGACCTTGGGAAGATCTGGTGTGCGGCCTTCTCATCGGCATGACGGAAGCCCGCTTGATTCATTTCGGGCCGCAGTCCGTCATCACGGAATAGAACTGGGGTGCCGTGGGGACTTCATGCAATTCGGGGGCGATTTGAAGGCACGGTTTTGAAAACATCACGGTGGGTTGACTGCGGTTGCAAGAGAAGTATCGGTTTCTCGAAAAGGCTTGTGGCTGTAGCTTCTCGAAGCCTTTGGAGAAACCGAAGATATCAAATTTGCTTCTGCAGACCGCTTCCGTGATGGTCAAAGGAATTCAACCGCATTTTGGGCTTCAAGGCCACGAACAGTTCGCACGCACCATGTCTTTTCTGCCGCTGCAATTTAAGCAACATGCACGACTACGACCACCTTTGCGAGCAACGTCCGCAGAGCCGTGCATCGTCTTCTCAACGGGCCCCCTTTCATCCCAAGCCCATGGATGTGGTTTTGGGATGGGTTGCGGGCCCGCCCGTGGAGAAGGCTGTGACGCGGCTCAGCTAGGGACGCATGAAGATTACGAACGTGCTCTGAACGAGGGCTTGATCCAAGTTGTTGTTTCGCAGGAGGTCGCAACGCGCATCCAAGCAGCTTTGGAGTGCGACCTTCGGGAAGATGGTTTGCCTTGATTGTCCGGGCCGACGCAGGCTCAATCCTCCCCCAAATTATGCGGACATCATAGGTTCTCATGAAACGTGTCGGAGGATATACAGCTAAATATACACCTATATATTTATATCTATAGATATCTAGACATCTATAGATATAGATCTATAGGTATATATTTAGTTGTACATCGATATAACCGACAATAAGAACCGACAATCTGTGGAGGGGATGAACCCGGTCGGCCTGGATGTCTCCAGCTAGGTTCGCGCGGAAGAGCAATGACAATCGCAGTGGGGCCTCTACGGCGAGGGGATCGCTTAGAAGTAGGCTACGATGTTTCCGATCACCATGACGATTTGGGTCGTTTGGCAAAGTATCCCGCTCGCTTGAGCTTCTGGAGGCGTTCACCGGAAAATCTTTTGAACGGACCTTGTGTTTTGTTAACCAGCGGAGCCCTTCGTCTTGAAAACGTAGTCGGTGGTTTTTTGCACACGTTCGATGAGGGGGTCAGCCAGTACATCGGAGGCGAGCTCGCTTTGCTCTTGTTTGAAAACGATCGTTCGCTCCATCGGCGGGTCTTGACTTCACGGAAACATCAGTGTGCTAACATCCCCCTGGGTTTAATTGAACCCGAGGGCTGTTTTTTGTTTCACACAAGTCTGGACGTGACGCGCAAGGCCCCGTGGATGTAGCTCAGGATGTGTTTGGCCAATCGACGGGAAACCAAGCTGTGTCTTTGAATATTTTCTGCCGTCAGATGAGCAGACTGCTGAATGCCTGGTACAGTAGGACTCCACAGGGCGTTCCAAATTCGTCGGGCCATCTTCGGAGTCTTCTTCTGACCGCAGAGCTTGGCCTTGCCCCATCAGGGCGATGCCATTCATCAGCACCGACAAACACTCCGAAGCGATCCGGTGCAGTTGGTTCCCCTAACGTGTTAAGGAATCGCCATGGCAACCTCACCGAGCTTCCAAAGCTCAACGAGCACGTTCTGTTTTCGGGTAACATGCACCGTCCATCGTTAAGTGCGAAAGCGATGCAGAGCAGGTACCTTTTCTTTTTCTTGCAAGAATTAATGGCTGAACATGTCGGTACCTTGTCAGAGAAGTGCACCCGGGCACCTGCATTGCACGCGAGCGCGGTATCGCTGCGGAGGGTTTACTCTGCGATTCTTGAGGCAGGGCCTCGAATGGACAGGCCGCAGTATTGCGTTGAGCAGATGCTTGGGCACCTCAAGATGTACCAACGCGCTAAGTGCTTGTGCGCGCCCAAGCACCACATTGCTCTGGAGATGATGAGGCGACAAGGGGAGACAGGAAATGTGCGGTTCATCAGCGAGTATCCGGACCCGAGCATATGCATTGCGCGCACAGCCGCAATAGGCACAAGGCCACATGACACATGAATCATTTCCTACCAGCTGGCCCCCCGGGTGTTATATATAACACCGGCCTAGTGCTCTGCATCCCCGCGTCGACCGCGTTTCAGATTTGGCCCCCCTCGGGATCCGACCCATCATGCATGACGCATCCGGAAGCGGATACGTGGTGGGTCTGCGAGACGTGCAATGTTGTTTGGGCCGCTCCCCCCCGAACACCTTGGTCGGAGTGGGGGCCTCGGTTAGTGCCGTGCCCGAACTGCTTCAACCGCGCTCAGGTGTTCGTGTGGGACCGATCCTGGGCGAATGGCGCGGACCCGACCCCCTTCCGTCCGGATACGTCTCCTCCGCGGGGGCGGCGGCGGCCATGGTGGGCCGGGCTTCGCTGCTGTCGGCGGCGGCCTTGAAGGCACTCCCCCCCCCACCTTTTCGAAGGTATCCCGGCCGCGCCCCGGTCTTAAACTCTCTCCAGCGGAAGAGCATGTGCCGGGGTGCGTCCGCACCCCCTCCTCCACCCTTGCCACAAGTGCGCATAGTGTAGACTGACCCCCCACCCTAGAGAGCCCGGGGTTTAGGCACGGGGCCATGTGCAAGTTTGCGGCCGTACGTGCAATGCACGCTAGAAGGACGAGACTTTCAACAGACTTGCCGGGACGATCGCGTCGTCGTGTCATCCGATGACGCTCCCGACCACGTTCCTTTTCAAGTACAGAATCTATTGCGAAGCGATGAATCGCGAACTCTAGAAAAAAAAAAGGTTGGGTGGGTCTGGTTTTTGTTGCGTGATCGTTTTGTTCAGAGTCGGTTGGTTGTTTATGCTGTGGTACGCGTATAGCATAGCACGGCCCATAGCATGGAGTAGTATAGCATAGCGTAGCATAGCGTAGCAGAGCATAGCATAGCTTGTGTTTCTTGCTGTTTTGTTTTTCTGCACGGGGCGTGGCCGGCATGCGGTAGCGGCACTTGTAACGCCGTGCTGGGCGGCACGCGCTAGCGGTGCTCGCAGTGCCGCGTGGCCGGCAAGCGGTAGCGGTGCTTGCAATACCTCACTCCTGCCCGCTTCCAGGCGTAGCCTCTGACGGCATCGCGTGGCTCATTGCGAGGATCTCGGCGTTCCTCCTGCGGAGCCGTTCCTCCGGCGTACACGGCGTGTGCGCCTGGCTCCGCGGCCGAACACGCCCGGGGCTCCGAAGACGTGGACGCCGTGCCAGATCCTCCGCCGCCGGTCCCGCCATGCTGGAGCTCATGCTCATGCTCATGCTGTCGCCGCCGCCCTTGCTGCCCTTGGCCATGCTGTCGCCGCCGCTCATGCTCATGCTGTCCTTGCTGCCCTTGCCCACGCTGCCGCCCTTGCTGCCCTTGGCCATGCTGCTGCCGCCCTTGCTGCCCTTGGACATGCTGTCGCCGCCGCTCATGCTCATGCTGCAGCTCATGCCCTTGCTGCCCTTGGCCACGCTGTCGCCGCCGCTCATGCTCATGCTGTCGCCGCCGCCCTTGCTGCCATTGGCCACGCTGTCGCCCTTTGACGGCAATGACGGTGCGGGTGCCCAGTGTGCATCATGGTCGAAACACGCGTCACAACGACACGTACAGCTGCCACGGTTGCCTTTGCAGAAAGTGCACTCCGGAAAGGTCGTCTCTTCGGTGTGGTCCACACGCACCTGGTGCTTGCACATGCCTCGACCGCTTCTGACCGCGTGACAACACTGGCACTGCGTCCAGTTTTCTGCCATTGGCTCCTCACAGGCCGGCGGCACAGCACCGGCGAGGCCAGCAAGCCCGGAGACACCGGCCTCACTTAAGCACCTGCTTTGTACGAAAAGCCGCTTTGCTGGGAGCCCGGGCCGCACCGACCACAGTGGCCGAACGGACCTCACCTCCTGGGCAAGCCCCGGGATGAGCGCCCCGGTGCCGCCCGGGCTGCCTGCAGCGGACGCCGCGGAAGCCGAAGCCTCAACCGGGCAGGTCTGCGGGTTCGCAACTAGAGGCCGCGTGACAGTCTTCAAGCGGGAAATCATGACCTGCAACTCGTCATTCGTGAAAAAAACACCGTCGTCAGATGGATCGTCCAACCGATCGTCCAACAGAATCGCGAGCACGTATTTGCTCATGCCGCCCGGGTAGTAGCGGCAGATCTTGCTCCACTCGTCGATCAGATAGCTGCCAAACAGACAGCTGTCCGCCAAAGTGTGCAACTCCGCCCAAGACAACAGCCCGTCGCCATCCGCATCGCACAATCGGAACAGCTCCATCACCAACCTGTGCCTCAGATCTAGGTAGCCGTCGCCGTCACGGTCGCCGCGACTTCCACCAAGGCCGCCTGCACCTACTCGATCTCTGCCCCGGCTTCGGCTGCATCTGTTGCCTCGAGCGGGTTCGCGGCCTGTCGTCATAGCCGTATACGCGGCCCGTCTGCACCTACTCGATCTCCGCCCCGGCTTCGATTGCGGCTGCTGCCTCGAGCCTAGGAGCCGTGGGCCCGCGGCCCACCAATCGCCGTTCAAAACCACACCGCGCCCGGCTTGATGGACTTGAACCAAAAGGGCTACGGGACACACACGCGCACACACACAAAAAAAAACTAAGGGTCAAACTCTGTTTCAACCTCTGTTTCAACTCTAACCCGAAACTCAATTTTCACTCAAATTTCATTTTAAACTCTAATCCGTTCCGTGTGGCATCCCGCTCGCCGGGCACGGGCTACAGAACGCGGCCAACACAGCACAAGCCTAACGGCGCGAGCGGCTAAAGGAAACCCACGAGACTAAACCAGACCCCCACCTCGAGAGCCAACAGGCCAATGCCGAAACCAAACGAAGGGCCCACGCCCAACCAAACCAACCAAGCAAGGCTCCACGGCACAAGCCCAAAAGGAAGCAAAACACACAACAAAGACCCGGAATCTTTTAAAAGGTCCCCGCAACCGAAATCCTTTTTTGAATCCTACCTCCTCCTCAGCATCTGGATGTGCAACTCCTGCTCCCTGCTCACATCGTGCGAGTCACAACTGCTGAGCCACAACAGGATCACTGCGTCTCGCCAAACTTGGTACTGGTGCAGCCACTCGTCCCTGGATTCCTACGGGCCGGGAGAATGCACACCAGCAGCAGCCCGGCCGGGGTCCAACCGGGGTCCGGCCGGCGTCCGGCCTGTTCCCCGGGAGTAGTTTATTGGTTCTCTCGGCTGGGATGGCCCCTTCGCCGAAGGGGCCATCCCAGCCGAGAGAACCAATAAAAACTCATCCCCGGGCACAGGCCGGACACCGGCTGGACTCCGGCTGGACCCCGGCCGGGCCGCTGGCAGTGTGTACTTTCCTTGCCCGTGTTGCCGGAAAAAAAACGCTAGGCGGCAGAGGCAATACCGCTGCCGGTACGGTGGCAAGCAAGTCCACGTAGTACATCGCCTGGATCCTGCTAATCCGGTCGGCGCGACGATGAAATGTCTGCTGCTGCTTCTGCTCTTGAAGCGATAGATTCAGCTGCTGCTGCTTCCAAGCCTTATGAAGCTGCTCTTGACGGCGCTCAGCCTCAGACACATAGCGCCTGTCGTCCCTGACGGCCGTCTGCAATGCCTGAGGTGCCGCCGCCGCGCCCTGAGCCGTCTGCAATGCCTGAGGTGCCGCCGCCGCGCCCGTCTGCAATGCCTGAGGTGCCGCCGCCGCGCCCTGAGCAGGCGCCGCTTCCGCGTCCAGAGCAGGTGCCGCCGCCGCCCCCTGAGGAGCACCACCGCCGCCGCGC
>Ga0194132_10011214_pt1 | contig 11642 bp, 9 predicted proteins | sample TA2KigOf80mmetaG_FD_148612 | JGI IMG/M metagenome (GOLD analysis project Ga0194132, IMG submission 148612) | Freshwater microbial communities from Lake Tanganyika, Tanzania - TA2015054 Kigoma Offshore 80m | ecosystem: Environmental > Aquatic > Freshwater > Lake | place: Tanzania: Lake Tanganyika... | reverse complement strand
ACACAGCTTGGAGATCGCCTTTTTGCTCAACCTGCTTATCGCCGTTGCCGTGCTGTGGCAGACGCCCGATCGCCCGTCCGATCGCTGGCGGACGGTTCCGGTGGGCATCCTGGTTGGTGTAATGGCGATATACGCGCTTTTGATTCCCTCGTGGAACCCGGCTCGTTTTGCGCTCGGTGTATTCCGAAACCGGGAAGCCCCCCCGGCCAGCCTTGAAGCCTATGCGCGTGAGTCTGTCAAAAAAGAAGAGGTCGTGTATTTTCAGGAAGATCTGAGCGCGACGGTCGCCGTGCTGCGTCAAACAAACGCCGAGAAAAAAACCCGTCTCAGTCTCGCCGTAAACGGCAAGGTAGACGCTTCGTCCGACACCGATCGCCCGACACAGCTTTTGCTGGCCCAGCTTCCCTTGATGCTCAAAGACCGGGCCAACGACGTGCTGATCATCGGCTTGGGAAGCGGCATGACCGCAGGGTCGGCGCTGACGCATCCGGTCAGGCAGGTGGATTGCATCGAAATATCGCCCGGTGTGGCCGAAGCCGCCCGGTTGTTCGGCCCGTACAACCGCAATGCGCTCGACAACCCGCGATTGCGTCTTATCGTGGAAGACGCCAAAACCTACATCAACACGACACGACAACAATACGACATCGTCATCATCGAACCGTCCAACCCATGGATGGCGGGCATAGGCAACCTGTATTCGATCGAGTTTTTCCGGGACATGGCGCAGACGCTCAAACCGGATGGCTTGGTGGTGCAGTGGTTTCACACCTACGAAGTAAGCGACGAGGTTGTGGCGACTGCGGTGCGGACGTTTCGCGAGGTTTTTCCGTATCTGTATATCTTTCAGGGCAACGCCACCGACATCCTCATGGTAGGCGCGCAGACGCGGATCGCACCGGATTTTGGACGGATGGCTGAAAAATTCGCGCTTCCTGCCGTAAAAGAAGAGCTGGAAAGCATCGGCATGTACGACGTTGCCGATCTGCGTTCCTTTCAGATGATCAGCCCGGAAAATGTCCCCAAAATCACGGCGATCGGGGCGATCAACACCGATTATCGCCCGATTATAGAGTATCGTGCGCCGCTGGCGTTTTTTACCAATGCGTTTTCCAACCGTATCAACGAATTCGACGAGCGTTATACACAGGGAGAGTCCCTGCTTCTTCATGCCTATCTCCGGAACCATCCGCTCGACGCGACCCGGCTCAAACGACTGGCCGAACTGTTTCAGACCCGGCACACGGGGCGCGAGGCGATCGTGTATCCGCTTATGTCTGCGTATTTGTCGCTCGTGCCGGAGGACCGGAAGATCAAACAGACTTTTGCGGAGTGGAGTCTGAAACGCAAAAACTATGGAGAGGCGCTGAGGTTGTACCGTGAAACGTTTGACGAAACCGACGCGCGCAGTTTGGAAAGCTACGCCGAGATGCATTACGATGCGCAACGGGCCTTACATACCGTCTTTACCCCACAAACATTCGACAGCACTTTTGTTTATCTGTACAAGGCGCTCGCTCGTGCGCCTTCCGACGAGGCTTGTCTGCTCAAATTGGGGCGTGCCGCGCTTGTGGTGGGACGCTACGAAGAAGCGTTCAACTGTTTCATGCTGGCGCTGGCCAATCGGAAAAACAAGCTCGAAACGCCGGACGGCGTGGCGATCGACGAAATTATTACTCAGATCGCTCGCGCGCATTATCACAGAGGGAACTATGAGGCCGCGCGCGAACACTTTGTCGGGGCGCTCAGGGAAAATCCGACAAACGATATGGCTACGCACTATTTTCTGATGACAGATCAGATGGCGTCGTTCCGGGAATGGGAAAAGAGATAGCGCGATGCGTTTTCTTCGTCTTGCTGCTCTGGCGATCGACAAGTCGCTCTCTCGCACCGCCGACGCCTTCGAATTCACGCGAGGTCGCGTACCCCCCGGTTCGCTTATCGCTTCGGTATGGCCGCGTGTCGCCATAGACCTTGCTCGGCAACTCAAACGCGGTTCCATCGTATTTTCAGGGGTAAACGGCAAAACCGCTTCGGGGCATTTTCTGGCCAACATACTGCGTCAGGCAGGACACGAACCTCTGCACACGGCGTTGGGGACCGGGTCGTTGGAGGAGTTTGCCACCGCGCTCGTAGACGCCGCAAACACTAACGGGAACCTTCGGGCGGATTACGGTATCTTTGGGTTTGACGAAGACCTGCTTCGTCAGGCCGTCGAGGCATGCGCTCCCAAAATCGTAGCCCTGACCAACCTGTACCCGGACGGTATCTTTTTTCCCGGTGGTGCGGAAGGCGTCACCCAAGAGTGGCAGCACGTCTTTGCCGCTATGACACCCGGTCAGACCCTGCTGGTCAATGCCGACGATCCTACGCTGTGTGGCGGCTTTGTGCGGACCGTTCCTCCACGCATCGTCTATTTTGGCGTCGAAGATGAAAAACTGCGCATCGCCTCCCGACTGACGCAGTATATACGCTGCCACCGCTGTCACACACCGATCTCGTACCGCCTTGTTTCTCTGTCACACCTTGGCGACTACCGTTGCGAGGGGTGTGGCTGGGAACGCCCCATGCCCACGGTCTATGCGATCCATATAGACGCGGGCGCAGAGGAATCGCGTTTTCGCATTATCACGCCGTCCGGCCCGCTCGACGTGCGGCTCAAAATACCCGGACTCCCTGCCATATACAACGCGGTGGCCGCCGCCGCCGCCGCTATCGCGCTCGGCATAAACCCCGCCGTGATCCGTAAGGGACTGGAAACCGCGCCGCCGTCACCCGGAAGAGGCGAGACGTTGACGATCAGCGACCGGCAGGCGCATCTTTTGCTTATCAAAAACCCCACCTCACTCAACGAGTCCGTGCGGACCGCCCTTGCCGCTTCTCGACCCGGCAGATACCTGTTTCTGACAGACGAGGCGGTGGAAAATGGATTCGATCTGTCATGGGTGTGGGAAGCGGAGTTGGAGAGGCTTTCTGCGCGAACGGCCTCGGTCTATGTGGCCGGAACAGGAGCGTTGCAGATGGCCGTCCGGCTCAAGCACGCCGGTGTGGAGGTGTCCGGCGTGCTTGCCGACGCCTCCGAGGCGTTTCATCACGCCATGCGCCATACGCCGCCAGGCGAACGGCTCCATGTGCTGGCTACCGACGCCGCCATGTTCGAACTTCGTCAGGAACTCGCCGCGCTCGGGGAAATAGGCTGATGCAGGACGTCGTGCTCCATGTTGGGGTATTGTACCCGGATCAGATGCCGATAAACGGGGATTACGGCAACCTCACGACGGTCGTCAACCGTTGTCGCTGGCGCAACATCGAGACACAGACGACCGACTTGTCTTCCGGGGTGTCTTTCGACGCCGAGACTTTCGATCTAATGTTGTTCGGCGGCGGCGAGGACTGGGCGATACGGGCGACCGTCGCCGAGGACTTGCAACAGACCAGAGCGCGCGTGCTCCGCGAGACCGCCATACGCGAGGTGGTGATCTTTGCCACCGGTGGGGCGTATCCGCTCTGTGGAAGATATTTAGAGACGCCCGAAGGAAAAAGAATACCGGGGGTCGGACTGCTGGATGTATGGACACGTGAAAGCGACGCCCCGATGGTCGGGTCTATCGTCGTGGAATGCGGCTGGCTTTCACCCGGCGTCATGACCGGCATCGAACGGCATTCGGGGAAGACGTATCTCGGACGTACCGCCACTCCGCTGGGGCGGCGTATCCTCGGTCACGGCAACAACGGGGAAGACCCGACCGAAGGATGCCGCAACCGCAACGTGTTTGGTACGAATCTTCAAGGACCCGTGCTGGCGTACAACCCTCATCTTGCCGACTACCTTGTCCAATTGGCGCTACAGCGGCGGTACGCGGGGTATACGCTGTCTCGTCTCGACGACGCGGCAGAATGGCGTCTACATCGGCAAGTAACAGAAGGGGCGCGATAGGGACAGGTCTTTATCCTATCCCTTGCCGATCCGTTCTACCGTTGGGGGACCGTTTCGGGTTCCGGAGACGCAAACGTATCCTGCGGCGGAGCGTTTAGCGTGCGCCGCCACTTCTGCACGGCCGTCACCATAAACACAGCCAGACATGTCATCATGATGACCGTTAGCACGGTATCCAGATAGCCGCGAAAGACCTCGCCCGGATTGTCTTGCAGATGGGTCAGCGGCCAGAAGACGGTCGTGATCAGTTGGTAGGCCGCCGTGGTGGTCGTGATCGTGACAAAGGTCATGGGAATCGCCGTGATCCATGCGTACTTGGCACGACCGTAGTTGAGAATGATCGTGGTTCCGACGGCCAGCCCGATCACGGCCAGCAGTTGATTGGCGATGCCGAACATGGGCCAGATCGTATTGATGCTGCCGGTATAGATAAAGTATCCCCATCCGCCTACGACCAGCGCGGAGGAGATCATGCTGCCCGGAATCCAGTCTTTACGCGCCATGGGCGCGTATACCTTGCCGAGAAATTCCTGAAAAACAAACCGTGCGATACGGGTTCCGGCATCTATGGTGGTAAGGATAAACAGCGCCTCGAACATGATCGCAAAATGATACCAATACGCCAGAAGCCCGGAAACGCCGGGCAGGCTGTTAAAAATTTTCGCCATCCCGATGGCCAGCGAAACCGCCCCGCCTGTTCTGCCTTCTACTTTTTCTTCGATCTCCTGCTCGAGCACCGGTAGTTCTTCGATGTGGTATCCGGACAGTTGAAGCGTCTGGAATTTGGCCGGTGGGGTATTGATGGCAAAATAGTCGCCAGGACCAAGGCTACACGCGGCGATCAGCGCGACCACGCCGACCAACCCTTCGATCAGCATGGCTCCATATCCGATGGTCCGGCAGTGCGTTTCCTTCGAGATCATCTTGGACGTGGTTCCGGAGGCTACAAGAGCATGAAACCCGGACACCGCGCCGCACATGATGGTGATAAACACAAAGGGGAAAATCGGTCCCGGAATGATCGGACCGCCGCCGGAAATAAAGTCGGTCAGCGCCGGCATCTTGAGCGTCGGGTTGACGACGATGACGCCTACGACAAGCAGGGCGATGGTGCCGATTTTCATAAACGACGACAGATAATCGCGTGGCAGGAGCAACAGCCACACCGGTAGGACGGACGCGAGAAAGCCGTAGGCCATCATGGCAAAGGTGATGTTTTCGCGGCTCAACGTAAAAATCCCGGCCAGCGACGAGTCCGGGATATAGCGTCCGAGGACGACCCCGGCCAAAAGTCCGATGATGCCGAGCACCGTAGCTTCCACAATCTTGCCACGCCGGATGCGGTACATATACAACCCCATCGCCAGCGCTATAGGGATCGTAGTGGCAATGGTAAACGTTCCCCATGCGCTTTCGCTCAGCGCGTTGACGACCACGATACCCAACCCGGCCAGCGCGATGATCAGCACGAACAAGATAGCGATACCCGCTGCCAGTCCGCCTATCGGTCCCATTTCGTGATGTGCGATTTCGGCGAGCGAGCGTCCGTTAAACCGAGTGGAGGCGACCATCACCAAAAAGTCCTGCACGGCCCCGGCCAGCACGACCCCGACGACCAGCCAGATCAGTCCCGGTAAAAAACCGAACTGTGCCGCCAGCACCGGACCGATCAGCGGCCCAGCCCCGGAGATAGCGGCAAAGTGATGCCCGAACAGCACCCACTTGCTCGTAGGATGATAGTTGTGCCCGTCGTTTAGCCGGTGCGCGGGCGTCTCCGCCAGATCGTCCAACATACAGACGCGCGCAGCGAGAAAGGCGCTGTAATACCGATAGGCGATGGCCAACAGGCAAAGCACCACGATCATGATCGGAAGAGCACTCATGGCATGACGGCTCCTTGCAGGGAGGTCCATACAAAACGGCGATACAAAACTAAAACGCCGACGAAATCTATGGAAACGATTTGGTAGGAAAATCTCTCTTTAATACAACCGTACACGTAGCCATCTTCACATACAAAACCACGGTGCAGTGAGACAGACTCCAAAAGCCCGATTCAAACCTGTCCCTTCAATCCACGTGCTCGTCGCTCGCGGAAAAACTCGATCACCCCCGGCAGAATAGACAGGATGACTACAACGATGACCACCTTGCTGATGTGTTGGTCTATATCCGGGATGAGACGCCCCAGCAGATAGCCGGTCATGGTCATGCTAAACACCCACCCGATCCCACCGAATACGTTGTACGCGACAAACCGTCGGTACTCCATCTGCCCCACTCCGGCCACCACCGGCGCAAAAGTTCGGATCAGTGGCACAAAACGGGCAATGACGATGGTCTTGCCCCCGTATTTTTCGTAAAACATCTTGGTCCGAAGCAGGTGGTCCTTTGCAAAAAACAGTGATTTTTCGCGTGTAAACAGTTTAGGTCCGGCTTTGGCCCCGATGGCATACCCTACCGTGTCCCCGATGATCGCCATGGCGGACAGGAGCACATTGAGCGTAGTAATGTCGAGATCGCCTTTGGCGGCAAACAGTCCGGCCGTGACAAGCAGAGAATCTCCCGGAAGAAAAAACCCGACCAGCAGACCGGTTTCCGCAAATATGATACATGCCAACCCCACGTAACCGCCCCACCGGATCAGATCGTCGAGCGAAGAAAGTCGGTGAAAAAATTCTATAAGATGGTCTATGATTTCCAGCGTTTGTCCCTTTCTTTCCGCTTCCGCGACAGAGGTTATTCCAACGTCCTCGGCCATGCCTGAAACAACGCGCGTTGCCCCACATCCCACCGCGCCAGCGTCGTTTCGGTAATATATTGAGGCTCGTCCATCGTGGCGATGTTCTGCGACATCATCCAAAACGGACCATACCCCACGTGAAGGGTCTTTCTGACCTGATCCGATCGGTTGGTCAGCCCTCCGTGTCGCAGGTTTTCAGTAAACAAGATGCCATCACCCGCCTTTACCTCAAGCCCGACCATGCCCGGCTCGTCGTCGGGGTTGTTCCCGTACGGACAACTCAGGTTGGTTTTGTGGCTCGCCGGAACGACGCAAAAAGCGCCCTGATCGTTCGACACGTCGTGTACGAAATAAATCATACGGACCATGCCGCAGTCGATGCCTTTTGCGGTAAACTCGTACCGGTATTTGCGGTCGGAGGTGCGGGTTCCGCCGTGCGTGCCCGTAGCATTGCCACGATAGCGAATACGGATTTCGGAGTTGTTGATCGTGGCGCGGCCCTGTACGATCCCCCGGATGTATTTCATGGTCTCCGGGTGATTTACCAGCACATCGAAACGTGGGTCGGCGTTCCAGAAATCCTCGATCATGAGGGTTTTGCCTTCCGCCTTCTCTCCGCTGGCGTAATAGCCGCGCGCTACGTCGTGGTGATACTCCGGCCCCCATGCCGCCACTTTGCGCGGCGGATCGTGCAAATGAGCAAGCGCGTGTGCTTCCAGTTCGTCGATCGCGGCGGAAAGCGAAGCGGTCTTACGGGGCGTGAGCAAGTTGCGGATGACGATATAGCCCACGCGGTCGAATTCGTATTTCTCGATGTCGTTCATACCCTCTCCATTATCCGATGGGCCGATCTCCCACCTTGGCGATCCAGTCACGCGTCCATTCCACGGCCTCGATGTCGAGGTCGCAAATACAACTTGCCAAAAAGATGATGCCTTCGATACGTCCTCCTTTGAGCCAATGCAGCGCCAATTCGCACTGATGCCGCATGACCCCCGTTCCGATAGGACGCGAATTGCCGTAATCCCACATATAACAACCCAATATCTTGCGCTTGCCCGGTGTAAGCTCCTCCAGACGGGCGAAATCCTGCTCCAGCCGCCACAAATCGGGGGCCTGCCACGTCCAGTAGGTAATAACATCCCATTGGTCTAAATGGTCACGGATCGGAAAATCGAGTTGATACTGATACAGCACCACCCAAAGGTCAAGCCGCTTGTCGCCGACGACCAATCGTTTGCGGATTTCGGCGAGACGCTCCGGCGTCAATGCGCCGCCGGCGTCCGGCTCCGCCCGGAAAAAGTCGTCCATCATGACGCCGGTCATGTTGGGAAACGTCTTTGCCAAGAGCAAAGTCTGCTCGATTTCATCCTCGGACGTCACTCCGGCGGCGCCGACGATGGACCAGACAAATTGTTTGAGCGGTCTAAACGACCAGGCATACTGGACGTACGGCGGTTCCGGTTTGTCGTCGTAGCGAACCATGATCAAGTTGGGCGTACCGAGATAAAAAGCGCCCTCCGCCGGTGTCATACGGGATGGGGCGGGTGTGTTCCACGATCGGTCGTGGCTTCCTGCTTCGTGTCCCCATATCCAGAGACGATCGCGTACGATGTCCATAAGACGGTCTCCTTTACGGTTGATTTACGATATACTCCGGTGTTCGGCCTTCGAGCGCATCGATGACGGCTTGTGCTGCCAAAAGCGCCGTACGCCGCATCGCGGTCTGCGTAAGTCCCCCGATATGCGGGGTAAGCACCACATTGGGTAGACGACACAGCGGATGATCGGGCGGGATCGGCTCTTCTTCAAAGACGTCGAGCGCCGCACCGGCAATGCGCCCGTCGTGCAGCGCTTCTGTCAGCGCCTCTTGGGCGATGACACCCCCCCGCGACGTGTTGACGATACGGCAGGACGGTCGCACAAACGCCAGCGTCCTTGCATCGACCATACGCCGAGTTTTTCGGGTCAACGGCACATGGAAAGTAACGATATCCGCCGTTTTCATGACCGTTTCGAAATCGGTGAGTACAGCCGGCCCGTCGTATCGCTCAGGACTCACATACGGATCAAAGGCAATGACGTTCATTCCGAATCCAAACGCGGCCTTCCGAGCCACCAAAGACCCGATACGGCCCACCCCGACGATGCCGAGCGTTTTTCCTTCGAGTTCTTCGCCTTGAAAATCGTTTCGGTCGGCAAATCTTCCGGCGCGTAGCGCCTCGCCGGCCGGCACGATGCGGCGCATAAGCGAGAGCATCAGCGCCATCGCATGTTCGGCGACCGCGTTGGTGTTGCCGGTGGGTGTATACGCCACGGGAATCCCGCGTGCCGTGACCGCCGCAACGTCTATGTTGTCAAACCCAACACCGTGTTTGACCACGACCTTGAGATTTTCGGCGCGGCGCATATCGTCGGCGGAAATCGTAAAAACGCGCACGATGACCGCATCCGCCTCGTAGAGATGGCTACGCATCGCATCTTCGCGGGGCGCGTCAAGCCTCGCCGCGCCGCCAAACCACGGCGCGATACACCGATAGCGGGCCGTCAGCAGGTCCTTACCGGCTTTGTCTATGTATTCGGGGATAAAAACGACAGGCAGGGACATCGGCTTACTTTACCACGCGGCTGAGGACATCGCAAAGACGACCGGCTACGAGCGCATCCTCACCGGGTTCGAGCATATAGGGCATCACCGAAACCCCGTGTTCGCCGGACGGCATCTCGACACGAGGATCGCCTTTAGACATCTCGCCGGCGACCTGTTGGGGAGAAAGCGGAATCCGGTCGCGGTCCCACCGAATCTCCAGCACGGGCGCAACATTGGACCGCCCCGGCAACCGGATCGACGTCTCCACCGCCGGGATGCCGGAAACCGCATCGGAGATGGTTTTGAGATACCCTTCCCATGTCTTCCATTCCGCCGCATGGTCGCGTTTTACCCACTGCTCTACAGCGGCCAGCAATCCCATAACCTCTTCCTTGCTGGCCTTCATCGGGCGACCAAGCGAGTGGTGGGGGGCGCCGTTCATAAAAGCGGCCCAAAGCAGATCGCGTCGTCCGAGCACAAGCCCGGACGACTGAGGACCGCGCAGACATTTACCACCGCTGTATGCCACCGCGTCCGCCCCTTCAGTCAAATACCGGTTGGGCGTGTCGGGTCGCTCCGCCGCCGCATCCACAAGCACGGGAACCCCATGCGCCTGCGCCATCTCCGCAATCTCCGGCAACGTCATCTCCGTTTTTCCGGCCACATCGCCAAACACGGATACCAACGCCGTTCGTTCGTTAAAGGCAGCACGCATCGACTCCCCGCCCTCCACCTCTACAATGCGTATGCCTACCATCCGGATCGCATGGTCGTAGACGTGCCGATGCGACCTGAGCGAGATTACCTCGTTTTTCATCCCCGTCGTATCCGGAAGCCGTTTTATCCTGTCCGGATCGGCTCCCGCCACGCATCCGGCGGTGACCTGACACAGCGCCGCCGCACACCCGTTCGTGACGAGCGCAAACTCGCTGCCCATAAGTTCTGCAATCCGACTGCCCGCCTTTTCCATCAGCTCGTCCAGATGCACATAAGCCCGCGAAGCCTCGGCCATGGCCTGACGTACCTCCGGCAACATCAGCGAACCACCGTAAATCGTAAGCGACCCCCAACAGTTGATCAGGGGGCGAACACCGATGTCTGCATAAGTCGGGTATTCGGACGACATGAAATAACGTCTCCTGTTCGGGCAACCCTTGTGGTTACCCAAAAAACGTTGGCGACAAACGGGTTTTCGTTTTGTGACGATTTGCGGCGACTTCTGCCATTGTACAGCAGGCCGACGGTCCAGACAAGCCCTATCTACTCCGGACAACGATAGATGGAGGACTGATTGTATCCGATGATCAAGGGTTTGGGACCACCTGCCGGAAGTCCTGCCGCCCACTCGTGCGGATCGTAGTTCCGCGACACGAAACACTGATAATGCGAGGGAGCCGCCGTATCGAGTCCGAGTGAGACGGCGATTCGAGTCGAACCGTTAAAAAACGGAAACTCACCCTCGTTGGGATGGTTGGTCAAAAAACCGATATGCGGCTTGAGTTTGCGCACCGGCGCGAGCAATTCCTCGTGGTCGGCAAAGGTATGGACGGGATCACCCGAAACATAGACCCGTACCTTGCCGATTTCGAGCACGTATCCGAGATGTTGCACGTCCGGCGGCGCGATGTTGTCCGAAGGGATGCCTCCAGGCAGTTTGGACCATACGGCGTGGACATGTACGGATCCGACGGTCGTCGTCTGCCCGGCGCTGATCGTCGTGATCCGGTTTTGCGGAATCCCGTTGGTCGTCATCCGTGCCACGCTTTCCGGTGGCCCCACATACCGGACCTGCGGATACGCGGCGTCGATTTTTGCGAGCGACGGCATATAGGTGTGGTCGAGATGATCGTGCGTCAGAATCACGAAGTCGGTCCTAAGCGTGGACTCCTCAAGCGGTGGACGGCCATGCACAAATACGTCGGCAGGACGGTCCAAGGGATAGTAAGGATCGACTTGAAGAATGGTTCCGTCCGGGTGTTTCAACCCAAACGTGCTCTGACCAAACCAGTGGATGCCGATACTGTCTTCGGGCACTACGAGATTCTCAAAGGGGTGCATGATTAGGGACCTTTTGTAAGAGATGAAGCCTGCAGACTGTCCGGTGAACAGTCTGCAGGCTTTGATGAAGGCGACCATCGCTCCAGAACATTTTAGCCGGAAACGAAGTCAAACCGGATAACTCGGCAAATCGAGCGTAACTTTTTGCGTCATGCCTGCAACATTCCGGCGTCAGCATACGTCACTGCCTGTAAATGACCCCCTTGACCCGTGACCGGCTATGCGAGCCTTTAAAAAGCTTGTCGATCGATATCAACAGCGCATCTATGGCTTCTCCTTTTACTTTGTGGGAAACCGTGAAGATGCCGAAGAGA
>Ga0194132_10011210_pt1 | contig 11643 bp, 10 predicted proteins | sample TA2KigOf80mmetaG_FD_148612 | JGI IMG/M metagenome (GOLD analysis project Ga0194132, IMG submission 148612) | Freshwater microbial communities from Lake Tanganyika, Tanzania - TA2015054 Kigoma Offshore 80m | ecosystem: Environmental > Aquatic > Freshwater > Lake | place: Tanzania: Lake... | reverse complement strand
GCCGGCGAACCGGCGCAGGACGTGCAGCACCTGGTCTTGGTAGACGATGATGCCGTATGTCTCCTCCAGTATCTCCCGCAGGTCTTCGTGGGGGTATTCGATGGGCGCCCTGCCGAACTTGGAGTCGATGAAGCGGCCGATGTGCTCCATGGGGCCGGGACGGTAGAGCGCGACCATGGCGGCGAGCTCGCCGAGGTTGCCGGGGCGCAGGTCCTTGATGTAGCGCCGCATGCCGGGCGATTCGAGCTGGAAGGTGGCGGTGGTTTCGCCGGACGCGAGCAGGTCGTAGGTGACGGGGTCGTCGAACGGGATGTCCTTGAGGCGCACATCGATGCCCTTGCGCTCGCGGAGCAGCTTTTGGGTGTTCGCCAGGATGGTGTAGTTGATGAGGCCGAGGAAATCCATCTTCAGCATGCCCAGCTTGGCGAGCGGCTCCATGGCGAACTGGCTCGTGGCGACGCTGGAGCCGTCTTGCTCGTCGCCGCCCTTGGTGGGGCGCTGGAGCGGCACGTGGTCGGTGAGCGGGTCGCGGGAGATGACGACGCCGGCGGCGTGGGTGCTGGCATGGCGCGTGACGCCCTCCAGCCTGCGGGCGACATCGATGAGGCGCCGGAGCGCGGGGTCGGCGTTGTAGGCCTCTTGCATCACCGGCGAGGAGTTGAAGGCCATGTCGAGGGTGATGCCGACGCGCTGCGGCACGAGGCGGGCGATGCGGTCGACCTCACCGAAGGGCATGGCGAGGGCGCGGCCGACATCGCGGATGGCCGCCTTGGCGCCGAGCGTGCCGAAGGTAATGATCTGCGCGACGTGGTCTTGGCCGTACTTCTGGACGACGTAGCGGATCGCCTCCTCGCGGCGGTCGTCCTGAAAGTCCATGTCAATGTCGGGCATCTCCTTGCGCTCGATGTTCAGGAAGCGCTCGAAGACGAGCCGGTAGTCCAGCGGGTCGATCTCGGTGACGCCGAGGCAATAGAGGGCGAGCGAGGAGGCAGCGGAGCCCCGGACGCCGAAGATGATGTCGTTCCTGCGCGCGAAGTCGGCGATGTCCCAGACGACGAGGAAGTAGTTGGGGTAGCGGGTCTTCGTGATGACGTCGAGCTCGTATTCGAGGCGCTCCTTGGCGTCGGGGCGGGGCGACTTGCCGAAGCGGTCGCCAAAGCCGTTCCAGCAGAGCTTACGCAGGTAAGAATCGGCGTCCTCACTGCCGGGCACGTCGTACTGCGGCAGGTGCAGGGTGGAGAAATCGAGCTGGACGTCGACGAGCGACGCGACCTTCCCGGTGTTGGCGATCGCCTCCGGAAGATCGCCGAACAGCTCGCGCATTTCGTCGGGGCTCTTGAGGTAGAACGAGTCGTCGGAGAACTTGAAACGTTTCTCGTCGTTGACGGTCGCGTTCGTCTGTATGCACAGGAGGATGTCCTGCAGGGGGGCGTCGTCCTTCTCCACGTAATGGAGGTCGTTGGTCGCCACCAGCGGCAAGTCCATCATATCGGCGAGGTCGAGCAGGCCGTTGTTCAGCATGTCTTGGAAGTCGAGGCCCTCGTGCCGCTGGATCTCCAGAAAGAAGTGCGGCACATGGTCGCGATACCAGCGAACGAGGTCCTCGGCCTGCTTGCGCTGACCGTCGATCAGATAGCGCGACAGCTCGGCGCTGGGGCAGCCGGAGAGCACGATGAGGCCCTCGGCGTGCTCGGCCAGCAGCTCCTTGTCGATGCGCGGCTTGTAGTAGAAGCCGTCGAGGTTGGCCTTGGTGACGAGCTTGATGAGGTTGCGGTAGCCCGCGTTGTCCTTGGCGATGACGGTGAGGTGGAAGGGGCTGCGGTCGATGGGGCGCTTGTCCTTGTGGCTGTTCTGCGCCACATAGAGCTCGCAGCCGATGACGGGCTTGATGCCGGCGTCCTTGCACTCGCGGTAGAAGTCGACCGCGCCGTAAAGCGCGCCGTGGTCGGTGAGGCCGAGCGCGTCCATGCCGAGCGCCTTGGCGCGCTTCACCATCTGCGGGATGCGGCTCATGCCGTCCAGCAGGCTAAACTCGGTGTGCACGTGCAAGTGCGTGAACAAGCGCCGCTCCCCAGAGGCGATCGAATCACCTGATTATAAGCAGGGGGTCGCGCGACGCGGCAGGCAAAAATACAAGATTTGGCGCCCGGTTTTCCCCTTGACCCCGCATGCTGCGTCAATCCGTGCGACAATCGCGCCTTGCGCGGTCATGGAGCCGTCGTGGCCAGTTCACGCACGGCGGCGGCCACCGCTTCGCACTCGGCCTCCGTGTTGAAGGGCGCGGTGCTGAACCGCACGGCGTCGGGGTTGCGGACGGCGCGCGCGGCGATGCGGTGGCTTCGCCATAGACGGTCGACGGCCGCCGGCGGGGGCCAGCCATCGATGGCGATGGTGACGAGGCCGCACGACGCGGCGGCGTCCACCGGGCCGGTGAGCCTCGCGCCGGGTATCGCGCCGAGCAGCCCCTTGAGCCGGGCGCCGAGCAGCAGCGCGCGCGCCTCTACGGCCGCGGGGCCCAGCGCCTCGTGGATGCGTATGGCCTCGGCGAAGCCGGCCAGCAGCGGGGCGCCGTGCGAGGCGAGCGTGTAGGCGTGGTCGCCCTCGGCCGCGCGGTCGAGCAGCGGGCGGACGGCCGAGCGGATGCGCGGGTTCATGAACAGCGCGCCCGTGCCGGTGGGGCCGAGCAGCCACTTCTGGCCCGAGACGGCGTAGGCATCGGCGCCGATGGCGGCCATGTCGAGGGCCAGGTGCCCGCCCGTCTGCGCGCCGTCGTAGAGCACCAGCGCCCCGGCCGCGTGGGTGGTGTCGGCGATTTCGCGGGCGGGCAGCCGCAGGCCGCTCGAGTATTGGACGTGGCTGAGGGCGACCACGCGCGTGCGCGGCGTCAAGGCCTGGCGCACGGCATCGACTGCGTGTCGCGGCGTGGCGTCGGGCGGCATCGAGGCCGTCCGCACGACGACACCGCGCCGCTCCGCCAGCAACGCTGCGGCGTCGGCCAGAGCGGGGTGCTCCAGGTCGCAGGTCACGAGCTCGTCGCCGGGGCGCCAGTCCAACCCGTGCAGGACGATGTTGACGCCCTCGGTGGTGCCGTGGGTGAGGAACACGTCGTCGACGCCGGCGCGCAGCAGGCGGGCGGCGGCCTCGCGGGCCTCGCGCAAGAGGGCGCGGTGAAAGGCGATGCCGTCCGGGCTGGCGGGGCCAAGGCCCGCCTCGCGCGTCAAGGCCTGGTGGACGCGGTCGAGCACGCCGCTTGGGCTGGGGCCCGCCCAGCCGGTGTTCATGTAGATGGCGTCGCGGGCGACGGCGATGCGTTCGCGCAGCATGGTGTGGTCCATGGGCGGCATTGTACGGGACGCCGGCCCTCGGCGAGCGTGGAGCGGTCATGGGGGCTGGCGTGCGCGGCCGCGCGAGGGCCAACCGTTCGTTGCCCGGCGGGTGGCGCTCTGCTAGGCTTTACGAGTGTCGAAGCCCTCAACGCCCGATTCCCCATCACCCCGGCTCACCTATCAACAGGCGCTTCACCGGCTGTTGCTGCTGGCCGACGGCGAGCGCATGGCGGGGATCGCGCCGCCGCTGTTGAAGATCGACCTGGCGCGCGCCGCCGAGTTCGCCGAGCGCATGGGCCACCCGGAGCGGAGCGCGCCCGTGCTGCACGTGGCGGGCACGAAGGGCAAGGGCAGCGTGGCCGCGATGTCGGAGAGCATGCTGCGCCACGCCGGCCTGCGGACGATGCTGTTCACGTCGCCGCACCTCATCACCTTCCGCGAGCGGCTGCGGATCGACGGGCAGCCGGCGACCGAGGCAGAGTTCGCCGCCTCGGCCGAGCGCGTTTGGCCGCACGTCGAGGCGATGGAGCGCGAGAGCCCGGAGGGCAGGCCGACGACGTTCGAGACAATGACGATCATGGCGTTCGACTTGGCGCGCGCGTCGCGGGCGGACGTGCAGGTGATCGAGGTGGGCATGGGCGGCCGGCTGGACTCGACGAACGTGGCCGACGGCCGGGTCGCGGTCATCACGTCGCTTAGCATGGACCACACCGCCGTGCTTGGCGACTCCATCGAGAAGATCGCGTTCGAGAAGGCGGGCATCATCAAGCGCGGGGCGATGGTCGTGACTGCGCCGCAGGTGCCGGAGGCGATGGCGGTGGTGCGCGCGAAGGCGTGGGAGATGGGCGCGCGGTTGGTCGAGGCGGGCCGCGACGTGACATGGACGGCGGGCCGCCATGACCTGACCGGCCAGGCCGTGACCGTGCGGACGCCGCGCCGCGCGTATGACCTTTGGCTGCCGCTGCTCGGCTCGCACCAGCAGGAGAACGCCGCCGTCGCCGTCGCCGCGGTCGAGGCGATGGACATGGCCGTGACGCCGGACTCGATCGTCGCCGGCGTGCGCGAGGTGCACTGGGACGGCCGCTTCCAAGTGCTGGGCGCGCGGCCCTACGTGGTCGTCGACGGCGCGCACAACCCCTACTCGATGGGCCGCCTGCGCGAGGCGGTGCGGGAGTTCATCGCGCCGCGCCGCACCGTGCTGCTGTACGGGATGTCCAGCGACAAGGACCTCGCGCACATGATCGCGGAGATCGCGCCCATCGCGGACCGCGTCATCGCCTGCGCGTCGCGGCACCCGCGCGCGGTGCCGGCGGCCAGGCTGCGCGAGGCGTTCCAGCAGGCCGGCATCGCGGCCGAAGCCGCCGTCGACGTGCCCTCGGCGCTCGCGCTGGCGCGGTCGCACGCAGGCGAGCACGACCTGGTGCTGGCGACGGGATCGTTGTTCATCGTCGGCGAGGTGCTCGAGTCATGGTTCGGGATTCCGCCCGAGCATTACCCGGAGCTAGACCCAGCGAGCCTGACCGCGCGCCCCGGCACCTTACCATAAAGGCTGTGCAGCGCATGGTGGAATTTACCCGTAACGGCAAGAAGCGCGTGGTCGTGACCGGCATGGGCGCGATTACGCCGCTGGGCGAATCGGTGCAGGCGTTTTGGGATGGCCTGGTGGCCGGTCGCTCCGGCATCGGTCGCATGACGCTGACCGACCCCAGCGCGTATCCGTGCCAGGTGGCGGGCGAGGTGAAGGGGTGGGACCCGGACCGGCACATCGACAAGCGCGAGTCGCGGCGCATGGCGCGTTTCTCTCAGCTGGCGGTGGCGGCCACGCACGAGGCGACGCGGCAGGCGCGGCTCTCGGCCGAGCGGATCGACAGCACGCGCTTCGGCGTGGTGTTCGGCAACGGCAACGGCGGCTTTCCGAACATCGACGAGGCGATGCGGACGGTTGTGACGAAGGGCGGCATGCGCATGTCTCCCTTCTTCTTTCCGATGGCGCTGCCGAACATGGCCGCGGCGAACATCAGCCGCCTGTTCGGGGCGCACGGCATCAGCAACACGATCGTCACCGCGTGCGCCGCGTCGACGCAGTCGGTGGGCGAGGCGGCCGAGGTGATCCGCCGCGGCGCGGCCGACGTCGTCATCACAGGGGGCGCGGAGGCGGGCATCAGCGAGCTGGGGCTGGCCGGGTTCGCCGTGATGCGGGCGTTGGCGAGCTCGCATAACGACGACCCGCCGCTGGCGAGCCGGCCCTTCGACGCCGACCGCGATGGGTTCGTGCCGGCGGAGGGCGCGGGCATCCTGATCGTCGAATCGCTGGAGCACGCGCTGCGGCGCGGCGCGCCGGTGCTGGCCGAGGTGGTCGGCTATGGCGCCTCGTCGGATGCCCACCACCAGTTCCAACCCGACGAGGACGGCGCTGGCGCGGCGCGGGCGATGCGCTGGGCGTTGGACGACGCGGGCGTCGGGCCGCGCGAGATCGACTACATCAACGCGCACGGCACCTCGACGCCGCTGAACGACGCCTCGGAGACGGCCGCGATCAAGCGGGTGTTCGGCGACTTCGCGTACAAGGTGCCGATCAGCTCCACGAAGTCGATGATCGGCCACGCCCTCGGCGGCGCCGGCGGCATGGAAGCCATCGCCAGCGTGCAGACGATTCTCACGGGCGTGATGCACCCCACCGTCAACTACCAGAAGCCCGACCCGGCGTGCGAGCTGGACTACGTCCCGAACGTGGCGCGCCGGAAGCCGGTGCGGACGGTGCTGTCCAACAGCTTTGGGTTCGGCGGCCAGAATGCGTGCTTGGTCTTCCGCGCGTTCGACGAATAACGTATAATTTCAGTGTCGCCCACGTTACTTATAGCGCGAGGTGAGCATGCCGGCAGTCGAGAAGTCCGACCTGATCGTCTACACGCGCTACGACTGCGCGTACTGCGACGCGCTGAAGCACGACCTTGACCACGCGGGCACGGAATATCAGGAGATCAACATCATCGACCATCCCGAGTATCAGGAATTGGTCGAGAAGTTGGCGGGGGGCGAGCGCATCACGCCGGTGATGGTCGAGGGCGACAAGGTGGTCGTGGGCTATCGCGGCATCGGATGCGCCTATTAGGGGCATCGCCCAAACGCGCGTCACCTGTTATGATTGTCGCGTGCTCGGAGCGATCCGAGCATTCGTTTGCACGGCCGGAAGGCATCGCGGCCCGGTGGTGTAGCCTGGTTAACACACTTCCCTGTCAAGGAAGAGATCGCCGGTTCAAGTCCGGTCCGGGTCGCCAGCGATGACAAGATGAGGGCTCCGCTTCGGCGGGGCCCTTTTTTTGCTTCGGATTCCCCCGCCGCGCGACAGGACTAATCCAACCGAATCGGCCCGCCGTCCGGCTGGACGCGCGGCACCCCCTCGCGCGTACACTACCGGCGGCCCGCAAATCCCCTCGATGTTGGAGAGCGAGAGGCATGCCACCGCAGCGTATTTGGGTCACCGACCCATCCGATCCGTCCCGCCGCATGTGGGTGACCGACCCGCGCAACCGCTTTGGCCGTTATGCCGCCGAGCGGCCGTCCGGGGAGCGCTTCGACTTTCCGCGCAGCCGTCGCGAGGCGAGCGACGTGGCGAACGTCGCGCTGGCGATGGGCTTCGGCTTGCTGGCCGTCGGCACGATGATCCGCGCGCTGCTGCGACTGCCGCTGGGCCGTTACTAACCCTGGCGGCGCGGCCGCCGTCGGCGGGCTCCCGTGTGCCGGGCGGCTCGATGCGGGCTCAGAACCCGCGGTCGGCCCAGGGCCGCACCACCGCATTCAACGCCTCGGGCGGCAGCGCGATGTCCATCGGTTCGTCGAAGTCCCAATAGAAGGTATCCATGCGGATCTCGAGGACGGCGATGGAGCCGTCGTCCCCGGCTTCCGTGTCCGCTTCGAACAAGGCGCGCAGGGGCAAGAAGGTTTCAGGGTGGATCCAGTAGCGGACGCGTACGGACCACGACAAGTCCGTCATCGCCGATAGGACGTTAGGGTCGATCGCGCCGTGGGACGAGAGGCCCGATCCCGGGGCTTCCAGTATCTTGCGCATGTTCGGTTGAAGCTCCGGCACGTAATAGTCACGGCCCTCGATCGTTTCGACGGCGAACGAGGAAGACTCCGTGACATCTTCGAGCAGCCGCGTGCGGCCTTCCAGGCTTTCGGCTGCCCACAAATCGTCGAATTGGGTGTTCATGCTCGCGGGCATGGTTGACTTGATCCACGGTTGGTCGCCAGGGCCGGGCTCGAAGCGGGTGTGGGCGTAGACGTCGTACCCAATCATGTACATCGACGTCGTGGCCGACCCGACGGGGTCGGATTGGTATGACACGCCGAAAGTGGCGGTGCCGCTCACGCCGCTTCGTCGGCGAGCGGTGTCGGTCGCGCTCTCCATGACGCTCGACATCGTGTACGCCACCGGATCCCCCATGGCTTTGTTTCTGACCGTCGTGTACAAGCTGGTCCGGTAGGTGGCGACATCGCGCGCGGCTGCCCTGACGCGCTGCGCGATTGCCTGGGCATCGCTCGGCTCGGCGGGCTCGGGCGCGCCGCAGGCGGCAAGGGCCGCCACCAGGGCAAGCAACGTCGCCAACATCCCAATTTGCCCGTGGATCGCCGACCGGGTGCTGGAACGGCTCGCTCCCATGCCACGCCTCGCCGCATGATGAAATCGGTTCACGCGACGCTACGCACTTGAATGCGAAACGTCAACGTGGCGCTGTCGCAAGAACGAACCGGCCCCGGCATGTCGCGCCAGGGCCGTTGCGTGGCCGCCGTCGGCAGGCTCCCGTGTGCCGGGCCCCGCGAGCGCGCCGCATCCATTGAACCGCGTGTGAAACCGGCGTTGGTGAAGGGACGATGAGGGCCGGATTAACGCCCCGTTAAGGCCCGGCCCGGGCGCGTGGCGGTGGGCGACTGGCGCCCGCTACCGTCGCGGCCCCGGCCCGCGACCGCCGCGCGTGCCTAAGCCGCCGCCTTGATGATGTCGTCGAACGGCACGGGGTTGGTCTTGTGCTCCGCCAGGGCCGACATGGCGCCTTGGACGGAGGGCGCGACGGCGCGCGCGATGGGCTTCGCCAAGCGGAGCGTGCGCGGCGCGGGGGCGGCCTTCGGCGACCGGCCGCCAGCCGCTTCGATCAGCTCGCGGTGGTACTCGCCGAACAGATATTCCAACATGACGCTACCTCTGGCGACGGGTTCGGATGGGCTCGCCTGGCGGCCTCGCATCGCGAGGTCCATTGGCGCATCCGGCCGCCGACCGTCGAATAGCGTATGCCGGCGCGACGGCCGCCACGATGTACGAAAGGGTAGGCGGGGGCCATCCTTTCGCGAGGCCGCCCGGAGCCCATTTCGCGCGGGCTCACGCCGACGTGGAGGAGCGGTCCGCCGGGGACTCGCGCTTCTTCAGGCCGCGCTCCAGCGTGCGCCGCGAGACGAGCACGTAGTGTTGGCAGGTGAGGCAACGGATGCCGATGTCGGCGCCGACGCGCTCGACGCGCCAGGCGTGGCCGCCGCAAGGATGAGCCTTACGCAGCGTGAGCGTGTCGCCCAGGGCGAACGGCGTCACCATGCGAAGCCCGAGCCTTCGCCGCGCGCGGTGCCGATCGCGTCGCGCAGCCTTGTCGCCGCATCGCGCGCCGCCTCCGCGAAGCCGGCGCCCTTCGCGGCGTAGATGACCTGCCGGGACGCATTGATGAGCGCGCGCCGGCCGCGGCCGTCCATGCCGTTCCGCACGCTCGCCTCCAGGTCGCCGCCCTGCGCGCCGACGCCGGGGATGAGCAGCGGCATCGTGGGGCACAGGGCGCGCACGTGGGCAAGCTCGCCCGGCGCCGTCGCGCCCACCACGAGGCCGACGTTGCCGGCCTGGTTCCACGATTGGGCCTCGCGGGTCATGTATTCGTACAGCGGCGTTTCGCCGTGGACGGGCAGCGATTGGAACTCGGCGCCGCCGGGGTTGGACGACCGCACCCAAATGAAGATGCCCTTGTCCCTGTAGGCCAGGAACGGCTCCACCGAGTCGCGCCCGCCCCACGCGTTGACCGTCGTCGCGTCGGCGCCCCATATCTCGAAGGCGGCCTTGGCGTAGGCTTGCGCCGTGTTGCCGATGTCGCCGCGCTTCGCGTCCAAGATCACCGGGATGTGGCTGGGGATGGCCTTCATCGTGGCCTCGAGCGCGCGCATGCCTTCGATGCCCTCGGCCTCGTAGAAGGCCGAGTTCGGCTTGAAGGCGCAAACGAGATCGGCGGTGGCGTCGACGATCGCCTTCGTGAAGGTGCCGATGTCGTTGACGGGCATCGACGGGCGCCAGGGGTCGAGGCCCACCACCAGCAGGCTGCGATTGCGCTTGGCGGCGGCATCGAGCTTGTCGACGAAGCTGGTCACGGCGTGTCCTCGGTTATGATGTGCTGCGATGGTAGCACGACCTCCAAGCAAGCGTCCCCGGAAACCGGCGGGGCGGCCGCGGCGGCGCGACCTGCCCGCTCTGTTGTTGGACATCCACGACCGCCTGCTGGCGGCGTATGGGCCGCAGGGCTGGTGGCCGGGCGACGGCCCGATGGAGACGATTTTCGGCGCCATTCTGGTGCAGAACACGTCGTGGGGCGGCGCCGAGAAGGCGCTGCGTAACCTGAAGGCGGCAGGGGCGTTGTCGCCTCAGGCGATCCGCGACATGCCGGAGGACGAGCTGGCGGCGCTGATTCGCCCCAGCGGTTACTTCAAGAGCAAGGCGCGCAAACTGAAAGCGATGGCGGCGCACCTCGCCACGCACGGCGACGACGTGGGACGCTGGCGCGAGCGCGATGCGAAGGAGCTGCGCGCGGAGCTGCTGGGCGTGTGGGGCATCGGGCCCGAAACCGCGGACGACATCGTGCTCTACGCGGCGCACCTGCCATCGTTCGTGATGGACGCGTACACCGTCCGCATCGTCGACCGCCTGGGCATCCAGCCCGCCAAACGCACGTACGAGGGGTACCAGGCGTTGTTCGAGGCGAACCTGCCGGTGGATGTCGCGCTGTGGAACGAGTACCACGCGCTGCTGGACGCCCACGCGCGCCTCACTTGCAAGAAGCGGGCGCCGCTGTGTGGGGCGTGCGCGGTCCGCGACGTGTGCACGGAAGGGCGCCGGCCGGACTCGGCGGGGTGACCCCCGCGCTCGCGGGCGGCGGCCCCTACCGCTGGGGCTCGAACTTGGGCTCCTCGGGCTTGATGTAGCCGACGAACGGCAGGTTGCGGTACTGCTCGTTGTAGTCCAGGCCGTAGCCCACCACGAACTCGTCCGGAATTTGGAAGCCGACGTAGTCGATGCGGACGTCGGTCATGCGGCGCGCCGGCTTGTCCAGCAGCGCGCACACGGCGAGGCTCGCGGCCAGCTTCGTCGCGAGGTGCCCGAGCAGGTGCTTCAGCGTGAGGCCCGTGTCGACGATGTCCTCGACTAGGATGACGTGACGGTCCTTCAAGTCCACCTCGACGTCCTTCACGAGCGAAACGCCCTTGTGCTCGGCGCCCGCGTAGGACGAGGTCTTGATGAAGTCCATCTGCACGCCGGGCACGTCCACGTTGCGTATGAGGTCGGAGAGGAACACCATCGCGCCGCGCAGCACGCCGATGAGCACGGGGTCGCGGCCGGCGTAGTCTTTCGTGATCTGCCGGCCGATCTCGCGCACGCGCTTGGCGACCTCGTCGGCGCCGATGAGCTGGTGCACGCCGCCCACGACCTTGGCTCCGGCCATGGGCCCGTGGCCGTATTTCGCCAGGAACCGCATGATGTCGCGCCGGTACAGCAGCAGCACGTTGACATCGGGGTAGAGCTCGCGAAGGCGGCGCAGCTTACGGTTCTTCTGCGTCACCAGGCTCTGCTTCATCGTCGTCAGCTCGAGGTAGCGGTCCTCGGCGGGCAGGTAGAAGTCGGGCGTGAACATCTCGGTCACGCGGTTGCCCTCCCAACGAAGCGGGAACGACCGCGGCTCGTAAAGGTACTTGATGCCGTAGAAGTCCAGCGCCTTCGCGATCTCGCGCTCGCTGGGGTGCATGAACGACACGTCGAGCGTTTCGTCCGGGCCCATGGCGCGCCGCTCGCGCTTGCTCACGCGTTCCCGCGCGGGAACGCCGACCTCGTCCTCGGTCTCCTCCGGCTCCTCCGCCTCCTCCTCGGCCTCGTCGGCCTCGGCCCACTGGCGCAAGCGTTCGAGGCGCGCGGCGTCCGCCTGTTTGCGGGCGGCGTCGCCGGCGATGGCGGGCGGGGGCGCGGGGGTTTCCCGGCGCTCGAACGTGCCGCGCTCGCCCAAGCGACGGCGGCCACGGC
>Ga0194132_10011208_pt1 | contig 11643 bp, 9 predicted proteins | sample TA2KigOf80mmetaG_FD_148612 | JGI IMG/M metagenome (GOLD analysis project Ga0194132, IMG submission 148612) | Freshwater microbial communities from Lake Tanganyika, Tanzania - TA2015054 Kigoma Offshore 80m | ecosystem: Environmental > Aquatic > Freshwater > Lake | place: Tanzania: Lake Tanganyika... | reverse complement strand
CGTGGATGAACCGATTCCGCCGGCTCCTCGTCCGCTGGGAGAAGCGCGAGCAGAACTACGAGGCAATGCTCCATCTCGCCTGTGCCTGGATCACGATGAAACTGGCTGGGGTTTTCGGATAGGCTCTAAGTTCTGCTAGGCACGGAACCTGCTCACTGCCTGCGATGTCTGCTCGCGGAGGAAATGCGTTGATGTCGTCGTGGAGGATCGTCGCCAGCGCATCGCTGGTCTGTTCCCTGCTGATCGCCGCCTCGGCGCACGCGGCGACGGAAGCTCCTCGGGTCTCCGGCAGCTGCTCCATCGAGTTCCTGGGAACCTCGACGTTGCACGACTTCGAGGGCACCGCTCCGTGTGCCGTGCTCACCATCGAGTCCCCGGATGCGAGCGGACGCTATGGAGCGCGCGCCGAAGTCGCGGTCACGGCGATGAAGACGGGCATCTCCGCGCGCGACAAGCGCATGCGCGAGATGTTCGACGCGAAGCGCTTCCCCACGATCGTTGCGGCGTTCTCGAACGTCGATCCGGCAGCGCTGCGCGTGCAAAAGGCGCTGCCCTTCCGCATCACGATTCACGGGCGCGAACGGCAAGCGACGGCCGTGATCGAGCGCTTCTCCGAAACGGACGGGCGAGAGGCACACATCGTGGCCAGCTTCGATCTTTCGCTGAAGGACTTCGCGCTCGAAGCGCCCGTCGCGATGGGATTCATTCGCGTGGGCGACCTCGTGAAAGTGACGGTCTCCGTCGATCTGAAGGCGCTCCCCGCCGGGTCTGCCGCTCCCTCGGCGCGCTGAGAGATCTCTCGCATGGAACGCCCCTCGCACGATGGCGCTCCCGGCGTCCCGGTCCCGATCGCCGGCGCGCATTCGCAGCCTCGATCGCTGGCGCGCGAGCCCGGACGCTACGGTGATTACTTCGCACGCGTTCCGTGTTGGCTGCCGCGACTGACGCCGCCGTGCGAGGAGCGCTGACGATGCGCATCGCGTCCGTGGGCACCGCACTTCCGCAAAATTTCTATGGCCAGGGCGAACTGATCGACGCCCTCGCGAAGCTCTGGTCGGGGCGCTTCCACAACCCGCGGCGCCTCGAGCAGATTCAGCAGAACACGCTCGTCGGCGGGCGCCACCTCGCATTGCCGATCGAGGCGTACGCGTCGCTGACGAGCTTCGGCGCCGCGAACGACGCCTTCATCCGCTGCGGGCTCGAGCTCGGCGAGCGCGCGATTCGCGAGGCGCTCTCGCGAGCGCAGCTCACGCCGCGCGACGTCGACCACGTCTTCGCGCTCTCGGTCACCGGAATCGCCGCGCCGTCGCTCGACGCGAGGCTCGTGAATCGCCTCGGCCTGCGCAGCGACGTGAAGCGCACGCCCATCTTCGGCTTGGGCTGCGTCGGCGGCGCTGCGGGCATCGCGCGCGCAGCGGACTACGTGCGGGCGTTTCCGCGCGAAACGGCGCTCGTGCTCTCGGTCGAGCTCTGCTCGCTCACCCTCCAGCGCGGCGACGCGTCGATCGCGAACGTGATCGCGAGCGGCTTGTTCGGTGACGGCGCAGCCGCGGCGATCGTGCGCGGCGCGGAGACCAGCGCGGCCGGACCGCGCGTGCTCGCGACGCACTCCGTCTTCTATCCGAACACCGAGCACGTGATGGGCTGGGAGGTCGGCGACGGCGGCTTCCGTGTCGTGCTGTCCGCCGACGTGCCGGAGATGGCCGCGGGCCTGCGGCCCGACGTCGACAAGTTCCTCGCCGAATCCGGCCATGCGCTCGCGAACGTCGGCGTGTTCGTGTGCCACCCCGGCGGCCCGAGAGTGCTCGAGGCGGTCGAGGGCGCGCTCTCGCTTCCGCGTAGCGCCCTCGCCGCTTCGTGGGATCACCTCGCGCGCGTGGGGAACCTGTCGAGCGCGTCGGCGCTCTTTCTGCTCGGAGATGCACTCGCGCAGCCGCACGCGACCGGAACGCTCGGCCTCCTGCTCGCGATGGGCCCGGGCTTCTGCAGCGAGCTGGTGCTGCTGCAGTGGTGACCCTCGACGCCGCTTATTTCGCCTTCGTCGCCGCCGTCGCGGCGGAGCGCGGCCTCGAGCTGTGGCTCTCGCGCCGCAACGCAGCGCGCGCCCTCGCGCGCGGCGGAATCGAGCTGGGCCGCGAACACTTCGGCTGGATGCGCGCGATGCACGCCGCGTTCCTCGCCAGCTGCGTGCTCGAGCCTTGGCTGCTCGAGCGCCCTCTGGATCTGCGTCTCGCGCTGCCGATGCTCGCGCTCGCGCTCGGCGCACGGGCGCTTCGGTACTGGGCAATCGCTGCGCTCGGCGAGCGCTGGAACGTGCGCGTGATCGTCGTGCCCGGCGACTCCGTCGTGGCGCGCGGGCCCTATCGCTGGCTGCGCCATCCGAACTACACCGCCGTCGTGATCGAGCTACTCGCGCTCCCGCTCATCCACGCTGCGTGGCTCACCGCACTCGTGTTCAGCGCGCTGAATGGTCTGCTGCTGCGCGAGCGCATTCGCGTCGAAGAGCGCGCGCTCGCGGAGCACTGCACCGGAGGCGAGCAGCTCGGCGATCGGCCGCGGCTCGTGCCACTCGGGAGCGCGCGATGAGCGAGACCCTCGACGGGCTGCTGCGCCTGGTGCGCGAGCGCTTCCCGCGCGTGGGCGAGATCGACTCGCAGACGCGCATCGTGGCCGACCTCGCGCTCGATTCGATCCAGCAGATCGACTTGCTCGTCGAGCTCGAGAATCACTTCGCGATCGCGCTCGAGCTCGAAGATGACGGCGTCGACACGCTCGGTGAGCTCGCCGCGTGCATCGATCGCGCGCGGAGCGCCAGCCGTGTCTGACACGCTCGCGACGCGCTTCGAGGCGGCCGCGCGCGGCAGCGGAACCATCACGTTCGTCGACGCGCGCGAGAACGAGACGAAGATCGCCCACGCGGAGCTGTTCGGGCGCGCGCTGCGCGCTGCGGGCGGACTCGCGGCGCGCGGCATCGTGCGCGGCGATCGCGTGGCCGTGATCGCCGCCACGAGTCCCGAGTTCTTCGACGGCTTCTTCGGCGCGGTGCTCGCGGGCGCAGTGCCGGTCCCCCTCTATCCGCCCGTTCGACTCGGACATCTCGACGAGTACCACGAACGCACGTCCGCGATGCTCGCCGCGGCGCGCGTTCGGCTCGTGCTCACGGATTCGCGCACGCGCCGCGTGCTGGGCCGCACGATCGAGCGCGCGCGCCCGGAGCTCGGCTGCGCGCTGCTCTCGGAAATTTCGGGAGCGCCGGCAACGCCGAGCTCGCGGGATCCGGATGCGCTCGGCTTCATCCAGTTCTCGTCCGGTACGACGCAAGCGCCGAAGGCCGTTGCGCTCACCCACCGCCAGATCCTCGCGAACGTGGACGCGATCGGCGCTGCCATCCTGGGCGCGTATCCCGAGAGCGATTCCTTCCGTCACGTCGCCGCGAGCTGGCTGCCGCTCTACCACGACATGGGCCTCGTCGGCGGCGTGTTCACCTCGCTCTTCCACGGCCGCGATCTCGTGTTGATCCCGCCGGAGCACTTCATCGCGCGGCCCGCGCTCTGGCTCCGCGCGATCTCTCGGCACCGCGCCACGATCAGCCCGGCGCCGAACTTCGCTTATGCGCTGTGCGCCGAGCGCATCCGCGATGACGAGATCGCGGGGATCGATCTCTCGGCGTGGCGCGTCGCGATGAACGGCGCAGAGCCCGTGACGCCGCGCGCGCTCGAGCGCTTCGTCGAGCGCTTCGGCTCAGTCGGTTTGCGCGAGGAAGCGCTGACGCCCGTGTACGGCCTCGCCGAGGCGACCCTCGCGGTCACGTTCAGCACGCTGCGCGAGCGCTTTCGCGTGCTGCGCTTCGACGCCGAGGCGCTCGCTGGGAAGCGGAGGGCGATTCTCTCTCCCAGTGGCGTACCGCTCGTCTCGCTCGGCCCTCCGCTCGCCGGCTTCGGTCTCCAGATCGCCGACGACTCCGGTGCGCCGCAAGCCGAAGATGTGCTCGGGCGCGTGCGCGTGCGCGGGCCATCCGTGATGAGCGGCTACGACGGCTTGCCCGAGGAAAGCGCGCGCGTCCTCTCGGGCGGCTGGCTGGACAGCGGGGACCTCGGCTTTCTCCATCGCGGCGAGCTCTTCTTGTACGGACGCGCCAAGGATCTCGTGATCGTGCGCGGCAAGAACTACGCGCCGCAGGACTTCGAGCGCGCGCTCGACGACCTCGCTGGCGTGAGGCCGGGGTGCAGCGCGGCGGTCGGTGTGCTCGCACACGATGGAAGTGGCGAGGAGCTCTGGCTGTTCGTCGAGCGGACCCACGATGCCGGCGCGAGCGACGAGGAGCTGGGCACGGCGATCCGCGTCCGCACGCTCGAGCGCAGCGGCCTGCGCCCAGGGCGCGTGATCGTGCTCGCGCCGGGCACGCTGCCGCGCACGTCGAGCGGAAAGATTCGGCGGGCGGAGACGCTTCGGCTCGAGCGCGCAGGCGAGCTCACGGCGCCCGCGCGGGTCTCGCTGCCGCGTCTCGCACTCGAAATGTTGCGCTCGCTGCGAGCCTTCGCGCGTGCGCGCAGTTGACGCGCTCGTCGTCGGCGCCGGGCCCGCGGGACTCGCGTGCGCGACGCTGCTCGCGCGGCGCGGACTCACGGTGTGCGCGATCGAAAAGCGCGAGGCGCCGCTCGACAAGGCGTGCGGCGAGGGCGTCATGCCCGCCGGCGTCCGCGCCCTCGCGGCGCTCGGCGTCGAGGTCGGCGCGCTGCGCGCGGCGCCGTTCGTCGGCGTGCGCTTCATCGACGGCGCGCGCGAGACCTCCGGGAGATTCGCGAGCGGCCCGGGCCTCGGCGTGAGGCGCACCGCGTTGTCCACCGCCCTTCGCGCGTGCGCCGAGAAGGCCGGCGCCGAGCTGCGCTTCGACTGCGCGCTCGAGCGATTCACCGCGGACACGTCGCGCGTGCGCGCACAGACATCGCAGGGTGAGCTCGAGGCGCGCGTCCTGATCGGCGCCGACGGCCTCGGCAGCCGCGTGCGCGCAGCCAGCGCGCTCGCGGCGCCACTGCCGACGCGCAGGCGCTTCGGCATGCGTCGGCACTTCCGCTTGGCGCCGTGGAGCGAGTACGTCGAAGTGCACTGGTCCGAGGGCGTCGAGGCATTCGTCACGCCGGTTGCCCGAGACGAAGTCGGCATCGCGCTGCTCTGGTCGGGCTCCGCTGCGCGCTACGACGAGCTTCTGACGCGCTTCCCGGCGCTCGCGATGCGCGTCCGCGGCGCGGAGCCCGCGAGCGAGGTGCGCGGCGCGGGACCGTTCTGGCAACGCGCTCGGCGGCGCTGCGCCGGAAACTCCGTCGCGCTGCTCGGCGACGCCGCGGGCTACACCGACGCGGTGACGGGCGAAGGCATCACGCTCTCGCTGCTGTGCGCGAATGCGCTCGCAGATGTGATCGCGCGCGGCGCGCCTCTCGCGGAGTACGAACGCGCCTGGGCTCGCGCGACGCGGGCGCACCGCGCCATCGCCGCCCTGCTCGGCTTCGGTGTCGCGCATCCGCGCGCGCGCCGCGCTGCATTTCGTGCGCTGAGCGCGCAGCCGCGCGCGTTCGAGATTCTGCTGCGCGTCGCGGCGAGCGAGGAGCAGCCGTGGAGAAGCTGATCGCCGCCTGCATCCGGCGCCCGCTGCTCACCGTGCTCGGCGGGCTGCTCGTCACGCTGGCGCTCGGCGCGGGTGCGCTCCGGGTCGGAACCGACAGCGGCTACGCGGCGTTCCTCGGCTCGCAGCACCCGGCGATTCGCGCGCTCGAGTCCGTAACGAATCGCTTCGGAGGCGGCGTCCCCTTCGCGATCGTCTACCGCTGCGCGCCGCCGGCTCCGTGCGCGAGCGTGTTCGATGCGAACGCGCTCGCGATGGCGCACGCGCTCAGCAGCGAGATCGCAGCGATTCGCGGCGTCGCGCGCGCCGAGAGCGTCGCGACGGCTCCACTCCTCGCGCCCGAGCTCTTCGACTTGCCGCGAGCGCGCCAGCTCTCGCCGGAGGGGACGCCGGTCAGCGATCTGGCCGAGCTGATTCCGCGCGCGCTGCGCGACCCGCTTTGGGTCGGGCAGATCGTGTCGAGCGACGGCCGCGTCGGCGCGGTGATCGTGCAGCTCGCGGACTCCTCGGGCGCCACCGCCGAGCGGGTCGTGGACGGCGCGCGCGCGGCGCTGGCGCCTTGGGAGGCGCGCGGCTTTCGCTTCGCGCTCTCCGGCGGCCCCGTGGAATTCGTCGTCGCGGGCCGCGAGCTCGATCAGCAGGTGCAGCGCCTCGTGCCGGCGATCGTCCTGCTCGTGGGCGTGATCGTGCTGCTCGCCTTCCGCGCGCTCGCGCCGGCGCTGCTCACGCTCGGCTGCGCGGGCGCCTCGCTGATCTGGGCCGTGGGACTGCAAGGTTGGCTCGGCTGGCCGCGCACGAGCTTCTTCCAAGTCTTGCCGCCGCTCATGCTCACGGTCGGCGTTTGTTATGGCATCCACCTCGTCACGGCGTTCGCCGAGCGACTCTCCGAAGCCGAAGGCGAGAGCCGCGAGCAAGCTCTGCGGCATGCACTCGCGGAGGTCGCCTCGCCGGCGCTCTTCACGGCGCTGACCACGGCCGCCGGCTTCATCTCGTTCTTCACGAGCGGCCTCGAGAGTCTCGTGCGCTTCGGCGTGATCGCCGCGTCCGGGGTGATGGCGGCGTTCGCGACCGCGTTCCTCCTCCTGCCGATCCTGCTCGTGCGCGTGCCCGCGCGCTGGATCGTGGCGCCGCGCTCGCACGCGATGTGGAGCCGCCTCGTCGGCCGCATCGCCGACGCGGTCGGCCATCGCCGCGCGTGGATCGCCGGCGGCGCGCTCGTCGTGACGGCTCTCGGCGTCGCGGGCATCGGCCGGCTCTCGATCGACGCGAGCTTCGAGCAGGTGTACGGAGAGCACAGCCGCGTCGTGCGGTGGGCGCGCGAGGCGGCCGCGCTCCGCAGCGCCGACTCACTCGAAGTCGCGATCTTCCTGCCGCCGGAGATGTCCGTGACGGACCCTCGCGCGCTGCGCGCCGCCCTGCGCGTAGAGGCGCTCGCGGCGCTCGACGGGATCGGACGGCCGCTCTCGATCCTCGCGCCGATGCGCGAGCTGAACGCTCTCGTGCATGAGAATGCCCTCGCGCTCTCGGGCCCTCGCGCGACTCCCGAGCGGCCCGGCCAGCTCTATCGCCTGATGCGCGCCGAGCAGCCCGACCTCGTGGCGCTTTTCGCGGCCGAGGCGCAAGGCGCAGAGCCCGCCGCGCTCCGCATCTCGTTCCAGGGTGAGAAGCTTCCGCAGGATGAGCTGCGCGCGCTCGTGGCGCGCGTGCGCGGCGAGGTGAACGCCGCGCTTCCGCCGGGGGCCACCGCGGTCGTGACCGGCCCGCTCGCCGTCGTGAGCGGCATGATCGACGAGATTCGCGACACCCAGATCGGGAGCTTCGGCTCCGCGCTGGCGCTCGTCGCGCTGCTCTCGGCAATCGCGCTGCGCTCGATCCCGCTCGCGCTCCTCGCGATGATTCCGACCACGGTGCCGGCTGTGCTCACGCTCGGCGCGATGGGGTTTCTGGGCATTCCGCTCGACATGGGCACGGCGATGGTCGCGTCGGTGCTGCTCGGACTCGGTGTCGACGAGGCGCTGCACTTGCTCGCGGGCTACCGCCGTCATCGCGAGGCCGGCTTCGCACGCGACGAAGCCATGCACGCCGCCCTCTGCGGCGTGGGCCGCGCGCTCTTCACCACCGCCGGAGCCCTCGCGGCGGGCTTCCTCGTGCTGTTCTTCGTGCCGTGGCAAAGCCTGTCGAGCTTCGGGCTCGTCACCGGCGTCGCGATCGGAGCCTCGTTGCTCGCGGACTTGTTATTGCTGCCCGCCGCGATCGGATCGCGCCGGCGCGCGCCCGCGCGTTCCGCCGCTCTCGCGAACGGCTGAGCCGAAGCACTCGAGGCGGTTCAGTCCGCGAACGCGGGAATGAGGTGCTTCGCGACCGTGCTCATGCCCGCGAGCACTTGCTCGTGCGCGATGTCGGCGTACTGGAACATGCACAGCAGCCGCGTGGCGCCGATGTCGCGGTACGCCTCCATCTTGCGCTTGCACGTCGCGACGTCGCCGATGATCACGGACGGCACGGGCAGGAGCACCTCGTACGCCTCTTCGTTCGAGATCTTCTCGCCCGCCGCGAAGCGCCGTAACACCTGCACGACGGGGTGATCCTTTTCCAGCGGAATCTCGGTCGTGACGCCGCCGCCGAGCGCGAGCGAGCGCTGCGCCGCGGGATCGTTCGGCAGTAAGTTCCCGCGAATCTGCGAGTACCAGATCTCGGGTGTCGCGTGGAAGACGCGCGGCGCCGCGGCCACGTACCAGATCGCGCCGAGCGCGGCGCCGCTCGCGATCGCGCGCTTCGTGCTCTCCGCCGCGTGCACGAACGTGAAGACGCCGGCCTCGCGATTCACGAAGTGGCCGGCGGGCTCCTCCATCTCCGTGAGTCCTTGTCGGTGCTCCTTCAGCAGCGCTTCCATCGGCCCGAGCTCGGTGAGCAGCGTGGTGCCGAGCGCGCCGACGCCCAGGCGGCCCGCGAGCCGGAACGACTCGGGGCTCGAGCACGTCTGCCAAAGCCGCGGGTGCGGCTTCTGCAGCGGCTTCGGGATCACGTTGCGCGGGGGAATCTTCAGCAGCTCCGAGTCCCACGAGAACTCTTGCTGCGTCCACATCTTCGGAATCATGCGCATCGCTTCGATGAGCTGCTGCCGCGAGGTGTTCGGGTCGACCTGGAACGTGTCCCACTCGCCGGCGCCGGTGCGCGCCAGACCGAGCTCCGCTCGTCCGCCGCTGATGTGGTCGAGCAGCGCGAGGCGCTCCGCGACGCGCAGTGGGTGGTTGATCTTGAACGGCGCGAGCACCCCTGCGTGGCCCAGATGGATGCGCTTCGTGCGCGTCGCGATCCAGGCGAGCTGCACCTCGGGCGCACTGCTCCAGCTGAACTCGAGCGCGCCGTGGTGCTCGACCGTCCACCAGGTGTCGAAGCCGACCGCGTCGGCGTGCTCCGCCTGCGCGAGCGTCTCCGCGTAGACGCGCTGCTCGTGATCCGGCAGAAACGGCGCGGCCTTCTGCGTCTCGCAGAACACGTCCAGCTTCATCGAGACACCTCGGCCGCGCCGAGTGCGCGGCGCGAGTGATTAGGACGACGACGTGCTCGGCTCAGTATGCCCAGCCGATCTTGAACCCGTAGAGGCGCGGCGGATGCAGGTTCCCCTGCTCCGGGAACAACTCCGAGCCCGCGCCCACCGAGAGGTTCATGATGTGGTCGTTGTCCTCGACGTTCGTCATGTACAGCTCGACGTTGAACTGGCCGGCGTCCATCGGCGGCGCGTCCCAGCGCACGCGCACGTTCCACTGGTCCCACGCCGGCGCGCGATCGCGGTCGAGCTGGTAGGGCCGGAAGAAGGCCTCGCTCTGGTAGTGCCAGTCGAAGCGCGGCGTCAGCGTCGAGGCGCCCAGCTCGAACGCGTACTGGCCGCCGAGGCTCAGCGACCACTCCGGCGTGCGGTTCAGGCGATTCCCGCTCTGGTCGGTCGTGGTGGCTCCGCCGAGCCCGGCCGGCACAGGATCGGCGCTCGTGTACTTGCTGTACTCAGCGTGGTTCCACGCGACCGTGCTGTCGAACTGCAAGCCGTCGAAGGGCGCCGCGACCAGCTCGAGCTCGATGCCTCCGACCTTGGCCGTCGCAGCGTTCTCGATGAGCGCGCCGAAGCCGGTCAGGATGAACACCTGGAGGTCGTCGTAGTCGTTGAAGTACGCGGCGACGTTCGCCTGCAGACGGTTCTCGAACCAGCGCGTCTTCGCACCCACCTCGTACGCCCAGATGTCCTCGGGGTCGTAGATGTTGTCTCGAGCCGGGTTGGCCCCCAAGGAGCCGCCGCTCTTGTAGCCCTTCGCGACCGACGCGTAGAACATCAACTCGTCCGCGGGCCGGTACTCGAGGACGAAGCGGCCGGTCAATCGATCCCAGCTGTCGCCTTGCGGATCAGACACGAACGGAGCGAAGGCGCCGGGCGGGCACGGACACGGCGGGAAACCCAATGCCGTGAACGAGAAGTGGCTCGCCTTGTTCTTCTCGTCGCTCGAGTAGCGGAGGCCCAACCGCAGCGTGACCGGGTCGAGATCGATCGATCCTTCCGCGAAGCCCGCGTACGACTTCGACTCGAACTCGCCGTTGCTGTCGTAGCGGAAGGGGAACACGGCGCGATTCACGTCGTTGAACAGAAAGTCGATCGAGGATTCCTCGCTGAGGGCGAAGAAGCCGACGATCCAGTTGAAGCGCGAGTCGCCCGCCGAGGCGAGCTGGATCTCACCGGTCCACTGCTCGCTCAGCTCGGTCCACGTCGTGAAGCTGTGCGGCTGCTCGCTGAAGTCGTTGTCGGCAACCTGCGTCCACTCGTTGTCGTTGTACGAGATGAACGTGCTGAGGCGGAGCGGCCCGAGGCCGCCGAGCTCGAGGTCTTGCTCGAGGCCTAGGCGGAAGAACTTCGAATCCATGTCGAGCGCGGTGTCGATGTCCTGCCGGATCTTGCGCTTGTTGCTCGAGAACGGGAACGGGCTCGAGAGGAACGTGTTGGGGTCGTTTCGATACTGCCCCGCCGCGCCGTCGTCCCAGTGGTACTGCACCGTGAACAACACCTCGGTGCCCTCTCTGGGCTCCAGCAGGAGGTGCGTCCGGAACGCCCAGACGTCCTGCTCGTCGATGTCGTTGCACTTCCCGTCGAGGCAGAACGAGTCGTCCGCGACGTTCTTCAAGTAGCCGTCGTGGCTCTCGCGGATGGCGGAGACGCGGAACTTGAGCCAGTCCGTGATCGGCCCACCGCCGGCGAAGCGCGCGCGGATCGAGCTGAAGTTCCCATAACCGAAGTCGGCGATCGCATCCCACTCGTCGGTCGGCTTCTTCGAGACCACGTTGATCGAGCCGCCGGTCGCGTTGCGGCCGTAAAGCGTGCCCTGAGGCCCGCGCAGAACCTCGATGCGCTCCGCGTCGAAGAGCTGCGCGGCGGCCGCGGTCGGACGGCTCAGGTAGACGCCGTCGAAGTGGTAGGCGACGCCGGGGTCGCCGCCGGTCGTCACGTTCTCGTTGCCGACGCCGCGAATCGCGATCTGCGTGATCGGCGAGTTGCCGCCGCCCTCGGTGTAGAAGAACCCGGGAACGTGCCGGTGAAGGTCCGCGGCACTGCCGATTCCCAGACGCTCCATCGCGTCCGCGTCGAAGGCAGAGATCGAGACCGGCGTGTCCTGCACCGTGCTCTCACGGCGTTCGGCGGTGATCGTGATGTCTTCGATTCCCTCGGAAGCCGGGGCGGCGGCCGGCGCTGCAGGCGCGGCCTCCTGGCCGAGCGACGCGAGCGGAACCAGTGCGACACAGGCGACGAGCGAGAGCGCGCGAAGGCGAATGATCATCGGTCCCTCCTCCGGATCGCAGGCGCGCGATCCAAGACGCTTGTATTGTTTACCGCGATCGCGCGCCGCTCCGCAAGTGACCTGCTGGCATTTCTCGGACCAACGGTCTCTAGAGAACGGCCCCTGGTTGCTCTGTTGATCGACCTCGCGCGGCAAACTCTGCCGGCGTGAGATTGCCGAGGCTCGAGTGCGGACGGACGGTGT
>Ga0194132_10011206_pt1 | contig 11645 bp, 12 predicted proteins | sample TA2KigOf80mmetaG_FD_148612 | JGI IMG/M metagenome (GOLD analysis project Ga0194132, IMG submission 148612) | Freshwater microbial communities from Lake Tanganyika, Tanzania - TA2015054 Kigoma Offshore 80m | ecosystem: Environmental > Aquatic > Freshwater > Lake | place: Tanzania: Lake... | reverse complement strand
GCTCATAGTTGATGGGGTCGCAATAGCGAGATATAGCTACAGTACCCCAGCGCTATCGATGACGCTGCCAAAACCTTGGCTTAACTCGAAAGGACAGAAACTTTCCTACGAAAACGTGCTTCGACTCGGGCTAGGTTTTTGTGAATTAGCGACTTCCCAAAAGAAATTCTATCTTCAAAACAATTCTGGAAATGAAATCCTGTCAGCGGTTAGAGAGTTTTCTAGTCTCTTGAGCAACGCTACTACTGCTCGCAAAAATCCCTCAGGTTTTCAGGAAATGAAGAAATCTATAGGAGGAATAGGTGAAGGTCTTATTTCAGAAGTCTACTTTTCCTAGTAGACTTGAGGATTAGTGAAAAACTTATCAGTCTTTTTACTCAACAGGCATGTTTGGATTAATCCTGTTTACATCCTCCATGACTCAATCGTTAGACTAATTTATAGGTCTAAGAAAACCAGGATTCTCTTTCTAGACATCGATGGCGTAGTTTGGGACGACAAAGGCCCCGGCACTATTTTCATGAAACCGACTATTAATCCATCTGTACGACTGGCGGTGCAAGAGGCGCGAAAGAACGGCTATAAGGTGGTATTGGTTTCCAATCAAACATTCTTCTGTTACCAAGCCAAAGTGAAACTTAAGATTTTGCTTAATTACATTTGGCTAGTTATAAGAATTGTCTTGCAGTTTCGAGTAACTGCGTTACTTGTCTGTCATCACCATCCTAAATCTGACTTTCAACCCCTAAGACGCGAATGCCCACGAAGAAAACCTTTACCTGGCATGTTAAATGCGTTAGGAGTCGTACTTCCCTTTGATCTAAATGCTTCCGTATTTGTTGGAGACAGAATAAGTGATGCAGCTTGTGCAAGTCTTGGAGGCGTTAAGCGGATTTTCCTACTACAGAACCCGAGCATGTTTGAAAAAAATGTACATAGACCCTCAGAGTTACCTGAGTACTTAGTCTTTTCATTAATCCCGACTAACCAACTGCACTGGTCACTCTTCTGTTAATCATGAAGTGGAATGCTTTAATTTTTGCCGCGGGTTTCGGTAGCAGAATGCAGCACTTGACCTCAGAAATAGCAAAACCGGCCCTTAGGGTTGGAGATGAGACATTGTTATCAAGACTCATAAGGCAGATATCTTCTGCCTCTAATATCTCGGATATATACGTTAACTGTTCATATAAGCCAGAAACTGTTGTCCATGCCATTTCTGAATCGCCTCATGGGCGAAATGTGAAAATTGTTTGGGAATCAGAGCCTATTGGAACGTCCCGTTCGCTATTGGTAGTTACAGAACTTGCAGGTACTGATGTCTTAGCTATTCATGGCGACTTGTTTTTGGATGACAATTGGCTCGAAAATATTGTTCAAGAAATGAATGCGGATTCTGACTATTCTCAAGTGGTGATACATCGACGTAAAAGAGTGCTTGCTAGATCGGAAGTCAATCTTGAGCAAAATCTTGTGGTTTCAATAACAAAACCGCCTTTTTTAAGGTCCGAATTTCCCGAAGAAGAGGTTTGGTCTAACTCGGGAATTTATTTGATCCGAAGCAAGCATTTGCAGGGAGTCGATTTCCGCAACATAGATAAGAGTGAGATTGTTGATGGCATTCTTCAGCACTTGATCTCTCGACAACTATTAAAGGCTGTTCAGTTTTCAGGTTACCGCCATTCGGTTGAAAATCCTCATGATCTTTCAAAGCTACGAGCTTCTATTGAAAATCCATAGATTGTATTTGGTTGATTAATTCAGATCTTGTCACAGGAACATTGCCTACTCTTGATACTTGAATAGCCGCCGCTACACTCCCGATTAGTCCTGAAACATACGGGTGAAGCTTATTGGCCATCATCAATGAGGAGACCGCAAGTAACGAGTCCCCAGCGCCTGCAACATCTTTAGGTTGGCTATTTAAAGCGGGTATGTGTTCCGTTTTCAAGCCAATCCCATTGATTAGCAGTCCTTCCGAACCCAATTTCAAGAATATCACCTCGCTCATTAGTAGTTCAGATATTCTCTGTGAAATTACAATGAGGCCCTCAGGTTCCCTCACTTCTTGCCTTGCTTCACGTTCAGTAGGACATACTAAGTTTGTACCTCTAAACTTTTTCAAGTCTCCATTCTGCGATGAAGATTGGCTATCAGATGAAATATATACTTCTTGCTCTTTTGCCATAGAAATCATCATGCGCGTTGTATCAGAATCCAGAACTCCATAGGAAAAGTCGGAGAAAATAAGTACGTCAATATTTGAAATCATTTCTCTGAACTTTTCTAAGAGAAGATTCTGACTCCTCTTTTTGACTGATCCGCTTCGATAATGATTTAGGCGAAAAATAGTCTGTCCACTGCTAACAAATCTTTGCTTTAGGACGGTTATATGATCTTCATCTACAACAAAGTTGGGAATTACTTCAAATTTTCTTAGAAAACTATTTGCTTCAGTACCAGGTTGATCTTCACCGACAATAGTCAGGAGTGAAGTTTGGGATCCTAGAGCTGCACAGTGTGCTGCAACTATTCCAGCGCCACCCAAGAACTTTTTCATGCCGGTTGGTTTAGCAACAATCGAGGCTGTTTCTTGGGATAACCCCACAGCATAACAGTCTATGTATTCATCAAGTATTAGATCTCCAACAACTAATGTTCTCTTTTGTCCGCAGAGGTTTACTGCGTCTATCAGAACACTCTTTGTGATCTGGTTCCGGCGAATGAAGTCTTTGATCTGATCCGTCATTAGGTTGCTCGGGGAAATAGCCTTAGTGAACCTCTCGGAATCTGGAGCGTGCTCTTCGCCCGAGGTGAATATTATTCTTCCCCCGTAGCCACCTAATATCGTCTCTTCGTGGTTCTCTCTTTCCTTGAACTCTCTACCCTTAACAAGAATTCTCGGCTTTACCTTTTTTAGCAATGTACTTAATTCAGTAAACTCGACAATTTCGTCTACTAATGTGTTTCTGAGGAGTAAGTTTCTTCTTCTCTCTATCTCGTCAAATGTAATTCCTTCGACATACAAGCCCACAACGAGTTTATCTGCAAGACTCTTAGCATATGCAAAGAGTCTGGCATGTCCCGTGTGTAGGATTTCGAAGTTTCCGTGGACCAGCGCTAGACTTTCTTTCAGACCCATTTTATTCCGTCATTCCTATAAGAACCCTGAAGTTTTGGCCATTCTTGGCGTCCGCTAATGCTTCATTTATTGACGTAAGTCGATACGGTCTTGACAAAGTTAAGGATAGAAAGTCTTTATAAATCTTAGCAACATCAATCGCTTTATCTCGCAACTTCTCATCTTCGCAGCCCCCACCCCATGATCCAAACAGTCTTTTTCCACGAATCAAGTCAAAAGGATTTATTACTAAATTAGTACCATGCTTTGGATGACTGCAAAATGTTAGGCATCCTGACATTGCTGTTAATTCGATTCCAGTTTGTAGAGAAGTTATTGAACCTGTGCACTCAAAAACCTCTTCAAATGTACCTTTATTCGATATTTCTTGGGTCAGTGATTGCGCATTCACTCCGGAATGAAGAAAAATTCTTGAATCAATTTGAGAAATTAGATTTCGTTTCTGTTCCGATTTCTCTACGACATGAATCTCCTCTGTGCCTAATAGTAGTAGAGCTAAAATTGCAAATATTCCGACACCACCGCCACCTATAACTAAGGAGCGATTGCTGTCTATCTTGTTGTCAAACACCATCCCCGCTCCAGTTAACGCGGCACACCCCAAGAGCGGCATGATTTTTGGATCTTCTATTTCTGGTGCTTTATACATCTTTTTCTCAGCAACGACTGAGTACTCCGAAAATGTCGTTACCTTGCCAGCGTTGATTTTTTGACCAGTATCTGATTCAAATAAAATGCGTTTACAGTCCAAACCGAACTGATTAATCCAAGTTAAAATTACTTTATCTCCAGACTTAAATCTGCTTACTCCAATTCCAACATCTTCGACAATTCCATAACCTTCGTGGCCTAACAAATGGGGAATATGGCTATCAGTCCCTCTGTCGCCGGTAATCTCAAAGAGCTGACTGCCACAAATGGTGCTGTAAAGTATTCTTACTAGCACTTGTCCTTCAGATAAATCAGGAAACTTCAAATTGAGTAACTCGAGAGGCTGGTTCAGACTCGTTAGGACTGCTGCTCTAAAGGTCTTGTTCATTATCTTCCTAAAAGGGACCTTTAAATGAAGCATCTGGTACGTCGTGCAATTTCGGAACTAATCGGGAAAGGTCAAGCGATGGGATACCGTCAAGAACAGACTGGATTCCAAGTGCTAGTGATACTGCTGATATTTTGACATACGAAATTACTCCGTGAGAGGTAGGTTCCGGAATGTCACCAGCTGTAATAACTTGAATGGGGGACAACAATTGATTCTGAAGACGCTTATATAATTGATGTGAAATGTATGCACCTATAGATGAGTACTCAAAACCACTATCGACAATAAGACAACGACGAGTCTTTTTCACAGATTCCAAAATTGTCCCATAATCAATAGGCTTTAATGAAATCAAATCAATTTGCTCTATGTCTACACCATATTCCCTATAGAAGTCACAAACTTGCATACCAATAATTGAATTGAAACCAAAAGTTAACAACGTAACTTTGTCACCCGAATGCAATACCCTAGCACCTACTCCTCTCTTTATTTTATTCTCATTGTTGACTTTACTTGTACTTTGATGCACCCATCTATCCTCAAGAATCAATGTTGGATATTTATGTGTGAAGGCTTCCCGATATACCTGCTCAAAGTCCGTTGCAAAAGCTGGATAAGCAACACGTAGTCCAGGAATATGAGTAAACCATGCATGAAGGTTTTGAGAATGAGTAGGGCCCTGCCCCCAACCTCTTCCATTGATCAAACGAATGATCATAGTTGTTTCATACTCATCACCAGACATATACCGCCATTTTGCTGCAGAATTAACTAATTGATCCATTGCGAGGAGAAAAAAATCAAGTCTCTGATGAACCACTATTGGTTTCATTCCTGAGATTGCCATACCGACAGCAACTCCTAACATAGCATTTTCTGCCGTTGGAGTTTCAAAAACTCTTTGAATTCCATACTTTTCAACTAAACCGGAAGTGGTGCCAAACACTCTCTTGGGGTCATTTACACCTAAACCGAAAAGCACAGATTCAGGGTACATGCATAGTAATTTGTCCTGCGAATCCCTGATTGAATCTGCAACAGATTTGGATGACTTCATCTGAACTCCAAATAATCAAATTCACCGAATGTTTGTTCCTTAGTTGGGAAAGGTGATTGACGCGCGAAATTGAAGGCATCTCCAACCTCAATATGAATTTCTGATTCAATAGTTGATACTTCGGAGGCAAAACCTGCCATTTCTAATCTGTTCTTTACGAGTTTGAGAAAGTCAAAAGATCTAAATTTTTCTATCTCATTTTTTGATCTATATCCCAACGAATCATCGTTGTCTGGTCCGCAATGCTCAAGCCATCTGTAAGTGTCAATCTCTATAAAGCAAGGCGTCCCCCTAATTTCAGTTTCTGTGTACCGCTGAAGTATTTCGAAAAGTCCCGTGTCATCCCCAAAGGAAATCGTATGTGAATCTAATCCCATCGCGGCCACTACATCCTTTAAACGTCTATTTGAAGGTTGGCGGAAGCTCAAATCTGAGTAAACTGAATATAGATTATTTTCACATATGAAAATTACTGGAAGTTTATGTATTGCAACAAAATTCAAGGACTCGTAGAAAACGCCTTCTTCTGTAGCTCCATCTCCGAGAAACACAAAGACAATATCTTCTTCACGTCTTACTTTTACTCCATAAGCGATTCCGACCCCAACAGGTATGCTGTTACCAACGATTGCAGAAGAGCCCATAAACCGAACCTTTGGATCAGAGAGATGCATCGAGCCACTGCGGCCCTTTGAGCAACCACTTACCTTCCCAAAAATCTCGGCAATCATTTCATTTAGATCTCCGCCCTTCGCAAGGTAGTGAGCATGTGCTCTATGCGTACTCACCGCATAATCGCCCTTGGTTTGAAAGAGTGAGAAAATCGCACTTGGTAATTCTTGTCCAACCGATAGGTGAACAGGGCAACGCATCTCTCCACTCGAATACTCTCGAGCAATCTCAGACTCGACAAAGCGTATGAGGAATGCCATCCTGTAAAGCGCTTTCCAGGTTTCTGGATCTCCTATGGAATAAACCAAAAGAAGTCCCCCTGATATCCAGCTTCAATAAAGAATTCTTTCCACTCCACATCCGACATCATTGTTAATGCAGTCAAATTCCAAGCTTCCATCCGATGTCTCTCTTCCAAATTTCTATAAGCATCGACTGTAACAAATGAATTCTTCTTTGAGACCCGTTGAATTTCACTTAAGGCCCTTTTGCAATCTTTTTCAGTTAGATTGTGTATCGTGTTAATAGAAATAACGAGGTCAAACGACGAATCATCAAATGGGAGAGATTTCGCATCGCCAATAGTTAGGTAATCACGAACCTCGGGAAGAGAATTCTCAATTGCGTACTTTGAAATATCAATACCGGAAATATCTATTCCAGGAATTGCTAATTGCAAATCATAGAGAAAGAATCCTTTCGCACAACCCACGTCCAATACACTTGATTCACTATTTAGGCCGTATTCGGAAATTAAGTCGTGTATAACATTTGTCCAGAAAACTGGATTGTATCTGAATCCTCCATAACCATAAATTCGATCTCCGTCAAAGTAATCTCGGTCAAACCTCCTTGCGACAGTTCTTACTTCGTCAGTTTTTTGTTGGAGTCTACGCTCAAGATTTCTGTTAGCTCTAGGGTACTTGGCGAGTAAGTCAATCTCTCTTCCTAACATTAATTTCCAAATCCTAGGGTTTTCATTCTCTGGACTGTACGCCAACGTTCATCGTCCTTCAATGACCCATCCTCTAGCTTGGCCACGACATCAAGTATCGCTTGCTTGATGTCCTTTTTCGGAGAGTAACCCGTCCTTAGTAGCTTAGATGAATCTTGCCTATATGACCTCGGATCATTAGATGGGGCTATCTCAATCTCTGAAGGAATTAAACTACTAACTAAATTTGCTGCCTCAAGGACAGAGACATTTTCAAATCCTGCGTTATATGGTCCACTTTCCAAATTAGGGCGTTCCAAGAAATGTGTATAAACATCACACATGTCTTCAATGTGGATATTCGGCCTTATCTGATTGCCACCAAGCACTCTGATTTTCCCTTTGTTGTAAGCTTGCCCTACAAGCATATTTATTAAAACGTCAAATCTCATTCTCGGCGAGTACCCGCAAATAGTGGCGGGCCGTAGTGCAATGCAACGGAAATAATTCTCGTATGAGATTAGGACTCTCTCAGCAATCATCTTTGTTTTATTGTAAAGAGAAATAGGAACCAGCTCTAACTCTTCAGTAACTCTTTCTTCATCCTTAATTCCGTAAACACTACCTGAACTCGCATACAAAAAGTCCTTTATGCCAGCTTTTTTGGACAACTCTAAAACATGCATAAAATCAAGTACGTTTGTCTCCCAAGAGAGAGTTGGATTAAGTTCAACAGAAGGATCATTGGCAATATTCGCCAAGTGAATTACTGATTCAATTGAATCAAAGTCTGAGATCTCCAATTCATGTATACTTTTTCTTCTTATTTCAATTTGGTCTGAGGGTATTAGAAAATTTCCAAACCACTGAGTATCGACAACCCTAACTGAATATCCTTTGGATATAAGATGTGGAACAAGCCGGCTACCGACATACCCACACCCTCCGGTTACCATTACTGATGGATTCACTAGGTGCCCTCCTATCTGGAGTGAGTGTATTCAAGACTGAGATTCCCGATTGTATTCCACTCCGCCTTTATCCAACTCACTACCTCATTTAACCCTTCATCTAATGAGATTTGATTATTCCAGCCCAATTCTTCTCTGATTTTCGAGCTATCAAGAAGATATGCTTGGTCTTTCCCTGGTCGATCGCCAACAACACTTACTACTTCTTCGAAATTGGTATCTAGATTACCCAGTATCTTGTTTGTTAAGTCAAGTATTGATACAAATTCCTGACCTGATATGTGGTACGTCCCTCCAATCTCTCCGCTTTCAAGAATCAAAGATAATGCTGTGGCAACATCACTGGAATGAATAAATGACCTCAGCGAACTTCCACCCCCATGAAGTTGGAACTTTTCCTTTTTTATGGCTTTTACGATTAGTTTTGGAATTAGCCTATAAAGCTTTTGATATTGCCCATAGATGTTTGCCGTGCGTGTAAATATAACCGGAAATCCAAAAGTGTTGAACATAGCCCTAAGATGTAAATCTGAAGCCGCTCGTGAAATTGCATATGGAGTAGTTGGATTAAATTGCCAATTTTCCCTTATGAGACCGGAAGTTGAACCGTAAACTTCCGGTGTGGAGAATTGAACAAACTTTTGGATTTTAGACTTTCCATTGTTATGCAAGAAGTTAGTGAACTTTGCGAAGGCAGATACGTTTGTGTCGTACCAGTCTTCAGGAGTCTCCCAGCTCTCCGCAACCATACTCTGCGCCGCGAAGTTAACGACGTGCGTGCAGTTATTCGAAACTATAGTATCGGCGATAAATCTGCTATTGTGAATCAGGTTCGCTATATGTACTTTGAGTTTCGAGGGGTTTGACTGCAAATGGGAAAAGAATGGCACGAAGGGGCTCTTCGTATTTTCGCTCCTAGCAAAGCCAACTACGCTACCACCCGCTTCAATAACGTGCCTTGCAAAAGTGCCACCAGAAAATGAGTTTATTCCTACAATCGCAACTGGAGACTTCAATCAAGTCTCATTTACTTTAAGTCGCAATAAGAATGATAATGCATGCAAGATAAATGAATGCGAATCTTCCACCATTCCATAATTTCCAATTTCTGTCTCGACATGTATTGAGAAATCGACTAGCTTCTTTATCTCTCCTCCGTCGAATCCTGTTAGACCCACAGTCTTCATTCTTAGTTCTCTTGCTTTCAACACAGCATCAATTACATTAATTGAATTGCCTGAAGAGGAGACGGCAATGAGAATGTCCCCATTTCGTGCCAAAAGATCTAACTGCTTCGAAAACACGTTTTCATATCCCGTATCGTTTGCCGTAGCTGTCAACACCGCAACGTTTGAGGTGAGGTCAATAACTCTGCATGCTCTATTTCTCATTTTCAACGTCCCAAGTCCTAAATCAATGGCAAAGTGTTGGGAAAGCGTTGCGCTTCCGCCATTTCCACAAACATAAACCATTGTTGAACTCTCATTCAACGAAGTGGTCAACAACTGCACAACAGGCAACAGACTCTTCAAATCCAGAGTTTCCATGATTTTGATGAAATTACTTCTATACACTTCCAACTCTTCCTCAAAGATCTTTAATGCCTCAACCAACCTAAAATCTCCTTTATTATCGAATAGTTAACTTGGAAAAGTACCGGTCATTACTCCATCATAACTATACCTGTTTCAGTCCCAAAAAAATGGCATTTCCTTCTGCCTCACCTTATAAGGTAAAGAAATTTGGGTGGCTCATTTTTCTGCCCCAGCATTCTAACTTACTTGAATCTCGTTGATGTATAAATCATAAAAGTCATCTAACTTGCACAGAGCTCTAAGCATTGGAATTCAGGATACATGGTACCATTAATTAGTGGAGATCGACTTTGCACCCTTTCTTTCCATTCTTGTTGAATGTGAAGAGAATGTTCCATCAGACTACGAATTCCTAAGCAAAGAAATAAGAAACATGATTTCAAGTGCTTCACGAAGTTTGGAGCATGGAGATTTCTTAGATATCAATCTAGGAGTAATTGGATCCATTACTTTTCCCTTTTTTCGATATAGGACTTTGACTTCGCTAGATCTCTTTAGCCCAGAGGACTTATTCCTTTTCTCTAGATACTATAGGAAATATCCAAAAATCACTAATTTCATCGATGTAGGTATGAATATCGGACTTCATTCTATCGTGGCGCGAAATATTGGATACTCGGTAGTTGGTTTCGAACCCGATCCGGAAACCTTTGCGATATCAAAAGAATTGTTGCAAAGAAACAAAGTTTCTTTTATTGACTTCGATACATCAGGAATGAACATCGAAGAGATTTCAAGAATTTCAAACGAATTAGTTTTAATCAATGCTGCGGTATCGAACTTTGACGGTTATACAAGTTTCACTAAAATTCTTGATAACCCAACCGCTAATCATCTATCGGGACGCAAAGATAATCTTTACGGGAACACATCAGAGGACACTGTTGCCGTTTTGAGTATTGGTAGGTTTGCATTAAATGCAATAGTTAAATTGGATGCTGAAGGAGAAGACTACACAGTCTTGACATCTGTTTTAGAAGCTGGCCTTCTCCGCGGTCTAGTTTATTTGTGTGATTGGAGGGATGAAACAAGGAAAGATATTTTTGACCAGTTACAAATTCGTGGATTAAGTTGTTATTATCCTTCCTACAAGAAATTTACCGAAGTTTTGGATGATTTACCTTCAAGCAGGTCCTGTGACTTTGTAGAAGTGGAGATTAAGTAAATGCAAGCATCGACGTTAGATATCACTAAGTACCTTCTTCATAAGGCAGCAAAAAGTTTTCCGACGATAATTTTTGTGCCGATTAGGCAATTCTGATGGACTTAGGAATTCGAGGGAAAGTTGCTCTAGTAACGGGTGGAGCAAGTGGAATTGGTCATGCTGTCGTCAAAGAGCTTTCTCAAAATGGTTGCCGAGTTTTCTACACTTCTCGGAAAGGACCAAGAGAACTCACAAATAACGAGATGTCTAATTATGAATTCCAACCTCAATTGCTGAATATGAACGTGGCTTTGGAGGATGGCCCGAAGTTGCTACATAAAGAGTTGTATAAGTTAGGTGTGCATGTTGACATACTTGTTAATAACATTGGCGATACGCTAGGAATTCTTGACCCTTTTTGTTCTCTCGAGGATTGGCGCCGAATTTATAGATTGAACTTGGAGTGCCATGTTGAAACCAATAATCTTTTCCTCCCTTTTATGATGGAGCAAAAGTGGGGAAGGATTGTAAACATTTCTGCAAATGCAAGTTTAGAGAATTCGGGTCCCGTACCTTATTGTTCAATTAAGGCAGCTTATACGGCGTATACAAGATCAATGGCTAGAGTTTTGGCTAAGTCCGGAGTTGTTATGTCAGCTGTTCTACCAGGTGTCGTAATAACGGAAGAAGGTCATTGGCAAAATGTCCTCAGGAATAACCCTGATCACGCCGAAAGGTACCTAAAGGAGCGCACACCAATTGAAAGATTTGGTGAGACTGATGAAATCTCACCGTTTGTCGCACTACTTTGCTCCCAGAAGGCAAGTTTTGCTGTTGGCTCAATTCACGCAATTGACGGAGGCCAGGCACGTCACTACTACTCTGGCAATTTAAGCGCCTTTATGTGAATAAGGTATCAAGAGTGCCCTGTACTGCAGCGGCGGACTACCCTTTGGATTGAAAGAAAGAAATAGGTATAAACTCTTTACAAGTACTGAATCTCATTTCTTATGGAGTGAAGAAACATTCCGCGTCTTTCTTCATAAGATAATAATGAATTTCAATTTAAGACATGAATGGGTCTG
>Ga0194132_10011203_pt1 | contig 11646 bp, 5 predicted proteins | sample TA2KigOf80mmetaG_FD_148612 | JGI IMG/M metagenome (GOLD analysis project Ga0194132, IMG submission 148612) | Freshwater microbial communities from Lake Tanganyika, Tanzania - TA2015054 Kigoma Offshore 80m | ecosystem: Environmental > Aquatic > Freshwater > Lake | place: Tanzania: Lake Tanganyika... | reverse complement strand
GACAGGGGGGCTACGAAAAGCTCAAAGAGACGACTTGGGGTCTCATCAGCCCCAGCCTCAATGGTGTATGGGCAGTCTCGTTCCAAGAGAGCGATGTTCGACTCGTGCAGTCGAACCCCAATCGTGAGCTCAAGGGCCACTTGCTGTACGTCCTTCCGGAAGGGGCAGGAGCCGATAGTGCCGCCCTAGCCCAGAAACTCCTCGCGGAGCTTGAGACCAAGCGGTTTCGCAACCTTATGCCGAAACTGTTTGATGGCCTTGTGGGTGAGAGATCCCCATCTGATCGGGGTAGCAAATCGTCAGGGGGTGACGGGGGCGAGGAACAGACGAAGCCGTCAAAACGCTCTAAAGGGGGCGATGATTCAGGCCGCGGATCAACAAGTCTGACTGGGGACAAGAGGAAGAGGGACCTGTACTCATGAGTGAGTTTGATGCCAATTCCTTCCCCCCGAATGCGATGTCATACAGTTATAGGACGGCAGTTTTAGCAGAGAGGTTCTACTTGTGAGCTTGGCACCATTCATACTTATCGGCTGTGGCGGTTCTGGAGTCTTGTCTGTGCGTCACGTACGCGACGAGGTCAAAGCTCGCTTACGAACGTACGGAATTGAAAAGATCCCCGGTGCATGGCAGTTCATCGGTATCGATGCGACACCGGTGCAAGCCGATCTCACGGAGGCATCGCCGCTGCCCCCTTTGGATTATCTGCAACTCAATGCCGGCGCCAGGAAGCTGACTCAGCTTGAGAGCATCCTGACGGCAGCACACCCACCGGTATCCAGACGCGGATACAAAGAGCTGTTTGGGTGGAGGCCCAATCCGCAATTGTTTCCACAGGACACTACGGTCGGTCTCACCAACCGTGCTGTGGGGCGCGTAGTGGGCACGATTGCATTACAAGCTCCTGGAATTCGACAGCGCATCGACAAGGCGGTTAACGACTGTCAGTCTGGAGCTTCACAACTCAATACTGTCGCACGCGAAATGGGTTTGACGCTTGGAGGATATGACACGATGTCGACAAACGTACTCGTCGTTACTTCGATGGCAGGTGGATGTGGGGCGGGAATCTCTCTGGACGTCGTTGATCTGCTAATGAAGTATGGCGGTGCGGGCGTACAGCCGATTCTCATTGCGTACGGCACTGATATCTTTGCAAGCTCTCAGCAACACATGTCCTCGAACAATCTTGGCTACATTGCAGAACTGCTAAATGCAAGCTGGTCCGACAAGCCACCGCATACCGACATCTTTAAGGCCTCCTCATATGTTCCCGATAATCGAAAGCCGCGAGCAACGTTCGTTCTTGGGCGCAGAAATCTTCAAGGTAAGGACCTTGAAGATTCTCGAAACGTGTATCGGTCTGTGGGCATCACAATTGCAGGCTGGATGACGACTCCGACTGTTCGTCAGAGATTTCAGGATTGGGTAATCGGTAACTGGGATGCGGCGCCATTACGTCTAGGCGGTATGGGTTTTGCAGATGATTGGACGACGGGTTGTGTTTCGTCTTTCGGATCGGCAACGTTAGCTGTCGGCCGTAAACGTTTCCGTGAGTACGCGAGAAAATATGTTCTAAGAGACCTCTATGAGCATCACCACCGTGGCTTCAAGCAAGTCGCTCTCTCGGTTTTCGGGGACGATGGTGACCGGGGAATCGAACAAGCGATTAAGTCGAGACTGGTCGATCACTTCTTGCCAGAGGTGATTGAGGCGTTCGGTCTGAAAAATCGCTTCGATAGGCAGATGGGAATTCTCAACGATGGATCTGCCCAGATTTCCGATGCTCTCCTTTCGCGGTCCCATCTCGAGGCCTTTGCAGGCAAAGTCAGGTCGGAGCTGGACGAAAAATTGCCCAGTGAGTCCTTACGTGGCTCTGAGTGGTCGACGATCATAAGGGACGAGCTGCCGGCCATCAAGCGAAGAGTGAGAGTTGATGCAGAAGCAAACTACAAGTCCAGAGAAGAGGACTGGCTCGCCGCATTAGTTAAGAAAGTCTTGCACAGCTCAAATCAGTATCTCACCCGTCTTACTCTTCCAGTGATGATCGACCTGTCACAGCGAATAAGTGAGGAGCTCGGACGTTCTTCCAATGATTTTAAAACATCAGCACAAGTGGGTGAAGAAAAGTCAACCATCCTGACTCAGGACGCCAACAATGAACTCGCGGATGTTGCTTCTAACCCTCTGATGAAGGACTCCCCGCAGGTCCTGAATGCAATTGAGTTGTTCGCTGCAGCTGCGAGCCAAGAGCTAAAGGCTCACCTCTCGCGAAGTGTCGCCCAGACGCTCGAGCAGGTGATCATTAACCTTATGCAGCCGCTCAATAATGCCTTCCGTCGCGCCAAAGATGACGTCGACCAAGTCGCAGACGTTGCAACGTCAGGCCAGGCGCCTCTTATCTCGAAGTGGCCGGAACGAAACATTGTGCCGCGTTCATTCCAGCCGAGCCCAATCGAACATCTTCTGGACGATTTCGAAGACTGGCCGGTGATGATTGAGCGACTTTTGCGCACCGCCGAACCTGTTCGCACCGGTGAGTCAACGGTAGATGCGATAAGAAGAGCTATCTCGAGTGGCGTTGAACAGCCAGGCGAAATAGGCAAGAACGAGATACGGCCGCTCGTATGGACCCAGAATAATGCGCCTATTGATTTCGCCAGGACTGTTCCAATGAGCCTTGAAGTTGGTTTGGATCTTGTATCGCTAGAGGAACGAGTGGATCGATGGCTCGGCAAACCTGGCAGCAAGCTCAGTGATTACTTGCGAGAAGGGTTGAAGGCGTATCTCATCGACACGGACCATCCCGAACATGCTGCAAGAATGCGGAAGTTCAGGGAGAAATTTCAAAGCGCTCTGGAACAAGCTCGGCCGTTCGTGCAAGTCGACCCTGTGTACTTTGCTACTTCGTACCCAGGTGCGAGCCTCACTCTCGGGTACACGGTGGAACCAATACCTTTCCAGTCGGGTCACCCGGCGCATACTGAAGCGGAGAATCTGATTCGGATTAACGTGGGCGGTGCTGGTGGAGAAATTACATATACCGATCAAGATCGAGAATCTGTCACCGTGTCATGCTTCTTTGAGAAGCCAATGTTTCCGGGAGTCATTTCCTCGATGTTTGAAGCAATTTCGCAACATGCTGTTGGATTTCAGGGTAGAGCCTCTGATCTTCGCGGATGGCTTGACTTCAAGCGTGGCAGAACGCTTGATGAGTGTATTCCGTTACCAGCAAACGTAACTCGTGCACTCGTACGAGGTTTCATTGTAGGCCGGCTTACGGGTCTCATTAAGCTTCCAAAGAACTCGTCGGAGCCAGTTGAGATTTCGAGTCCAGCCGGAGCCCTTAAGTTTCCGCATCCTTCGTATGCTGTGTTGTCGCACCAACTGACTTCACTGTTGATGAGTTTTGTCCTTTGCTTCTTGGAGGTGTCAAGGTCGCGGAGTCAGGCTTTCGCTGCCTATGCACAGCTCTTCACGCTAGGTACGGTTTCAGCGGACGGTGACATATCGCCAAACAGATTTGTTGTGTCGGGAGAACTTGCCAGATACCTGGAGAGCGGGCAAACAGATTTGGCATCGATTGACACGAAAAACTCCATAGGAGATGATCGGAATAAGCGGATCGCTACAGCTCTGCAACACATATCGAGCGTTATTGTGGCCCTGAAAACCCTCGATGGGAAGCCATTTGACGGTTCGGAAACAGTGAATCGCCTTGTGACTTGGGATGACGACTCGGTTCCGGTGAGAGAGATTGCAGATCTCTTGATTGAAGAGTACGAACGAGTTGAGAAGGCGATCAAGAGTTATACGGAGCCTGGTGTCGGTAAGGACATTCCTGAGTAAGCAATGTCTGATACGAACGACAGAGGTATAGCAAGACGTCGCCTCGTTCTTATGGGGTTGGACTTCACGTCTGATTCAAATGAGACGTTGGTATCCGAATGTGTCGACGCATGGGGATCTGCCGGATTGCTCGAGGATGTGTTTTTTGTTGACCTGGGCGCTCACGTCGCCGAGAGCAAAGACTTTGAGACGTCGGAGCAATTCAAATGTGCGCGTCCCGCATCAGACGAGATCGTCACCCTCGACCGAGTGCTCACTAGTCGCATATGGTCCGAGATCGTAGTGGTTTCCATACGGCTGGCACCACTCTCAAGAACAATCTCCGAACGTGTGGAGCAGGAAGAGCGTCTAAACCGAGTTGTAACCGCATCGTTCCCAGCTGGTTCACCATGCAAGACGGGATTCTTCACACTGTCATGGCTCAACGATGAACCAATAGCAGACTCCGTATTCCCTATGAGCTTCAACACGAATTTATTGCACGATCGATCGATATTTGCGGGAGAAGATTTGGCCATCTCCGCTTTTGATGATCGAAGTCGTCATCTCTCTCTGTCGTTCACGGCAATAGTTGCCGCTGGGGGATTTACTGGGCAGTCATCGAGTTCGTTGATGCCCTTAGTGGCCCGAGACGGAGCCATGGGCCTCGACAGGGTCGTTAGGCCGGTTCGAGCAATTGCCCGAGCCGCATCAGGGGGTTGGTTTTTCAGAGATGCGCTGCAACAGGCTATGTCTAGAGACTTGTTTGTTATGCCAAGCGGCGTGGTCAATCCGATCCCAGACAGCGGAACGCCAGTCGTGATCGAAAACCTAGTGGGACAGACGGTAAACATGTGTGGCTTCAGATATGTGCCCCACCAGAGCGTGACTTCAAAGTCTGAAAGAATGGGCTTCTTTCAAGCATTGCTCCACTTCTTCAGGAGTATCTGGCCTTACCTGGGAAGGTCTGGTCGGCGCGTCGTGGCGCAGAAAGTAGCCGAGGCATTAGCACCGTTGGCTGAAACGTTGCAGAGCGTATACGGATCGGACTCAATTGTCGCAATTCGTGGAACTAGTGCCTCCGACGATGGTGATTTAAATGGAGATGTTGTGAAATTGTTGCAATACCTTGTGCAGAATCCAAATAATCTCGAGTTGGAGCCCTCGCCCGATCCTCTGGTTTGGCGCAAGCTCGCCCAAGTCGTGACTGGAAGCCTTGATGGTTCGGACTTGCCCAAGGAGATTTCGTGTCTTGACAAACAGGGTCGAATCATTTTTAACGATCCAGCTGTTGTTGGTCCTGAGCCCTCAAAGTCGGTCTTTCAGCTTTCAAAGTCTGATCTTGAGGCTCTCGGTCTCGATAAGTCAAGCAAAGTTAGGGAACCGGACATACTTTTTCCCGACACGGTTGAAGCATTTCGGGACATTTGCTCTAGAGCAAAGCGGGATTCGATATTCGGATCTCCCGGTGACGGTGATGTCACGAGGCATCCATCCATTGATTCGGCGACACCTACTGGACGTGCCAGGTTGATAGGTGGACGAGATTCTGAAGAGTTTCGCGACTTGGCAACAAAAAGCAATCTGTCGACGATCAAGGTGCGGCGAGATATACGGCAGATTGCCACTGACTTCGAACGCTGGACCGTAGCAGCGAGAGAGGGTTTGCAAACGAGCTACTTGGCCCGATTAGCAGACTGCCTCGAGAAGGAATCTCTGTCCGCAAAGCAGGATATGAAGTTGGAGGAGCTCAAACGACTCGTAGATGAGATACTCCAGAAGTCAACACGTATAGGTCGATCGAGACTGATCATTTGGACTAGTGGAATTGGTGTCGTCTCGATGTTGGGCTTGCTTGCTGCGTCGCAACTCAAGTGGGTCAGCCTGGCGTTTCTTCCATTTGTGATTATCTGGTTGGTGATCTGGGTTTTCAGCAGTGCACTGGCGCTAGCGGTCAGAGTGATCAAGCAAGCTATTAGTGATTATCGAGAGGACCACTCAAAGTCGTCAGAGACTGGTCTCCAATTCATGTACAACGGGACCGTTCAAGCGATGCGCGAATACATCCGCTTACGATCCCTACAAACCCAATTTTACGCTTGGAGTCGAATACTACGAGAAGTCATCCATAGCCCGTACGGAAGACGAGCGCAGGAAGAGGAACTAGCTTCAGAGATCACGAGGCTTCCTCATCCTCGCCAGTTTGCAATAGCTCAGGTAGAGCCGGACGGTGATCAACTACAAAAGCTGCTTAACAAGATTCGGCGTCAGGTCTTGGTCCGCGGGCATCTCGATTCGGTGCTTCGTGGCGCGATTGGTAAGTGGACCGATCGCTATCGAAAATTCGACTTGCAGGGCGTCAACCATGACCCATTTGCTGATATCAGACAAACCTGGGGTCAGGCGGTTTATCAGAGAGTGGATGGGTCTCCCGTCTATTATCCGCTGCAGGACTTTTTCGAAGAGTTGGTTCACAGAGACCTTAGGGAAGCGACCGCTCGAGATCTTCAAGTTGAGATAGAGAGAGACTTCGCATCATCTGACGTGCGAGACGTCTTTGGAGTAATCTCGGGTGTTGACGCAGACCACCAGGCGCTAAGGGATTACACTCCCGAACAGTATCTATTCGAGTTTGTTGGGCAAGACGACGATATACCGAGTGCTCTTCGACGGAATTTCGATATGGATCTGTTCGGTCTTCGTACAGGTGAAGCCTTAAGTCTGCGACAAGAAAACCTCGATATGACAATGTCCACGAGATGGGATCCAAAGCATAAGACGCTAGGCCATTTCGGTCTACGTCGAAACCGACTCTTTGTGATGCTAACTCACCTAATCACAATAGGAAAGCAAGCTCGCCCCCGAGACCTCTCTGGATACAAAGGGCCTGAAGTGGAGGAGTTCTCCACTCCAAAGTGGCTGGAATGACGTGCTTGATTCGCTGACATTTGGGGTTGTTCTGGCCATTTTGGTCGCCTGGGTGTTCGCCTGGGGTCTGATCGCGGCGGTAGTGGCGACATCAAAGCAACAAGATCCGATCGGTGGGCTCGTTCACGGGCTCACACTTGGGCCAGTCGGTGTGCTCTTCGTTGCACTCTCGGACAATAGGAACTCGCTACGAAGGAAAGTCGGAGATAGAAAGTTGAGCGATTCACGAACTGACGACGGTGCTGTAAGGCAACCACCCAAGCGCGACGGGTTGTATTCATGAGTGAATACGGTCCGGGAGGCGAGTACAGTCGTTTCCGACCGCGAGAAAGAGACAGCAGCAATAGCGGAACGAGTCGGACCACGACTTCGATTGTTGCACCAGAGCGCGACGCACTAACTATTGTCGGCGCAGTATTACCGGCTATCGCGTTGGTCACGTCGGCATTTGTGCCCTGGATCTCAATTCGGCTGCCTGGTCTTGAGCACCAATATCTAACTCTGAACGAATTGGCGGGCGGACGGTTTCTCGTTGGTCTCGTGGCGGTGCTGCTGGCGGTTGGCATTCCACTATCTGTCGTACGTCACCGAGCTGGCTCGGTGCTCGTCGCACTCGGTGTTGCATTGTTTGGGTGGTTTGCGGGTCTGGCAGTACTCACCATCGGCCTCATTCGAAGTTTGATTCCAGACATCGCACTCGCCGGCGTCGACATTGCAGACGGCCTGCTCGGCCAGGGCCCTGGGGTAGTTCTCGCGCTTGGAGCGGCCGTGATCTTGTCAACCGAGGTTTCGCGGGGGTTTGGCGGAACTGTTTCGACCACGCGGGGCTCGAACCTCTTTGGCTTTCTCTCACTCATTGTGATTGTCGGATTGGCAGCTGCGAATCACTCACGATGGGTGGTAGCTGACTCGCAGACATTGAACAGCCAGATTGCCATCTCGGGCGACAGTCTCTTGGGCAGTGTGATCGTGTCAATTCTCACCTGGGGTGCTGCTGCATTTGCGGCAGGCCTTTTGGCGGGTATTCCAGCGGCAAAGCCGCGCGTGTTGGCAGTACTTCTCATTGTCATGACACTCTTCAAGGCTCTGCAATTAGTGGTCGTGTGGGCTGGTACGAGCTTTCTCGATTGGATTCTCCCGAACAGTGTCGGCGATGTCGCAAGTTTGGACTTACGGGCAGGCTTTTACGCCTCGTGTGCACTGGCGGCCGCAGCTCTCGCGATCGCAATTTTCGGGCTTGTCAGCCGCGATGCCACATCGAAACAAGTTGCACTACGTCCCTTGGCACTCGTCCCGTCGGCTGCGCTTGTCATTGCGACGATAGCGATGGGATTCTTCTTCAAACCTGAGGAGTCTCGCGGCGAGATTGCGATCGGGTCGACGACGACTAGTTCGTCGCTCGCAACCACAACATCCACCACGACGTCAGTTGCGTCGCCAACAACAACTGTAGTTGTTGGTGTCACGCAAGGTCGAATCTCTACAGACACAGATGTGGCATTATCGACTGCATTCGTTGTGATTGCGGATGCTGAGGATTACATCTGCAAGGGTGGGAGTGGTGCTGTTGTGGGAAATGGTTCGTATGTGATCACCAACGAGCATGTTGTATCGACCGAAGATCTCTCGTCGGAGTGCGCCTATCTTTGGGTTGGCTTCGGTGCCGATCCCGCCGCGGAGCCCGACTCTTGGTTCGCAGCGGAGGTGCTGTGGAGCGACTACGACCTCGACCTAGCAATTCTTTCATTGGATGACCTCAGAGCCGGCGAGACCAGACCACTCGAGATTCGCTACGACCAACTGAAACTCGGCGATGAGATCAGCGTGTTTGGATTTCCTTCAATCGGTGGAGACACACTGACTCTCACCAAGGGCATAATCTCTGGGTTTGACAATGTCGAAGGCTTCTACAAGGTGTCAGCGGTTCTCAACAAGGGTAATAGCGGAGGCCCAGTCCTGGACTCCAATGGCAAGCTGATAGGTATTGCCACAGCTGTATACCAGGCGAAGGTGCGCTGCGAGAGACCCGACCAGTGCTTTACCGATGGGACTAATCTCGGTCTGGTAAGACCAATCAATGCTGCGCGAGCAGCGATAAAGGAGCATGTGAGATGAGCCAGATGCCACCGCCACCGTCAAGTGGAAATAGTAAGCGTGTTTCTGCTGGAGTCCTCGGAATCCTCTTGGGAGCACTTGGGATCCACAAGTTTGTGCTCGGGTACTCAAAAGCCGGCGTCATCATGCTGCTGGTATCAATCATCGGCTCGGCCCTTTTCTTACTCGGCCCGATCATCATGGGAATCATCGGTTTGATCGAGGGAATCATCTACCTAACCAAGAGCGACGCGGACTTCCATAACACTTACGTGGCGAATAAAAAGGAATGGTTCTAATCCGCCAGATCTCGGCTTGATGCCGGCAGTGCCAGACCCAGCAAGCTTGAGCCAGGTACAGGGACGGTACTGCACCCTCGAAGTTGATTAGTCCGCTCGTTGGCGGTTAGTTTTCCCTCTGGAAAGAGGGGGAGCGGTGACCGTAGTTGAGTCGGAGTCACGCGTGAAGCTTTCCGTCGAGTTTCTATCGTCACCGGTCTGGACATATGCGTACGCCGGAACGCGCCGACCGATCATTCAGCAAATTCGTATTCTCACCGATGGGTCGCTGCCTGACGGCGACTTTGAAGTCTTTCCGCGAGTTCGCTTTCACTTTCCACTGCCGGCAGAAGTAGCAGATGAGTGGTGCGGTCTGCCACGCACCATCGAGTCACGAGGTAAGCACGTTGGCGAGCCAATTGTCTTCGAGAGAGTAACTCCGACAATCAAGAACTCAATCATCGGTCGCCTTCGTGAGCATGTGGACGGTCATATCACTGTCGAAGTAGTGGACGCTCGTTCTAAAGAGGTTCTCGCCACCTCTTCAAGGCCCCTCCGCATACTTGCGGCCAATCAATTCCTGTGGGAGCCGGGTTATCTCGACACCTATGCCGCTTTCGTCATTCCCGCAGACCCTTTTGTGGCAGAGATCCTCAAGCGGGCCCGCGAGATACTTAAACAACGAACCGGAGACTCTTCAACTCAGGGTTATCAGTCCGAACGTCCAGACGCCCCACCTGAGGAATCACGAGCACGGAAGATTGTAAAAGCGATCTATGACGCTGTTTGTTCCTTCGACCTCGCGTACAGCGATCCGCCTGCATCGCTGGTAGGTGTAGGTCAGCGGATTCGAACTCCATCGCAGATAAAGACAGAGGGCTGCGCGACATGTCTTGACTCATCGGTGCTCCTTGCTGCGTGCATCGCAGAAGTCGGGCTTGAGCCTGTCTTGTTCATGGTCAAGGGCCACGCGTTTGTCGGCTATCTGACCGGAGGTTTCTTGGGCGAAGCCAAGGGAATCCCGTTGATCGGGCAACGCGTTGTGGATGGAATACTTCATCAAGTTCAGACCACCGCTCATGGTGCGGTACTTCTTCGCGATCGTCATGCTGGTTTGATCTCCGATCTACTCAACGGCCGCCTCATACAGCCAATCGAGACCACGACAGTTACAAGTGGGCCTCGTCGTAGTTTCGAAGGCGCCTGTCTAAGCCAGAACAACTTCTCGCTCCAGGATGACTCGACGCTCGAGGGGATTGTGTTCGTGAAACTCGCCTGGGCCATGGGCATAACACCGCCCGTGTCATTGGCAGACGGACCAGGGGTAGCTCGAAATATTCCGGCCACACAGGGGCCCGTATCCGGTGGACCCACGCAGCCAGGAGTTGAAGTCGTCGGCTCAGATGCAATCGCGGAAGACTTGGACGGGAGGGATCGCAACACTCCGCCACGAGTAAGGCAGTGGAAAGCCTCATTGCTTGATCTCAGTGCTAGGAATCCCCTGCTAAAAGTGAAGAAGAAATTCTTGGAACTCGAGGTCCCGGCCTCGCTCTTGGGTGCCATTGATGACCAGCTCTTTACCCCTAAGAAGCGATTAGAAGTAGTCAGCTTTGACGGCGTTCCGTTTGAGTGGATTCACTCTGGGGTCACAGAATTCGACTTCGAGAAGTGGTTGAAGACGAGCTTCCGGCTAGTCACACCTAGTTATCGCAAGATTCCAGATGTACAGCGACAGGCCGAACAGGAAGTGTCAAGGCTCTTGGAATCCGGCAAGATCAGGCCGGCAGAGGAGGCGCAGCATTTAGTTGAGCTTCGAAGTATGGTTCTCACGAATCTGGCAAAGGAGCTTCGCAAAAAACTGTCAGCGATCAATGACGAAGCAAAAGAAGCGATGCTGGAAACGGGGGTTAACTCGCTCTACTTGGCTCTCGGCTCTGTCGAGTGGACTGAGCGGAAAGAAGCAGCAGGGTTTGGCGGCAAGAATCAAACGACAGTAACCGAGTGGCGTGCGCCACTGTACCTATATCCCGTGATTCTTGAGGGTGGTCGAGGAAGCCCTCACACGCTCCGGCTCGATCCACAAGGTGACGTGACTCCAAATTACTGCTTGCACGAAAAGCTGCGACGAGAGCCCTACAAACTTGAGCTCCCTGAGTTGGTGAACCCAGAGGAGGATGAAAAGGGTCTCGACTTTGACAAGATGATCAAGAGCATTACCGCGCGACTACAGCAGGCCAAACTTCACAACTTCGCAGTGAAGCCCTCCGTCGTCTTGGGAGTCTTTGACTATTCCACATTCCGGCTGTGGAAGGACCTTGCTGAGCACTGGAAGGAGATGACAGAAATCAGCCCGGTCGCAAAGCATTTGATCTTGACTCCGAATCAGCCGTTCATAGACCAAGCTACGCCACCTGCCACACCCTTCGAGCCCCTTACGCCGATTGCTGCTGACGATTCGCAGCGCGCAGCTATTCAGATGGCGCTGGACGGCAAGTCATTCCGGATGCAAGGACCACCA
>Ga0194132_10011202_pt1 | contig 11646 bp, 9 predicted proteins | sample TA2KigOf80mmetaG_FD_148612 | JGI IMG/M metagenome (GOLD analysis project Ga0194132, IMG submission 148612) | Freshwater microbial communities from Lake Tanganyika, Tanzania - TA2015054 Kigoma Offshore 80m | ecosystem: Environmental > Aquatic > Freshwater > Lake | place: Tanzania: Lake Tanganyika... | reverse complement strand
CTCCTCGCGGTCGCCGACGAAGGCAGCGGCGGCGGGGCTCGCGCCGTCGAGGCGCGCGAGCGCGGCGAGCGCGGGCTCCGGGGCGGGTTTCGGCGCGCTCGCGCTGTCGGCGCCGACGACGGTGGCGAAGCGTGCGGTCAAGCCCATCGCGTCGAGCTGCGCGAACGCCCCTGCCTCCACCTTGTTCGTGACGCACGCGAGCACGACGCCGGCGGCGGCGAGCGCGTCCAGCAGCGCGAGGGCACCGGGGAGTGGTTGGATGTGCGGCAGCTCGCGGTGGTAGTGGCGGAAGTAGGCCGCGCGGATGCGCTCGTGGGTGGCGTCGTCGACGGCGCCGACGAGCAGCTCGACCATGCCGCGCAGGGGCGGGCCGAGCACGTCGACGACGGCGGGCACCGCGATCGTGTAGCCGTGGTCGGCGAGCGCGGCGGCGATGCACTTCGCAATCGGCGCCTCGGAGTCGGCGAGCGTGCCGTCGAGGTCGAAGAGCACGGCGCGTGGCGGCACGCGGGGCGGGGCGTTGCTCACACGCGCACGCCTTCGCGGTAGGTGCTGAGCGGGAGCACGGAGTGCGAGTCGGGTGCGCTGAGCGCCTGGATGGCGGCGCGCGCGGTATCGAGCGAGGTGAAGCAGGGGATGCGCGTCTCGGTGGCGGCGCGGCGAATGTGGAAGCCGTCGCGCAGGTGGCTCGCGCGACCGCCCTCGATGGTGTTGATTACGGCACCGACGGTGCCGTCGTGGATTACGTCGACGACGTTCGGGTGGCCTTCGTTCAGGCGCTTGGTGACGAGCTCGACGGGGATGCCGAGCGAGCGCACGTGCAGCGCGGTGCCCTCGGTGGCGTAGAGCGGGCAGCCGGCGGCGTGCAGCGCTTCGATGAGCGGCACCGCCTCGGGCTTCGTGCGGCTGGCGAGAGAGAGCAGCACGGGCGTGCCGGGGCGCACCGCGAGGTCGGCGGCAAGCAGCGCCTTGCGCACGGCGGCTGCGAACGTGAAGTCGACGCCCATCACCTCGCCGGTCGATTTCATCTCGGGGCCGAGGTACGTGTCGACGCCGATCAGCTTCGACATCGAGAATACCGGCGCCTTCACCGCGACGAGCTCGCGGGCCGGCCAGAGGCCGGGCGCGAAGCCCTGCTCGCGCAGCGTGTGGCCGAGCATCACGTTGACGGCGAGCCGCACGAGCGGCACGCCGGTGACCTTCGAGATGAAGGGCACGGTGCGCGAGGCGCGCGGGTTTGCCTCGATCACCAACACGCCGGGGCCGGTGCGATCGATGGCCGGGGCGATGACGTACTGGATGTTGACGAGGCCGCGTACGCCGAGCGCTAGCGCCATGCGCGTGGTGTAGTCCACGATCGCAGCGATCTGTGGCTCGGTGAGGTGCTGCGGCGGGTAGACGGCCATCGAGTCGCCGGAGTGGACGCCCGCGCGCTCGATGTGCTCCATGATGCCGGGGATGAGCACATGCTCACCGTCGCAGATTGCATCGACTTCCACCTCTAGACCCTCGAGGTACTTGTCGATGAGGATCGGGCCGCTGCGCTCCTCGAGCGCTGCAGCGAAGTAGCGTGCGAGTTCGTGGCGGTCCTGCACGACCTCCATCGCGCGGCCGCCGAGCACGTACGAGGGCCGCACGAGCACGGGGTAGCCGACGGCGTCGGCGGTGGGGGTCGCCTCGTCGAGCGTGCGCACGGCAGCGCCGGGCGGTTGCGGGATGCCGAGCGAGGTGAGCACGCGCTCGAAGCGCCCGCGGTCCTCAGCGAGGTCGATCGAGTCGGCCGACGAGCCGGCGATCGGCAGCGCGGCTCGCTGCAGCGCGCGCGCGAGGTTGACCGCCGTCTGGCCTCCGAACTGCACGATCGCGGGCGAGGCTTCGCCGTCGCCGGCCTCGTTCTCGACGAGGTCGCGCACGCCTTCCTCGTCGAGGGGCTCGAAGTAGAGGCGGTCGGAGGTGTCGAAGTCGGTGGACACGGTCTCGGGGTTCGAGTTCGCGAGGATCGCTCCGACGCCGGCGCGCTGCAGTGCGCGCGCGGCGTGCACGGACGCGTAGTCGAACTCGATGCCCTGGCCGATGCGGATGGGGCCGGAGCCGAGCACCAGGACGCGCTCGCCGGGCTCGGGCGTCGCGTCGTTCTGCTCGTCGTAGGTGCTGTAGAAGTACGGCGTGACCGCCTCGAACTCGGCGGCGCAGGTGTCGACCATCTTGTAGACGGGTCGGATGTCCCACTCGTCGCGTAGCGCGCGCACCTGCTCCGGGAGGCGGTCGGCGAGGGTGCCGATGATCGCATCGCTGAAGCCGAGGCGCTTCGCGGCGCGCAGCAGCGGGCGCGTCAGCTCTTCGCCGAGCAGGCGGCGCTCCATCGCGACGAGGCGCGCGAGGCGCTCCGTGAACCACGGGTCGATGCCGCTCGTGCGCGAGAGCTCGATGGGCGTCGTGCCGGCGCGCAGCGCGGAGAGCAGCGCCCAGAGCCGCTCGTCGGTGGCGTGCAGCGGGCGCGCGCCCTCGGCCCAGCTGGGGTGCTCCCACAGCAGCGAGCGCTCGCCGAGCTCGAGTGAGCGCAGCGCCTTCTGCAGCGCGCCCTCGAACGTGCGATCGATCGCCATCACCTCGCCCGTGGCCTTCATCTGCGTGCCGAGGCGGCGATCGCCGAACGGGAACTTGTCGAACGGCCAGCGCGGGATTTTTACGACGCAGTAGTCGAGCGCGGGCTCGAACGCGGCGCTCGTGCGGCCGGTGACGGGGTTCGAGATCTCGTCGAGGCGGCGGCCGATGGCGATCTTCGAGGCGATGCGCGCGATCGGGTAGCCGGTCGCCTTCGAGGCGAGCGCGGACGAGCGGGAGACGCGGGGGTTCACCTCAATCACGTAGTACGGGGGCGCCGTCGCGCCCTCGGCGCCGGGCCAGGGCACAATGTCCGGGCGCGGCGCGAGCGCGAACTGCACGTTGCAGCCGCCCTCGATGCCGAGTGCGCGGATGATCTTGAGCGCGCTGGTACGCAGCAGCTGGTAGTCGCGGTCGGACAGCGTCTGCGAGGGCGCGACGACGATGGAATCGCCGGTGTGCACGCCCATCGGGTCCATGTTCTCCATGTTGCAGATGGTGATGCACGTGTCGGCGGCGTCGCGCATCACCTCGTACTCGAGCTCCTTCCAGCCGAGTAGCGAGCGCTCGACGAGCACCTGGGTGATCGGCGAGGCGGCGAGGCCGCCGCGCACGATCTGCTCGTACTCTTCGGGGGTGTGCGCAATGCCGCCGCCGGTGCCGCCGAGCGTGTAGGCGGGGCGCACGACGAGCGGCAGGCCGAGCGCGTCGCGCGCGGCTTCGGCCTGGTCCCACGTCTCGACGATAGCGCTCTCCGGCGTCGGCTCGCCGATCGAGGTGAGCAGGTCGCGGAAGAGCTGGCGATCCTCGGCGAGGCGAATGGTGTGCAGCGGCGTGCCGAGTAGGCGCACGTCGTAGCGTTCGAGGATGCCGGCCTCGGCGAGTTGCACCGCGAGGTTGAGCCCGGTCTGCCCGCCGAGCGTGGGCAGCAGGCCGTCGGGGCGCTCGGCGGCGATGATGCGCTCGATCACCTCGACGGTGAGCGGCTCGATGTAGACGATGTCGGCGACGTCCTCGTCGGTCATGATCGTCGCGGGGTTCGAGTTCACGAGGACGGAGGTGATGCCTTCCTCGCGCATCGCCTTGCACGCCTGGGTGCCGGCGTAGTCGAACTCGGCGGCCTGGCCGATGACGATCGGGCCGCTGCCGATGATCAGCACCTTGCGCGGCGGCGCGGGGGGCGTGGTGTGGGGGATCGGGTCGGCGGTCAGGCGTGATACCCCTTCCGCGCGTTCTCGCCGAGCAGGCCGATCTCCGCGACGACGTCGACAGGTTGGTAGTGCACCTGCGGGTCGCTGGCGATGCGGGCCATCTTGATGTGCGTGATTTGCTGCTCCCCGACCGCCGCGTCGAGGTAGGGCGTGACCGCTTCGATTACGCGGCGGCGATCGCCGCGCCCGGTGAAGAACGCGAAGTCCATCGTGGGCATGTAGCGGTCGCCCTCCGGCGACCACAGGGGATCGTAGCGCAGCGCCTCGGCGGCCTTCGGCACGCCGAGGCGAATCAGGCGGCGCGCCTCGCGGAAGCGGTACGCGTCGTCGATGCCGATGTACAGCGCGTCCTCGCGCGCGGAGATGCCGCCGAAGCGGATCGTGAACGGGTCCAGCCGGTGTAGGCGCGGCGCGGCGTTCACGTAGAACGACTCGACCTGCGTCCAGTAGATGTCATCCGGCTTCAGCCAGCCGAGGCGCAGCGTGGTGAAGTGCAGGAACTCGTACGGAGGGATGTCGATCTCGTCCATGCTGCGCAGGGTCTCTAGCAGCGGCTGCAGCGGGTCGAGCAGCTCGGGCAGCTCGAGGCCCGTCGGCTGCAGGAATTCGACGCTCTGGCGGAAGTCGAAGGAGAGCTTGCCGTAGACCTCCCAGTGGTCGGCGGGAGGTCCCGCGGCCGCGGTGAAGGCGGCCCAGTCCTGCGCGCGGCGCTCGGTGTACTCGGCGGTGGCGGTGGTCGTGGTGGTCATTATGCCTGCTCTCGCTGCTCCGGATAGAGGGGAAGCTCGTACGTTGCGCCGGGGTTGAACAGCGGGACGAGGGCGCCGATGGAGGAGAGGAAGGAGAGTGCGGCCTCGTTGTTCTCCGGCAGCCGCGCCCTGACCTTGCGGTAGCCGTGGTCGCGGGCGAAGGCGATGCCTTCTTCGGCGAGCGCGGTGGCGTGGCCCTGGCGGCGATTGAGCGGGCGCACCCACGCGCCTATCACGCACTCGTTGGGCCGCGCCGAGTTGAAGTCGACCGAGCCGAACGCGAGCAGGTGGCGGCCGTCGTCGATCACGAAGAGCGCGCCATTGTCGCCGTGGCGATGCATCCACAGCAGCACATCGGCGTGCGAGAGGGGCACATCGATGCCGATGTCCTCGGCGTTGTCGGCCATGATCTCGCGCACGATCTCCGCGATCTGCTCGGCGTCCTCGGGCTTGGCGTGGCGGACGTTGGCGGGCATGGCGGTCCTCGCTAGCGGTCGGTGACGGTGGCCAGGAAGCGGTCGAACAAGTACTCGCTGTCGTGCGGGCCGGGTGAGGCCTCGGCGTGGTACTGGATCGTGAACAGCGGCAGCGCTGCGTGCGCCAGTCCCTCGACGGTGCCGTCGTTGAGGTGGACATGCGAGACGCGCACCGCCGCAGGCAGGCCGTCGGGGTCGATGGCGTAGCCGTGGTTCTGGGCGGTGATGTAGGTGCGGCCGCTGTGCTCGTCGCGAACGGGGTGGTTCGCGCCGCGGTGTCCGAACTTGAGCTTGTACGTGCGCGCGCCGAAGACGCGGCCGAGCACCTGGTGCCCGAGGCAGATGCCGAGCAACGGCGTGCGCCCCACCAGCCCGCGCGCGGTCTGCACGACGTGGTCGAGGAGCTGCGGGTCGCCGGGCCCGGGTGACAGCACGACGCCGTCGGGCCGCAGCGCGAGGATGTCCTCGGCGCTCGTGTGATGCGGCACGGTGGTCACGGTGGCGCCGCGGCGCTGCAGGTGGCGCATGATGCTGCGCTTCACGCCGAGGTCGAGCACGACGACGTGCGGCGCGCCGGGCGCCGGCGCCGCCTCCCGCGCGCCGCCGAACGTGTACGCCTCGGCGGTGGAGACGGCGGCGACGTGGTCGACGGCGCCGTAGTCGGGCTCGGCGTGCAGGCGGGCGAGCGCGACCGCGGGCGGCTCGTCGCGGGTGATCGTGCCCATGACGACGCCGTGGGCCCGTAGGTGCTGGGTGAGCGCGCGCGTGTCGATGCCGGCGATGCCGGGCACGCCGGCGTCGCACAGCAGCGCGTCGAGCGTACGCGTGCTCTGCCAGTGCGAGGGCAGGTCAGTCAGCTCGCGCACGACGAAGCCGCGCACCTGCAGCCGCGCGCTCTCGGCGTCGTGCGCGTTCACGCCGTAGTTGCCCTGCAGCGGGTAGGTCATGACGAGGATCTGCCCCCCGTAAGAGGGGTCGGTGAGCGCCTCCTGGTAGCCGGTCATCGAAGTGTTGAAGACTACCTCGCCGGTCGCGTGCACGACCGCGCCGATCGCCTCGCCGGCGAACGCGCGGCCGTCGGCGAGCACGAGCCAGGCGCGGGGGTGCGTGGCGCTTGTCATACGGCGAGTCCCTCGAGGGCGTGGAGCACGCGGCCGCAAGCGATGGTGGCGACGACGCGGCCGGTGAGGCGGCGGCCGGCGATGGGGGTGTTCCGGCCCATCGACGCGAAGGCCGCGGGGTCGACGGTCCAGGGAGCGTCGGGGTCGAGCAGGACCACGTCGCCGGGCGCGCCCGGGGCGAGGGTGCCGAGGCCTGCGAGCGCGGGCTGGCGGTCGAGGCGCCAGGCGCGCACGGGGCCCGCGGTCAGCCGCTCGATGAGCGCTGGCAGCGTGAGCGCGCCGGCGTGCACGAGCGTCATCGCGAGCCCGAAGGCGGTCTCCAGACCGCTGATGCCGGCGGACGCGAGCGTGAACTCGATCTCCTTGTCGCTGGCGGCGTGCGGCGCGTGGTCGGTGGCGATGGCGTTGATCACGCCGTCGCGCAGAGCGGCGATGCAGGCGTCGACGTCGGACTGCTCGCGCAGCGGAGGGTTCACCTTCGCGTTGGCGTGGTAGGCGATGCGCGTGTAGTCGCGTTCGGGACCGAAGGCGACTTCCTCGTGCGTGAGCGTGATGTGGTGCGGGGTGACCTCGGCGGTGACGCGCGCGCCGCGCGCACGGGCGGCGCGGATGAGCGCGACGGAGCCGGCGGTGGAGACGTGTTGCACGTGCAGATGCGCGCCGGCGAGCTCGGCGAGCGCGATGTCGCGCGCGACGAGCGTCTCCTCGGCGCTGGCGGGGCGGCCACGCAGGCCGAGGCGCGTCGCGACCCAGCCCTCGTGCATGTGGCCGTCGTGGACGAGCGCGGGGTCCTCGCAGTGCTGCGCAACGGGGAGGTCGAACACCGTCGAGTACTCGAGCGCGTGGCGCATCAGGCTCGCGTCGCCTACGGCGTCGCCGTCGTCGGAGAGCGCGACGACGCCGGCGCGCGCAAGCTCGCCGGCGGGGGCGAGCTCCTTGCCGGCGCGGCCGCGCGTGATGCAGCCCACGGGCAGCACGCGCACGCGAGCGCTCAGCTGCGCCTCGCGCAGCACGGACTCGACGGCGGGGCGGCTGTCGAGCGGCGGTAGCGTGTTCGGCATGGCGCACACGGTGGTGAAGCCGCCGCGCGCGGCTGCGAGCGTCCCGGACGCGATCGTCTCCTTGTGCTCGAAGCCGGGTTCGCGCAGGTGCACGTGCAGATCGACGAAGCCCGGCGCGACGACGAGGCCAGTCGCGTCGATGCGGTCGGCGTCGAGCACTGCGTCGCCCTCGTTGGGGCCGACGCGGGCGATGCGGCCGTTGACGATGACGACGTCCGCGATGCCGTCGCGGCCGAGCGCGGGGTCGATGACGCGGGCGTTGTGGATAGCGAGCGTGGTCATCGCGCGGCCTCGGCGTCGGTGCGCGCGAGAGTGGGCGGCGCGGGGCGCGTGCCCTGTCCGGCGAGCAGGTAGAGCAGCGCCATGCGCACCGCGACGCCGTTGGTGACCTGCTCCTCGATGATCGAGTGCGCGCCGGTGGCGACGTCGCCGGCGATTTCGATGCCCTCGTTCTTAGGACCCGGGTGCATGAGCAGGTGGTCCGGGTGCGCGCGCGCGAGGCGGGCAGCGGTGACCTGGTAGAGCGCGGCGTACTCGTGCAACGAGGGCAACAGGCCGCCCTGCTGGCGCTCGCTCTGCAGGCGCAGCGCGATCACGACGTGAGCGCCCGCGATCGCGTGGTCGATGTCGGTCTCGACCTCGACGGCGGGGAGCGCGGCGGCGGCGTGCGGGGGGCGGTCGGCGGCGCGCAGGCCGCGCGGCAGCAGCGTCGGCGGGCCGCATACGACGACCTCGGCGCCCATCGCGGCGAGGCCCCACAGGTCGGAGCGCGCGACGCGCGAGTGGGCGATGTCGCCGACGAGCACCACGCGCTTGCCCTCGAGGCTGTCGAAATGCCTGCGCATGGTGTACAGGTCCAGCAGCGCTTGGGTGGGGTGCGCGTGCGCGCCGTCGCCGGCGTTCACGATCGCGGCGTCGGTGTGGCGCGCGGCGAGGTAGGGCGCGCCGGAGGCGGCGTGGCGCATGACGATCACGTCGGCGCCGATGGCGCGCAGCGTGCGCGCGGTGTCGATCAGCGACTCGCCCTTCTGCACGGACGCCTGGGTGGCGCTGAGGCTGATCACGTCGGCGCCGAGCACCTTGCCGGCGAGCTCGAAGGAGGCGCGCGTGCGCGTGGACGCCTCGTAAAAGAGGTTCATGACGGTGTAGCCGCGCAGCGCGGGCACGCGCGCGATGCGGCGGTCCAGCACCTCGCGCATGCGGTCGGCGAGGTCGAGCACGGTCTCGATCTCGGCGCGCGTGAAGTCGTCGAGGTCGAGCACGTGGCGGTGCTGCCAGGTGGCGACCTCCGGGGCGGCGGCCGGGGCCTCGATGCGGGCGGCGGTCATCGGGCGCTCCCGCCGAGTACGATGACGGCGTCGGTGCCGTCCTCCTCGGTGATGCGTACCTGCACGTCGTCGCCGGGCGCGGTGGGGGCGTTCTTGCCGACGAAGTCGGCGCGGATCGGCAGCTCGCGGTGGCCGCGGTCGACAAGCACGGCGAGGCGCACCAGGCGCGGGCGGCCGTAGTCGTTCAGCGCGTCGAGCGCGGCGCGCACGGTGCGGCCGGTGTAGAGCACGTCGTCCACGAGCACGACGTTGCGCGCCTCGACGTTGGGGATGTCGGTGGGGCGGGTCTGGGTGAGCAGGCCGCGCGCGGTGAGGTCGTCGCGGTGGAGGGTGATGTCGAGCGCGCCGACCGGGGGGCGCTCCTCCTCGAAGCTCGCGATGACGTTGGCGAGGCGGTGCGCGATGGCGACGCCACGGCGCTGGATGCCGACGAGCACGAGGTCCGCGGTGCCGCCGTTGCGCTCCACGATCTCGTGGGCGAGGCGGGTGAGGGTGCGGCGCACGCCGGTGGCGTCGAGCAGGAGCCCCGAGGCGCCCTCGCGCGCGCCGAGCGTGCGCTCAGGCACGGGGCGCCTCCGAGCGGGAAGCTGCGTGAGCGGTGCTGGCGGGCGCGCGCAGGCGCGCGGCGGTGGGGCGAGTGTGCATCCGGCGTCCCTTCCCGACCTCGCGGGGTCGGACTTAAAGACACGCGCGCTAGGGTTCGCCTGAAGAGGGTAGCACCGCCGGGCGGTGCGGTCATGCGGCCGGTGCGGCGAGCGGCGGTCGTCGGGGATGGCGGGTCCGGCACCACCTGAGGCGTGGGAGCGAATGGCGGCCCTGCGCGCCGGCTGGCCCACCCGCCCGCCCGTTCTGATGCGAGGAGCTAATGACCATCGCGCTCCCCGGTGAGCTTGGGTGACAACGCCCCTCGGAGCGCCGACCCCCGAAGGCACCAGACCACGCGTCCCGGGGAAGGAGCGGTTGCTCAGCGGTCGTCACGGCGCTGCTCGCGCAGGAAGCGCTCGAGGTCCTCGACCATGGAGCTGGCGTCGGGCAGCTCCTCGGTGTCCTCGGCGGCGGGGGCGAGCTCGGGCTCTTCGGAGTCCTGCGCTTCCTCGAGGCGGCGGGCGTAGTCCGCCATCTCGGGGTTTTTGGCGACTTCGGCGGCGACCTGGGCGTCGAAGCGCGCGACGAACACTTCGAGGTCGTGCAGGCGCAGCTTGAGGTCGAGGCCGCGGTTGAGCTGCTGGAGCAGCGCGAGCGTGCCCTTGGGGTTGGGCGAAGCGTTGACGTAGTGCGGGACGCTCGCCCAGATCGAGGCGATGGGCAGGCCGGCGTCGCGCACGGCGTTGTTGAGCACGCCGACGATGCCGGTGGGGCCCTGATAGCCGCCCGGCTGCGGCGCAGGCAGGTCGAGCAGGCGGCGCAGCTCCGGGTCCTCCGAGGAGCCGGTGACGCGGACCGGCCGTGCGTGGCTGACCTCGGCGAGCAGCGCGCCGAGCGTGACGACGGCGCGCACGTCGAAGGCGCGGCACAGCTCAAGGATGTTCTCGGTATAAGTGCGCCAGGCGAGGTGCGGCTCGACGCCGCTGAGCAGGATCAGGTCTGGCGGGTCGCCGTCGCGGTGGTGGGCGGTGAAGTTGTTCGTGGGCCAGTCCAGCACCCGCTGGCCGTTGTCTAGGCGCACGCGCGGGCGTGTCTGCGTGAAGTCGTAGAAGGGGTCGGGGTCGATGCTGGCGAACACGGGCTCGCGCCAGCGGCGGAGCACGAAGCGCACGGCGCCGCTTGCGGACTCGCCGGCATCGTTCCAGCCCGCCCACGCGGTGAGCAGGATCGGCCGCTGCAGCTCCGGATGTCCGTCCACGCGCAGGTCACTCATGGCACCAGCATAATCCGTTGGACAGCCGGTCGCACCGTGCGGGCGGCACGACAGGCCCACGCGCGGGGAGCGCGTCAGCCCGCCGATGAGCCGTGCGGATGCAGGGTGAACGCGGACAGGTGCACGATCTCGGCGCGCGGGGCCGCCCCGCGTTCGAGCGTGAGGAACGCGACGTGGCCGAGCCGCGGGCTCATGTTGCGCGGCAACGTGGCGCTCCCGGGGTTCACGCACAGCACGCCCTCGAGCAGGTCGATGCGCTCGACGTGGGAGTCGCCGTAGACGACGGCCGCGGGGCGCGCGCCGTCCAGGTAGTGGTGGCTGAGCGTCGCGAGCGGGTCGGTGAGCGGCTCGAAGCGGTGGGTGAGCGCGACGAGGTGGCTTTCGAGCTCGACGAGGTGGAGGGGACGCACGCGCGGGTCGTCGACGATGTGCAGGTCGTGGTTGCCCTGCGCGGCGAGCACCGGCGCGACGCGCTCGAGGGCGTCGAGCACGCGCGGCACGACGATGTCGCCGCCGTGCATGATCAGGTCGACGCCGGCGAAGGCGTGGAAGATCTCGTCCCAGAGGTGGGGCGCCTCTGGCACGTGGGTGTCGGAGAGCAGGCCGATGCGCATGCAGGCCTCGGGCTACGACTGCGAGTAGTCGGTCAGGTGGACGAGCTCGGCGCGCGGCGGGGCGCCGCGCTCGAGCGTGAGGAAGCCGACGTGACCGAGGCGCGGGCTCATGTTGCGCGGGAGGATGGGGCTGCCCGGGTTCACGACGAGCGCGCCGTCGAGGACGTCGATCTGCTCGAAGTGCGAGTCGCCGTAGACGACGACGTCGGGGCGCGCGCCGCGCAGGAACTTCGTCGCGAGGCGCGGGAGGCCCCAGTCGAGCGGCTCGAACTGGTGCAGCAGCGCGAGCGAGTGGCCTTCGAGCTCCAGCGTGTGCAGCAGGCTCACGCGCGGGTCGCGGCCCACGTAGTAGTCGTGGTTGCCCTCGGCGGCGAGCACGGGCGCCAGCTGCTCGAGCGCGTCGAGCACGGCCGGGAACATGATGTCGCCGGCATGGAGGATGAGGTCGACGCCGGCGAAGGCACGGAAGATCTCGGGCCAGAGCTTCTCCGGCTCGACGAGGTGTGTATCCGAAAGCAACCCGATGCGGACCGGCCGGCCTCCTCGCGCGCCGCAACCAGCGTAGCGCTGCGCGGTCGCGCGCGCTGGACGCGGCGCGCGTTGGCCCTCGCGGGGGCGCTGGCG
>Ga0194132_10011200_pt1 | contig 11648 bp, 11 predicted proteins | sample TA2KigOf80mmetaG_FD_148612 | JGI IMG/M metagenome (GOLD analysis project Ga0194132, IMG submission 148612) | Freshwater microbial communities from Lake Tanganyika, Tanzania - TA2015054 Kigoma Offshore 80m | ecosystem: Environmental > Aquatic > Freshwater > Lake | place: Tanzania: Lake... | reverse complement strand
CGCGTTCATCTCGCCCCGGCACCTTCTGCTCACCGTCGAGCACGACATGCTCTTTGCGGAGGACCAGGGCTCGCTCAACGGCTCTTGGCTCCGCGTCCGGACGCAGGTCGAGCTGCGCCCCGGCACGAGCTTCCGGATCGGGCACCAGCTTTTGCGATTCGACTACCTCTCCGGGCGTCCCGGCCTCGGGGAGATGCCCGACCGCACCCGTCGGTTCGGCGCGCCGCGGGCCAATCCTGCGCTCTGCCTGCAACAGATGGGGGACGACAACCAGCCGCGCAACGTCTACTGCCTCAACGAGCAGGGCGCTCGCCTCGGTCGCCACCTCGCGGACATCGTCTTTACGGACGACACGTTCATGAGCGGGACGCATGCCGTCGTCCTCCCTCGCGGTGACCGGGCCGTTCTGCGGGACCTCTCGAGCCGCAACGGCACGTGGGTCCGCATCGAGGGCCGTCACGCACTCACCCTCGGCGACGCCATCATGTTGGGTCAAACCGTCTGGCGCGTGAGCCGCCCGGTCACCTGAGGACGTGATCCTCGGTTCGCGTGTCGAGCGACGCCTCGAAGGCGGTGACGTCTCCGCGACTCCCTTCCAGTTTGGCCTGCCAGCGTCGGTCCTGTGGCCGCCGATCGTCCTCGGCCGTCGTCCCGCCGCCGCTCATTTTGCCGGCTAGGATCTCCAGCCGGACCTCGCCGAGCCCGTCCCGGAGCATTCCGAGCCGCACCGCGGCCATGCGGCTCAGATCGATGATGCGAGCGCCGACATAGGGCCCCCGATCATTGACGACGACGTCGACGAAACGGCCGCTTCGCAGGAGTGTGACCCGCAGGCGGGTGCCGAATGGAAGGGACCGATGCGCCGCGGTCATCGCGTGCATATCGAAGGGGACTCCGCTCGCCGTCCGCCGCCCGTGGTGCACTCGGCCGTACCAGGAGGCAATTCCCCGTAGGACGTGTCGCGTCTGAGCCCGGGCGGACTCCGGCCCCACCACGGCCAGCGAACTGAACGCGGTGAGCAGACCCAGACACAGCGATCGGAGGAGACGGCGTATCACGTCGTCGCGTCGTGTAACAGACATCGCCGAGCCCGGCAAAAAACCGGAATCGGCGCGGGCTGATCGGGAACGACGGCTCGGTGCTCTTGCGTTGCGTCGTGGGACCGATTGGGGCACAGTCCTGGCCACGAATCGAATGCGGTCGCGCACCCTCATCTCCACCTCCGATCTCGACGCGACGGCGCTCGAAGCGCTCCTCGCCGCGACCGACGCTGCGCGAACACCGCCGGCGGATGGTCGTCGCCCACTTGCGGGGCGGACGCTCTGCATGGCCTTCCTCGCTGCGTCCGCGCGCACGCGGGCCTGTCTCGAGGAAGCCGCCGGGCAGCTCGGCGTCGAGCTCTCCGATCTGACGGCGGCGGCCCTGACGCTCGGCCGCAACTCTGGCGCGACCGCCGAGCTCGCGCGCGCGGCGGCGGAGGCCGATGGCATCGCGCTGCGACACAGTCTCGTGCCGGGGCGCGCGCAGGCGCTCCTCTTCGAGCTGGCGGCGGGATCGGGGCGTCCGGTGCTGAACCTCCAGTCCGACGGCGATCACCCCGTTCAGACGCTTGCGGACGTCGTGACGCTGCGCGACGCCTTCGGGTCCGACCTGCGGGGACGCCGTGTGGCGGTGGTCTGGACGTGGCAGCGCACGCCCGCCCGGCCCCCGTCCGTACCGCACGGGCTGTTGCGCTTATTGCCTCGTCTCGGGGTGCAGGTCCGCGTCGCCCACCCGCCCGGGTTCGAGCTCGATGACGAGGCGCGGCGAACCGGGGCGGCCCTCGCCGTCTCGCCTGGAGAGATCGTCAGCGCCGGCACCTTCGACGAGGCTTGCGACGGCGCCGACGTCATCTACCCGCAGAGCTGGGCCCCGGGTACGTTGCAGCATCGCCCGGAGGAGGCCGCAGCCCTCGCCGCGCCGTTCGCCGACTGGATCCTCGACGCTGCCCGACTCGATCGCGTGGCCCCTGCTGCCCGCGTCATGCGCAGCCTCCCCGCATCTGAGGGCGAAGAGCTCGCTTTGGGGCTGCTCGACTCCCCGCGCAGCCTCTTCTACACGCAGGCGGCCCACCGCCTCACCGTGATGCGCACCATCCTCCAGTGGATGTTGCCGAGCGGGGACGTCCGATCGTGATCCAGCGTATCCCGATTGGACAACTCCTGGTCGAGACCAACCTGATCTCGGCGCGCCAGCTCGACGACGTCCTTGAGACGCAGTCCCGGACGGGGGGGCGCCTTTGCTCTGTGGTCCTGCGCCTCGGGCTCTGCGACGAGCGGGCGATCGTTCGCGTCCTGAGCCGCCAGCTCGGCGTGCCGGCCATGGTCGTGACCGAGGTCCGCCCCGAGACGGCCGGGGCCGAGCTCGTTCCTCGAGAGGTCGCCGAGCGATATTGCGTGCTGCCCGCGCGGGTCTTCAACCGCACGCTGACGCTGCTGATGCGCGATCCCACCGACGGGGCCGCGTTGAACGACCTGCAGTTCGTCACGGGCAAGGTCATTCGTCCGCTCGTGGCGGTCGAGGGCCCGCTTCGACTCGCGATCGCCACCTATTACGACGGGGCTGGCGAGGCGTCGCCCGCCGACATCCCGACCCCGGCGCCCATTGTGCACGAGGTGCCGCAACCGCCGGCTTTCGCCGAAGCGGCGAGCGGGGGGGATGCTCTCGGCGCCTCCCTCGACATGGTCGCGACGCTCGACGAACTCAGCGCCGCCGATTTGCGCCCCCGTATCCTGGCGGTCGATGACGACACCGCCATCTTGCGGCTCTACGAAGGTATCTTCGGGCCGACGCTCTACCGGATGTTCACCTGCGGCGACGGTGCGGCCGCGCTCGACGAGATCCGCCGCATCCGCCCGCACCTGGTCCTGCTCGACGCGCGCCTGCCCGGTCTCCATGGCTTCGAGATTTGCCGTCGGGTGAAGGAAGACCCCGTCATCGCCCCGACCGCGGTGATCTTGCTGAGCGGCGCGTACCGGGGGTGGCAGATGCGCGCCGATCTCATGCGGCACTGCGGTGCCGACGACGTCATCGAGAAGCCGTTCAACGTCGACCATCTCGCGAACCGAGTCGCCGAGTTGATTCGCAACGCGCCGGCCGAGCGCCAGAACACCGGTGGCTCCCGGGCCCTCGCCGCCGAGGCCCTCAAGTACCTCAACGCCGGGCTCCTGCTCCTCCAGAAGGGTGAGCTCGAGGCCGCCGCCCTCGAGTTCCGACACAGCATCGAGCGCCAGCCGTTCGCGGCACGACCGCACTTCTACCTCGGAAAGATTCACGAGCGTCAGAACGAGCGGTACGAAGCCATGTACGAGTACGAGCAGGCCGTCGCGCTCGACAGCACATTCTTTCCGGCCATCAAGGATCTCGCGCTGCTCTACCAGAACGCCGGGTTTGTTCACAAAGCGGTCGAACTCTGGCAGCAGGCGCTGGTCATCTGCCCGGAAGCCACGATGCGGCAGTCCATCAAGGACCACCTCCTGCGGCTCGTCTAGGACCCCCAGAGACCCCCGGGCGTGCCTTGAACCGTCGCGGTCGCTCGGGTATAAGCCCGGCCGCCTTTGACGGAGGTTGACCGTGCGGATGACGCGCCTGCACGCGCCCACCCTGAAAGAAGATCCCAAGGACGCGGAAGTCGTCAGCCACCGGTACCTCGTCCGGGGGGGCTACATCCGCAAGCTGGCGGCGGGCATCTACGACTTTCTGCCCCTCGCGACCCGAACCATCCAGAAGATCGCCAACATCGTCCGGACCGAGATGACCCGGGCAGGGGCGCAGGAGGTCTTCCTGCCCGCCGTGCAGCCGTCGGAGATCTGGGTCGAGTCCGGGCGCTGGAGCTTCTACGGTCCCGAGCTCTTGCGTTTCAAGGACCGCAAGGGCGCCGAGTTCTGCCTCGGCCCGACGCACGAAGAGGTCATCGTCGATCTCGTCCGTCGGGATGTCCGGTCGTGGCGTGCGTTGCCTCTGAATCTCTTTCAGATCCAGACGAAGTTCCGGGACGAGATCCGTCCCCGGGCCGGCTTGATGCGCGGTCGCGAGTTCATCATGAAGGACGCCTACTCCTTCGACGTCGACGAGGCCGCCGCATTGCGCAGCTACGATGCGATGTACGCGGCCTACGAGCGCATCTTCCGCCGCTGCGGCCTCGACTTCCGGGCCGTCGAGGCGGACACCGGCGCGATCGGCGGCAGCCGCAGCCACGAGTTTCAGGTCCTCGCCGACAGCGGTGAGGACGCCATGGTGAGCTGCACGGCCTGCGCCTATGCGGCGAACGTCGAGCAGGCGGAGCTCCCGACGCCGTCGAGGCCGGCCGCCGTCGAGGCCGCGCTCGCTAAGGTTCACACCCCCGACCGCCGGACAATCGACGAGGTCTCCACTTTCCTCGGTCGGCCGGCGCGGGCGTTCATCAAGACGCTCATCGTTCACGCGGACGGCAAGCTCCACGCAGTGCTGCTGCGCGGCGACCACGAACTCAACGAGATCAAGCTCAAGAAGCTGCTCGGGGCAACGCTACTCACCATGGCGGACGAGGGCGAGGTCCGCGCCGCGAGCGGCGCCCCCGTCGGATTTGCCGGCCCGGTGGGCGGGCTGAAGGTTGAGAGCGTTCTCGCCGATCACGCCGTCGCTGGCATGACCGACGCCATCACCGGAGCCAACGAGGCCGATCACCACCTCACCGGTGTATCGGAAGGCCGGGACTTCCGGATCACCGGATTCCATGACCTCCGCATGGCCGCCGACGGCGATCCGTGCCCCCGCTGCGGCGGGATCCTGAAGGGCTTCCGCGGCATCGAGGTCGGCCACGTCTTCTACCTCGGGACGAAGTACAGCAAGGCGATGAACTGCGCCTTCCTGAACGAGACCGGGGACGAGAAGCCCATGGTCATGGGCTGCTACGGCATCGGCGTCACGCGGATCATGGCCGCGGCCATCGAGCAGAACCACGACGCCGACGGCATCTGCTGGCCGGTGGCCATCGCGCCCTTCCAGGTGGCGGTCCTGCCGCTCCAGATGAACGTGCCCGAAGTCGTCGCGGCCGCCGAGAGGCTCTATACGGAGCTCAGCGATGCGGGCTTCGAGGTCCTGCTCGACGATCGCGAGGAGCGCGCGGGCAGCAAGTTCAAGGACGCCGATCTCATCGGCACCCCGTTTCGCCTCGCGATCGGGGCTCGGGGTCTGCAGGAAGGCATCGTCGAACTCAAGCACCGGCGCGGGGGCGAGGTCGTCAAGGTGGCGATGGGCGACGTCGTCGCTCATCTCCGCGGCCTTGTCGCGTGATCGCGGCACGAGACGCGCTCTGTCTCGCGCTCGACGTCGCCGACGCGGACGCGGCGATGGCCTGGGTCGCCCGCACGCGCGACCTCGTTTGCACCTACAAGATCGGGCTCGAACTCTTCACGGCCGAGGGACCCTCCGTCGTCGACCGCGTCCGCCGAGCCGGTGCGCAGCGCATCTTCCTCGACCTCAAACTCCACGACATCCCCAATACTGTGGCCGGCGCCGTTCGTTCCGTGGCGAGGCTCGGCGTCGATGACCTCACGGTGCACGTCGCCGGTGGGCGGGCCATGCTCGAGGCGGCGCGCGTGGCGGCGGGGTCGATGCGGTTGCTGGGGGTCACCGTACTGACGAGCCTGGACAGGGCCGCCCTTGCGGAGGTCGGAGAAGGGGAGACTGAGCCTGCCGAGCTCGCGTGCTTGCGGGCACGGCTCGCCGCCGACTGCGGCCTCGGCGGCATCGTCTGCAGCCCCGTCGAGGTGGCGCGGATCCGCGCTGTCGTGGGGGCCAGCGTCCGCCTCGTGACGCCCGGCATCCGGAGCGCCACCGACGCCGCTGGCGACCAGCGCCGCACCATGACGCCGGCCGAAGCGCGCCGCGCCGGCGCCGACCTCCTCGTCATCGGTCGTCCCGTCCTCGCGGCCGCCCAACCGGAGGAGGCCCTGCGGGCCATCGTGCGCGACGTCGAGCGGGCGGACGATGGGCGCTGATCCGCAGTCGGATCTCATCGTCGTCGCGGGCCCCAACGCCGTCGAGGCGTTGCTGAGGCACGGGCGCAATCGCGTTCGCCGCGTTCTCCACGCCGGGCCGCCCGCTTCGGCCCGCGATCGCGTCATCGACCTCGCGCGTGCCGCGGGATGCGTCGTCGAATCCGTCGCACCGGCCGTGCTCGAGCGTCACGCGGGCGAGCTTCGGCATCAGGGCCTGATTGCCATCGCCTCCCCGGCTCCGCTCGCCGAGTGGGCGGACCTCGTCGAGGGGCCGGACGCGCTCCTCGTCGCCTTCGACCAGGTCACGGATCCGCACAACCTCGGTGCGATCCTCCGGAGCTGCGAGGCCCTCGGCGGGACGGGCGCTCTCGTGACCCGCGATCGCTGCGCGCGACCGGGCCCCACGGTGAGCCGCACCTCTGCGGGGGCGAGCGAGATTCTGCCCGTCGCCATGGAGACCAACCTCGCGCGCGCGCTCGACGCCGCCCGGAAAGCCGGGCTTCAGGTGGTCGGTGCCGATCTCGACGGAGACGACCCCTGGTGCATCGACTTTGCCCGCCCGACGGTCCTCGTGATCGGGGCGGAGGGGACGGGCCTGCGCAGGCTGACGCGAGAGCGGTGCGACCGGATCGCCACGATCCCCCTCGGCGGGCGGACGGAGAGTCTGAACGCCTCGGCCGCCGCGGCCGCCCTCCTGTACGAGGCGACACGCCAGCGGCGGGCGCAAAAAACATAGAAATCGCCTTGACGTCGAGGCACGAGCCGTCTATAAGGCCCGCACCCTTGCGTACGCCGTCGCGGACGGCGCTTGTGATTTGATTTGACTTGACAATTGACGACTCTGCCGAGTAGGGTCCGCCCCCGCATTCCAGCGCTGGCGTAGCTCAATCGGTAGAGCAGCTGATTTGTAATCAGCCGGTTGCGGGTTCAAGTCCCTTCGCCAGCTCCGCGCTCTCGAGCGCAAGTGTATCAGGGCCCCTGTGGAGGGGTACCCAAGCGGCCAAAGGGAGCAGACTGTAAATCTGCCGAGTCCACCTCTTCGAAGGTTCGAATCCTTCCCCCTCCACCCGAGCCCTGATGAGAACCCGTAAGGGTTCGTTCTGCGGGAGTAACTCAGCTGGCAGAGTGTCAGCCTTCCAAGCTGAATGTCGCGGGTTCGAACCCCGTCTCCCGCTCCCTCTTTTTCATCTTGCCCACGAAAACGTCAGTGACGTGGGTACGCCGGCGTAGCTCAGTAGGTAGAGCACGTCCTTGGTAAGGACGGGGTCACCGGTTCAAATCCGGTCGTCGGCTTGATTCGTTATTCGTCGCATATAGCCAACCCGCTGAGGGAGAGTCCCGCCATGGCCAAAGAGAAATTCGTCCGTAACAAGCCGCACCTCAACGTCGGGACCATCGGTCACGTCGACCACGGCAAGACCACCCTGACCGCCGCCATCACGAAGGTGTTGGCCAAGTCTGGTGGTGCGAAGTTCGTGGCCTTCGACCAGATCGACAAGGCGCCCGAAGAGCGGGAGCGCGGCATCACGATCTCCACGGCCCACGTGGAGTACGAGACGTCCAAGCGCCACTATGCTCACGTCGACTGCCCGGGGCACGCCGACTACATCAAGAACATGATCACCGGCGCCGCCCAGATGGACGGCGCGATCCTCACGGTGGCGGCGACCGACGGCGCGATGCCCCAGACGAAGGAGCACATCCTGCTCGCTCGTCAGGTCGGCGTGCCGGCCATCGTCGTGTTCCTGAACAAGTGCGACATCGCCGATCCGGATCTGCTCGAGCTCGTCGACATGGAGATCCGCGAACTCCTCGACAAGTACGAGTTCCCCGGCGACAAGACCCCGATCATCCAGGGCTCGGCGCTCAAGGCCCTCGAAGGGGACAGCGGCGAGTACGGCGAGCCCTCGATCCTGAAGCTGATGGATGCGGTCGACAGCTTCATCCCGGAGCCGGTGCGCGACATCGATCGCGCGTTCCTGATGCCGGTCGAAGACGTCTTCTCGATCGCCGGCCGCGGCACCGTGGCCACCGGGCGCGTCGAGCGTGGCATCGTCAAGGTCGGCGACGAAATCGAGATCATCGGCCTTCGCGACACGCAGAAGACGACGGTCACGGGCGTCGAGATGTTCCGCAAGCTCCTCGACCAGGGCCAGGCCGGTGACAACGTCGGCTGCCTGCTCCGCGGCGTGAAGCGCACGGACGTCGAGCGCGGTCAGGTGCTTGCCAAGCCCGGCAGCATCACCCCGCACACGAAGTTCAAGGCGTCGGTGTACATCCTCAAGAAGGAAGAGGGCGGGCGCCACACCCCGTTCTTCAACGGCTACCGCCCCCAGTTCTACTTCCGCACGACGGACGTGACGGGCGTGGTGACGCTTCCCGAGGGCACCGAGATGTGCATGCCCGGTGACAACATCCAGGTCGCCGTCGACCTCATCACCCCCATCGCCATGGACGAGGGTCTCCGCTTCGCGATCCGCGAGGGCGGCCGCACCGTCGGCGCGGGCGTCGTCGTCTCGATCCAGAAGTAATTCGCGGCACCGGCCCCAAGCCGGGACAATGACCCAGGCGGGCGACCGCCTGGGTTTCGCCGTATCAGAGGTGGCCTTCGCTGGCGACCTGGGCCGCTGCAAGAGAATAGGCTCATAGCTCAATTCGGTAGAGCACCGGACTCCAAATCCGGGGGTTGGGGGTTCGAGTCCCTCTGGGCCTGCCCTTCTTGCAGCGGTCCAGGTGACCGTCGAAGTCGACAGTCGGTTCCGAGAAATCATGGATATCAGTAAGCGCATCGTTCAGTTCGCCTATGGCGCGGGCACCTTCCTCGTCGCCCTTTTCGCATCGCGCCTCTACGGCTCGATCTTTCGATTGGTCGGCGCGCGGGACCCGGAGATCCTCGGTCGAGACTTCACGATGGCCACGCTGCTTGCCGCGGTGACCGCCCTTGGCGCGCTCCTGTGGGCGTGGCGGCACGAGCGCATTCGCCCGCTCGCCCACGAGGTCGCGGACGAACTGACCAAGGTGACCTGGCCGACCTGGGACGAGACCAAGTCCAACGGCCGCATCACCGTGGCCGTGTCGGTCGTGGTCGCGCTCATCCTGGGCGTGTTCGACTGGTTCTTCGGCGGCCTCACGACCTACATCCTCGGTGGCGCGTAGCCAGCGACTCTCTCAGGCTCCCGGAGCACCGAAATGGATCACAAGTGGTACGCCATCCGAACGTACTCCGGCTTTGAGAACAAGGTGGAGCAGGCGCTTCGCGAGCGCATCCGCCAGTTCTCGTTCGAGGACTCGTTCTCCGAGATCCTCGTCCCCCGGGAGAACGTCACCGAGGTCGTGAAGGGCGAGCGCAAGAGTACGTCCCGCAAGCTCTTCCCGGGCTACATCCTGGTCAAGATGGAGTTGAACAAGCGCACTTGGCACATGGTGACGGAGACGCCCCGCGTCGCCGGATTCGTCGGCGCAAGCGACGACCCCGCGTCCATCCGCCCAGTCAGCGAGCGCGAGGTGATGAAGGTCACCAACCAGATGGCCGAAGGCACCGCGCGTCCGGCCCCGAAGCAGCGCTTCGAGGAAGGCGAGACGGTTCGCGTCACCGACGGCCCCTTCGCAAACTTCAGCGCGACCGTCGACGAGGTCGATGTCGACAAGGGCCGCCTCCGCGTGCTCGTCAGCATCTTCGGCCGCGCCACCCCCGTTACGTTGGACTTTACCCAGGTTGAGAAGGCCTGATTCCAGGCCCGGTCATCGCGAGGAGACATACCCATGGCCAAGAAGATTACGGGCTACATCAAGCTCCAGTGCCCGGCCGGCAAGGCCACCCCCTCTCCGCCGGTCGGTCCGGCCCTGGGTCAGCACGGCGTCAACATCATGGCGTTCGTGAAGGAGTTCAACGCCCGCACCGCCTCCCAGGAGGGGTTGGTGATTCCGGTGGTGATCACGGTCTTCTCCGACCGCTCCTTCACGTTCGTGACGAAGACGCCGCCCGCGGCGATCCTCCTGCTCAAGGCGGCGAAGATCGACAAGGGCTCGGGCGAGCCGAACAAGAAGAAGGTCGGCAAGGTGACCATGAAGCAGGTCCGCGACATTGCAGCTCTCAAGCTGCCGGACCTGAACACGACCGATCTCGAATCCGCCGTGCGGACCGTTCTCGGCACCGCACGTTCCATGGGTGTCAACGTCGCCGACTGACACCCCCCTCCGGGAGCGCCGAGCGGGGCGCGTTTCACCGGAATCACGCCAAGAATAGCAACAGGAGAAGCCCCATGGCCCGGCGTGGCAAGAACTACCGCAACATGATGACGCTCGTCGACCGCACGAAGAACTATGAGCTCGCGAGCGCCGTCGAACTGATTCAGAAGGTCAAGTACGCGAAGTTCGACGAGGCGGTCGAGATCGCGCTGAACCTCGGGGTGAATCCCCGGCACGCCGACCAGATGGTCCGCGGCGCCGTGGTCTTCCCGCACGGCCTTGGCAAGACGGTCCGCGTCGCGGTTTTCGCGAAGGGCGACAAGGAGACCGAGGCCCGCGAGGCCGGTGCCGATTTCGTCGGCGGCGAAGACCTCGTGAAGAAGATCCAGACCGAGAACTGGCTGGAGTTCGACAAGGCCATCGCGACGCCTGACATGATGGGCCTCGTCGGCCGCATCGGTCGTCTCCTCGGCCCTCGTGGCCTCATGCCGAACCCGAAGGTCGGCACGGTCACCTTCGAGATCGGCAAGGCCGTCAAGGAGATGAAGGCCGGCCGCGTCGAGTTCCGCGTCGACAAGGCCGGCATCGTGCACGCACCCGTGGGCAAGATCTCCTTTAGCCAGGAGAACTTGCTCGGGAACATCGAAGCGCTGCTCGATACGGTCATGCGGCTGAAGCCCGCCAGCGCAAAGGGCGTCTACCTCAAGTCGGCGACCCTCAGCTCGACGATGGGCCCCGGCATCAAGCTCGACACCAACCTGATCGTCGCGAAGAGCGCGACCTGATTCGTTTTCGTGTGGCCGACCGGCCAGTGACAGCGGGCGCATTTCGCTTAATCGGCTCACGAGAGTGGGCCACCCGCCGAGGCGGGGTCGGGCTGTTCGTCGGACAGCACCCCCGCAAAAGCCCTCCGCCAGCGCCTTCGTGCGCCGGCGCAATGGAAGGGCGGCCCGATGCAGAGAGGAAAGGGGGTAGTGAGCGTTGAACCGCACTGACAAAACTGCGGAAATCGACCGTCTGAAGGCGGCGCTCCATGGTGTCCCCGCGGTCATCCTGGCCGACTTCTGCGGCATGACGGTGGAAGAGACGAACTCTCTTCGCCGGGCATTCCGTGCCGAAGGCGTCCAGTATGAAGTCGTGAAGAACACCCTGGTTCGCCAGGCCATTGCCGGGACGCGCATGGAGACGCTCGGCACGCACTTCAAGGGCAATACGGCCATCGCGTTCCACGCGGAGGATCCGGTTGCACCTGCGCGCGTGTTGAGCAAGTACCTGAAGGAGCACGACAAGGGAAAGCTCGCCGTGAAGGCGGGCTGGCTCGACGGCAAGCTCCTCGACGCGGCGGGGGTCGAGGCCCTCTCCAAGCTGCCGGGCAAGAACGAGCTCCGCGCCAGCTTCCTCAGCGTCCTTCAGGGTGCGCCGACCAAGTTCGTGCGCGTG
>Ga0194132_10011199_pt1 | contig 11650 bp, 8 predicted proteins | sample TA2KigOf80mmetaG_FD_148612 | JGI IMG/M metagenome (GOLD analysis project Ga0194132, IMG submission 148612) | Freshwater microbial communities from Lake Tanganyika, Tanzania - TA2015054 Kigoma Offshore 80m | ecosystem: Environmental > Aquatic > Freshwater > Lake | place: Tanzania: Lake Tanganyika... | reverse complement strand
AGAGTGTCGGAAAACGGCCGGGGGGGTCGTGCGAGCCGCCTAGGAGTGGAGGTGCGCCTCCAGCCAGCGCACGGCCTGGGCGAGCCCCTCGGGCTCGGTCGGCCCCCAGGTGTGTCCGGTGTTCGCGAGCGTGACGATGTCGACCCGCGGATTGTGCGCCGCCGCGCGCTCCACCACCTCGAGCGGCCCGAGCGCGTCGCGATCGCCCTGGATGACGAGGGTCGGGCAGACCAGCGCCGCGAGGGTCGCCTCGTCCGCGGGCCGCGGGCGGCCGGGCGGCGAGATCGGGTGGCCGAGGATCACGAGCGCGTCCGGGGGCTCCTGCTCGGCGAAGAACGCGCACATGCGGCCGCCGAAGGACCGGCCGACGAGCGCGAAGGGCCCGGGGTGCGCGGCGCGCAGCGCGTCGCGCTCGCGGCGAATGTCCTCGAGCTCCTTCACGTAGCCGCGGCTCGCGCGTTTGCTGGTGAAGCCGATGCGCTTCGCGACGAACCCGCGCTTCACCAGAAGGGCGTCGAGCTTGCGCAGGATCGGCTGCTCGGCGCTACCGCTGGCGCCCGGCGCGAGGAGGACCGCGCCCTTCACTTCGGCAAACGCTGCGCCAACGCCACGGCGGGCGCAAGCAGGTCGCCCACCGCGGCGAGCCGCGCCGTCATCGTCGCGATGGTGAACGCGTCGGGCCGTCCGACCGCGCCGAGCTCGTCCCACGCGAGCGGGGCCGAGACCGGCGCGCGGCGGATCGGCCGCACGCTGTAGGGGCCGGCGGTCGTCTTGCCGCGCACGTTCTGGAGGAAGTCCACGTAGATGCCGCGCCGCTTGTCCTTCTGGAACTCGAGCGTGATCAGCTTGGGCGCCTTCTCGCGCGCGGCCTTGCCCACCCGATCCACGAAGCCGCGCGACTCCTCGTAGGAGTAGCGGCGCTCGATCGGGACGAGGATGTGGATGCCGCGCGAGCCGGTGGTCTTGGGCACGCCGACCAGCCCCATGGCATCAAGGACCTCGTGCACCAGGCGGGCCGCCTCGCGCACGTCATCCCACGTCGCGCGGGTCGACGGATCGAGGTCGATGATCGCCGTGTCCGGCAGGTCGGGCTTGTCCACGCGGCCGAGCCACGGGTGGATCTCGATCGCCGTGTAGTTGGCGAGCCAGATCAGGGTGGCGAGGTCGTTCGCGAGCACGTAGTCGATCCCGCCCTCGCGCCCCGCGTCCTCGTCGCGCCACGAGCGGATCCAGCGCGGCGTGAACTCGGGCTTGTCCTTCTGATAGAAGGACGCGCCGGCGATCCCGTCCGGGAAGGGCTTCAGCGTGAGCGGGCGGTCGCGCAGCCAGGGCAGGAGGTACGGCGAGACCTCGGTGTAGTAGCGGATCAGGTCGGCCTTGGTGTAGCCGTCCTCGGGGAAGAGCACCTTCTCCAGATTCGTGAGACGCAGCGAGTGGCCGTCGACGGACAGGATCGAGGGCACCTTGGCCGCCTTCGCGGCCCTGGGCTTCGCGGTGGCCTCGGTCGCGGCGGCGCGCAGGGCCGCCTTGGCGCTCATCGCGCGCTCCATCCCGACGCACTCGCGCGGGTCCTTGTCGGAGCGCAGGCCCACGAACACCGGCTGGCGGAGCTGGCCCTCGCCCGTGATCTCCGTGTACTCCACCTCGCACACGAGCTCGGGCGCGACCCAATGCGCCTTCGCGAAGTCCTTGGGCGGCGAGGCGAACGGCGAGACCGGCTGCTCGCGCGAGCGCAGGGTCGCCAGCACGTCCCGCACCGTCTTCTCGCTGAAGCCGCTGCCCACGCCGCCTAGCGGCACGAGCTCCTCGCCCCGGTACACGCCGACGAGCACCGACCCGAGTGACGCGCGCGCGCCTTGCCCGTCGGTCCAGCCGCCGATGACGCAGTCGATCGTCTTCCGGTTCTTCACGCGGATCCAGGTCGCGGACCGCCCGCTCGTGTACGGCGCGTCGAGCCGCTTCGCCACGACGCCCTCGAAGCCGTGCTCCTTCGCGGCCGCCGCCAGCGCGATGCCGTCGCCGACGAACCGCTCCGACTTGCGGGTCGCGCCCATCGGCGTGATCGCGGCGTCCAGCCGCGCCACCCGCTCGCGCAGCGGCAGCGGCCGCAGGTCGACCCCGTCGGCCCACAGGATGTCGAACGGGTAGAACACCACGGGCGTCGTCTTGCGGAGGCGGCGGACCTCGGACTCGCCCTCGACGTTCATCCGCGACTGAATTCGCTGGAACGACGGCACGCCCTTCTCGTCGAGCGCCACGATCTCGCCGTCGACGATGGCCTGGTAGGCGCCGGTGAGCGCCGGTCCGAGCTCCTGCAGCTCCGGGTACTGCTTGGTCCGGTCGAGGAGGCGCCGCGTCTGCACACGGACCTCGCCGCCATCGACGAACGCGACCACACGCACGCCGTCCCATTTGATCTCGTGCGCGAAGTCCGGCGAGTCGAACGGCTCCTCCGCGGTCACTGCGATGAGCTGCGGCTCGATGCGCCAGGCGAGCGGGTCGTCCTTCGGCGGCGTCCCGTGCTTGATCATCAGCCAGTCGCGGCCGGCGTTCTGTCCGGTGTGCACGAGCACCCACTCCCCCTGGAGCCGGTTTCCGTGGAAGTGGACCTTGAACTCGCGGTCCTCCTTGGCGAGGAGCAGGTCGTACGTGCCGGTGTCCCAGATGGTCATAGTGCCGGCGCCGTACCCGTCGGGGATCACGCCGTGGAAGTCGAGGTACTCGATCGGGTGGTCCTCGGTGTGGACCGCGAGCCGGCGCTTCCCGGCTTCGAGCGGCGGGCCGTTCGGGATCGCCCACGAGGCGAGCACGCCGCGCATCTCCAGCCGGACGTCCCAGTGCAGGTGGGACGCGTCGTGGCGGTGGACCGCGAACCGCAGGGCGCCCTGGTCCACCGGCGTCCGGCCCTTGGGCTCGGGCGTCCTCCCGAAATCGCGCTTGCGCTGGTATTCGGCGAGACTCACCCCTGCATTCTCGCGGGGAGGTGCGCCGGTGCCGGGAGCGTTCGCGCGCGCGATGGACGCCAGGCTGCGCGAGGTCTACGCGGACAACCCAGCCGGGGCGTCGTCGCTCGGCCTCACCGAGTACGACGAGCGCTCGGTCGACCTCTCCGCCGCGGCCGAGGATGCCCGCGCGGCATGGCGCGCGGACTCGCTCGCCGAGATGCGCGCCTTCCCCGACGCCGACCTGAGCCCGGACGAGCGGATCGACCGGGAGCTCTTCGTCTCGGTGGTGCGGGGTGCCCAGCTGATGGAGTCGCACTTGATGTGGCGGCGGCAGCCGGGTGACTACCTCGGCCCCGGCCTGAACGGCATCTTCATCCTGTTCCTGCACCGTCTCCGCGGCGAGAAGGATCTCGTCGACGCCGCCGTCGCCCGCCTCGAGGGGCTGGTCCGCAACCTGCGCCAGGGCGAGGCCAACCTCGACTGGGCGGCGGTGCCGCCGATCTACGCCGAGCGGGCGCTCGGGCAGGCGAAGGCGGCCGAGCGGTACGTGCGCGAGCTGCTTCCGGCCGAGGCGGCCGATCCAGCGCAGCGCGCGCGCCTGGAGGCCGCGGGCGCGAAGGCGGGCGACGCGTGCCGCTCGTTCCACGCGTACCTCGAGGCGAACCTGCGGCGCGCGTCGGGCGGATACGCGATCGGCGAAGCGCTGTACACCGCGCTCCTCCGGGAGAAGGAGCTGCTCCCTTACACGGCGCGCGAGCTCCGCGAGCGCGGACGCGAGCAGTACGACCTGCTCGTGGCGGAGGCGAACCGCATCGCGCGCGAGATCGACGGCTCGGACGACTGGGCTCCGCTCTGCGAGCGCCTGAACCACCTCCACGCCGCCGACCCCGAGGGCATGCGCGCCGAATACGCCGAGTGGACCGAGCGCGCGCGCCGCTTCCTGGACGAGCGCGGTCTCGTCACGCTGCCGCCGGGCGAGCGCTGCGCGGTCGTGCCGTCGCCGCACTTCCAGCGGCCGGTGCTCGCGGTCGCCTCCTACCAGCGACCGCCGGCCTTCCTACCCTCTCTCCTCGGCCACTTCTTCGTCCCGTTCCCGCCGGACGGCGAGTCGCAGTCCGAGATCGACAAGCGGCTCGAAGGGAACTCGACCCACAACATCCCGACCACGGCGGTGCACGAGGCGTACCCCGGCCACCACTGGCACCTCGTGACCGCCAAGCGCCATCCGTCGGCGGTGCGCAAGGTGTTCTCCACGTCGTACTTCAACGAAGGCTGGGCGCTCTACGCCGAGCGCATGATGCGCGAACAGGGGTTCTTCACCGACCCGCGGCAGCTGCTGTACCAATACGAGGCGACGATCTTCCGGGCCGCCCGCATCGTGGTGGACACGAGCCTGCACTTCGGCGAGATGACGTTCGACGAGGCCGTCGCGTTCATGCACGAGCGCGCGAACCTCCCCGGTCCCGTCGCACGCGGCGAGGTGGGCCGCTACTGTCAGTGGCCCACTCAGGCGTCGTCATACCTCACGGGGATGCTCGAGATCGTCGACATCCGCACGCGATGGCTGGCGCGCACCGGGCGCACCGGGACCGAGGGCCTGCGCGAGTTCCATGACACGCTGTGCGGGACCGGCGGGCTGCCGACCGCGCTCGCGGAGCGCGCTCTGGCGACGGCCTCATCCGAGCGCGAGAAGACAACGTAGGTGCAGGAGATGGGTAGGGGTCCGCGCCGCTTCGTCGTCGCCGGCGCCGCGCTCGTCGCGCTGGCGATCGCGGCCGCGGTGGTGGGCGGCCCGCTCGCGCTCACACACCGGTCCGAGCTGCCGCTCGAGCGACGCTACGGCGAGGCGATGGTCACGCTCACGGCGCGGCTCGGCGCGGGAAGCCAGACGAACCCGCTCGCCGGAGACGCGCGCTCGCTGCAGCGCGGCCGCGACGCCTACACCGGCGGCTGCGCTTCCTGCCACGGGGTGCTGGGCGACGGTCGCGGCGTGCTCGGCGCGACGAACTATCCGCCCGCGAGCGACCTGCGCGCCGACACCGTGCGCGGCAAGAGCGACGCCGAGCTGTTCTGGATCGTCCGGAACGGCCTCTCGTTCACGGCGATGCCCGCGTTCAAAGACCTCTTCCGGGACGAGGACATCTGGGCGATGGTCGTCTACATGCGGAGGCTGCAGGACGGCACGGCCAAGCCGGTCTCCGTCGCGCCCGCGACGGCCGCGCAGATCGCGTTCGCCGATCCCCACGGGAGCCCCGCGCAGCGCGGGGCCGCCGTGTGGTTCGCGCAGGGCTGCGATCGCTGCCACGGCGGCGCGGGGGCGGGCCCGGAAGGGATGAACGTCGTGGGTAAGCCGGACACCGAGGCGGTGCGGACCGGGCTCGACGGCATGCCCCGCTACGGCACGGATCGCGTCACGGATGCCGAGCTCGAGGATCTGCTCGCGTTCATGCTGACGTTCAAGTGAGAGACAGCGGTCGCTTGCGCGACCGCTGCTCCGGTCCGATGGACGTGCGCAAGCGTTCGCACAATGGGCTCAGAACTGTGCTCCGTACATGCCTCGTCCGATCTGGCAGGGCGCGATCTCGTTCGGGCTCGTGACGATCCCGGTGAAGCTGTCGCTGGCTACCGAGACCTCCGCGAAGGTCTCGTTCAACATGCTCTGCTCCGAGCACCGCTCACGCGTGAACCAGAAGCTCTACTGCTCGGCGGGCGACCACGAGCTGAAGCGGTCGGACACGGTCCGCGGCTACGAGTACGAAAAGGGCAACTACGCGCTGTTCGAGGAGGACGACCGCAAGGAGCTGCCGCTCAAGTCAAGCAAGGCGATCGAGATCGCCGGCTTCGTCGACGACGCCGAGATCGCCGGCCCCCTCTACTGCCAGAGCGCGTACTACCTGGAGCCGACGAAGATCGGCGCGAAGGCGTACGCGCTGCTGGCGAAGACGCTCGAGAAGACGGGGCGCGTCGCGATCGCCAAGTTCGCGCTGCGCGAGCGCGAGCGGTTGGTGTCCCTGCGCACGCTCGAGAACGGGCCGCTCCTGCTCAACACCCTGCACTGGCCGGATGAGATCCGCTCCACAAGCGAGCTCGACCTTCCGCAGGACGTCAAGCCGACGGCCGCCGAGCTGAAGATGGCCGAGAGCGTCGTCGATTCGATGACGGACTCGTTCGACCCCGGCCGGTTCAAGGATGAGTACAAGGAAGCCGTGGACCGCCTCGTGCGGGCGAAAGTCGAAGGCGGCACTGGGATCGTCGAGGCTCCGGAGCCTGAGGCCGAGGAGGCGCGCGGCGACATCATCGACCTGCTCAGGGCGACGATGGAACGCGCCAAGGAGCAGGAAAAGAAGGCATCCAAGCAGCCCCGGAGAAAAGCCTCCTAGCGCACTCAGCCCTCCGGTACACTTGGAAAAACCCCGGAGGTCGTAGCCCGTGCCGAAGTTCGTGTTCGTCACCGGAGGGGTCACCTCCTCCCTTGGCAAGGGCATCACCGCCGCCTCGCTCGGCCGCATCCTGGCGGCGCGCGGCCTCGCGGTCGGCTCGCTGAAGATGGACCCGTACCTCAACGTCGACCCCGGCACGATGTCCCCCTACCAGCACGGCGAGGTCTTCGTCACGGAGGACGGGGCCGAGACCGACCTCGACCTCGGCCACTACGAGCGGTTCATCGACCGCAACGTCACCCGCGCCTCCAACGTGACGACCGGCCAGATCTACAACGCGGTCATCACGAAGGAGCGCCGCGGCGACTACCTCGGCGGGACCGTGCAGGTCATCCCCCACATCACCAACGAGATCAAGGAGCGCATCCACCGCGTGGCGCGCGAGACGCGCGCGGACGTAGTGCTGGTCGAGGTCGGCGGCACGGTCGGCGACATCGAGTCCCTCCCCTACCTGGAAGCGATCCGCCAGTTCCGCAACGACGTGGGCCGGCAGAACGTGGTGATCATCCACCTCACGCTCCTGCCGCGGGTCGCCACCGGCGAGCTCAAGACCAAGCCGACGCAGCACTCCGTCAAAGAGCTCCGCTCGATCGGCCTCCAGCCGGACATCGTCGTGGCGCGCGCGGACCAGCCGATCGACGACGACCTGCGCGAGAAGATCGCGCTGTTCTGCGACGTGAAGCTCGACAACGTCGTGTCGGAGCCCGACTGCTGGTCGATCTACGCCGTACCGCTCCAGCTGGAGGAATCCGGCCTCGGCCGCACCGTGATCGAGGAGCTCGGCCTCACGGACCGCGTGCCGGAGCCGGACCTCGACGAGTGGCGCTCGCTCGTCGAGCGCATCCGCACCGTGCGCATCCCGCTCGAGATCGGCCTGGTCGGCAAGTACATCGAGCTCCAGGACGCCTACCTCTCGGTCGCGGAGTCGATCCGCCACGCCGCCTGGGCCGCCGGCTGCCGCCCGCAGCTGCGCTGGATCGACAGCGAGAAGCTCGAGGGCGGCGACCTGTCGCTCCTCGCGGGGCTGGACGGCGTGGTCATCCCTGGCGCGTTCGGCTACCGCGGCATCGAGGGCAAGGTCCGCGCGGTGCGCCACACGCGCACGAACGGCATCCCGACCCTCGGTCTCTGCATGGGCCTCCAGTGCATGGTCATCGAGCTCGCCCGTAAGGCCCTCGGCACCGACGAAGTCTCGAGCTCAGAGTTCGATTCCTTCACGCGCCACCCGGTCATCGATCTCCTGCCCGAGCAGCGCGACCTCGCAGACAAGGGCGGGACGATGCGCCTCGGCTCGTATCCGTGCGTGCTCCAGCCCGGCTCGCGCGCGCACAAGGCGTACGGCCAGCCGATCGTGCTCGAACGCCACCGGCACCGGTACGAGTTCAACAACGCGTACCGCGAGCTCCTCCAAAGCCACGGCATGCGCTTCAGCGGGCTGTCCCCCGACGGGCGCTTGGTCGAGATCGTGGAGCTCGAGGGCCATCCGTTCTTCCTCGGAACGCAGTACCACCCCGAGTTCAAGTCGCGGCCGAACCGGCCGCACCCCCTGTTCGTTGGGTTCGTCGAGGCGGCGCTCGCGAACGCGCGCGCCAGCGGGCGAGCGGTCGAGACGTCCGCCGCCCAACGGACCGTGGAGGCGGGATGAAGCTCTATTTGGACACGGCGGAGCTCAGCGAGGTCGAAAGCGGTGTGCGCTGGGGCATCCTCGATGGAGTCACGACGAACCCAACGCTCGTCATGCGCGCCGGCAAGGACCACGAGGAGCAGATCAAGAAGATCTGCGGCATCGTCGGCAACGTCTCCGCCGAGTGCGTCACCGAGTCGCGCGACGACCTCATCGCCGAGGGCCGGCGCCTCGCGGCGTGGCACAAGAACGTCATCGTCAAGGTGCCGCTGACCCCGGACGGGCTCGGCGCGGGGCGTGTGCTCGCGGGCGAGGGCGTGCGAATCAACGTCACGCTGTGCTTCTCGGTGAACCAGGCGCTGCTCGCAGCGGCGATCGGGGCGTGGTGCGTAAGCCCATTCGTCGGCCGGCTCGACGACATCAACGAGGACGGCGTCGGGCTGGTGCGTGACATCGTGAAGGCCTACCGCGAGACCGGCGTGAAGACCAAGGTCCTCTCCGCGAGCATCCGCACCCCGATGCACGTCACGCAGTCGGCGCACGCCGGCGCGGACATCGCCACCATGCCGTTCAAGGTGCTGGAGTCGATGTTCAAGCATCCGCTCACCGACAAGGGGCTCGCCGCGTTCGCCGAGGACTACAAGAAGGGCCGCGCGGCTCTTGCCGCAAAGAAGGAGCCGGCCGCCAGCCGCTAACGCCGCTTTGGCGCCGGGATCGTCTCCACCAGTTCATCCATGCTCGCGCCGCGCACACCGCAGAGGTCGAGCACGCACAGCGTGAGCGCGGCCTCCTCGTCCTCCACCCGCCCGCTTTTGATCGCGATGTCCGTCGCGTAGAGGGAGCCGAACAGCCGGTCGATGTCCGCTCGCGTCACGCGACGGGCCTCCTCGCGCCAGCGCAGGATCGCCCCGGGGGTCGACCGGATCGCCTTCGCGAAGTCGGCGGGGTCCGCCTTCTTGCCGTTGGCCCCGGTCCGCTCGAGCAGCGTCGCGAAGTTGAGCACGCGCACCTGCCACTGCAGGAGCGCGAGGATCTGCAGCACGGGCTGGCCGTCCTGGAACAGGACGTCGAGTGCCGAAAGTGCGGTCCGCACGTCGCGCCGCACCACCGCGTTCGTCAGCCGGAACACGTCGGCCTCGATCGCTCCGGTGACGAGGCGACGGGCGTCCTCGGCCTCGACGCGCTTGCCCTGCGCCCAGACCGCGAGCTTGGCGAGCTCGTTCTCCAGGCGCTCCGTGTCCGGCCCGAGCTCCACGAGCGCGGCTCTCGCAAGCGGCGCGAGCTCCACCGTGTGGAGCGCCGCGCGCGCGTCGATCCAGGTGCCGAGCGCGTCGGGTGCGAGCCGCTCGATCCGCTCGACCGTTCCGCCCGCGTCCGCGACGGCCTCGGGAAGCGTCCGGGCCGGCGGCGCCGCGGCCTTCGCCGCTTTGCCCCGTGCGGGCGCGCGGCGGCGGCCAGTGTCCAGCTTGTCCAGCACGAGCAGCACCAGCGGCGAGTCCGGCGGGAGCGCATCCAAGAGCGCGATGTGCTGGTCCCCGATCTGCAGCGCCTCCGCGTTCTCGACGAGCACGATGCTCCGCTCCGCCGAGGCGAACAGGCCCTGGGCCTGCCCGGAAAGCGCGATGTCGAGGGCTTTGTCGCGCTTGGCGTCGTGCCGCGCGAGGCCGATCGCCGAGCCCAGATCCGGGCTCCGCTCGACCGCCAGATCGGCCGGTGCGCCGGCGCCTCCCGCGAGCAGGTCACGGATCAGCTGGGCGAGACGCAGGCGCGTGCGGAACGCATCCTCGCCGTGGAGGAGGAAGACGGGCCGCGCGGGAGCAGAGGTCTGGCTGGCGATGGAACGAGCGTAGGGTCCGCGACGGAGCGAGTCAGCGCGGTGCGGGAACGTAGGGCACCACGCCGCGGCGCGGCGGCCCGAGGCCGTTCACCTTGGTCTTCACGGCGAACGAGCCATCCGGGCCGTCGGTCGCGACCTCCACCGTCCCATCGCGGTCCGTCCGGTAGGTCGGCACTCCCCGCAGTGCGGCGATCGTGCCGGGCGCGGGGTGCCCGTAGCGGTTCCCCGCGCCGAGGGAGAGCAGCGCGGCGCGGGGCCGCACGGCGCCCGCGAGCGCGGCCGCGTAGGCGGTCTCGGCACCGTGGTGCGGTGGGATGTACAGGTCCGCGCCCAGCGCGCGCGGCTGGAGGAGCAGGTCCGCGAGCGCCGGATCGGTCGCATCGCCCATGAACAGCGCCGAAAACCCGCCGCGCTCCACCCGCAGCACCAGCGAGGGGACGTCGACGCGAGCTGCGTCGCCGGCCGACGGCGCGAGCACGGTGATCCGCGCGGCCCCCAGCCGGATGCGCTCACCCGCGCGCACCGCGCGGCGCGGCACACCGGCTCGGCCGGTGCGCGCGATCCACTGGTCCCGGAGTGCGCCCTCGTTCAAGCCCACCGGCTCGATCGCGAGGCCGACCTCGTACCGGTCGAGAACCGCCAGGAGACCGGCGCCGTGATCGAGGTGCGCGTGCGTGAGCGCGATCAGGTCGATACGGCGGCGCCACGGCGGGAGCGTCGCGCCCAGCTGCGCGAGCAGCCGGGACGGGTCCGGTCCGCCGTCGATCAGCGCGAGGCGGCCGTCGGCTTCGACGAGGAACGCGTCGCCTTGGCCCACATCGAGCGCGAGGATCCGAACGTCGGGCGCCGGGCGTACGAGCGGTGCCGCGACGGTGCCGCCGATCACCACGAGCACCACGCCCGCGGCGGCCGCCGCGACCGGCACGAGCGGGGTGTCCCATCGAGTACCCCACCCGGAGCCCAACCAGGATGGGCGCGGCGGCGCATGGGCCCGAGCCGCTGCCAGGAGCGCACGGGGTGCGATGCCGCGGGCCGCACGCGCGGCGGCGAGCGCCACTCCCACCACCACGACTCCGGTCGGCACACCCTCGGGCACGTCGATCGACGCGAGCGGGACCGCGGCGAACAGCTGCACCGCCCGCAGCAGCAGCCACGCGCACCCGAACGCCGCCATCGCGAGTGGGCGTGCGAGGTCCGGCACGAGGGAACCGAGCAGCGCCGCACCCGCCCCGAACGCCAGGAGCGGCGTGAAGAGCGGCACCGCGACGAGATTGGCGAGCGGCGCGATGAGCGAGATCCGGCCGAAGAGGACGGCGACGATCGGAAGCGTGGGCAGGGTCGCCGCGAGCGTGGTCGCGAGGCCCTCGCCGATGAGCGGCGGCAGCGCGGCGAAGCGCTCGGCGAACGGGCGTTGCCAGCGGATGAGCCCGGCGGTCGCCGCAACGCTCAGCACCGCCCCCGCGTCGCCCGACGCGCGCGGATCGGCGATGACCAGAAGCGCGACCGCGCCGCAGAGCGCATTCGCGGCGAAGGAGCCTCGCCCCCCGACCACCGCAGCCGCGGCGATCGCCGCCATGAGCGTGGCGCGGAGCACGCTCGGCTGGAGACCCACGACGACGGCGTAGGCCACCGCAGCCGCGAGTCCGACGCACGCGGCGGCGGACGGCGGAAGCCGGCCGCGCGCCAGCACGCCCACCGCCGACGCCACGAGCGTGAGGTTGAAGCCTGAGATCGCAAGGAGGTGGCTCGTCCCGGTCGCGTGAAACGCCGTAGCGACGTCGCTCGCCACGCTGGTGCGCTCCCC
>Ga0194132_10011198_pt1 | contig 11651 bp, 13 predicted proteins | sample TA2KigOf80mmetaG_FD_148612 | JGI IMG/M metagenome (GOLD analysis project Ga0194132, IMG submission 148612) | Freshwater microbial communities from Lake Tanganyika, Tanzania - TA2015054 Kigoma Offshore 80m | ecosystem: Environmental > Aquatic > Freshwater > Lake | place: Tanzania: Lake... | reverse complement strand
TGAGGGCACCGCGCCCGCGGCCCTCGTCCGGCCGAACTCGCGGCGCGGCTACTTGTCTTTGCCCGTGAGAATGTCTTCGAGGCGCTTCTTCTGCTCCGCGGTCAGCACGGCCTTCGAGTCCTTGTCGCGTGCCGCTTCGATCTCTGCGATCTTGGCCTTCAGCTTGCTGATCTCCTCGCCGGCCTTGTTGCGAATCTTGTAGATGTCCTGAACTTGCGTTTCGGTAAGGCCGAGCTTGCCCCAATTGGCGGGGAGCGTGCCCTTGACCTTCACCGGCGGGTCTTTCTTCTCTTGGCCGACGAGCCCACCGGCGAGGACGAGCATCGCGGTGAACAGAGCGAGCGAACCGGCGCGGAACATGGTGTACCTCGGTTGAGGGGTGAACGGGACCGCTCCACTATGTTGGGGCCACGAACGGTTCCGCAAGCGAAAAAAGACGAACCGGCGTAAAAACGTCCGTGACCACAAGTCTGCGACCGCCCCGTTACGGGCGCTCGATCTTGAGTTCCAGCGATTCGATCTGGTCGCCGGCCAGTTTCGGCGCGTCGGGGGCGTTGGGGAGCGTGAGTACGATGGTGCCGATCAGGTCGTGCGAGGCGAGGTCTTCATCGTAGACCTCGAGTTTGAGCTTGCGACCGGGCGTGAGGCGCGCGTCGCGCAGGCGCAGGTCCCACGTCGCAGTGTACGAGTCCTTGACCACCTTCGAGGTGGCGAGCAGGTCCCAGCCGCCGCTCGCGTTGGCGACGAAGCACTTCACGAACGGGTCTGGGCGCGTCACGTTGCCGAGGCCGGCGTCCCACGCCGCGCCGTTGGCCTTTGTCGCCTTGATCACCGCCTTTTGCACGACGACGTCGACCGCGGCGAGCGGCGGCGGCTCCTTATTCTTGGCAGTCGTTGTGACGCTGGCGACCTTCAACCCGTCGTTCACCCACACGTTGGCGTCGAACCCGGTCGCGGGCAGGTCGAAGCTCGCGCCCTTCGCCTTCAGCGTCGCCCAACTGCCGACCCAGAGGAACGCGAGGTCGTCCGTCGAGGCTTTACTCAGTTCCTCGTAGAGCTGTTCCTTAGCGCTCTTCGAAAGCGCGGTTGAGAAGATGAGGCCGTGCTTGCCGGCTCCCGCGACCATCGTGCCGGCGTCGGCGTCCAGAACCGCGATGGCGATGGTGTCGTCCGGTTCGAGTTGCAGCGCCGTAAGCTCGCCCTCCCAGAGTGCGACGAAGGTGTCTTTGTTGGCCGCACCGGAGACGATGGGGTCGCCGTTGACGTAGACCACGTAGCGCGGGTCGGGGTTCTGCACCGCGCCGAGGCCCACGTCCCAGACGGCCTTGGAGTGCCGCTTCTTGGCCTCGAAGGTCGCGCCCGTCAGCCCGATGTAGCTCTTTGCGGTCGGCTTGGTGATGTCGAAATCGTTCGCGCGCTCGATGACGCGCACGGTGAGCGCTTCGAGGCCGATGTTGGCGCTGATGCGGTCGCGCGCGCCGGGCGCGGCGACGATATCGCCGGGGTTGCCCGCGCCGCCGGTGGTCGCGATTAGTTGACCCAAGGTGCCGGTCCACACCGCGATCGTGTCGTCGGTGTCCACGTCCTTGAGCACGTCGTTGATGAACCGCTTGCCGTAGGCCGGGATGTCCGGGTGGACCGCGACCCCGGCGATGCCGACGCGCGAGAACAGCTTCCCCGCGTCCGCGTCGCGAACGGTGATCTTCACCTTCGTCGTCTTCGGCACCTGCCAGTAGCCGGTGCCGGTGAACCAGCGCGGCGCGAGGGTGTCCTGCTCCTTGCCGGAAGAGAACACCGCCGCGCCGTCGAGTTCGATGACGACGTAGGGGTCGGGCTTCTCGACGCCGCCGGCCCCGATGTCCCACGGCTGCGGCCCGGCCGCGAGCTGCTTCTTCGCGCTGATTCGCGCGTCGGTTACGAGAATCTTGTACTGCTCGGCGCGGAACGCGCCGGAACTCATCGCGAGCGCGAGGAGCGCGAGGGCGGGGCGAAGCATGGTGTGCCTCGGCGGTGAGGAGGATCGGCCGTTCGCACCGTAGCGCGCGGCCACAAGGAACATACGCACCCCGGTCGCGCGGTTACTTCGCTTTCAGGTCGAGCGTGGTACCGGCGGCGTCCCAGCCGAACACGTACTGGCGGGCGTGGTCGGCCACGGTCGGGTTCACGTTCTTCCCTAGCGACGAGGAGTACGTCGGGAGCCGGTACGACTTCTCTTGGAACCCGTCGGCGGTCGAGTTGTCGAACCGGATGTACGGGGTCGCGCTGTCGGTGCGGAGCCAGTGGGTGCGGACCATGTTCGCGTCGACCGTGTGGTTCACCCAGTCGGCGTTATCGCCCCATTTGATCTGGTACTTGAGAACCCCGCGGGTCGGGTTCTCGATGCTGAACACGTCGGTCCGGGCGATGGAGTTGACCAGCGCTTGCACCTCGTCCCGGTGAACGGCGATGGCGAGTTTGCCGCCGTCGCCGCCGCCGCGCGAGAGGACGCCGACGACCTTGCCGGCGCTGTTCAGTACCGGGCCGCCGCTGTTCCCGCCGAACGCGCTCGACGACATTTCCAGCGCCCGGTAGTCGTAGGCGTCGGTGCGCAGACGCACGATCTTCGGTTCAATCGCCGCGGCGTAGCGCCAGAGGTCGCGACCGGCCGGGTTGCCGAGCAGGTGCAGCGTGTCCGCCTTCACCGGGTCTTTGTCCGCGAGCTTGTATTCGTGGACGCCTTTGGGTTTCTGCCGGACGTGGACGACGGCGAGGTCGAGGGCCGGGTCGTAGGCCGCGAGGTAGCCGACCGAGTAATATCCGGCGTTGCCGAGCGCCTTGACGTTGTCGGTGTAGTAGCTCGGCTTAGTCATCCAACTGCCCTTCCCGTCAGGAGCCGGGAAGAACACATCGACCGTCTTCTCGCGCTGGGCGACGTGGTGGTTAGTAACGACCAGCCCGCGGTCGGCGTCGACCACGAATCCGCTTCCGCTGGATACCGTGTTGCCGATGTGGTTGCGAATCCAGACGAGGCCGGGTACGGCACGACGGTAGATGTCGTCCGAGTCGTCGGCTCGACACGGGGCGACACTGCAGAAAAGTGCAAGAACCGCGAGAACGGGGGCGACGCGGGGCGCGGGCATGGGCTTGCTCCGGGGGAGACAAGTGCCGACGTCCGTGCCGGGGGAACGGTGATTCCGCATTATACGCGCGCGGCCGGGTATTCGTCAAATGTGGCGCAACCGGAATGCGCGGAGGTGTCAGTGGACGGTGTGCGTGAGGACGACCACCGCCGCGAGCGCTGCGGTTTCCGTGCGTAAGACGCGCGGGCCGAGGGTTGCCGCGGTCCAGCGAAACGAGGTCGCGAGCGCCAACTCGTCCGGGGCGAATCCCCCTTCGGGGCCGACCGCCAGCGCGACGCCGGCCGCGGCGCGCGCCGGCGCGAGATTCGGTCCGGTGTGCAGCACGACGCGCGACGCGGGCAGGTCGGCGCGGGCCGCAAACACGCACCAATCTTGGGGTTCCTCGACCGCCATGAGTACGTTGCGCCCGCACTGCTTGCTGGCTTCGATCACGGCGCGCGCCAACTTCTCCGCGATGCCCACCTTCGGCCGCACGACGGCCCGCGCCGTTAGCAACGGCACGAATCGCGTCGCGCCCAGTTCCGTCAGCTTCTCGATGAGGAAGTCGGCACGGTCGCCCTTCGGGAGCGCGGAGCCGACGACCACGGGGAAGGCGAGTTCGCGTGCGGTTGCGACCGGGCCGCGCACGTTGAGCGCGACGGCGCGCTTGCCGACCGAGACGATCTCCGCGGGGTAGTCGTAGCCGTCGCCGTTGAAGAGGGTGACCGAGTCGCCGGGCGCGAAGCGGCGCACGGTGGCGAGGTGGTGCGCCTCCGGCCCGGTGAGGACGTGTTCCCCCCGGCCGAGCGCGTCGGCCGTGTAGAAGCGGTCGGCCACGGGTTCTTAGGCCCGGTCGCCGCGGAGCGCGGTCGGGCTGTCTTCGGTGACGTTGGTGAACTCGAGGTAGGCGTCGCTGGCCTTTGGCGGCGCGGGCGGGGCCGGCGGCGCGGCGACGGTCACCGGCTCCCAGAACGTACCGTACGATTCTGGCGCTTGCGGCTCGCGCGTGTTCGGCTTCATGATCGGTCCCCGACGTGAGAGGGCAACTTCCAGCGAACGGCCCGTGGCGAGTCGTGAGAGTGCGGGCCGGTTCGGGCGCGGCGACGGGACGAGCGCCCTACTTGTTACCGCGGCGCGCGGGCCGCGGTCAAGGCGAACTCAGGCCGCGTCCGGCGCGCCGCGCCCGCCGACGCGGTGCCAGCCGGTGTCGCGCCACTCGAACACCACCTCGTCTCGTCCGCGCCACGCGACGCAGTACGAGCCGGTCACGTTCGCGACGGACCACCCGTGCCGGCGGAGCAGTTCCACGTTCGGCGCGGGCCGGTCCTGAAGCACAAGGGGCGAGAGCGGTTGCACGGTGCGGCCTCCCGGTAGCGGTCCGTCGTGGGCGGGCGGCGGGCCGGGGTTCTCCAACACTAGAACGAACGGGCACCTGCGGCCGGGCGAGCGACCAGTTCGCGCCGGGCACCAATTACGCTCACCTCGCAACGTCGGGTATCGGCACCCACGACCCGCGCGCTGACCGATTCGGCGCGCGTTCCCGGACCACGTGCGCGGCGCGCCCGCACAACCGGGCGCTAGCGCAGAATCGGCCGGTCGGTCAACATGCCCGCGCCCGTAAGCCCTTGCAGCGCCGCGGGCACCGGCTGCACCGGCGGCGGAACCTCGTGGTCCGGAAACAGCTGCTCGCGCCCGATTCCGCCGGCCGTCGGTGCGGGTCGCGGGCCAAACAGCTCTTTGGGGTTCGCGATGTCCGGGATCGGCTCGCCCGCCAGTTCCGTTCGTTTGCGGATCGTGCCCCGCGTGAACGGCCCCGCGCCGAACACCCACGTATCCTTCAGTTGGCTGCTCGACTCGACCGTGCCGGACTGCCACACGGCCCGCCCGGTGATCCGGTTGTAGGCGAACACGCCGATCTTCGCGACGCCACGCTGGTCGCTCTTCTTCATCAGGGCGATTTCGGGAATCGCCGTCGGCACGCCCGGCACGAGGGCCGGGATCGACACCGCGGGCGTGCCGACCATCACGCTGTGCCGGTCGGTGCCCACCGCGCCCGCGCGCAGTTCCACCACGAACACCGCGCGGGTGCGCTCCTCTTGCAGCAGCGCGCCGTGCGCCAGCAGTTGCTGCTTGACGAGGCTGATGAGGTAGCCCTTATCGACCACGTCCTTTTCGAGCGGCGCGGTGTCGAGGAACACCGTTTGGCCGGCGAGCGGGGTGAAGTCGATCTTGGCGACCGCGTAATCGACGGCCTGCGACACGAGCAGCATCTCGGTGGCGGCCCGCGGGCTGTCGGTCATCTTGGTGGTGCCGCACCCGGCGAGCATCGCCGCCAGCAGCGCCGCCGCTGCGCGCCGCGCGGTGAGCCGAAATCGTAGCAACGGTCGAACCCTAAAGGTTGGGGCGCGGAACTATAACGAGCCGCGCGGGGCACGCAAGGTCTAAGCCAGCGGCTCAGCGTAAGCCCACCGGTAGCTACATGGCGCAGAAACGCTAAGCGCATGGTAGTTGTGTGACCACCGGCGGGCTTACGCCGCGCCGCTCACTTCCATTCGCGCTCCCGATTCGGCTATACTTTCCCCGCGCCCTTCTCCCACTTACCGAGGCTGCCATGGCTCCCGTTTCGCGCCGCACGTTCCTCAACGCTTCCGCTGGTACGCTGTTCGCGCTGCCGGCCGCCACCTACCGCGCCGCGCTCCTCGCCGAAGACAAGCCGAGCGAAACGGTGCGCGTCGCCAGCGTCGGCGTCGGGCGGCAGGGCCGCGGCAACATGAACGCAATCAAGAAGCACGTTGTCGCAGTGTGCGACGTGGACAAGGGCCACCTCGCCGACGCCGCGAAGACGTTCGACACAAGCCCGACGAAGGTGCGGGCCGAGGCCGACTACCGCAAGTTGCTCGAATCGAAGGACATCGACGCGGTGCTGTGCAGCACGCCGGACCACTGGCACGCGCTCGTGACGGTCGATGCGTGCAAGGCCGGAAAGGACGTGTACTGCGAGAAACCGCTCACGCTCGTCGTGACCGAGGGCCGCGCGATGGTGAAGGCCGCGCGCGACAACAAGCGGATCGTGCAGTGCGGGAGCCAGCAGCGCTCCGCTAAGGAGTTCCGCCACGCTTGCGAACTGGTGCGCAACGGCGCGCTCGGCAAGCTCAAGGAAGTGAAGGTCGGGCTACCGGGGCCGAACTGGGGCAACATGCCGGTGCCGGATTCCGACGCGCCCGCCGCCCTCGATTACGACCGATGGCTCGGGCCGGCCCCGGACCGCAAGTACAACGCCAAGCGCGTCCACTACCTGTTCCGGTTCTTCTGGGACTACAGCGGCGGCCAGCAGACCAACTTCGGCGCGCACGATCTCGACATCGCGCAGTGGGCGCTGGGGATGGACGACAGCGGCCCGGCCACGATCGAGGGCACCGCGACGTTCAACAAGAATAAGTGGTTTGAGACCCCGGAGACGGCGAAGCAGACGTTCACTTACGCCAACGGCGTCCCGGTCCACTGCACGCTGGGCGCGGGCGGCAACCCCGGCGGCGTGACGTTCGTGGGCGAGAAGGGCACCATCGCCGTGAAGCGCGGCGGGCTGACCGTGACGCTCAACGGGGAGAAGGTCGATAAGCCCTACGACCTGCCCACCGGCGACATCAAGTTGTACGTTTCGAACGGCCACCACGCGAACTGGCTGGAGTGCATCAAGACGCGTAAGTTGCCCATCTGCGACGTGGAAATCGCGCACCGCAGCGCGACCGTGTGCCACTTGGGTAACATCGCGATCCGCACCGGGCGCAAGATCACGTGGGACCCGAAGTCGGAACAGATCGTCGGCGACAAGGAAGCGAACGCGATGCTGACGAAGGAGTACCGCAAGCCGTGGGTGCTGGGGTGAGCGCGGTCAGCGACTTACGGCCGCTTCCAGAACTGCCACCAGCGCGGCTTCGGCGGCGGTGGCAGTTCTTGGTAGCGGAGCGCGGGCGCGTCCGGCGGGAACGGCTCGCACGGCTTGAACTCGCTGAAGCGGACCCGGAGCGGCATCGCGTCGTACGGGCACCGCGGCAGGAAGATCGTGTCCGGCGGCGGTTCGACCTCCACCGCCAGCCGGCAGGTGAACGGCCGGTCGGGGCAGTACGGGCAGCACATCGTGATGCTGAAGTAGAGCACGGTTTACCTCGCCCCGTCGTTCAACTCCCGCACGCAGTCATCGTCGCCGCGCGTGTGTCGGTCGGCTCGAACACGGTGAACTGTGCGGCCAGTTCGCCGGCGCGTAGGCGGTCGGCGACGGGCGCGGGCACCCTCACCCGTCGGCCGCGGGCGAACACGTTCCCCGCGTCGTCGTGCAGTTCGCGGAACGGCCCCTTGTACATCACGTCCACCGCGGCGGCCGACGCACGCGCCGGCGCGAACCCTTCGACTTGGGTTTCGCGCATCGCAACCCCGTCGCGCACGAAGCATGGCTTGTTGTCGAGCTTCAACAGGCGCACGCCGACGAACCCGGCGGCTTCCAGCAGCGCGCCCGGGTCGGCCTCGAACGGTACCGACCGCACCGCCCCCGCGGGGCCGGGTAGGTCCGGATTCTCGACGGCGCGCTCGCCCGTGAGCACGTGAACAAACACGCGCCCGCCGGGCCGCAGCACGCGCGCGGCTTCCGCAACGACCGCCCGGCGCGCGTCGGCGCTCAGCGGCAGGTTCAGCGTGCCGCGCAGCCGCACCTCGTCGGCCGTGCCGTCGGCCAGCGGCACCCGCGCCGGCACCGGCTCGTTCATCCGGTGCTCCCACACCACCGGCTCGCGCGACTTCAGCGCGTCGCCCAGCACCACCTCCGCCGCCTGCCCGCCGCCGCGGTGCTCGATGTCGCCGTCGAGGGTGTAGACCTCCCACAGGTTGCCGTCCGGGTCGTGCGCCCAGAACTTCGACTGCTTGGCGTAGCAGCACTCGACGCCGTCCTCGCGCTTGGTGCGCATCCCGGCGCGCTCGAGGCGCTCCTGTATGGCGACGAGGGCTTTCGCGTCCGGCAGGCGCAGCCCGGCGTGGTTCAGCGCCCCGCCGCGGCCCGGCTCGCGTCCCGGTTCCAGCGACAGCACCAGCGGCGGGCTGTTCGGCTCGAACTTGGCGTAGTCGGCCCGCAGCTTGGCCGGCTCGACGCCGAGCAGCGTGCGGAAGAACGCCACCGACCTCGACAGGTCGGATACGTTCAGCGAAATGTGGAACCGGACGGGGTCGCTCATGGTCGGTCACTCGAAGTAGGTGTCGGTCTTGCCGTGCTCCGCGTACTTGGTGCGGAGCCACGCGTGGAACTCGCGGTAGTGCTTCGCGCGCTGGTCGCCGCCGTCGGAGTCGGCATTGTAGCTCAGGTACAGTTGCCGCCGCCAGCGGGCGCTCACGTTCGGGTCGGAGCGGTGCGGGGTGAACCCGCCGAAGATCGCCACGTCGCCCGGCTCCAGCAGCAGGTGAACCGCTCGCGCCTCGTCCACGGTCTCGGCCGGCAGCTCGTGGTACTTCCCGTCCTGCGCGGTGAGCGGGCCGTCGTGGTGGTAGCCGGGGTACACGACGGTGCAGCCGTTGTCGCGGTCGGCCGCGTCGAACGGGACCAGCACCGTAAGGAAGCTGCGCGGGAACCCGTCCCACGCGATCCAGTCCTGATGCAGCCCGTACCCCTTCACGCCCGGCGGCTTGTAGATCAGTTTATCTTTGAACAGGCGCGCCGGTTCGCCGTAGAGGTCGTGCAGCACGGACAGCAACCGCGTGTCGTGTGCCAGCCGGTCGCACACGGGACCGATGTCGATGACCGGGTCGAACGTCTCGAACGTGCATTCGCCGGTGAAGACGTTGTTCTGCCACCGACAGCGGATGTTACGCACCGACTTCAGGTGCGCGCGATCGGTGAGTAGACCGTCGGCCTCGGCACTGGCGGCGCGCATGTCGGCCGGGTCGTACAGCCCGCGAACGATCACGAACCCGTCGCGCGCGTAGTCGGCCCGCCGCGCGGCGGGCGGTTCCGCGGTCGCGTTCATCGTTCGTCCTCCAGTTGATCGGCCATCGGCAGCGGCACGACGAGCGCCGCCAGCGCGAACCCGAGCGCGACCGCGGCCAGACCTTGCACCACCGGCGAATACGAGCCGTAGGCGCGGTGCCCTGCGGCCAGCACCAGCGGCCCGGCCGCGGACGCCAGCACGGTGAGCAACTGCGCCGCCCCCTGAATCTGCCCCAAGTGGGCGGGGCCGAACGCCTGCCGCCAGACGGTGAAGAACACCACGGTGAGCGCGCCGCCCGCGACCCCCATCGCCGCGGCGTAGGCGTACACCTGCGCGAGCGTCGTCACCGCGGGGAAGCACGCCAGCGCCGCGGCCTGAACGAGCAGCGCGCCGGCCAGCAGCGCGCCGAGGCGCACGCGCTTGGCGAGGAACCCGGTCAGCAGGTTCGCGCCCAGCCCGATGAGCGGCGACACCATCGTGATGGTCAGGAATACGCCGCGGTCGAACCCGCGCTCGGCCAGCAGCGACTGGTTGAACAGCGACATGCCGGCCGCGACCAGCCCGTAGAACGAGGTCGCGAGGCCGAACACCCAGAACGCCGGCGCGCGGAGCGCGCCGGCGAGCGTGTGCCCGTGAGCGGGGGCGCTCCGCACCGCGGCGCTCGTGGCGGCGCGCGGGCCGCGCACGAGCGCGGCGACCGCGGCGAACGCGATCAGCGCCCAGCCGATCCCGGACCAGACGGTGCGCCAGTCGGCGTGGAACTGCTCGAACGCGGCCTTGATCGCGCCGAACGCGGCCATGAACCCGACCGCGACGAGGAACGAGTACAGCCCGATCACCGGCCCCGGCTTGTCGCCCGCGGCCTTGCCCACGATGGCGAGGCTGATGACGGACAGTGCGCTCTGCCCCAGCCCGCGCGTCAGCAGCACGAGGACGAACAGATCGAGCGGGACCGCGAACCACTCGACGCGGCCGAGGATCACTTCCGGCGCTGGCAGGTCGATCGTGGGCCCGCCGGGCGCGGTGCCGGTCATGGCGAGGACGGTCGCGCCGAGCGCGGCCAGCGTGAGCGCAAGCACCGCGCGCGCGCCGGCCCGGTCGATGGCCCAACCGACCGGCACGCAGAACGCTGCCCCGATGAGGGTGGCCCAGAAGTTGAGCGCGGCGAACGGCAGCTTGTCGAGCGCGAGGTCGCCCAACAGCGGTTCGGTAATGAGGCCGAGGCCGTGCGTGCGCCCCGGCAGTGTGGCGACCATCGCGGCGGCGGCGACCCCGGCCGCGGCCACCGCCGCGCGCGAGACACCGCCCCGTGTGGCTTCCGATCCGACCGCGCGCGCCATTAGAAGTTCCCCGGCACTTCGCCCCCGGCCCGCGTGGCCGCGTTCCGCCACACCTGCACGTCGATCGAGTCGCGGGCGAACTTCACGCTCCCGTCGGCCAGCAGCAGGTTCACCCCGCCGCTGTGCCGGCTGCGGGCCGCCTTGTACCCGACGGCGGAGAACCCCGGCAGCGCCGGGTTGTTGGCGACGCAATCGAACTCGCGGGCGTTCGGCGTGTAATAGTGGTTGTAGCTGACGCACCGCGGCTCGCCCGACGCCCACATGAACTGCCGGTGGTTCGACCCGTTCCACGCCCGCGGCGCGCCGGCACAATTGGCGTCACTCGGCAGGGTGCCGCTGAACCCGAGGTACTTGTACACGGTCTTCTCGTCGCCGGGCGCGGCGGACGTGCCGGGCACGTTCTCCCCGCCCGCGCCGAGGATGCTCTCGGACATGGCCGCCGTGTTCGACGTGCCGTCGCCGATGTCGGTGATCCGCTGGCCGTACTGGACCACGAACACGCCGTCGGCACCGACCGGCGAGCCGTTGTTCGCGACCCCGTTGCCGTGGCACGCGACGTAGTTGGTCGGCCCCATGTTCTGCACGCCGTACGCGCTGCTCACCGGCTCCCCGCGGTCGGACGGGCACAGGAAGATTTTCACCTTCTGCACGACGGCGAACTGGTTGGCGGCCGTAATCTGGAACGTCGGCGGGGCGTACATGAACTGGCTCAGGTCCATCGTGTTGTAGATGTTGGTCTGCTCTAAATAGGGCGACAGTTGGGCCAGCACGCTCCACGTGTACTTGTAGTCTTGAACGGTCGAGTTCGGGGCTGTGAACGGGTACAGCGGCGGCAGTTTTCCGGTCGCGCCTTCGTAGTTGTGCAGGGCAAGACCGAGCTGCTTCAGGTTGTTGGAGCAGCTCATGCGGGCGGCGGCCTCGCGCACCTTCTGCACGGCGGGCAGCAGCAGCCCGATCAGCAACGCGATGATCGCGATGACGACCAACAACTCGATCAGCGTGAATCCGCGGCGGCGGCTCATGGGGTGGCTCCGGCGGGGGCGGTGCGTGCGGCGGGTGGGCAAAATTCAAGTGTTAATACCTGCCCTGTTGTCAAGATGTTACACGGGACGCCGCGCGGGGCCACATTAGACTCGTTGCGCAATAGCGATCGATGGCCTATTCATAGGGTTATGACGAATTACGAGAAATTGCGTCGGAAGCCGTTGTTGTTCCGCATGTTCACGGGGCTCTCGGCCGACGAG
>Ga0194132_10011193_pt1 | contig 11656 bp, 8 predicted proteins | sample TA2KigOf80mmetaG_FD_148612 | JGI IMG/M metagenome (GOLD analysis project Ga0194132, IMG submission 148612) | Freshwater microbial communities from Lake Tanganyika, Tanzania - TA2015054 Kigoma Offshore 80m | ecosystem: Environmental > Aquatic > Freshwater > Lake | place: Tanzania: Lake Tanganyika... | reverse complement strand
TCGACCAGTTGTTGCGCGGCGCCAAGGCGTTTGCATTCACCTCGATGTCGAACGTGCTCGGCACCATCAACCCCACCCGTGAGCTCTGCGCTGCGGCCCACGCCGCCGGTGCCATCGCGATCGTCGATGGTTGTCAGTCGGTGCCGCACATGGCCACCGATGTGCAGCAATGGAATGCCGACATGCTCGCATTCTCCAGCCACAAGATGTGCGGGCCGACGGGCGTCGGTGTTCTGTGGGCTCGCGAAGATTTGCTCGATTCGATGCCTCCGTTCCTTGGTGGCGGCGGAATGATCAGCGATGTACGCCTCGACGACTTCACTTGTGCGGAGCTGCCGCACAAGTTCGAGGCCGGCACGCCGCCCATCGTGGAAGTGGTTGGTCTCGGTACGGCAGTCGATTTTCTGCAAGGCATCGGCATGAACGAAGTGCGCCGCCACGAAATGGAGTTGACCAACTACGCGTATCACGCGCTCACCGCCCGTTACGGCAACGACATCGAGATCCACGGCCCCGTCAACCCTGAGATGCGCAGTGCGACATTCTCGTTTGCCTTCCGAGGCGTGCACCCCCACGATGTCAGCCAGGTGCTCGACCAACACAACGTGTATGTGCGCGCAGGGCACCACTGTGCCAAACCACTCATGCGTCGGATCGGCGCGAACGCCACTGCCCGGGCGAGCATGTATCTCTACTCCAACGAATCCGACGTCGATGCCCTTGTCGAGGCACTCGACGATGTGAGCAGTATTTTTTAGGTCAGGAACGGCGGGCCGGGAATCAAACTTCGCGGCCAGGATCTGCGAGACGGCGAACGAAGATGATGTCCTATGCGACGGGGACTGCCCGGTGGCGGGGGCGGCGTGGGTCTTGCACGGTGGGAACCGGCGCATCGATGTGGGAGGTGTGAAACGCACACCGTGCCGGGTGTGGTCGGCGCGACCTCGATGGTCGGTCTTGAAAAATACCGGCCCAATGCCGTATTTTTATAATCGGCGACAGTAACCACTGTCAAGGCCCGACCGGGCCGGGAGGAGACATGCGGCGACAGATACCAGGCACCGAGATCGCGAACTCGATGCTGGACTTGATCGGGGAGACCCCGATCGTCGCCATGGGGAACTTGGCGCGCGACGAAGGGATAGTTGCCACGCTCGCCGTGAAACACGAAGTATCCAACCCCGGCGGTTCGGCAAAAGACCGGCCGGCACTGCAGATGATCCTCGATGCCGAAGCGAGCGGGGAACTACGACCGGGCGGCACCATCGTCGAACCGACCAGCGGAAACACCGGGGTAGGGCTCGCAATCGTCGCGGCACAACGGGGCTACAAATGCGTGTTCGTCACCACCGACAAGGTGGCTCCGGAAAAAATTGCACTGCTGCGCGCATACGGCGCCGAAGTCGTCGTGTGCCCGGTCGCGGTCGCGCCCGAAGACGAACGATCCTATTACCAGGTGGCGGCGAGCTTGACCTTGAAACTTGGCGCGTACCGACCGAACCAGTACGCCAACCCCTCAAACCCGAAAGCACACGAACTCACCACCGGGCCGGAAATCTGGCGGCAGACTGGCGGCAAGATCACCCATTTCGTCGCCGGGGCGGGTACATCAGGCACGATCACGGGAGTCGCCCGATACCTGCTCGAACAGAATCCGGAGATCAAGATCATCGTCGCGGACCCGGACCGCAGCGTATTCTCGGGAGGATCGGGCCGGCCGTACCTCGTCGAAGGCGTCGGCGAGGATTTCTACCCGGCCGCATGGCAGCCCGAACTGTACAACGAGATCATCCCGGTGAGCGACATGGAGAGCTTCGCCACCGCCAGACGGGTCGCGGAACGTGAAGGACTCTTGTTGGGTGGCAGCGGAGGCTTGGCGATGGCGGCAGCGCTGCGCGTCGCGAAACGTTGCGGCGAGAACGACCTGATCGTCGTCTTGAACCCCGATTCCGGGCGAGGCTACCTCTCACGCGTGTACGACGACGGGTGGATGGCCCGCAACGGCTTCCTGACCGGAAAGGGGAGCACCGTCGCCGAAATCATCGACGACCGCGGCGGGATGATCTGCGTCCACGAACACACGCCCGTACGCGAAGCGATCGTGCTGATGCAAGCACACGGCATCTCGCAGCTTCCCGTCTGCCAAGCCGACCCGCCGTTCGCGCCGGCAGAGATCCGCGGCGCGGTGTACGAGACTACGCTGCTGCTCCATGACGGCGGGGAGAACTGGCTCGACCGTCCCGTGGGGGAGATCATGAAACCGCCGATGCCTTACATCGGTATCGGCGAGAGCACCCAGCGAGCGGCAGAACTTCTGGAAGAAGCGAACGCGGCGGTCGTACTCGAGGGCGGTCGCAGCAAGACCGTCATAACCCGCAGCGATTTACTCCACTGGTACGAAAAACGGCGGCGCGCCTGAACGCGCAAAACGCGCGGCGGGCTGGGATACATCAGCTGTCGCGGTATGCGGCGAACGCGGCGGTCAGATGCGGCGCGGGAGCCATGTTGCGAGCCAGGGCGGCGCGGGCAGCGGCGAGCGGCTTGAGCAGCGACACAGCCCGGTCATAGTCGGGCACGGTCTCAATGATCCGGCACTCGACCGCGGCGAGCACGAAACGAAACACCCGCGGGCGGAACCTTTTGGCAGCGGCAGCGGTGAACCCGTTCGCCGCGGCGAGCCCGTCAGCCCAACCGAGCAACGCCTGCACTGACGAGGCCGGTTTGTCGTTTGGTGGGAGGAGCGCGGCGAGTTCGGCCGCGCGAGGGTACTTGGGAAGCATCGAGAGCACGTCGGCGTGCTCGGCACGACCGAGAAGCGAGACAGGCAACGCAAGCTCGCGCAACAGCACATCAATCCCCCCTGGGAGCGGGACAGGCACCGGGCACGTCGCCGTGAACCGGCCGCGCAGCGTCGCAGGCAGCGCCGAGGCGGTGGGGGCAGCGAACACGATCGTGCACGGAAACGGGGGCTCTTCCACCAGTTTCAACAACCGATCGTACGCCCCGGCGTCCATCGCATCGGCGGCGAGCACCAGCAACATCTTCCGCTCGAGCGGGGTGAGCGCAAACGCGTGCAGCACAGGCTCGAGATCGACGACTTTCCACCGTTCACCCGAAGGCGCGCAGACCACGGCGTCGACTTGGCTGGCGGAAACGGAGAGGCGCAACGCGACCAGCCGGGCAAACGCCTCCTCGGCCAGCGCCTCGATCGGGGACTCAAAACAGCAGACCTCCACGCGGGCAGGGGGGAGGCTTGGATCAAAAAGCGGGTGCGTGGGAGTTTGCGCTGGAGCCACCGAAGATACGGTACCTTAAGGCCCGCGCGACGCCCGTTGTCAAACGCCCGACAGGTAGCACCATACGAGACATGCATCCGCACCAAAAACCGTACCCCAAGCGGCGAACAGGGCGCACCCTCGTCGGTCTGATCGTATCCGTCGCCGTCGTCGGACTCACCGGATGCGGAGAAGAGCGAAGCGAACCGATCCAACTCGACGCAACCACGACGACGAGCACGGACGAGACCGCGACGAACGAAACCAGCCCGGTCATCACCATCGTCCTTGACGGGTGGAGCATGGCGGGAATCAGCAGAGGTAGCGTGACTTGGAGCGAAGGGAGCGGGAAACAGACCCCAGTGCAGTGGGTGGCGGCGGAGGAGGCGGACGTGCGCGCGATAGCGGCGGTGCGGCCGGATGTGCTCACGCGACTGGCGGCACGGATGTACAGCGCAGACCCGGCACTCACATGCAACTTGGAGCAGTGCCAAGACTCAACCGGCGAGATCGGCTATGGAGACCTCGTCGACCCGACGAAAGGCAAGGTGCACGGGGCGATATACTCGGCTTGGGGTATTCGCACCGGGGCATGGATCGCTAAGATCCCGGCAGAAACCGCGCTTCTGTGGTTCGGGGCGCAACAACTCTTCATCACACGCGAGACCGACAAACCAGATTTCGCCCCCGACGTTGAGCGGGCCGCGGGCGAGATCATCGCGCTCGCGATATCGTTCGGCGCGCTCCACCCGATTGCACCCGCATGGCTGGACGGGGCAACACCCACGGTCACCGAATTTGGCTCCGTCGATGTCGACGAAACCGGAAAGTACGCGTACAACGCCGTACCTGCCGAGTCGTTCTTGGTCGGCGTACACAGCGAAGTGCCGGGGGCGGCGAACCTCGGCGCGAGTCGACTGACCTGGATGACCAGCCCCACCACCGGGTGCGGGGCGGGCGTCCTCTGCGTTCCCGGGGTAGCGAAGAGCGAGATCGAGGCGGGAGAGGTTACCGCCGAACTCGTCTGCTTCGAGACGTACACCGGTGTGCTTGAAACCGGCACGATACGCGTCTCGTACGTTTACCCACAGATCACCCACCAATTCGGTATCTGGGGCGATACCCAGCCAAGCATCATCACCGAGAGCGGAATCCCGCTATGGAACACCACCCCACCGTACGTGTCAGGACCGCTCCAGTTGATCTTTACGTACGCCCACTTGTACGACCAGAAGGGCATTTACAGCAAAGTCGGAGAAGTCCGCGAACTCGCCAGCGAAGCGGCCGGCGGGGAGGCGAAAGTATGGTTTGCCGGCTGGGGGCAGTGCTAACGCTTCCCGGTTGCGGATGTGGATATCACCGGACGCAACGTACACTTCGAGCCCGGGAGCGACGGTGCTATTGAAGCCGTGCCGCAAGCACTGAGCAGCGAGTCATGCGCGTCGGCGTTGGCGACATCCTCCTCGAAGACGACGCGAACCGTGAAACCTATCCCGGACCAACCGAGGTTGCGCCAACCTGGGATTGCGTACTCGGCGAGCGACATATCGCGCTCGATGCCGTCATTGCTGGGGAAGTTGCAGGCCGCACTCACATTCACCGACCCGAGCAGTGCATTGATGTCTTGAATGATTTGCGCCAGGCACGCGCGCGGGTACCTGATCGTCACCATCACCTGGCGGCTGATGCGGCCGGAGGCGGCAACCGTGGAAGCCACACCATCGCCAGCGGCAGAGGCGCGGTAGAACTCCATCTCGAAAGAACGCGAACACGCGGTGTTTGCGTAGTTCGCTTCGAACGAGGCGCGGAGTCCGGCTGCGTTGCAGCCGGAGAGGACGGTGTTGTTCGCCGTAGAATTTGGATCGATCTTCACCTGGGAGAAACCGCCGACTGCGGAGATCGTGAGACGCAGCGTCATCTCATGATCCCAAGGGCGACAACCAGTGATCACATCCGAGCCTCCCGTATTCCCGCCGGATACTCTTCCGGTGGATGAACCAACAACCCCGTCGCAGACTTTTTCGTCATTCAAATCATGCACCACCGCGGTCACTTTCTGTTTGGAGGTCATCCCGGCACCGGTCGCAAACGTACGTGGCACCACCAGCGTCACCGTCGCCGAAGGACGATCGGTGACGCGAGGCAGGCTCCCGGCACAAGTGCCGGGACACTCTGCATCTGGGGTGCTTGGGGTAGTAGTAGTGGTGGTAGGAGGCGGATTATTCACACACTCCGCGAGGGTACTGCCGGGAGGGCATTTGGTGCGATCGACCGCCACCACGGCCGAGATCGCGATCGTTCCCTTCGCCGAAGGGTTTCGCGCTGACACGTACTCCACCTGCACCACTTCACCGAGATCCACCGAATCGGGGATGGAGGCGGATGGATTCTGGGTGAGGAGCACGCGGATGTACGCATCGAATTTCTTCTGAGCAAGCGGGGTCGTCGAAGGGAACTTCAACACGTTGGCTTTATCCGCTGGCGAAAGTTTATCAAACTCGAGGCAGGCGGCAGCGCTCTCGTCACGCACTTTCTCGTCCGTAGACTCGGCAGGCTCACACTGGTCGATAGACCAGGCCGGGTTGATCGTCGTGGACGGCAGCGTCACTTTCGAAGCGATCTCCACCTGTGCAGCCGGGGCAACCACTGGCGCAATATCCCCCGAAGCGAGCGGGCCGTCCACACATACGGCGGCTTTTGAGGCGTCGGCGGCTGCTTTGGAACTATTGACACGAAGGGTGTCCCAACTGTCGGTGAACTGGGTCATGTACATGTCGTTCGACGTCGCGTACGCATCGGCCGGCACCCAATCTTGATTCGAGAAATTACGGTTCACCGGGAGTCCTACACCGGTGCCTTCTGTGGTCGCGACATTACCACCGTGCTCGCGGAAACGTTTTTCCACGTCCATCCCAATCGCGTCGCGCCATCGGGCATGATGCTCGAGCCCTCTCTCCCCTGGCGAGGCGGTGGCGTACGACGCCGATCCGGACACCTTGAAGCGTTGATTTGATTGTGCGCCGGATTCACTCCATAGCGCCTGTACGCGGTTCTGTAGGTCTACGGGAGTCACTTTGGTGGTTGAGCTATCGGGGGAGACCACGGTGATGTACATGCTCTTGGTGGTGATGGCGGAACTATCCGACTGTACAGGGAGATCGACCGAGACCACCACGACACTACTTTGCCTCGTACGTGCATACGCAGCGAACCGGTCAATGTCGTCGGCGCTGCCGGTCACTTTCAGTATCGGACGAGACTGGGAGCCGTAGCGGAACAAGTACCGGTTGCGGGGCGAGTAGGAGACCACATTGGCGGGGTTCACCTGACCGAAACGGGCTTGCCAAACTGGAACCCAACACGTCCCGTACACCGGGCGAATAGCGTCGTTCTTCACAACCACAGCGAACGGCCGGGCAAACTCGGCGCCCGAAGAGCACGGCACCCCGTCGCCCCAATTGCCGGCGGCGTCCGCATTCGCGGCCAGGCGCGCGAACTGCTCGCTGTATCCTTGCGCTTTAATCACATCCGTGAAGTTTTTGCGCAACTGCCTGGCTTCCTCGCTGTCGCCGGCGTACGGCGAGTCGGTGGAAACGAGCGTCGTGCATGAACCTTTCGAACGGAACGGCGGCAAGGTCGTGAAGCCGAGGCCGCCGGTGGTATTGGAAGGAGCGCGCAACACCTCTTCGTTATAACCGTTGCGCCGGGCATAGCCGTCGTCAATCACGCCCTGGCCGGGCGGCAGTTGATCGAGACCGCTGGAAGAATCCCACGGGTGCGGGGAGAGAAACACGCCGATCGTCTCGTTTCGAGATTTTTGGTTCACAGTAACATCAGGCATCGCACAATCAACGGAGCCGAGCAGCGGAATGCGGGACACCGAGTACGATGCCTTCCCTGATCCGCTTATGTATGCGGAGGCAGGGTTCCCCTTCTCACCGTAGAAACGCCACACCTCCCAATGCGTCTGGCAGAGCTTAAAGGGGGTCAGCTCTGGGCCTCCAGTGCGACAATCCGTCAAATCTTTTGAGCCCACCATCGCCCGTGGCGTGGTGAACCTCTCCTCATAAATATCGCTTTTCAGACACCATTTTAAGACAGGCGACTTGATCGCTCCAAACCGAGTCGACGAGCAGCTTCCACCCGGACACCTCACCGGATCACAGTTCGCGTACCCCGCTTCGTACCACTTATTTACCCATACCGACCCGTACAAAGGGGAGAACCCGTCGTTAGGTGGGACCACCCTGGTCCACTCTTTCCCTCTCGGTCCACCATACTGGTACTTCGTCCCGTGCGGCAGAAGGGTTTGTACCGGCTCTCTCCACTTCCTGTACAACTTCACCCAAGACCATGTCACCCCGCGAACCTGATGGGTCGCGCCCTCCGGCCGAGATGCGTCCTGGAGGGCGTTGATCGCGGTTCCAGATGTGAGCCACTCGTTCAATTCCTGAGAGGTCGCCATGCGATCGGTCTCGACCAACACGCCCCAGCCCTCGCTTTTGGTGGGGTCGCTCGTCGCGCGACAGAGCACCGAACGGCCGGCACCGGCGCCGGCGGTGACGCTGCTACCCACCCCCGTAGAACCAGCATCAGACCAGGGAGCAGCGCCGTCCGCCGAGACCGGGAAAGCGGGGAGCAGGGCAGCGAACGCAAACAGCACCGAGACCAGCAGCGTTGCGCGGGGGGTGGGGGAAATCCGGCGCTTTGAAAACATACCCCATACCGTCTTCGCTTTCCCCGGTATTGCAAGGTTATCAAAGCCCCGGAAGGCGGGATCGGGGGAGGGGGAGACCGTGAGGAGGGAGAGATATGCGACACCTTCGAACCTCGACCCTCACCACGCTCACCCTTCTCACCTTAGGAGGCGGACTCGTCTGGTCAGCGCACGAGGGCGCAGCGGCACCGGGGCGGGAGACCGGCATCGAGGCAGCATCTGGAGGCAGCGCGGCCAGCAGTACGACATCCGTCCAACCGACACACAGCAGCAACACGGCGAACACGACCATCCCGGCTGCGACGAAGGCGACAACCGAGCGGCAGCCGAAGCACACAACGAAACCGACTGACACCACACCCAGCACGGCGAACACGACCATCCCGGCTGCGACGAAGGCGACAACCGAGCGGCAGCCGAAGCACACAACGAAACCGACTGACACCACACCCAGCACGGCGAAGCGGCCCGGGAAACAAGAGCCAGCAACGGGGACCACAACAGCAACGCCGACGGGCGACCCGAACCGCATCATCGATAACGGCTACATCAACCTTGACGGGGTACGCGTCTCTGCCGTCAACACCGGATTTAAAGGTAGGGAAATCTACGAAAAGTGCGGATGGATCGGCGAGGGAACCATAAAACTTTGGTTCAAGTACGCCAATGGACTGGTCCTCGACGAGCGTTGGGTTATCTTTGGAAGACAAACCCACGTGTTCATTAAAGACATGTTTGGTGAGCCGGCATGGCGGGGGGTGGTGGTGGAAGCGTCCGGTCTTGACCCGTACGGCGATTCATGGACCGAAGAGAACGGGTACGCGCGTACCGAGTGGATCTGGTGCGCGAACCTAAAACCAATCAAGGAATAACCGGAGAACAAAGCCGCACACCGGTGTGGCCCACACCTTGGCCCTGCCTGGGTGAGGAAGCTGATGCCAGCCGGCGGCTGGATCACCGCCCGCGAGGCGTCTCAGCGCTTGCGTTTACGGGCACGCTCGGCGCGCTGCAGTTTCCCGAGAGCCTTCATTGCATCAAGTAGCGAACCCTGGAGGTCGCCGGTCGACTTCACACGCGCAACGGCAAGTCGAATAAGTCGGGGATCTCGCAGCACCTCCATCTGCTGGGTGTTCTCTTCGCACTTGCGCCGAACGAGCTTGGAAATCACCGCCATGCAGACTCGGTCCAACTCCTCAGTTCCGATTCGTCCGTCTGCGAGAAGAGACTTCATGTGCGCCTGGGCACTCAGCTCGGCATCTTGTCGACCCGATGTCGCTCGCGGGGCACGAGAGCGGCCGGGCAACTTCGGAGGTTTCTTGCTCACATGAACATGGTGCCGCTTCGTCCAGTCAGTGCACTCGCAAGAAATTTTCAGTACTCAGGGAACCGACTAACACTCCTGGGGCATACTTTGAGGTGATGTTGCACACCTCTGGAACTGACCTCATCTGGTCCGAGGATGAGTTACTTCCCGAGATAGGTGATTGTCTTGTGAGTCGGAAAAATGTCCTCGCTACTGACCTGAAAGTTTATGAAAATTGATGAAGGCTAAATCAATCAAGTGTCTCGATTTGTTCTCGGGTTGCGGTGGTATGTCGCTCGGTCTCTCTTGGGCCCGACATGGCCAACTCGCAATTGAATCCGTTGCAGCTATCGATATCTGGGCTGCAGCCTGCGAGACATATGAACGAAATCTCGGCATTGCTCCACGCGTCGAAAGAGTGTCTGCCGAGTTGGTCTCAGAGGTTCTCGACCAGGTTGGAAGTGTCGATCTGATTGTTGGTGGTCCGCCATGTCAGGGTTTCTCAACGAGTGGAAAACGTGCGTTGTCTGATAAACGAAACCATCTGGTGAAGTCATTCCTTGACGCAGTAGAGCTCGCACAGCCCAAAGCATTCGTCATGGAAAACGTAACCGGCTTCACAACATTTCAAAACGGACACTTATTCGATGAAGTAGTTCAACGAGCAATGGCTCTTGGCTACCAGGTTCACCCCGGTGTTCTGTTGGCAAGCCGTTTCGGCGTTCCTCAGCGTCGGAGACGGTTCATACTCGTAGGAACAAGATCAGGCACATTTAGATTCCCTGGACGGATCGACACTGATGTCTCGTCGGACGGGCTCCTTGAAGTGGACCAAAAAACTGATGCTGGTTTTTCGTTAGTGAGCTTCTACGACGCGACGAGCGATTTGCCTCGGTTGGCTGCTGGAGAGCAAGTCGATAGGTATTCAAAGGCTCCACAGAATGACTTTCAGCGATGGATACGTACGGGATCAAGTAAGCCATCTGATCATGTTTCCCCAAACCACAACCCAAAGTTTGTTGAGTTGCTCTCTCACATTCCGCAAGGAAAATCCGCGTTTGACCCAGACGTATTTAGAGAGATACCCAAACGACTTAGACCACGAAGTGGATTTGCCAACTCGTATGCCCGCATCCGCGGTAGTCAGCCGGCACCGACCATAACGAGAAACTTCACTACACCATCGTCCGCAAACTGCATCCACCCGAGGCAGCACCGAGCTTTGTCATTGCGTGAGGGAGCTCGGTGTCAGTCGTTTCCTGACACATTTGAGTTCATGGGATCAATGTCTGATAAACGACTTCAGATTGGGAATGCGGTTCCGCCTCTGCTCGCCAGGGCAATTGGTAATGCGCTACTCGAATTGTGCTTTTAGTATCCGTAAGACTTCCTTCTGTACATCTATTGGTGATTGAAGAATTACTTCTGGTAGGGCGATTCCCTTAGGTCTACCTCGATCATCAAAAATGAATCGATTTTGAAGAGTCCTGTTGCACTCCTGGCATTGAGGCAAACAGTTGCTACTGGTGAGCGACTTGGATGGGTCACGATGTCCCTTCTGTAGTTCTGTCATTGCAGCCGGAGCTCGAAGGTTCGGCTCACCCTCCTTTGATCCACAGAGTGAACAACAATTGCCAAAGTTGGCCTTGATACTGATCCACTCGTTATCCGTCAATTCACTTTCTTGTTGCCGACGGAAGCCAGGATGACACTCGGATGTGGAGATGAGACCGTATGAGCTCTTGGGCCAATCCTCCGTTCCGAAATCGCCCCGATGGCTACTTAGCACCCGCCAGCCGTGTTGGGCTGAGAGGTGCCGCCCATCCTGGACATCGCCTGCGCCGTCCTTGTACATCCGCACAAATGCCTCAAGCTCAGGTTTGGTTACCGGCAGTCCTTTCCGACTGTAGAGACCGATTAATGCGAGAGCCGTTTGATGATAGATGCCATCGCGGCCCGTGAATGGCGGTAGCCAAACCCCTTTGGCTTCGAGATGTCTCTTGTGCTCTGCCTTCAGTTCTTCATACAACCTGAGCAACTCATCATGTCCAAGCCGAGGTAATGGACCGATTGGTGCACGGCGTTCGCTACGTCTTCTACTCGGCATTTGAATATCTTCCCACAAGTGGGGCTATTCAATCCGTGAGGTCAATTGACACGGTCGTTTGTATGCGCTGCCCTCACATCTCAATTGATGAAGCAGTTGCAGTCGCAGATCGAGGCAGTTCCTCGCAAGGGGATTTGTATGAGCCAGTGAACTTTGGCGACCTGATTCATCCGGTGTGTCGTTGGGCGTGGGATGACATCGAGTCGTCGGGCTGTCTACAACTGACCACATCTCCGACACGGATGGGGTCGGTT
>Ga0194132_10011192_pt1 | contig 11657 bp, 13 predicted proteins | sample TA2KigOf80mmetaG_FD_148612 | JGI IMG/M metagenome (GOLD analysis project Ga0194132, IMG submission 148612) | Freshwater microbial communities from Lake Tanganyika, Tanzania - TA2015054 Kigoma Offshore 80m | ecosystem: Environmental > Aquatic > Freshwater > Lake | place: Tanzania: Lake... | reverse complement strand
GTCTAAATGACGAAGAAATCACAGGCTTGACCAATTCATTCTCAGTTTATGGATATCTTGCACTTTCTTGCAGTGAGCCATTGGCTGCGACACGATTTGGTGGAGTCGCTGGTTACTAATAATTAAAGGAGACGATTATGGACTGGACTGATTTGAAAGCATATGTAGGTGCATCTGCAAATGATGACGCTTATGTTGAAGAATGCTGGGACACAGCAAAGGATTTAGTTGCATCTTATATTCAAAGTGCAAAGATTCCTGTAGGTGTGTTGAAGCGTTCATATCTTGAAGTAGGTTCAGAACTATTCCAGCGTCGTAATGCACCAATGGGAGTGGCTCAATATGCTACATATGATGGTTCTCCCATCAATACAGCAAGAGATCCTCTCGTTGGTGTATATCCTTTGCTTAACCGTTATATGGTGAGATTTGCATGAATATAACGGCAGTAAGAGATGAATTAGAGTCTGCCATAATTCTTGGCGGTATTTCTAAAGTCTATAAATATGTACCAGAAAGACCTAATCCACTTTGTGCGATTATGGAACCTGACACAGAATTTATTACGGTATATGAAAACCAATATGATGCAGATTATGCAACTAATTGGAAAGTATTAATACTTGTACCATATGCAACTAATGAAACTGAGACAGAAAATCTTGATGACACATTAGACACTCTTATTCCTGCTATGTGGGAATATACCACAGCAAATAAACTCACTGTTGACAAACCGTTTATTCAAGAAGTAAACGGCGCAAGATTTCTTGCAACGAACATAAGAATTTCAATAGATATTGAAGGAGGAAATTAAAATGGCTCGTATTAAAGGTAAGTCCATAGTTTTTGAAGTTGATGGTACAGAATATGCAGGTGGAGTTAGCAATGTTGTTATCTCATCTGCCGTCAATACCCTTGGCTTTGGAGACTACGAAGACTCTCTTGATTTTACATGCGCTGTAACTGGATTCCAGGACACCGCAGCAGCATCATTTCACACTTGGTTGTTTACCAATCCAGGGGTAAGCGTAAACATTCTTTATGCACCACACGGTAATGAAACAGCATCTGCAGCACAACCACACTTCTCAGCAAGTGGTTATGCAGAAGTTGTTCCAAACATTGGTGGAGCAGCAGGAGAATATTTCACATTTGATGTTAACTTTATTCTTGATGGTAAGCCAACAAGAGTAACATCGTAATTAGGTAGTCATGGCAGAGGCTATATCTATATCAGTTGAAGGCGAAGAGAAGGTTAAAGCCGCTCTTGCTAAAGTTGAGAAAGATATAGTTGATAGATTGGAACTTAACAAAGATTTAAGTGAAGAACTATCAAGAAAAGCCTCTGCTATGGCCCCTCGCCTTACTGGTGCTCTTGCATCATCAGTAAAGGGCAATCCCAGCAATGAGAAAGCCCAAATATTGGCGGGAAGCAATGCAGTACCTTATGCAGGAGTACAGGAGTATGGATGGCCTGCAAAAAACATACAGGCTCAACCATATTTAAGACCAGCAGTGTTTGACAATATGGATTACATTGTTGAAAAATATAACAAATATATAGAATCAATCGTTAGAAAATATAACTTAGACTAATTGGAGGCAGTGATGAATAACGATTTAATGTCCATGCTTAAATGGAAAGAATTAGCAGAAGTAGAAGCCTATTTGGATATGCCGATGGATGAATGGCAAAATTCTCCTTCTAAGGCAAAGTTAGCATTCGCAATGCAATATATTATGGCAAAGCGGAATAACCCATCCCTTACAATAGATGCTGCAGAAGCAATGACAATTAACGAATTGTCTGAAGCATCAGGGATTGATATGCAAGTCCCAAAAGACGAGGCTTCAGCCTAAGCGTAATGGCTAAGTTCTGTGTAGCGATGAACTACACTCCAGAACAATTCTGGGAACTTACCTTTGAAGAATATACCGCTTTGGTTGAAGAACTTAATAGGAGGAAGTAGTGGCACAACAGATAGTAATTGATATCGTTGCAGAAACCAAGAAACTTACTCAGGGACTTGATGAAAGTAATAAACAATTAGGTGGTCTTAATAAAAATATAAAGGCTGCTGCAAAATCTGCTGTTGCGCTTGCATCTGCATTTGTTCTCAAGCAAGGCATTTCATTTCTTAAAGACGGTATAGAAGAGGCTAAAGACGCTGCTGCAGCCATGAGGGCAGCCAATGCTACCTTTGGTGAAGGATCAGCAGCGTTAAAAAAGATTACAGCAGATGCTGAGAAGTTTGGTAAAGAACTTGCTGTAGACAATGATGAATTAATTAAACTTGCTACACAATTAGGTTCAAGATTACCTAAAGAAATACAATCCTCATCTGTAGAATTAGTCAAAATATTTAAAGATGTAGAAGCATTTACTGGTGGTGCCGTAACTGCAGAATTTGCAGGTGGCAAACTTGCTAAAGCGTTTGCCGATAATGAATTAAAAGCAAAAGAATTACAAAAAATATTCCCAGGATTAAATCAATCAATTTATAGCCAAGCAGAAGCATTATCTGCTGCGGGTAAGAATCAGGAAGCAGTAAATCTATTAGTAGAAAATGGTGCCAAGAAATATAAAGATGCTGCTGCTAAAAATGTTGATGCCACACAAAGATTCAATGTTGCATTAGATAATTTTAAAGAAACACTTGGCACAAAGGTTTTGCCTATATTAGAAAAAGGCATTGACTTTCTTACAAAGATACTTGAAGCATTTGATGCATTGCCAACACCTGTACAGAATTTTTCATTAGGTTTATTAGCATTAGTAGCAATTGGTGGGCCAATGCTTACATTTATTGCAAGCGTTAAATCAGCAGCAGAAACCCTTGGAATATTAAGTATAGCAACTGGTGGAGCAACTACTGCAACTAATTTATTTAGTATTGCATTAAGAGCCATTCCAATTATTGCAATTATTTCTGCCATTGCATTGCTTATTGCTAACTGGGATGAGGTATCTGCTGCAGCCAAGAAATTATGGGAAGCAATCAGTAAATGGTGGGGCGAGATTTATGAAGATATTAAAAAGTTTGCCAATAAGGCAATTGATTGGTTAAAAGAAAACTGGCCTAAGATCCTGGCGGTATTGACAGGTCCATTTGGATTATTTATATTATGGGTAGTAACTTATAAAGATGACATTATTGCTAAGTTTAAAGAACTTTGGGAAGGTGTAAAAACTGCTGTTACTGAAAAGGTAGCAAGCATTATTGCAGCAGTTCAAAATCTATGGAATCTATTAAAAGACTTTATTGTTGATTATTTTTCAGATAAGGCTGACAGTTTCTTAGGTGCAATTAAGGCTGGTTGGAACTTAGTAAAAAATACTATTGAAAATATTGTAGAAATTATTAAATTAACTGTTGGTATTAAATTCCTTGAAATGTTTACGAAGGTTACAGAAGTAGTAACTGCAATTAAAACTGGTGTAGTTGAAAAGTTTAATGAATTAAAAGATAAAGCCATTCAAAAGTTTAATGAACTTAAGGATGCTGCATCTAAGATTTGGGATAAGATTTCAGGGTACATTAGAGATGTAGCCACAAAGATTAAAGAAAAACTTGATACTGTTTATAATGACATGGTTCAGGTTGGTAAGGATATTGCCAACGGTATTATTGATGGACTATTTAGAATCCAAGGTGTATTTAGAACTAAACTTGCATCATGGGTAAAGAGCAATATTCCAGATTGGATTAAAAAGGTATTAGAAATATCTTCTCCGTCGCAGGTTATGGTTGGTATAGGTACAAATATTGCCCAAGGCTTGACAAAAGGTTTGACAGGTTCAAATACCGTCCCAATTTCAAGTAGACCAATTCTTACACCAGCCACTGCTGCATCTAAGGCTCCAATTAATATTACAATTAATGCTGGTGCAGGAACAGATGCCTATGCACTTGGCAGAACCGTAACAAATGCTGTAAATAAGTTTTCTCGTGTATCGTCTAAGACAGGAAGATATACAGCACTATGAGAGCAGTAGACTTAATTACTCTACAGATATATGTAAATAATCAATGGATTGATTACACTGATGGCTTAATTAATCTTGAAATTATTCGTGGTGTTGAAGAATATACAGGCCCATTGTCACAACCAGATGTTGGACAATTAACATTAAAGAGCAGAAATACAAACCTGGATCCATACAATAATAACAACATTAAATACAATGCCAAGATAAGAGTAAACGCTGGCGGGACAAGAATATTTACTGGTCGTATTGAAGGTATTGAAGTTGAGTATGGTCCAAGAACAGAGCCAACAATTGTAACTATAAATTCTTTTGATTTGATTGGCACAATGTATAAACATATTCTTCCTGAAGATTTTATTGATGATTATGAATCATGGTCTACAGTAACATTGCTAAATGAATTATCCGCAACTGGCGAGGTAGCAGAATGGCAAAATTATATAATTAGTACAGATGGAACTGCTTATGCAGAAGGTCCAATTGAATTAAATACAACAGTATTTGATGCATTAAATGTTAGGTCAAAAACAGATTTAGGTTTTTATTTTGCTAACGCAAGAAATGAAATTGAATATTACAGAAGAGATAGTGATGATGCATTACATCCATTTAATGCCAGGGCAGCAGAAGTAACCTTTGATTATGATGGCAATGGTGAATCTTACAAAGCCATATCATTAAATGATGGTTTTGAAAAGATAGCAAATGAAATTATTATTACTGGTGTTGGGCCAACAGATACTACTAAGGTTGTTGTAACAGCAAATGATTCTGTTGATTTATGGGGCAAGTCTTCAGCAGAAGTAACTTTGGCTACAGATGACAATACAAATCTACAAATTATTGGCAATGAAGTTTTAACAGAAATGGCTGAACCAATTCGTGAGATTTATGAAATTACTTGGGATGCCACACTTGATCATGAGGCTGCAAAGAATATTGACATTATGGATAACATTCATATTAATCATGTTATTAATCAAAACACAAGTATTGATAGAAAGTATGGAGTTATTGGCATTAAACATGAGATTAATTATGATGATTGGCTTGTTACTTATGTACTTAGAAACTATGATTATCAGGCTACATCTATTCCAAACCCTATTATTGTAATTAATCCTGAGTCTGGTGGTGCTGAAGTTGATTTTAATTTTAGTTATACTCATCCAAATCCAGAATTAATAACTGGTCAATCATGGGACCTTGATGATGGTTTTACTTCAAATGCCGCTTCAACAACTATAAATTATTTAACAAGTGGAACAAAAACAATTATTTTAACTATTAATACTATTTATGGTTATACAAAAACAACATCTGTTGAATTAGAAGTTGGAATTGCTCCGCCTATTGCAAGTTTTAGTTATATTGTTGATGCAAATAATGTTTATACATTTGCATTTACTGGTAGTGGTCTTGGATCAGTTTTTTGGGATTTTGGAGATGGTACATCCTCAACAGAAACAAATCCATCTAAATTTTATGTAACATCAGCAACAAGAACGGTAACTGTTACTGCTACAAATATTTTTGGATTTGATACCTATAGTCAAAGTATTTCAACATTTGCCACTACCAAAATACCAATTCGTTATGTAAGATTTAGATGGATTGGGGGACTTGCTGAAAACTGGTATACATATAATAGTTCTAATCCACAATTTTTGGAATGGTCAACAAGTTGGGGACGTGAGCCTTTAAGATATTTTAATCTTAAGTTTTATGATACTGGCAATGCAGAACTTGGTGCTGGATATAGTTTAGTAGATTATAAAGATATTAATGGATTTTTTACAACAACTCCAAATGTACTTGATGAATATAATAGAACTCAGATAACACCATCATCTGAAATTGAAGAAAAGTTAAAAGGTGCAAATGGAATTTATCCAGTCACATGGGATACTGGAACTTATAGTCAGTTACCATATTCACTCTCAGATCTTGACAAACAAGCAAGAATACATACAACTTTTGATTTAGGAACATATTATTATTCATTTAAAGAACCAAAAATAACACTTGCAACAATAAATAATATTTCTGGGTTTGGACAAAATACAAGAATTTTAGTTGATGTAAGTTGGAATAATCAAGACTGGAGATACATTGGGGAATTGACGGCACCTGGATATGCTTCAGGAACAACAAAGACAACTACTTTTACTCCAGTTGCTACTGCACCATTTACCTTTACAAATACATCTGCACCAACCGTTGAATATAATTACACACCAATTAGATATATTAAACTTTTATTTAATACTCCATCGCCAAGCACTGCAACTTTCTTTATGCTTAGAGATTTTTTTGCATTTGGTGGAAGAGGCACTGCCTCTAACCCAGCAGGCGCTGTTACAGGTATATTTGATAACTATTGGGGTCAAGGCGGTATAAATATACAAGATAGAACTGGTGCTGACTATACATTAGATTCTACAAATTCAAGCGGTGTAACATTAATTACAAAAACATATACTACTGCTATTATTGGAACAATTACTCAATCTTTAATAAATCAAGGTACAAGTGGTATTACTGCATTGAATAATCGTGATGTGAATGCTAAAGGAAATATTTCAAATGGACTTACATGGCAAGAAACAACAGGTGAAAAAACATTTACTATTGATTTTGGTCAGCCTATATATAAACTTACTGGTTTTCGTCTTAATACTGGAAGATATTTTGCTAATGGATTTTTTGAATTTAATCCTATGGATAATGGATATACTGTAACAATTTCTCATAGTGTTGATAATATTAATTACACAACAATTGGAACATTTACTTTAGACTATACGCAACCTAATGGTAAATTTATTATCAGTACCAATCTTATAAGAGTTGCTGGAGATGCTACAGATGCTCAATCTGAAACTAAGGATATAGATTATTATTTTAGACCAGTTCATTCTGGAACTACATGGCAACAGGTAAATCATTTGTTATTGCCAAACGGTACTGTTCCATAATAGATTTCCTACCACACTGCCGTAGGAATGGCAAACCCCCCAGTGGTGTCATAGTCTTGGGGGGTTTGTTTAATTAATCTTTGATTTCTTCAATTATTGCTTCAACTACCTCAACCTGGGTTTCAGGTTCAGCAACTACTTCTGCTTTCTCAGCCTTAACTTTTGGCTTAGGACGCTTTCTATCAAAGTCCCAGTCTTTCTGGTTGTATAACTTACCGTTGTAATAGTACTTTTTCATTATTTCTCCTTATCAGCCAGCATAGCGTATATATCGTCTACCCTCTTTTCCAGCCTGTTAACTTGATCTTTGATGCTTGTGCCTCCATTGGGTTTTAATTCAACTAAAAACTTACTAATTAACCATTTAATTAATGCAATATTTACTCCTAAAATAGATGTAATTGATGCTGCCAGGGCAGTAAGTATTTCAGGAGTCAACATACATATATTGTAAACTATATGTAGATTCACCTTGGAGGTCTTATGGACATATTAGATTTACAACCGCCTACGATAGAATGGCGAGTATACAGGAATGATTCTGCTCCTATGACTATTTTGTTAGCAGATAGCGATGGCAATGCATTAGATTTAGAAGATTGGGATTTTGAGGCTAAGGTTAGAGAATATCCTTTGGATGCAGCAGTAGTTACAACAATGTCAATTGTTAAGAATGAAAATGTCTTGACAATTGAATTAGACACAACAGACCTTCCAATGATTAGTTTTTTTGATATTGAGGGAATAAATAATGTTAATAACAAGGTAAATACTGTTCTTAGAGGACAAATTTTTATTGAAGAGGATGTAACACGATGACAATTTCAACATTATCAACAGGCAAAGTAACAGTTGTTTCGCCAACAACAATTAAAGTATTAGCAACAGGATTAGAAGTTGTTGCAGGACCACAAGGCCCAACAGGCCCAACAGGCACAACAGGTGCGACAGGTGCCACAGGCGCAACTGGTGCTACAGGTGCCACAGGAGCCACAGGTGCCACGGGTGCAACTGGTGCAACAGGTGCTACAGGCGCAACAGGAGCACAAGGACCTACAGGTGCCACAGGAGCCACGGGTGCTACAGGTGCACAAGGTGCTCAAGGCATTCAAGGTATTCAAGGAATTCAGGGAGAACAAGGAGAACAAGGCGCAGTTGGTCCTCAAGGACCGCAAGGTATTCAAGGAGAACAAGGAATTCAAGGAGATACTGGAGCAACTGGTTCTGCTGGTGCTGATGGAGATAAATATCACACAACATCTACAACATCATTAACAATTGCACCAAGTGGACAAATAACATTAACAACTGCTGATTTAAATTTAGATTATTCAACTGCACAAACTGTAATCATTGCTCATGATTTAAATAATCATATGCATGGTGATGTGGTTTCATATAATGGTGGAACTGGTGCATTGGTTGTTGACTTAAAAAACAAAACAGGTTCAGGAACATACTCATCATGGGAAATAAATCTTGATGGTGCTGTTGGTATCCAAGGGCCTCAAGGTATTCAAGGTATTCAAGGAGAAACTGGTCCTCAAGGTCCTCAAGGTATCCAAGGTGAACAAGGAATACAAGGCGAACAAGGTGAACAAGGAGTGCAAGGGCCACAAGGTATCCAGGGTGAGCAGGGCATTCAAGGACCCACAGGAGACACAGGAGCCACAGGAGCGACAGGAGCGACAGGAGCGACAGGTCCGCAGGGTGAGCAGGGCATTCAAGGACCCACAGGACCCACAGGAGACACAGGAGCCACAGGAGCGACAGGTCCGCAGGGAATACAGGGAGACACTGGAGATACAGGACCACAAGGACCACAAGGTGCTACTGGAGCAACTGGTGCAACAGGTCCTCAAGGTATTCAAGGTGACACTGGTCCACAAGGTCCTCAAGGAGATACAGGAGCAACTGGTGCGACAGGAGCAACTGGAGCAACTGGTCCACAGGGAATACAGGGAGATACTGGTGCAACAGGAGCACAGGGTATCCAAGGAGAAACTGGTCCTGCAGGTCCTCAAGGTATTCAGGGTGAACAAGGAATCCAAGGTCCTCAAGGTGAGCAAGGCGAACAAGGAATTCAAGGTGAGACTGGTCCTCAAGGAGCACAAGGTATTCAAGGCGAAGAGGGTCCACAAGGTGAAACTGGAGCAACTGGAGCCACAGGAGCAAGCGGTTCACAAATAATTAACACAAGTAATATTCGTTTTACAGACTCAGGAGCATTAGCAGCACTAACATCTGGTACTGATAATATTGGTCTTGGTATTAATGCATTATTAACAAATACATCTGGTATTCAAAACATTGCATTAGGAAATTACGCTGTTTCTGCAAATACTACTGCTTCTAATAATAGTGGTATTGGTTATGGTGCATTGCAATCCAATACAACTGGTATTGCAAATATGGCAGTTGGTACACAAGCATTAAATAAAAATTTAACAGGTAGCAATAACATGGCTGTTGGTGTTAGTGCTAGTGGAAATGTTACTACAGGTACCAGTAATACTACAATTGGTGGAGAGGCACATCTTTTCTCTACAGTAGCAAATCAAAATACTTCAATTGGTGCAGGCGCAAATAGAGCCATGACATCTATTATTTCAACTATTGCAATTACAGATGCTGGCTCAGGATATACTGATGGTACATATACAGGTGTTACGCTTACGCCAGCAGTTGCAGGTCTTAATCAAACCAACGCATTAGCAACAGTTGTTATTTCTGGAGGAGTAGTTACATCAGTCACTATAACAACCAATGGTAATTGTCATACATTACAAACCTATACAATTTCTTCTGCTCAAGTTGGTGGAACTGGTTCAGGTTTTATAGGAACAGCAACAGCACTAACAACTGCAGAACACAATACAGCAGTTGGGTTTGGTGCTGGTAGAACTAATATATCAGGCTCACGAAATGTATTTCTTGGATATAACGCAGGTAGAAACGAAACTGGTTCTGACAATCTTTATATATCTAATCATTTAACAGCAACACCATTAATCTATGGTAAGTTTGATAGTACTGGATCAACTGGTGGAAGAGTTAAGATTAATGGAAATCTTGAGATTAAAACCAAGACTCCTGCATCTGCCGCAGATACTGGCGTAGTTGGAGAAATCGCATGGGACGCAGATTATATTTATATATGTACTGATACCAATACCTGGAAACGGGTTGCAATTAGTACATGGTAATGCTATACTTATAGTACCTGAATCTGCTTCAGGGTCTACCCAATTGGGAGTCTGCAATTACTTCACCTCTCTTTGCAGGCTCCCTTCTCATTTGACAAAGCATTTGGTTTGTGCTATCATATTTATATCTGTTGCAGAATCTGGTAATTGTGCCAGAGGGATAATACGCCTAAGACAACCGAAGGAGTCAAGGCGGTAGAGTAAAATCTACCAGAACTGAAGAAAATGTTAGAGGTGGTAACTCAAAACACTTCAGGGAAAGTAACTGGCAGAGGTTAATTTAAAAATTAATCCATAACCTACCTGCTCGGTATTGAGCCAAGGGTAAGTTAAGTTTTAATATTACTTATAGGGTTTATAACGAAAAGTTATAGAAGGGTAGAAAAAATGTCTCAAAGAATTAATTATGAGAAAACCAATAAGAAAGATTTACTAAAAAGGCCAGGAAATTCATATGACTGGCGACCATTAGTCTGTTCATTTCCAACAAAATGTGATGTATGCAACAAATGGATAAGCAAAGGTGCATCAATATATTGGAACATAAATACCAAGAATGTCATGCATAAATACGATTGCTCGGTTTGACAATTCATTATACCTCTGCTATACTTATATTAATGGGTAGAAGAGAGGTCAAAATGACAAAAAAGACACCAGAAGAAAGAATGCAGGAAGCCTTGGATTATATCAAGGAAATGGCAGGTATCAAAAATGACAAATAAAACCTGCATTAGATGTAAAGAAACCAAAACTATAGATAATTTCTATAAGATTAAGCAACGCTTTGATTATTATTGTAAGTATTGCCGTAATGCTACTTCTCTAATAAGCCATAGAAGTGGCAAAAAAAGGCCTCAATGTACTGTTGAGGGTTGTAATTTATCTAACTATGCTATTGGTATGTGTAAAATGCATTATGAGAGAAACCGCAGAAATGGTTCAACACAACTAAAGAATTATGGAAGAGAATCTTACGGTGGTCGTAAATATGAAGATGTGAGAAGAAATCATTTAAATCGTATGTTTGGTTTAACTATTGAAAAATATAATGACATGGCCAAAGATGGGTGCGAAATTTGCGGGAAGAAACAATTACATCATAAACAACTGCATGTAGACCATGACCATAAATGCTGTCCAGTACAAAAATATAAGGATGGCACAACAAAATACTACAAAACCTGTGGATTATGTATAAGAGGTATTCTGTGTGATAGATGTAATGGAAATGTTGGTTTGTACGAAAAGGGTAAGTTGAGGGATGATTATCCTGATAGAGATAAGATTATCATATATGTGGCTAAGTATGATTTGCTGATTTCTGATAGAATGGTAGCCTATGACAAAGAGCAGAGGAATAGGTAAAGGCAATCATGGGAACCATAAATCAGGCCCAGGAAGAGGCAAACATGGCAAATACACAGGCTCTGAGGAACGAGGAACGCCTACTTGGTATCTCAAACAATATAAAACGAC
>Ga0194132_10011190_pt1 | contig 11658 bp, 13 predicted proteins | sample TA2KigOf80mmetaG_FD_148612 | JGI IMG/M metagenome (GOLD analysis project Ga0194132, IMG submission 148612) | Freshwater microbial communities from Lake Tanganyika, Tanzania - TA2015054 Kigoma Offshore 80m | ecosystem: Environmental > Aquatic > Freshwater > Lake | place: Tanzania: Lake... | reverse complement strand
GGCCTGGGGGCTGGCATGAGCAACAACAAGGTCTCGATGCGTTCCGATCTCGCCCGCGTGCGCGGGCTGGGGCCGGCGCATGACGGAGTCGGCCATTGGTGGGCCCAGCGGCTGACGGCGCTGGCGCTCGTGCCGCTCACCCTGTGGTTCGTGGCCTCGGTCGTCGGCCTGGCTGGCGCCGATCATGCGACGGTCGCCGAATGGATTGCCCGGCCGCTGCCTGCCGTGCTGCTCGTGCTGCTCATCGTTGCCACCTTCCACCATGCCCAGCTCGGGGTGCAGGTGGTGATCGAGGACTACGTGCATGTCGAGGGGCTGAAGGTCGGCCTGATCCTGGCGGTCAAGGGATTGTCCGTGCTTCTGGCGGTCATGGCGTTGTTCGCCGTTCTGCGCATCTTCTCGTGGGGCAGCTAATGGCCGACGCCTCGACACCGGGCGCCGCTCCTGCCTTCAACGGCAACGCCTATCGCATCGTCGATCATGCCTACGACGTGGTCGTGGTCGGCGCCGGCGGGGCTGGCCTGCGCGCCACCTTCGGCATGGCAATCAAGGGCCTGCGCACGGCCTGCATCACCAAGGTCTTTCCGACGCGCAGCCACACCGTGGCGGCGCAGGGCGGCGTTTCGGCGGCGCTGGGCAACATGGGCCCCGACGATTGGCGCTGGCATATGTACGACACGGTCAAGGGCTCCGACTGGCTCGGCGACCAGGACGCCATCGAGTACATGTGCAAGGAGGCGATCCCGGCGATCGTCGAGCTCGAGCATTACGGCGTGCCGTTCAGCCGCACGCCCGAGGGCAAGATCTACCAGCGCCCGTTCGGCGGCATGACCACCGAGTACGGCAAGGGCATCGCGCAGCGCACCTGCGCCGCTGCCGACCGCACCGGCCATGCCATCCTGCACACGCTCTATCAGCAGTCGCTGCGCCACAATGCCGAGTTCTTCGTCGAGTATTTCGCCCTCGATCTGCTGATGGACGACGACGGCTCCTGCCGCGGCGTGGTCGCTTGGAACCTGGCCGACGGTACGATCCACCGCTTCCGCGCGCATCTCACCGTGCTGGCCACCGGCGGCTACGGCCGCGCCTATTTCTCGGCCACCTCGGCGCATACCTGCACGGGCGACGGCAATGCCATGGCGCTGCGCGCCGGCCTGCCGCTCGAGGACATGGAGTTCATTCAGTTCCATCCCACCGGTATTTACGGCTCGGGCTGCCTGATCACCGAGGGCTCACGCGGCGAAGGTGGCTACCTGACCAATTCCGAGGGCGAGCGCTTCATGGAACGCTACGCGCCCTCGGCCAAGGATCTCGCCTCGCGCGATGTGGTCAGCCGCGCCATGACCATCGAGATCCGCGAGGGGCGGGGGGTAGGGGCGGAGAAAGACCACATCCACCTGCATCTCGAGCATCTCGACGCCAAGCTGCTGCATGAGCGCCTGCCCGGCATCTCTGAGACGGCCAAGATCTTCGCCGACGTTGACGTGACGCGCGAGCCGATCCCGGTGCTGCCCACCGTCCACTACAACATGGGCGGTATTCCGACCAACCACCGCTGCGAGGTGGTGATGCCGCGCGCCGGCGATCCCGACGCGGTCGTGCCCGGCCTGATGGCCATCGGCGAGGCGGCCTGCGTCTCGGTGCATGGCGCCAACCGTCTGGGCTCGAACTCGCTGCTCGACCTCGTGGTCTTCGGCCGCGCTGCCGCCCTGCGTGCCGCGGAGATCGTGCGCCCGGGTGAGCCGCAGAAGCCGCTCAACGGCGGCGCCAGCGATCCCGCACTCACCCGGCTCGACCGGCTGCGCAACGCCAGCGGCGAGTTCCCGACCGCCAGCCTGCGCCTGGAGATGCAGCGCACCATGCAGACCAACTGCGCCGTCTTCCGCACCGCCGAGGTGCTCGAAGAGGGCGTCAAGAAACTGCGCCAGACCTGGGAGAAGAGTGAGAAGATTGGGGTCAGCGACCGCTCGTTGATCTGGAACTCGGATCTGGTCGAGACGCTGGAGTTCGACAACCTGCTCGGCCAGGCGGTGGTGACCCTGCATTCGGCGGTCAACCGCAAGGAGAGCCGCGGTGCGCACGCACGCGAGGACTTCCCCAACCGTGACGACGTCAACTGGATGAAGCACACGGTGATGTGGCTGGACGAGAAGGGGCATACCAAGGTCGACTACCGGCCGGTGCACCTCAACACCCTGACCAACGAAGTGCAGACCTTCCCGCCCAAGGCGCGAGTCTACTGAGATGGCCGAATTCACCCTGCCCGCGAACTCCAAGGTGCAGAGCGGCAAGACCTGGCCCGCCGCCGAGGGCGCGACGCGCAAGAAGGTCTTCAAAATCTATCGCTACGATCCCGACAGCGGCGACAACCCCCGTCTCGACGCTTATGAGGTCGATCTCGACACCTGCGCGCCGATGGTTCTCGATGCGCTGATCAAGATCAAAAACGAGACGGATGCGACGTTGACCTTCCGGCGCTCCTGCCGCGAAGGCGTGTGCGGCTCCTGCGCCATGAACATCGACGGCACCAACACGCTGGCCTGCACCAAGGCGATCGAGGATTGCCGTGGTGAGGTGAAGATCTATCCGCTGCCGCACATGCCGGTGATCAAGGATCTGGTGCCCGACGTCTCGGCGGTCTACGCCCAGCTCCGCTTGATCGAGCCCTGGCTCAAGGCCGAGACGCCTCCGGGCGCGCGTGAGCGCCTGCAGAGCCCGCAAGAGCGCGCCAAGCTCGACGGCCTGTGGGAATGCATCCTCTGCTTCTGCTGCTCGACCAGCTGCCCGAGCTATTGGTGGAACGGCGACCGCTATCTCGGCCCGGCGATCCTGCTGCAGGCCTATCGTTGGATCGCCGACAGCCGCGACGAGTCGACCGGCGCGCGCCTCGACCAGCTCGAGGACCCGTTCCGGCTCTACCGCTGTCACACCATCATGAACTGCACCAAGACCTGCCCCAAGAGCCTCAACCCGGCCAGGGCGATCGCCGAGATCAAGAAGCTGATGGTCGAGCGGCGCTGAGGCGCCCCGCGTTCTGGCGGCAAGGGCGGGCGCTGTGCCCGCCCTTCTGTTTTTCAGGCAGATTCTGCGAGGCATGGGGCTTGCGACGCTCCTGTCCAAGCCCTCGGCATTGGACGGAGAGTTGACCATGGACATGCAGCTAACATCGGCTGATTCGGCGTTTTCGTTGCCGGCGGGCGGCGCGGAGCCCGGCAGGATTGGCGACACGGCGGAATATTTTGCCGATCTGGTGCGGCAGGAGGATGTGGCTGCCTTTCTCTTTGCCCGCGATCGGGAGCGGCTGATCGAATACGAACGCCTGTGCCGGGCGGCCGTGCCGAAACGCGCCCAGACGACCCCTCGTCCCGAGGCGCTGGCGACCGCGGCCTTCCTTTAGTCAGCGCGTTCAGTCAGCGCGTGGCCGCATTGCGGCGACAAGCCGTTTGCGGCTCATACCGTCAGGGGCGCTATCCATAGTATTCTCCCAGGCATGAAGCGAACGGCTTGGCCGACAATCGGGTTCTTGGCGCTGGCAGCGGCGCTGCCGGCTTCCGCATGGGCTTTCGACCTCCAGGGCCATCGCGGGGCACGGGGCCTCGCTCCCGAGAACACCCTGCCGGCCTTCGCCCGGGCGCTGAGCCTGGGCGTGCACACGCTGGAATTCGACACCGGCATCACCCGCGACGGGGTCGTGGTCATCGGTCACGACCGCCGGCTCAATCCCGACATCGCCCGGCGTCCGGATGGCGGGTATGTCGATCTGCCCGGGCCGGCGATCCGTGCGCTCACCCTCGACGAGCTCAAGAAATACGACGTCGGCACGCTGCGGCCGGAGAGCGCTTACGCCAAACAGTTTCCCCTGCAGACAGCCGTGCCCGGCACGCGCATGCCCACACTGGCTGAGCTGGCGGCCTTGGTCCGAAAATCCGGCAACGGTTCCGTCCGTTTCAATGTTGAGACCAAATTGTCGCCGCTGGCTGCCGACGACACGGTCGATCCCGAGACCTTCGCGACGACCCTGGTCGCGGCATTGCGCCAGACTGGCCTGACGCAGCGCGCCACAATCCAGTCCTTCGACTGGCGCACGCTCAAGGTGGTGCAGCGCATTGCGCCCGAGATTCCGACCGCCTGTCTGACCATCGGCCGGGGCCAAGGCGACAATCTGCAGCTCGGCCGGCCGGGCAGAAGTCTGTGGTTGGCCGGACTCGACGCCGACGATTTCACCTCTGTGCCGCGCCTGGTGCGGGAGGCGGGCTGCAAGGTCTGGTCGCCCTTCTTTCGCGACACGACGCGCGAGAGCATCGTCGAGGCGCAGCGTCTCGGTCTCACCGTTGCCGTCTGGACGGTCAACGAGCCGGCGGACATGGTCCTGATGCTCGATCACAAGGTCGACGGCATCATCACCGACTATCCCGATCGGTTGCGGGCGGTGATGGACGGCAAGAACATCGACCTGCCGGCAGCCACGCCAGTGGAGCCGTGACTTGAGCTTGCACGCCGAAGGTGATTCACTGACTCGATGACCGGCCCGCGAATCGCCTTGATCCATGCGCTCCCCGATTCGGTGGAGCCTGCCAACACCGCCTTCAAGCGGGACTGGCCGGAAGCCTGGGTGTTCAACGTCCTCGATGACGCGCTGGCCCGCGATCAGGCGGCCGCCGGCGATGACCAGAAGACGGCGATGGTGATCAATTCGCGCATCATCGACCTGGGGCGCTACGCCTACGCCTCCGGCGCGAAGGGCATCCTCTACACCTGCTCGGCCTTCGGCCGTTCGATCACCACGGCCGGCAAGCTCATTCCCTGCCCGGTACTGCGGCCCAACGAGGCGGCGGTCGACGCCGCCCTCGACGCCGGTCCCCGCATTGCGCTCCTCGCGACCTTCGAGCCGACGGTCGGCATGATGAAGGCGGAGGTGGAGACGGCGGCCAAAGCCCGCAACCTCAGTCCGAATGTCGACTCACGTCTGGTGCCCGGCGCGCTCGCAGCACTCCAGTCCGGCGATGGTGCCACCCATGACCGGTTGATCGCCGAGGCGGCGGCAGCCCTGCCGGAGGTTGATGCCGTGGTGCTTGCGCAGTTCTCGATGACCCGTGCGGCATCCTCGATCAAGGGCCGCAACGTCATCACCACTCCGGGCAGCGCCATCGCCCGGTTGCGCCGGATACTGGGGGCCTAACGCATCGTTCGATAGAGCACGTGCGGCTCTTTGTCGTGCGCGATGTCGCGCTCGTAACGTAGGCCGAGCTTCTTCATCACGTTCTGCGAACCGCGATTGGTGGTGAGGGTGAAGGCGACGATGCCGGTGAGCCCGAGGCGCTCCTCTCCGAACGCCAGAAGTACACGGCCGATCTCGGTGGCGAGGCCGCGTCCCCAGTATTCGGCCATCAGGGCGTAGGCCAGTTCGATCTCGGGCTTGCCTTCGACGGTCGTGTGCCGCAGCCCGGCCCGCCCGACGAACGCGCCATTCGCCGGGTCACGCCAGATCCAGAGGCCATAGCCATGCGTGCGCCAGTGCTTGAGGCTCGCAGCCAGGAAAGCGGCCGAAACCTCGTCGCTGCGCAAGCCGCCGAGCGTCGCCATGACGCGGACGTCGCCGTGCATCCGGCAAAGCTCGGCCAGATGGCTGGGCCCGATCGGCTCGGCCGTCAGGCGTTCACTGCGTAGAGATGTCACGACTTGCGCCCACCGAGCAGGATGTCGAGGGAGGCGGCGACGATCATCGCCATGCCGATAAGAGCGATGGTCGCCGGTACCTCGCCGAAGACGAAGAAACCGAGCAGCAGGGCGGTCGGCAGGCGCACGAAATCGAGCGGCGCCATGCGCGAGAACGTGCCGTAGAGATAGGCGCGGCTCAGCGCTGTCTGGCCGACGAAGAACAGGGCGCCGATCGCCGCCAACCAGGGCAGGTGGTGGAGCTGCGGCATCGCCCAGTCGAAGGCGGCAGGAATCGCTCCGATGAAGGTGCTGACGAACATGAAGTAGAAGGCGACACGATCGGGCGGCTCGCTGCCCGAGAGCTGCTTGACCATCATCATGGCGAGGCTGGTGATGACGGCGCTGACGACGGCGATGATGGCGCCTAGGCCGAGGCCCGCGGAAGCGCTGGGCTGGGCGATCAGCAGCACGCCGGAGAAGCCGATGACCACGGCCAGTGCCAGGCGCGGCGTGATCCGGTCGCGGAAGACCAGCCAGCCGATGAGGATCGACCAGAAGGGCGAGGTGAAAGACAGTGCCACCGCGTCGCCCAGCGGCAGGCGCGCCACCGCATAGACGAAGAGCAGGAAGCTGCCGTAGCCGAAGGCCGCGCGCCAGAAATGCCCGAGGGGCCGGCTGGTCTTGAAGAAGCCAAGCCCGCGGCTGACCAGCATCGGCACGAAGAAGATCAGTGCAAAAATGCTGCGGAAGACGCCGATCACCGGTTCCGGCAGCTCGTCGGTCAGCTGCTTGATGACGACGAAGGCTGCGGTGAAGCAGAGTACCGCGGTGATCAGGAACATCCCGCCGCGGATGTCGTCGGCCGCGGGCTTCGGTATCTCGGATGGTGTCGGGTCGGGGGCGGTCAAGTCAGCTGAGGGCGATCTTGCCCTCGATGGTCTTGGAGAGGCCGGCCCCGTCGAGCGTCAGCTGCACGCGAGCCTGCAGGGTCTCGCTGCCTTTGAGCTTGCCGCTCCTGATGGCGCCGCGCACCGCTTCCTCGATCTCGCGCTGGCTGGTGACGCCGACCAGCTTGAGGAATTTTCGGATCTCCATGTTGAACACATCTTCGTTCATCGGCGCCTCCTTGGTGTCGGCGGCACAGTACGACCGTTCGTCCGCCGCGACCAACCCCAGCCGGCCTTGACTCCCGGCAAGTTTCGTATACCGTATACGAAGGCTTTGGGGGTATAACGCCTTGGAACGACTGGCCGTCCAGCCTCAGCTCGTCGATCGCGTCTATGCGGCGATCCTTGACGGGATTTGCGCCGGACGGCTGGCGCCGGGCGAGCGCATCACCCAGGACGGCCTCGCCGAAACCCTGGCGGTGTCGCGCCAGCCCGTGCTGCAGGCTCTTCTTCTACTCAAGAAGCAGGGTTTCGTGCGCGACACCGGCCGGCGCGGCCTGATTGTCGCTCCCCTCGATCCGGCCTTCGTCGAGCATATCTACCAGGTACGCGGCGCGCTCGACGGGACGGCGGCGCGGGGTGCTGCCGGGCAGCGCACGCCCGACGCCGCGACGCGAGGGGCGGCGCTGATCGCCGCCGGCCGCGAAGCTGCGCGGGCACGCGACGTGGGCCGCATGATCGCCGCCGACATCGACTTCCACCGTTTCATCTACGACCTGTCCGGTAATCCGCTGATTGCCGAGGCGGCCTCGCCGCATTGGCAGCATATCCGCCGGGTAATGGGCGGCGTGCTGCGCTTCGACCGCCCGGCGCGGGTCTGGGACGAGCACGCGGCGATTCTCGATGCCATTGTTGCCGGCCTGCCGGACGAGGCGGAGAAGCGGGCTCGTGCCCATGCCGAAGCCGCCGCAAGAATGCTAGCGAGCGAACTTGCCAATCAAGTCCCCGCGGGGACAAAGCAATCCGCCTGAGGAGAGGCACGATGAAGCTGAGGAAAGCGCAACTCGAGGAATTCCACGAACAGGGCTACCTGTTCCTGCCCAACGTCTTCTCGCTGCAGGAGATGGACATCCTCAACGCCGAGGTGCCTGAAATCCTGGCGGCGAAGCGGGAGGAGGTTGTCCGCGAGCGGGGGTCCGAAGCGCCTCGCTCGGTCTTCTATGTGCAGACCTGGAATCCGGTCTACGAGCGTCTGGCGCGCCATCCGCGCCTGGTCGAGCCGGGGATGCAGATTCTCGGCTCCGACAAGCTCTACATGCATCAGTTCAAGATCAACGCCAAGGCGGCCTTCGACGGCGCCGTCTGGCAGTGGCACCAGGATTTCGGCACCTGGTACGAGGACGACCAGATGCCGGAGCCGCGGGCGATGAACATCGCGCTCTTCCTCGCCGAAGCCAATGAGTTCAACGGACCGCTGATGTTCATACCCAAGAGCCACCGGCGCGGCCGGCTGCAGGCGGGGCACGACGTCACCACCACCAGCTACCCTCTGTGGACCATCGACAACGAGACCATCACCCGGCTGGTGAAAGAAGGCGGTATCGTCGCGCCCAAGGGTCCGCCGGGCTCGATACTGCTCTTCCACGGTACGTTGGTGCATGCCTCCGGCTCGAACCTCACACCGTGGTCACGCTGGATCGTCTATCTGTCGCTCAACCGCTGCGACAATGCCATCCGCCGTTTCAAGCGGCCGGCCTGGATCGCCAACCGCGACTTCACGCCGATCGAACTGCTGCCGGACGACTGCCTGCTGACCTACGCCCGGCAGCGCCAATCTGCGGCCGAATGAGCGTGCGGCGGAATAGACGATGAACCTCCACCGCAAGCTTCTCGAACGGCAGGCCGCCGGCAAACCCTTACGCATCGGCGTCATCGGCGCCGGCAAGTTCGGCACCATGTATCTCGCGCAAGCACGGCGCACGCCGGGCGTTCATCTGGTCGGTGTGGCCGACCTGTCGCCTGACCGGGCGCGCGAGGCGCTGACCAAGACGGGCTGGGATGCGGCGCGTATCGGCGCCCGCTCCCTCGACGATGCGGCCAAGAGCGGTGGTACGTACATCACTGACGCCGTCGAGGCGCTGATCAAACATCCGGCCGTGGAGATTATCGTCGAGGTCACGGGAAATCCGCCCGCGGCGGTAAGCCACATGCTCAAGGCCTTTGCCGCGAGGAAACATGTCGTCAACGTCACGGTCGAGGCCGATGCCTTTTGCGGCCCGCTACTGGCGCGCAAGGCGGCAGAAGCCGGTGTGGTCTATTCGCTCGCCTATGGCGATCAGCCGGCGCTGATCTGCGACCTGGTCGACTGGGCGCGCGCCGCCGGTTTCGACGTGGTCAGTGCCGGCCGCGGCCACAAATGGCTGCCGCATTTCGCGCAATCGACGCCCGAGACGGTGTGGCAGCACTACGGCCTGACCGAGGAGCAGGCGAAACTCGGCGGCCTCAACCCGCAGATGTTCAACTCCTTCCTCGACGGCTCCAAGCCGGCCATCGAGAGCTCGGCGGTGTGCAACGCCACGGGCCTGGTGCCGCCGCCCAACGGGCTTGAGTATCCGCCGGCGAGCCTGGAGGACATTCCCTTCGTCTGCCGTCCGAAGTCCGAGGGCGGCCAGCTCCATACCAAGGGCCAGGTCGAGGTGCTGTCGTCGCTGGAACGCGACGGAAGGCCGATCCCGCACAATATCCGCTGGGGCGTCTTTGTCGCCTTCGAGGGCGACACCGAATACGTGCGCCGTTGCTTCAGCGAGTATGGGCTGGTGACCGATCCCTCGGGCCGCTATGCCGCTCTCTACAAGCGCTGGCATCTGATCGGACTCGAGCTGGGTATCTCGGTTGCCTCGGTCGGCATCCGTGGCGAGCCTACGGGCTGCGCCGATAGCTTCCGCGCCGACGCCGTCGCCAGCGCCAAGCGCGACCTCAAGCCAGGCGAGATGCTCGACGGCGAGGGCGGCTACACGGTGGTCGGCAAGCTGCTGCCGGCCGCTGAATCTCTATGTACCGGTGCGCTGCCTCTCGGTCTTGCGCACAAGGTGAAGTTGCTCAACCCGGTTAAAGCCGGGCAGCCGGTGCGCTGGGCCGACGTTCATGCCGATGAAACTCTCGACGCCGTGCGCCTGCGCCGCGAGATGGAGACGATGTTCCGCGGTGCGGCCCGAGAGGCGGCGGAATAAGCGGTCGCCTTTCCGATTCCGCTTTGGCAGACTCCGGGGCCTTACGGTTCTGGAGTTCGCATGCCCTACGTCAATATCAAGCTCACATCAGGCGTCACGCAGGAGCAGAAGGATACGCTGATTGCTGGCGTGACCGACCTGCTGGCCAAGACGCTGAACAAGGATCCCGAAAAGACCTTCGTGGTCATCGACGAAGTCCAGCCCGGCGACTGGGGCGTCGCCGGCGTCAACACCACAGTCTATCGCCGGCGCAAGAAAGCCGCTGCGAAGTAATGCCCTTCCGCACCCCGTTCACCGAGCTCTTCGGCATCCGGCACCCGATCGTGCTGGCACCGATGGGGGCGACTTCGGGCGGCGCCCTGGCCGCGGCGGTGACCCACGCCGGAGGGCTTGGGTTGATCGGCGTCGGCTATGCCGACGAGGAGTACATCAACCGCGAGTTCGATGCCGCCGGCAACCAGCCGGTCGGCATCGGCTTCATCACCTGGGACCTGGCCAAGAACCCGAAGCGCCTCGACGTGGCGCTGGCGCGCAAGCCGCGGGCCGTGATGCTGTCCTTCGGCGATGGCTCGCCCTTCGTGCGTCCGATCAAGGAGAGCGGGGCGAAGCTGATCATGCAGGTGCAGAGCCTCGCCCTGGCGCGCGAGGCCAAACGGCTGGGAGCTGACGTGGTCATCGCGCAAGGTGTCGAGGCCGGCGGCCATGGTGGCGATCCCAACAACGGCCGTTCGACCTTCCCTCTAGTGCCTGCGGTGGTCGATGCAGTGGCGCCGGTGCCCGTGCTGGCGGCGGGTGGCGTGGCCGACGGTCGCGGTCTCGCTGCGGCGCTGGCGCTGGGAGCGGCAGGAGTGCTGATCGGCACGCGCTTCGTCGCCACGGCGGAGGCGCTGTCACACGTCAACGTCAAGCAGCGCGTGGCGGCGGCCGGCGGCGACGACACGCTGCGCACGCGCGTCTTCGACATCGGCCGGGTGATCGACTGGCCGGAAGAGTATACGGGGCGGGCACTGGCCAACGATTTCTCCGGGCGCTGGCATGGCAATGAGGCGGCGCTGCGCCAGGCGCTGGACACCGAGCGGCTCCGGTATTTCGCAGCGGCCGGCAAGGGCGACACCGGCACCATGGTGGTCTGGGCCGGCGAGGGACTCGACCTGATCAGGGATGTTCGGCCGGCCGAGAAGATCGTCGAGCGCATCGTCGCCGAAGCCGAAGCGGCGCTGGCACGGACAAGCGCCGCCCGGATATAATCGCCGCTGCCGGAGCGAATCCGGCCATGCGAAGTATCGCTGCAGCGAAGTATCGCGAATGCCCGACGCTACACCCGATTCCGACCGACCCTCGCCGCTGGCCGCCTACCGGGCAAAGCTGGCGGCGGGCGAGCTCCGGCCCGATCCGGTGCAGGCGTTGGCGGCGGAGAAGCTCGAAACCCTGCACATCGCGCTGCTCGACTACGAGCCCAAGTCCGGTCCCGGTTTCTGGCGTGCCAATCTCGGCTTCGCCCGCGGTCTCGGCCTCGGCGGCGCCGGCGCACCGCCCATGGGCCTCTATCTCGTCGGCAATGTCGGCCGCGGCAAGTCGATGCTTATGGATCTTTTCTTCAACGCCTCGCGCGTGCCCAAGAAGCGGCGGGTGCATTTCCACGCCTTCATGCAGGAGGTGCACAAGCGCATTCACCAGTGGCGCCAGGCGAACACCAAGAAATCCGGCGATGCGGCCGATCCCATCCCGCCGCTGGCCGAGCGCCTCGCAGGCGAGGCCTGGCTCCTCTGCTTCGACGAATTCCAGGTCACCAACATCGCCGATGCAGTGATCCTCGGCCGATTGTTCGGGACCCTGTTCGACAAAGGCGTGGTGGTAGTCGCCACCTCGAACACCGCGCCCAC
>Ga0194132_10011187_pt1 | contig 11660 bp, 9 predicted proteins | sample TA2KigOf80mmetaG_FD_148612 | JGI IMG/M metagenome (GOLD analysis project Ga0194132, IMG submission 148612) | Freshwater microbial communities from Lake Tanganyika, Tanzania - TA2015054 Kigoma Offshore 80m | ecosystem: Environmental > Aquatic > Freshwater > Lake | place: Tanzania: Lake Tanganyika... | reverse complement strand
GCAAAACCGTGGGAGCCGGAGGGAGCCCGTTCTTGTTGCGAGTCTGAGAATTCACGCTGATTCCTATTCTCGCCCTGCTCAGTAATTAAGGCCAGGGGAGTTGTCTCAGCTATGTTGGCACGGAGGGGCGCTCCAGGAACTAGGTGTTTTCACCTGCGTCCACATTCGTGAGATCGAGAACCCCAGAACCGTATTCCGAAGCTTGTTGATTCCGAGAATCGAAATGGCGTGCGTGATCGACGTGATGGTGCCTCGCCGTCCGTAAATCGCCGAATTGACCAGGCGTAGCACGTTCGCCGACAACACCGCGTCCTTTTCGATCAACTGCGCGACGTCGGCATACGAAATGTCCTCGTCGTTCAGGCTGGCCAGAAGCTTGTTCAGTACAGCAGGGAAAGGCGGGAGTTGCCCAAGGCTCTTTACCACCTGTGCCCGAAAGTCAGTTCGCCCGCTGGTTAGAGTACTCGCCACAATTTCCCAGATCGGCCAGCCACGCCAAAGTCATAGGCAGGACCACGTACCCACCGGCGCTACCATGGGGACTGTGGAAGCCGCCATTTCCATTCGTGGTCTCAGCAAGTCGTACACCGGCCGGCCCGCCGTCAACGGCCTGAATCTCACCGTGCCCCGCGGTAGTTTCTTCGGATTTCTTGGCCCCAACGGCGCCGGCAAGACCACCACCATCCGGATCCTCATGGGTCTCGCGCAGCCCGATGCCGGTGAGATCGAGGTGCTCGGCCTGCCACTGCCCGCTCATGCCACCGAGATCAAGAGCCGCATCGGCCTGGTTCCCGATGAAACCCTCCTATTCGACCAGTTGACCGGCGGCGAGTTCCTTGAATTCACCGGCCGGATGTACGGCCTTGCCCGCTCCGTGGCCCGTGAACGATCCAGGGAACTCCTCCACCTGTTCGGCCTTGGCGAGGAGGACCGGAAACTCATCGGCGAGTACTCCAAGGGCATGCGCAAACGTGTCGCTATGGCCGCGGCCCTCATTCACCGTCCGGAACTGTTCTTGATGGATGAGCCCTTTGAGGGAGTTGACGCGGTAGGCGCTCGCCTGATGAAGGACATCCTTCTCGATCAGGTGCGCCGCGGCGCCACAATCTTCCTCACCTCGCACGTCCTCGAGGTCGTCGAACGATTGTGCGATCGCGTCGCTATCATTCACCACGGGCGCGTGGTCACGGAAGCCTCGCCGGCCGGGCTGCTCGATTCCGGCGGTACCCTCGAGGAACTGTTTGTCAACACCGTCGGTGCCGCGCCCGCCGCCGGTGCGCCGGGGTGGCTCTAACCGTGCCTCCCTGCGCGGCGGCCATTCTTTGGGCCCAGTATCGAGCCCTCCGCAACATGATGGCCCGGCCCTCTGCCGGCCGCGTGGTAGCCGTCATCGCCACCATTCTCAGCGCACTCTGGTACACCGCCTGCGCGGCGAGTGCCATTGCGGCGGGAGTGTGGCTTGCCCAGCCCGGTTCAAGACCTGAGTTTGCTGAACTTCTGCCATGGGCCTTTGGCGCCGCGTTCGTCCTCTGGCAGTTCGGCCCTCTGCTTGTCGCCATGGCTGGTGCTTCGCTCGATCTCAAGCGCCTTCTGGTGTATCCGGTCCCATCTTCCCAGCTCCTGCTCATCGAACTGATGCTACGCACTGTCACTGTGGCCGAGCTGGCCTTTGCCAGTCTGTGTGCCATGGCGGGTCTTGCGTTCAACCCGTCCGTTCCCTGGTATGCACCCCTGGCGCTCGTATCCTTCGTGGCCATGAATCTTATGCTCAACACCGGGCTCCGCTACGCTCTCATGGGCCTGCTCGCCAAGGGCCAACGCCGCGAGTGGGTTCTGCTGCTCCTGGTCTGCCTGGCTTTGACACCGCGCCTTCTGGCAGCCGGTGGAGTGCCTGAGTGGCTCACGAACATACCTCCGCATTGGACGCCCTGGTGGGGTGCGTCAGCCATGGCTTCGGGCTTGGGTTCCGCGGCCGCGTGGACATCGCTCCTCGGCTGGACCGCCGCTGCCTGCGCTTTCGGGCGCTGGCAGTTCCTGCGTCATTTGCGCCGTGACTCGGGCGGCGGCACGCCAGCCAGGACGCAGGTCCGCCGCGCCGAGCGCTTTTTCAACTTGTCCCGCCTCTTTCCCGATCCGATGGGAGCGATGGTCGAAAAAGAACTCCGGTCGCTCACCCGGACACCCCGGTTCCGTGTGGTGTTCGCCATGGGGTTCACCTTCGGCATTCTGATCTGGCTCCCCACCGCTGTGAGAGGTTCAAACGAGTTTGGCGATAACTACCTTACTTTCGTCGCCTGCTACGCGCTCCTCCTGCTTGGAGAAGTCCTCTTCTGGAACGCCTTTGGTTTTGACCGCACGGCAGCTCAAATCTACTACCTTGCGCCCGTCCCCCTGAAGACCGTACTCGTCGCCAAGAACACCGCGGCAGCGGTCTTTATCGGCATTGAAGTGGCCGCCGTAGCCATCGCCTGCTGGGCGGCACGGTTTCCGGTTACGGCGGGCAAACTCGCGGAAGCTTATGCCGTCTGCGCTGTCCTGGGTCTGTTCCTCATGGGCGCCGGCAACTTGGGATCCATCTATCATCCACGCCCCATGAGCCCGCGCGACCCCTGGCGATCGCGAGGCGGCAAGTTCGCTCTCATGATGGTGGCTCTCTATCCGCTGCTCGCCGCGCCGGTAGGGCTCGCCTATCTCGCCCGATGGGCGTTTGCCAGCAACGTGGCTTTCGCGCTCGTGCTGCTGTTCGCTGCCGGGCTGGGCGTCCTGTTTTACCGCATCGCTCTCGAGAGCGCCATTCGAGGCCTGGAACGCCGCAGGGAGCCCATCCTCGCCGCCCTCTCCGTGGCCACAGGCCCGGCCGGAGCCTAAAAGCGCCACCCCGGGGCGTGATACGGTAACTCGTAGGGTAATGCTCAGGATGAAGCTGCCATGGATGTTCGCGGGGCTCGCCGTCTGGGCTCACGCTCAAGGCGCCGGGTCTTTCGCGCCAGTGAAGGCTCTGCTCGAATCTCGCTGTGCGAAATGCCACGGCGGAGAAAACACGTTGAGCGGGTTCGACGTCACTACCCGCGCCAGTCTCCTCAAGGGCGGCACCCACGGACCGGCCGTCACCCCCGGCTCACCTTCCACCAGCCGCCTCTTCGAATGGGTCTCTTCCGGAAAGATGCCCCAAGGCGGACCCCGGCTCGATCAGTCCGAACTGAAGACCATTGAGGCCTGGATCGCCGCAGGCGCCCCCTGGGACAACACCGCGCGCCTCTCCACTCCCGCCAGGCGCGAGGTCTGGGCCTTCCGAACACCCGTGAAACCGGAGCCTCCGAGGGGACCCGGCGCCCCGCATCCCCCCCTCCATCCAATTGACGCGTTCCTGTTGGCCAAGCTTCAGCAAAAGGGCCTCGGCTTCGCCCCGGAAGCCGATCACCGCACACTCATCCGCCGCCTCCACTTCGACCTCACCGGCCTCCCGCCCTCCCCCGAAGCGATCGGTAAAGACTATCAGTCCACAGTCGAGAACCTTCTCGGCGCCCCCGAATACGGCGAACGCTGGGGCCGCTACTGGCTCGATGTAGTCCGCTTCGGTGAAAGCGACGGCGGCGAACACAACTTCGAGCGTCTCCACGCCTGGCCCTATCGCGACTACGTCATCGAATCGTTCAACAACGACAAACCTTATCAGCAGTTCATCCGCGAACAGATCGCAGGCGATCTGCTCCATCCCGGCGACCCCAAGATGACGGCCGCCACCGGTTTCCTGGTCGCCGGTCCCTGGGACTCGGTCAGCGCCGAACTCAATAAAGACAAGAACATGGCGCTTACTGCCCGCATGGACGAACTGGACGACATGGTCACAACTACGTTCCATACCTTCCAGGCTCTCACCGTCAACTGCGCCCGCTGCCACGATCATAAATTCGACCCAATCCCCACCCGCGACTACTACAGCCTCACTTCCGTCTTCGGTGGCGTCGGCTTCGGCACGCGCAAAGTTGCCACCGCCGCCGAGCAGGCCGAATGGGACGGTCTCACCAAGCCCCATCGCGACAAATTGGACCGTGTCCGCCGCCAACTTGCCGCTATTGAAGATCCCGTTCGCACTCGCCTCCTCACCGACCGCTACAAGGCCTACGCTACGGGACCCCGCATCGACCGGCGCCCCCTCACCGTCAACGCCTTCTGGAACCACAATACGTTTGCGCCTGTCACCGCGCCGTATTACCGCTTCGTCGTCACCAATCAGAACGGGCGCAAGCCCCGCATCGACCGTCTGGAACTCCAGCCCGCCGGCATCGTTGCCGGCCCATGGGAAGGTGCAGCCAAGGCCACCGACGACGAGCCGCAGATCATGCCGATTCCCGGCGGCGGTGCCGTTAGTTCAATCGAATGGTCCAGCGATCGCTTGAACGGATCTCGTGAAGGCTGGGTCAAGGTGTATCGGCTCGAAGCCTCGGACGACGGCAAGACGTGGCGCTCCGTCGCTTCCTCGCTCGATCACGTCGGACCCAATGAACTCGATCTGCCTGAATTGAAAGACGCTGATGTCGTTGCTGCTCTCTCGCCCGAGCAACGCGCCGAGCGGATACAACTCATTGCTCAGCGTACTGAAGCAGATGCCCAAGTGAAGGCGTTCCCAGAACCCCGCCGCATCTACGCCGCACTCCCACGTGACATGCACAAGTCCTTCGTGCTTGAGCGCGGCAGTGTGGCCCGGCCGAAGGAACCCGTGAATCCCGGCGCGCTCACTGCGGTCAAGCAGCTTTCAGCGGCCTTCGGACTTCCCGCCGAGTCCAAGGACTCCGAACGCCGCCTCGCCCTCGCCAATTGGATTGCCGACCCACTCAACCCGCTCACCGCGCGGGTCATCGTCAACCGCGTCTGGTACTACCATTTTGGCGCCGGCATCGTGAACACCCCCAGCGATTTCGGCGTCAATGGCGACCGCCCATCCCACCCCGAACTTCTCGACTGGCTCGCCGTCAGCTTCATGGAAAACGGTTGGAGTCTCAAGTGGCTCCACCGCCAGATACTCAGCACCCGCGCCTACCGCCAATCCTCCGCCATGAATGCCAAGGCGTTCGCCGCTGACGCCGGCAACCGCCTGCTATGGCGCATGCCCCTCAAGCGCATGGACGCCGAAATGCTCCGTGATTCCGTGCTTCAGGCGAGCGGCAATCTCAACCCCGCGCGCGGTGGACCCAGCTTCATGCTGCAGAAAAAAGGCGACCGCGGGTCCTACATCTACGCCGCCCTGGACAACGATGGCCCCGATGTCTGGCGACGCGCAGTCTACCGTTTCGTCGTTCGCGGCGGCGAACGCATCATGATGGATAGTTTTGATTGCCCCGATCCGTCCGTCGCCACGCCCCAGCGCAGCGTGTCCAACACACCCATTCAGGCGCTCACCATGATGAATAATCCCTTCGTGCTCCGCCAGGCGGGCCTGCTCTCAAGGCGCCTCGAACGGGATCACCCGGCGTCCGCCGAATCCCGCGTCGGTGCGGCGTACCGGGTGCTGTTCCAGCGCGAACCCTCTGCCCAGGAACTCAGTCTCGCAAAAGGCTTCCTCGCCTCCAACGATCTCACCGCTTACCTTCGAGTTCTGCTGAATTCGAACGAGTTCATGTATGTGCCCTAGCTACGCCAATCCAGCCAACAAACAAACCCGGCGCGATCTCCTGTGGAACCTCGGCGGCGGTCTCGCTGGCATAGGACTCGCCCAGCTCATGCAAGCCGCCACGCCGCGCACGTCCGGACCGCACTTTGAAGCCAAGGCGAAAAGCATCATCCTCATCTTCCTGCCCGGCGGCATCAGTGCCATCGATACGTTCGATTACAAACCCGAACTGGAAAAGCACCACGGCAAGGAGACCCAGGGCGCCAATACCATCACACCTTTCTTCGGCCGCCGCGGCTCTCTCATGAAATCCCCGTGGACCTGGAAACGCCACGGCCAGTCCGGCAAATGGGTGTCCAGCATGTTGTCCCATCTGGCCGGCTCTGTCGACGACCTCACGTTCTTCCACTCCATGGTCGCCCGCAGCAACGCTCACGGCCCGGCTCTTTTCCAGATGTCCACTGGCTTCATCTTCCAGGGCTTCCCCTCCATCGGCTCCTGGATCAGCTACGGCCTTGGTTCGGAAAACAGCAACCTGCCCTCCTTCGTCGTTCTGCCGGACCGGCGAGGGCTACCGCCGTGCGGAGTCGCCAACTGGGGCAACGGGTTCCTGCCCGCGGCTCATCAAGGCGTCATCTTCGGCGATCAGAAGAATCCCATCGCCGATCTTCACCCGCCCTCTGGAATCACCCCCGCCGCTCAGGCCGCGTCCTACGACCTGCTCTCATCGCTCAACCACGGCCACCTTCAGCGGAACGATGAAGACGATGCCCTTGCCGCCCGCATCCGTTCCTATGAGCTGGCGGCCCGCATGCAAGTGAGCGCTCCGGGCGTCACTGACATCTCCGGTGAACCCGAATCCATCAAAGATATGTACGGGCTGAACAGCCCCGTGACGCGCGATTTCGGCTACAACTGCCTGCTCGCCCGCCGCTTGGTCGAAAGAGGTGTCCGCGCGGTCCACATGTACAACGGCGGCCACTTCGGCGCCCCCCGCGTCAATTGGGATGCACATGAGGATCTCATCGCCAACCACAATAAGAACGCCGCCATCCTCGATCAGCCCGTCGCTGCCCTCCTCCGCGACCTGAAGCAGCGCGGCCTTCTCGATGAAACTCTCGTCGTTCTCACCACTGAGTTCGGCCGACTGCCAATCAGCGAAGGGCTGGGCGAAGGCGGTCGTGACCACAATCCCGAAGGTTTCACCGCCTTCATGGCCGGGCCCGGACTCAAGAAAGGCTTCAGCTACGGAGCCACCGACGAGTTCGGCTACAAGGCTGCCGAAAACCCGGTCACGCTCTACGACTTCCACGCCACGCTGCTCCACTTGCTCGGCCTCGACCACGCACGCCTCTCCTGGTACCACAACGGGCTCCAGCGCCGCCTCACCGACGTCCACGGCCACGTCATCCGCGGCGTACTCGCTTGACCGGGCAGTCGCGCTCGCTCCCGGCCATGTTGCTATGCCCAACGCTGGCCGTCACGTTGAAGCAACAACCGCCCCGCTCGCACCAGGGTGTGTCTTCCTACCAATCCGCCCCTCCCTTGCCCCTGCACACCGAATGTGTAATTATTCAGTAGAGTGAATAAACATTCAGTAGCGGCCGGAACCGCCCGAGGCGTCGCCGCCCGACACCTCCGCTCCGATCTCGATCTCACGCCCGATGAGGCCTGGCGCCTCATCGATCTTGCACTCGACGTTAAGGCCCGCCCCGCGCACTACGCCGAAGCCCTTCGCGGCAGCTACATCAGCCTTCTGTTCGAAAAACCCTCGCTTCGCACCCGCTTCACCTTTGAGCTGGCCATCCAACAGTTGGGCGGCGGCTCGGCCGCTTCCATCGGCCCCATCGGAGAACGCGAGCCCACGCGCGACATGGCCCGTAACCTCGACCGCTGGACCCAGGCGATCGTGGCCCGCACCTTCACCCAGGAGACCGTCGATGAACTCGCCCGCTACTCCCGCGTGCCCGTCATCAACGCCCTCAGCAATCGCTATCACCCCTGCCAGGCAATGGCCGATTTTCAAACCGTCCGCGAACGTTTCGGGGCTTTCCACGGCACCCGGCTCGCCTTCGTCGGCGACGGTTTCAACGTGGCCCATTCGCTCATGCTCACGGGCGCGCAACTGGGCGCCGGCGTCGTTGTCGCCACGCCCAAAGGCTACGAGCCGCGTCCGGAGATCGTTGCTGCCGCGCAGGATATTGCTCGCCGGCAGGGCGGCGAAATCCAAGTCACCAACAACCCGGAGGAAGCGGTCCGGGGCGCGCACGCCGTCTACACCGACGTCTGGTTCAGCATGGGCGAGGACTGCGATGTCCCCAAGCGCCTGGAGGATTTCGGCCCCTTCCAGGTGAACGAGGCGTTGATGGCCAAGGCTCATTCCGATGCGATTTTTCTCCACTGTCTGCCCGCCAAGCGCGGCGAGGAGACCACGGATACGGTGATGGAGTCCACTCAATCCGCCATCTACGATCAGGCCGAAAATCGCCTGCACGCTCAGAAGGCGCTGCTGCTTATGTTGCTTGGCTGAGTCAAAGGACTATCGATGAAACTATGGGGTGGACGGTTCGAGGAAGGTCCGTCCGAAGTCTTTGAACGTTTTTCTGGGTCGTTGCACTTCGATGGGCGCCTCGCCGATGTCGACATTCGAGGCTCTCAAGCATTCGCCCGCGCTCTCGAACGCGTTGGCATTCTCACCGCCGAAGAATGCGCCCAGATCGTAGCCGCCTTCGATGCCCTCCGTGAGCAGGCGGCTCAACCGGAATTCCTCGGCGGCGCCACCGACGAAGATGTTCACACGCTCATCATTCGAAAGCTCAGCGAAACCGCCGGCCCGGTCTCTGAGAAGATCCACACCGGACGCAGCCGCAATGAACAGGTCTCGCTTGACGTCCGCCTCTGGCTCCGCGAGCGCATCGATGCCGCCGCCGGCCTTCTGCATGACCTCCTTGGGTCCCTGCTCGCGCTAGCGCGCAGGTACCCAACCGCGGTCATTCCCGGCTACACTCACCTCCGTCGCGCGCAGGCGGTCCTCTGGCCCCACTACCTTCTCGCCTATTTCGAAATGTTCGCCCGCGACGCCGAGCGCCTCGCCGAAGCCCGCCGCCGCGTGAACGTCATGCCTCTCGGCAGCGGCGCCCTGGCCGGCAGCGGCTTCCCATTCGACCGCGACGCCATCGCCCGCGATCTCGGCTTCGCCGAAGTCACTCGCAACTCACTTGACGTCTCCGCAGACCGTGATTTCGTTCTCGATTTTCTTCACGCCGCCAACACGATCGCTCTGCATCTCAGCCGCCTTGCCGAAGATTGGATCCTCTATTCCAGCGAGGAGTTCGGCTGGATGGAACTGGGTGATGGCGTAACCAGCGGCTCAAGCCTCATGCCCCAGAAGAAGAACCCGGATTCGCTGGAGCTGATCCGTGGGAAGTCCGGGCGCATCATGGCCTGCTACCAGTCGCTGCTCATCACCATGAAGGGCCTTCCCCTCACCTACAACCGCGACATGCAGGAAGACAAGGAGCCACTGTTCGACGCCGTCGATCAAGTCGCCGGCTGTCTCGAGATGGCCCGTGCCGTTGTCGATTCGGTCGTTTTGCGCCCTGAAAACCCTCGTGCCGCGGCCGAGGAAAGCTGGGTCATCGCCACCGATCTCGCCGAAGCGCTCGCCCGCGCCGGCACGCCTTTCCACCAGGCGCACAAGCTGGCCGGCCGCCTGGTGCTCGAAAGCGTTCGCGCCGGCAAGAAACCTGCCGACTGGAACGCCGAGTCGCTGGCTGCCTTCGATGTCCGCTTCACGCCGGCGATCGCGCGTCTGCTCGATCCCGCTGAGGGCATGAAAACACGCGAAATTCGGGGCGGCACCGGCCCAGCCGCGGTCGCTGCTGCTCTTGACGAAGCCGGACGCCGGCTGGCCGTCCTCCGAGCCTGACATGAACAAGAGCTACCGCCACGCGCAGATCCTCAAGGTAGTCGCCGCCGGCGGCATCCACACCCAGCAGGAACTGGCGGCTGAGCTCGAAACCCGAGGTGTCCCCGCCACTCAGGTCACCCTCTCCCGCGATATCCGCGAACTGGGCTTGGCTAAGACCCCCGGCGGCTACCAGCGCCTTGTGCAATCGCCCCCCAGGCCCGACCTGGCAACCGTGGCCGCGGAGTTTCTTGTGGAAGCCCGCGTTGCCCAGAATCTCGTTGTCCTCAAGACGCCGCCCGGCAGCGCCAACCCGCTGGCCGCCGCGCTCGACCGCGCTGAATGGACTGAGATCATCGGCACCGTCGCCGGCGACGACACCGTGCTTGTCATCGCGCCCAACGCGCGCGCCGCCGCCCAAGTCGGCCGCCGGCTCCTGAAAATGGTCGAGTCATGATTATGTTTTCCTGGTTGTTCTCAAAGCCGCTCGCGGCCAGGTCCCCGGCTCCGGAATTCGCCCTGCCCGATGAGTCCGGTGTTGTGGTCCGGCTGGAAGATCTCCGCGGACGAAATGTTGTACTCGTGTTCTATCCGGCCGACAACACGCCCGGTTGAACGAAGCAACTCTGCGACCTGAGAGACCGCTGGCCGGATCTTCAGGCGCGTAACACCGTCGTGTACGGTGTAAACCCGGGCGGCGCAACCAGCCACTCCGGATTCCGCACCAGGCACGGATTTCCGTTCCCCCTGCTTGTCGATCAGGGCCAGGCAGTCGCCCGCCTCTATCACGCTCACGGACTCTTTGTGAAGCGTACCGTTTACCTGATAGATCCCGTCGGCTGTATCCAATTCGCTGAACGCGGCATGCCCCCGCCAGAGAGAATTCTGGCTGCCGCCCAATAGCGCCCGGTAGTCCAAGCCGATAGTACTGGAAGTAGTGGGGGTGGGTTTTCGGCTAAAGTTGTAGTTTTGGGAGTGATACTGGTTCTCGAATGACGAATCCCGAAGTGGTGATCGTTGGCGCGGGCTTGGCCGGGTTGTGCTGCGCCAAGGTGCTGCAGAATGCGGGCGTGCCGTTCCTTGTGCTGGAGGCGTCCGATGAAGTGGGCGGACGGGTCCGTACCGACCGCCAGGATGGCTTTCAGTTCGACCGCGGCTTCCAGGTGCTCCTCACCGGCTACTCCGAAGTGCCGCGCGTGCTCGACCTCGCCGCGCTGGACCTTCAGCCTTTTCGTCCAGGCGCCATGGTCCGTTGGGCCGGCGGATTTGAGAAGGTAGTTGATCCGGCCCGGGCGGCCAGCGAAGCACTCGGTACAATTTTCAATCCCATCGGAACCGTTGGCGACAAGATGAAGGTGCGCAAGATGCGCGCCAAGATCGCTTCCAGCGATGTTGCCGATATCTTCGGCCGCGGCGAAACCACCACCATGCAGTACCTTCGCGTGGCGGGAATGTCGTCCACGATCATCGACCGCTTCTTTCGCCCGTTCGCCGGCGGCTTCACGTTCGATAGCCACCTGGGGACCTCCAGCCGCATGTTTGAACTGGTGCTTCGCGCCATGATGGAGGGCGACGTCGCACTGCCAGCGGCCGGAATGGGCGCCATTCCCCTGCAAATGGCCGGCAAGCTGAATGCGGGTTCGGTGCGCTTGAATTCGCGTGCCGTTTCGCTGGCGCCGGGCGCCGTCACCCTGGAATCCGGCGAAACGGTCAGCGCCCGCGCCATTGTCCTCGCCACCGAGGGCCCGGCCGCCGCGGCACTCTGTCCTTCGCTGCGCCTGCCGCGTTATCGCAACGGCGCCTGCATGTACTTCGCCGCCCCGGAAGCGCCGCTCGAAGGTAATTGGTTGGTGCTGAACGGTAACAACCAGTGGCCCATCAACCATCTCTGCGTGGTGAGTGAAGTCGCCAAGTCCTATGCGCCGGAAGGACAGGCGCTTATTAATCAGACCGTTGGTTAGTAGACATTGAGTTCAACCTGCGGCGTACACGGTGTCCTTGGTCAGGAAGAACATTTTGATAGTCCAGGGCAGGCGTTGCAGGGATCGTAGGCGCGCCAGGACGGCGCACTTGAGGTCGTCCGCTTGGCGCAGCAACATCCGCCCGATTCCGTGGTTCTTCACGTAGTTCCACACCTGCTCA